>Ga0065165_1000350_pt1 | contig 75453 bp, 58 predicted proteins | sample AraplaMF_Cvi_mMF_FD_63813 | JGI IMG/M metagenome (GOLD analysis project Ga0065165, IMG submission 63813) | Arabidopsis root microbial communities from the University of North Carolina, USA - plate scrape MF_Cvi_mMF (version 2) (version 3) | ecosystem: Host-associated > Plants > Roots >... | reverse complement strand
CTGAAGTACTTCAGCGGTGCCAGGTCCGGAAACGCGGTCGGCCGCCGGGCCTGCGCCGCCGCGAACGCCTCCATCAAGTTGGCGTTCTGCCAGATGGCGGCCTGCAGCCAGCCCATCTGCTGCAGGCTGTCCTTCACGCCATGGTCGCGCGCGTAATGCAGCGCCTGCTTGCTGCCCCAGACGGCCACCGGCGGCTTTTGGGCCACCTCGCGCGCGCACTGCAGGGCCGCCGCGACGCAGGCCTCCTGCGTGTCCAGCACTTCGTTGAGCAGCCCCGCCGCCAGCGCGCGGGCCGCCGGCAGCCGCCGGCCGGTATAGGCCATCTCCTTGACCAGCCCGAGTGGCATGAGCTTGGGCAGGCGCTGCAAGGTGCCCAGGTCCGCCGCCATGCCGATATTGATTTCCTGGATGCAGAAGAAGGCGTCAGCGCTCGCCAGCCGGATGTCGCAGGCCGCGACCATGTCCACCGCCCCGCCGATGCAGCCGCCATGGATGGCCGCAATCGTCGGCACGCGCAGGTCATCGAGCCGGTTGAACGCCTGCTGCATGTCGCCCAGCAGATCCACGATGGCCGCCCGCCCCTCGGCGCTGCGGTCGTCCAGTTGGATCGCACCGGTCTTGAAGGTGTCCAGCGCCATGCCGGCGCTGAAGTGCTTGCCTGTGGAAGACAGCACCAGCGCACGCAGCGTGGGGCTGCGATGGAGCTGCCCCAGCACATCCTCCATCTCCCGCCACATCAGCGGGGACATCGTGTTCATCTCCGCGGGGCGGTTCAGCACGAGGTGTGCAACGCCGGCGTCTTCGGTGAGGCTGAAGCATTCCATGGGGGCCCTTCCTGAACCTGGTTCCGATGCGATCGGATGCTATCGCCTGCCCAGCCGGCTGCGCGTCCTCAAGGTGACGCCCCCTGAAAAGCAAAAGCCCCGCGACGGCCTGTGCGGTGCACAGGCGGTGCGGGGAAAACACGGAGTCGGTGAACTGGCAAGGCCAGCTCACTGACCCGGCCGAAGCCGGGTTGCAGGCGCGCCGCCACGAGGAGAAGCGGCGCGCTGATGCGAGGGTCAGGCCTTGAAGAAGGCCAGCAGGTCCGGATTGATCAGTTCCGGGTGCGTGGAGCACATGCCGTGCGGCAGGCCCGGGTACACCTTCAGTTGCGCGCCCTTGACCAGCTTGGCCGAGAGCAGTGCGGAATCGGCCACCGGCACGATCTGGTCGTCGTCACCGTGCAGGATCAGCGTGGGCACGTCGATCTTCTTCAGGTCTTCGGTGAAGTCGGTTTCCGAGAAGGCCTTCACGCCTTCGTAGTGCGCCACGATGGAGCCGGCCATGCCTTGCAGCCACCAGTGGTCGCGAATGGCTTCCGACACCTTGGCGTTCGGACGGTTGAAGCCGTAGAACGGGAGGGTCAGGTCCTTGTAGAACTGCGAACGGTTGTTGGCCACGCCGGCACGGATGCCGTCGAAAACGTCCATCGGCAGGCCGCCCGGGTTGGCGGCGGTCTTGAGCATGATGGGAGGCACGGCGCCGATCAGCACGGCCTTGGCCACACGCTTGCTGCCGTGGCGCGCAATGTAGTGCGCCACTTCGCCGCCACCGGTGGAATGGCCCACGTGGATGGCGCGCTTGAGGTCCAGGTGCTCGGTGACGGCCGCCAGGTCATCAGCGTAGTGGTCCATGTCGTGACCGGTGGCCACCTGGGACGAACGGCCATGGCCACGGCGGTCGTGGGCGATGACGCGGAAGCCCTTCTGGAGGAAGTAGAGCATCTGCGTATCCCAGTCGTCCGAGCTCAGCGGCCAGCCGTGCGAGAACACCACGGGCTGGGCCGACTTGTCGCCCCAGTCCTTGTAATAGATCTGGACGCCGTCCTTGGTGGTGACGAAGCTGCTGGTCATGGAGGGAACTCCTTGCGGATGGTGGGGAAGGGTCTTGGGGCTGCTGGCGGTGGCGGCTTGCACGGCGCCCGGCAGCGCCAGGGACGCGGCCAGGCCAGCGCCGCTCAACAAAAGATCGCGACGCGAGAATTCCGCGGCGCTCAGCGGGGAAGGTGTGGACACCTGAGGGCTCCTTGTGATGCCTGTGGATTCGGACAAACCGCCGAACTGCTCAGAAGGCAGTAGCAGGATTATTGGGAGAGACGCACGCCAGCGCTTCCCGCGCTCGCCAGTGGGGGCCCTACTCCTTCCGGGCCATGCACAGCCTCCCCCTTGGGCGTCCAACGCTCAGCCGGCCGCTTCCCAGGGCAACATCAGCGCCAGGGTGAGCAGTTGCTCGAACTCCGGCTCGAAGGCATCAACAAGGGTCTGCGGGTCCGGGCACAGGCCTGCGTCGGTCAACAGACCGAACTGCACCTGTCCGGCATAGGTCAACAGGCTCACGCCCACGCCCACGTCGCCCGATTGCGGGACCCAGAACATCACCCGCTCCACCATGGCGCCGCAAAACCGCAGCGGCGTGGAAGGGCCCGGCACGTTCGTGATCACTGCCGTCGCCTTGCGCTGGAAATCATTGAGCAGCACCTGCTGCTCCGGCCTGAGCAGCCCCGCCGCGGCCATGAGGCCGAACGCCAGCACGGGCTGCAGGCTGGATTTCAAGGCCGCCATGCGGGCGTGCACCGCATACAGGCGCTGCACCGGGTTGCTGATCCCGATCGGCAGCACCACCGGCACCACGCCAAAGCGATTGCCCAGTTGCCAGGCTTCCTCGATGGGCCGCAGGTTCACCGGCACCATGGCGCGGATTTCCTGCCCGCGCGGGTCATCCCCGTGCGCCCGCAGATAGGTGCCGATGGCGCCGGCCACGCAGCTCATCAGCACATCATTGACCGACACGCCAAGCGACTTGCTCAGCGCCTTGACCGCATCCAGCGCCACACCGCGCCCCCAGGCCACGCGCTTGGCCACGCCGGGGCGGCCCTTGAGCCGCGTCCGGGAGTCGTCCGCAACGAAGGCCAGGGCCGCCATGTCGCTGGTGATCTGGGCACTCAGGAATTCGGCGGCCTCGGTGGAGGCGTCTTCCCCCTCTGCGCGGCCCTCGCCGGAGGAGGGGACCGGCCGCTGCATGGCCCGCTGCTGGATGGCGCGCACGGTCCAGTCATTGATCGGCTTCAGGAAGGCCTCGCCGAAGGCGTCCGCCTCGGCATCGGCCGCATCCTGGCGGGAGCGGTGCGTTCGCGCGCGCGGCGGCGGGGCCCCGGGCATCGCGTCATCGGTGATCGACAGCATCACGCCGATCAGCGCAATGCCGTCGGCCAGGCAGTGATGCACCCGCACCATCAGCGCGCTGCCGCCGTCATGGGACTCGACCAGATGCATCTGCCACAGCGGATGCGCCGGGTCCAGCGGCTGCGCTGCCAGCTCGGCCACCCGGTCTTGCAGGGCCGCCTCCAGCGCCTGCCCGCGCCGGCGGCGCAGGCGATCGGGCACCACATGCCGAGCGAGGTCGAAGTGTTCATCCTCCACCCACCGTGGCCCCTGCGCATCTTCCACCACCCGCTGACGGAAGCGGCCATGGCGCAGCAAGCGAGCCGCCACTCGTTCGCGCAAGGCCTGCAAGGTGATGGCGGGACGCAGCAGCCACAGCCCGATGATGGCCATCCGGCTCGACGGGCTGTCCAGGCGCAGCCAGGCCGCATCCATGGCCGTCATGCGCTCCGCCGCCACCGACGGCGGTGCTGGCGGCTCGGTATCCCGGCGGGTCTTCATGGATGAGGGAACTTATGCATAAAGCCTCGTTCACGGCATTATGCAAAGGTTCGCCCGGCCGGGCCCCGCCCGACGGACGCGACGCGACAAGATGAGACGAGGCACGACTGCCTAGAGTCCCCGCCCCAGGCGGGCAGAGGCAGCACAGTGGTTAACATGCCGGGGAACCCTGCCTTCACGCAGCCCGGCCGTCGTCGGGCACCGTGCGCGCAGGCCCCCACGGCGCCCTGTTGTCTTCAATCGGGCCCGGTCCACATTCTGGGAGACACCATGAGCCTGAAGGAACAATTCGACGCCGCTGTCGCGGACTCCAAGCAACTGCCGGAGCGTCCGGACAACATGACGCTGCTGAAGCTGTATGCACTGTTCAAGCAAGCCAGCACCGGCGATGTGGAAGGCGAGCGCCCCGGCTTCACCGACATGGTGAACCGCGCCAAGTACGACGCCTGGAAGGGCCTGGAAGGCACCAGCCAGGAAGATGCCATGCAGCAGTACATCGACCTGGTCGAGAGCCTGAAGTAACTCCCATGGCGGACATCCACGTCCATCGCTCCCATGCCTTCGGGCTGACCCGCGCCCGTGCGATTGCGCTGTCGTGGGCGGAAGAGCTGGAAGAACGCTACGGGATGGATTGCACCATCCACGAAGGGGAAGACAGCGACACCGTCACCTTCGTGCGCGAGGGCGTGGACGGCAGCCTGGAAGTGAGTGGCGACAGCTTCGAGCTGCAGGCCCGGCTGGGCTTTTTGCTCAGTGCCTTTCGCAAGCAGATCGAGGCCGAGGTCGGCCGGGTGCTGGATGCGCTGCTGGCCAAGGAGGCCGGGGTGGCGGCGAAGACGAAGGTCAAGACCGCCCCGAAGGACAAGGGCGGCAAGTCGGTCCCGGCGGGCAAGCCGCAGGCCCCGGCTGCTGCCAAGCCGCGCCGGCGCTGAGGCACCCACCCATCACGGCGCGGCGAGCTGGGTCCGCCGGGCGTCCCTGGGCAGGCTCGCCAGGCGCCGGACCTCGGCATAGAAGCGGTCCCAGTCCTGGCCCTGACGGTCATACAGGCGGATGAAATCCGGCACCAGGTCGGTGTAGCTGCCCTGGATCGCCAGCGCGGGCGTGTTGAGCGACGCGAACCAGCGGTCGAAGCGTTCATCGCCCTGCCACTGGTCACGCTTGAGCGCCTCGTACTCCTGACGCATCCGTGCGAACACTTCGGCCTTGCCGGCACGCTTCTCGTCATCGCTGGCAGTGCTCTGGAATACCGCACGCAGCCGGTCGCGACTGATGCGCAGCAGGTTCTGCACCTGGTCCTGCCGCTGCCGTGAGACCTCGTCCGCCCTCAAGGCCTCGGGCCGCTGCGCCAGCCAGCGTGCCACGCCGATCTGCTCGACGGCTGTTGCGAAGCTCTCGTTGAAAGTCGTGTCGTCCGACGCATAGGCCACCTGATGGGCCAGCTCGTGGAAGATCATGCGGGCCAGCTGTCCTTCGGGATAGTGGATGAAGGTGTTGAGCAGGGGGTCCCCGCCCAACCAGTTGCTCCAGCCCAGCGATGAATAGGCGGGCACCCCGTACACATAGGGCTCCATGCCCTCGGCCTTGAGCTGGGCGGCCAGGGCCAGCGCATCCTCGCGCTTGAAATAGCCCCGATATCCGGCGCAGCCCATGATGGGATAGCACCACGTGGTGAGCTGCAGGCTCAGCGGCGGTGTGGCCACCACATTCCAGACCGCGGCGCCTCGATGCAGATCCGCATAGCGACGGTAGCTGTCGTTGTCAGGCAGATGCAGCTGCGCGGAAGCGAAATCCCGCAGGTTCCGGGAGAGTTCGAGCTGGCGCTTGAGCGCCGGGTCCAGGTCAGGCTGCGCCAGCCAGTCGTCCACCGGCTTGGCCGCGCGCACGAGCGACAGATGGCCGGACAGCGATTGCCGGTAGTAGCCGAGCTGGGCGCAGCCGCCCAGCGCCCCGGCCAGCGACAGCAGCAGCAGCCGCACCAGCCATGCCTGCCAGGCTGCCCGGTATCGCGGGGTATCGGCACGGCGGGCGAGGCCGGAATCGGCCCTTTGGCCTGGCGCCCTCGAAGCAGCAAATGCGTTCACGCGGCGGCCACTTCCACCAGGCAGTCGTAGAAACACGGCGCGGCGCCGAGGTCGGTCAATTGCTGATGGGTCACTTCATTCACGTTGCGTCCATCCTGCCCCAGCTTGCGCCACCAGATGCCCAGCCCGTGCACAACGCCCGGGCGTGCGCGCGGGCTGACGGCCACTTTGCAGCGGTAGCTGCCCCGGTCGTTGAACACCCGCACGGTCTGCCCGTCCGCCAGGCCTCGCGCCTGCGCATCCGTGCCGCTGATCTCCAGCAGCGGCTCGCCTTCGATGTCCCGCAGGCTCTTGACGTTCACGAAGCTGCTGTTGAGGAAATTGCGGGCCGGCGGGGAGATCATGGCCAGCGGGTAGCGGGCGGCCAGCGCCGGGGCACTGCGCCGGCTTTCATAGTTGGGCAGGTAGTCGGCGCCCACGGCGCTGGCCTTGCCGCTGCGCGACGGGAAGCCGCCTTGCGCGAAGGGCGCCTCGGCCAATGGCAGCGGGAACCAGCCCTGCGCGCGCACTCTGCCTATGTCCACGGAAGGATGGAAGGCCTGGCGCAGCAGCGCGGCATCGTCTTCCAGAAAGGCCGGTTCGTGAAAGCCCATGGCCTCGGCCAGGTCGCGGAAGATCTGCGTGTTGGGCCGCGCTTCGCCCAGGGGGGCCACGGCCGGTTCATTGATCAGCACGTCGGTATGGCCGTAGCTGGTGTGGATGTCCAGGTGCTCCAGCTGCGTGGTGGCGGGCAGCACATAGTCGGCCAAGTCGGCCGTGTCGGTCATGAAATGCTCCAGCACCACCGTGAGCAGGTCCTCGCGCTGGAAGCCGGCCACCACCTTGGGGGACTCAGGGGCAACGGCCACCGGGTTGCTGTTGTAGACGATGAGGGCTTCGATGCGCGGGCCAAAGCCGGGCGAGGCCGGCCTCAGCAGGTCGTCGCCAATGGTGCTCATGTTGATGGTGCGGCTGGGGCGGCCGGCTCGCAGGTCCGGGCGGTCCAGTGCCGGATTCTTCAGCGGCGCGAACCAGCCCGAACTCGACAGCAGCATGCCGCCGGCGCGATGGCGCCAGGCACCGGTCAGGCACGGCAGCAGCGCGATCAGCCGGACCGCATTGCCGCCACCTCGTACCCGCTGCATGCCGTAGTTGAGCCGGATGGCCGCCGGGGCGGTCGTGGCGTACTCACGTGCCAGGCCACGCACTTCCTCGGCGCTCAGCCCGCACTCTTCGGCGGTGCGCTCCGGGGTCCAGGCCCGGGCGCGCTCGCGCAGTTCCTCCCAGCCTTCGACATGGCGCTCGATGTAGTCATGGTCCAGCCAGTCCTGCGCGATCAACTCATGGATCAGGCCGAGCGCCAGGGCCCCGTCGGTGCCGGGCAGCAGCGCGATGTGCTGATGGCACTTGTCCGCGGTCTCGGTCTTGCGCGGGTCGATGCAGATGAGCCGCGCGCCCTGCCGGCGCGCCTGGTTCGCGAAGGTCCAGAAATGCAGGTTGGAGGCAATCGAGTTGCTGCCCCAGATCAGGATCAGCCGCGCTTCGGCGAAATAAGGCAGGTGCATGCCCACCTTGTGCCCGTAGGTGGCCACCAGTGCCGCACCGCCCGCTGCAGAGCAGATCGTGCGGTCCAGACGGGAAGCTCCCAGGCGGTTGAAGAACCGCCCGGCCATCGCTTCGCCCTGCAACATGCCCATGGTGCCGGCATAGCTGTAGGGCAGGATGGCCTGCGGATCTCTGGCGGCGATGGCTTGCAGGCGGCCGGCAATCTCGCTGAGCGCCTGGGGCCAGCTGACGCGCTCGAAACGCGGCGCCTCGGCCTTCGCGCTGACCCGCTTGAGCGGATGCAGCACGCGCTCGGGATGGTAGGTGCGCTCCGGATAGCGGGAGACCTTGGTGCACAGTGCGCCATGCGTGCTGGGATGGTCCGGCTGCCCTTGCACCTTGATCACCCGCCCCTGCTGCACCGTGATCCGCAGCGCACAGGTGTCCGGGCAGTCATGCGGGCATGCGCCGTTGACGATGCGCACATCGCCCTGGGTGTCTTGCGCAGGCAGATCCGACGTGGCCGACGCATTCGACGTTGCTAAAGGAGGGCTGGCTTGGGCAGCAAATGCGTCGGCGGGCTGTGGCATGCGGTTCACGGAGGATCCAGGTGGGACTGCGGACATGCGCCAACTATTGCACAGGCGCCCGCTGCTTTCGTTTTCTTACCGAACTCGGTCTTCACAAGGCGCTAAGCTCATGCCAATTAAGGCCTTTTTTGTCAGTCTGTTTTCCGGACAATACCGTCGACCGCATTCGTCGACCTGTCGCCCGGTCTGTTGTCCCGCCTGACAGGTCCGCCACAGCCATCTCCGGGGAGTCCCTCTTGCATCGTCGCCACGTCCTTGCCTCCATCAGCGCCCTGGGCGCGCTGGCCACTGTTCCTTTCAGCGCCAACGTGGGTGCACAGGAGCGCCGCCGCCTGGTCCTGGGCCAGTCGGCACCGCTGACGGGCCCGGCCGCGCAGCTCGGCCTGCAAATGCAAGCGGGCGCCAAGCTGTTCTTCGACGCCCAGAACGCCGCGGGCGGCGTCAACGGCACCACGATCGAGCTGCGCTCGATGGACGACGGCTATGAGCCGGACCGCTGCAAGGCCAACACCGAGAAGCTGATCGCCGACGACGTGTTTGCGCTGTTCGGCTACGTGGGTACGCCGACCTCGCTGGCGGCCCTGCCGCTGGTGAACCAGGCCAAGATCCCCTTCTTCGCGCCGCTGACCGGCGCGGAATCGCTGCGCGACCCGATCAGCCCGTGGGTGTTCCACATCCGCGCGTCGTACTACGACGAGACCGCACTGATCGTGAAGCAGCTGACCCAGCTGGGCCTGATGCGCATCTCGGTGTTCCATCAGAACGATGCCTACGGCAAGGCCGGCCTGGACGGCGTGTCTCGCGCCATGAAGCCGCTGGGCATCCAGCCGCAGGGCATCTCCACCGTCGAGCGCAACAGCGTGGACGTGGCCAAGGCGGTGAAGGACCTGGTGCAGAACGGCTCGCCGCCCGAGGCAATCGTCATGATCGGCGCCTACAAGGCCTGCGCGGCCTTCATCCGTGCGGCGCGCAAGGCCGGCTATGGCGGTGTGTTCTACAACGTGTCGTTCGTCGGTACGCAGGCACTGCTGGATGAGCTGGGCCCGGAGGCCATGGGCGTGGTGGTGAGCCAGGTCATGCCGTATCCGTTTGGCAATGGCATTGGCGTGGTGGGCGAATATCAGGCGGCAGCCAGCAAGGCGGGCCAGAAGTTCAATTACACGGCCATGGAAGGCTTCATTGCCGCCAAGGTGATGAGCGAGGCCATCCGTCGCATGGCGCGCCCGACCCGGGAAGGGCTGGTGGCTGCGCTGGACGGCATGTCGGCCTACAACGTGGGCGGCTTCAACGTGGGGTTCAAGCCCAACAAGCACGTGGGCTCGGGCTTTGTTGAGCTGTCGATGCTCACGAGCGATGGACGAGTGAAGCGGTGAGCCCCCGGCTCCGCGGGTACGCGGAGCCACCCCCCGAGGGGGTGACCCTCGTCTGGGGCGAAGGCCCCACACTCAGGTCGATGCGGCCGGCTTCGGGCGGCCGCGCGCCAGCGCAAGTCGGTCCAAGACTTCTTTGGGTGCGGTTGCTGCGGGGCGCGCGCGGGAAGCTCGGGAGATCCATGCACGCGGTGAGTTGAGGTCCGGATCGGCGTCGGTCCGTAGGGTGGCTGGCTTGCGGTGTACGGCGGCGGGCGCGGGGGCCAGGGGTACACTGGGCGGACGCCGCTGTGCGCTCTCGTGACGTACGCGGCTCGTTTGGAGCGCCCGTCCATGAAGCTGATCGAACCCATCCTGGCCGATGCACCGGCTATCGCCGCACTGCGACGAGACCTGCATGCCCACCCCGAACTCTGCTTCCATGAGGAACGCACGTCAGACTTGATCGCCAAGACACTGACCGATTGGGGCATCCCCGTGCACCGAGGCCTCGGGAAAACCGGCGTGGTCGGCATCCTCAAAGGCCGCGACAGCCCACGCACCCTCGGCCTGCGCGCTGATATCGACGCGCTGCCCATCACCGAGCACAACACCTTCGCTCACGCGAGCAAACACCCCGGCAAAATGCACGCGTGTGGCCACGACGGCCACACCGCCATGCTGCTGGCCGCCGCCAAACACCTCGCCCAGCACCGCGACTTCGACGGCACCGTCTACCTCGTGTTCCAACCCGCCGAAGAAGGCGGCGGCGGCGCACGGGAAATGATCAAGGACGGCCTGTTCGAGAAGTTCCCGATGGAAGCCATGTTCGGCGTGCACAACTGGCCCGGCATGGCCGCCGGCCAGTTCGCCCTGAAGACCGGCCCCGTCTTCGCCTCCAGTAACGAATTCAAGATCACCATCAAGGGCAAAGGCGCCCACGGCGCCATGCCCCACCTGGGCAACGACCCCGTCATCGTCGCCTCCCACCTGGTCCAGGCCTTCCAGACCATCATCACGCGCAACAAGCGCCCCATCGACGCCGGCGTCATCTCCGTCACCATGATCCACGCCGGGGAAGCGACGAACGTCATCCCGGAAAGCTGCGAGATGCAAGGCACCGTCCGCACCTTCACGCTGGAAACGCTCGACCTGATCGAGCAGCGCATGCGCACCATCGCGGAAGCCACCGGACAAGCCTTCGAGGTGAGCTGCGACTTCAAGTTCCATCGCAATTACCCGCCCACCATCAACCACCCCGCGGAAACCGAGTTCGCCCGCCAGGTGGTGACCGAGATGGTCGGCGCCGCCCAGGTGCAGGAGTTCGAGCCCACCATGGGCGCCGAAGACTTCAGCTACTACCTGCAGCACGTGCCCGGCTGCTACTTCCTGATCGGTAACGGCGACGGCACCCACCGCGAAGGCGGCCATGGCCTGGGGCCCTGCATGCTGCACAACCCCAGCTATGACTTCAACGACGAGCTGATCCCGCTGGGCGGCTCGATGTGGGTCCGCCTGGTGGACGCCTGGTTCAAGCAAGCACGATGACCGACGCCCAGGAAACCACCGTCCGCGATGACACCCACCGCTGGGTGCAACGCGCCGTCATCGGCCTGAACCTGTGCCCGTTCGCCAAGAGCGTGGAGGTGAACCAGCGCCTGCGCATCGTGGTGAGCGCCGCGGAATCGCCCGAGGACCTGCTGCAGGACCTGGCCCGTGAACTGCTCGCCCTGCGACGCGCCGACCCGGAAGAGACCGAGACGACGATGCTGGTCCACCCCCGCGTGCTCAACGACTTCCTGGACTTCAACGACTTCCTCGGCGCCGCCGACGCACTCGTGGAAGACCTGGAACTCGACGGCATCCTGCAGGTGGCCAGCTTCCATCCGGACTACCAGTTCGAAGGGACCGAGCCGGACGACGTGGACAATTTCAGCAACCGCTCGCCCTACCCCACCCTGCACCTGCTGCGCGAAGAGAGCATCGAACGGGCCATGGACACCATGCCGGACACCGATGCGATCTACGAAGCCAATATCGACACCCTGCGCCGCATCGGCCTGAAGGGATGGGCCGCCCTGGACGTGGGCCCCCATGCGCCCGACCTGCCGCCCCGCCGCGACGAACCCTGACCCGCAGGACCTTCGCCGCTCCATCAGGCAGGGCGGCGCTTGCGCCAGAACAAAGCAGGAGCTTGCTGACTCTAACTAACACAACGGGCATTAATCCCGGTCAAGCGGGTTTCGCTTACTTCTGTTAACTTGCGCGCCCACGACGAATGAGGAGCGGGTTTTGAGCGATTGGTTGCAGCGATGGAAGGCTTTGGATCCGGCACGGCTGGCGGGCATGCGCCGCGGTGTCGAGAAGGAGAGCCTGCGCGCGCTGCCCGGCGTGGGCAGCCTGGCGCTGACCCCGCACCCGATCGCGCTGGGGTCCGCCCTGACCCATGAAACGGTGACCACCGACTTCAGCGAATCGCAGCTGGAGCTGATCACCGGGGTGCACCCCACGGCACAGGACTGCGTGGCGCAGCTCACCGAAGTGCATCAGGCCGTCTACCGCAGCCTCGGCGATGAACTGATGTGGGCCTCCAGCATGCCGTGCCTGCTGCCCGCCGACGAGACGATTCCCATCGGGCGCTACGGGTCCTCCAACATCGGGCGCGCCAAGAGCGTCTATCGCATGGGCCTGGGCCACCGCTACGGCCGGCGCATGCAGACCATCTCCGGCATTCACTACAACTGGTCGCTGCCGGGCCTTGGCAATGAAGACTACTTCAGCCTGATCCGCAATTTCCGGCGCCACTCCTTCCTGCTGCTGACGCTGTTCGGCGCCTCACCGGCGCTGTGCGGCAGCTTCGTGGCCGGGCGTGATCACGGCCTCGCGCCCCTGGGCAGCGAGGGCGACGGCGCGCTGCATCTGCCTTATGCCACGTCGCTGCGCATGGGACGTCTGGGCTATCAGAGCGACGCGCAGTCCACCCTGACGGTCAGCTACAACAGCCTCGATGGCTATGCCTCCTCGCTGCAGGACGCCCTGACGCGCCCCTACCCCGCCTACGAGCAGATCGGCGTGGTGAACCCGGGCGGGGAATACAACCAGCTCTCCACCACACTGCTGCAGATCGAGAACGAGTTCTACGGCACCATCCGCCCCAAGCGCACGATCCGCTCGGGCGAGCGGCCGCTGCATGCGCTGCGCGAGCGTGGCGTCGAGTACGTGGAAGTGCGCTGCATGGATCTCGATCCCTTCGAGCCGGTGGGCATCGCCGCCAGCACGATGCGCTTCATCGATATCTTCCTGCTGCATTGCTGGCTCACCGACAGCCCCGACGACAGCCCCGCCGAGCTGGCCGCGCTGTCGCGCAACCAGCAACGCACCGCCTCCGCGGGCCGCGAGCCGGGCCTGCGCCTGGAACGCGGTGACAGCACCGTGACCCTGCGGGACTGGGGCCAGGAACTGCTGGAGGCGTTCGGTCCGATCGCCGAGCGCCTGGACGGCGAGCTGGGCGGCAGCCTCTACACCGAGGCCCTGACCCTGGCGCGCGCGCGCTGGGCCGACCCCGAGCAGCTACCCTCCGCGCGCGTGCTGGCGGTGATGCAGGAACAGCATCAGGCCTCGCATCTGCGCTTCATCGCCGCCCAGTCCGAATGGGCCCGCCAGCAGGTGCTGGACCAGCCGGCACCGGCAGACCTGATGGAGCGCTTCGAAGCCTCCGTGCGCCACTCGCTGGAGGCACAGGCCGCCATCGAAGCGGCGGACACACTGGATTTCGAGACCTTCCGCCAGCAGTACCTGGACCCGGCGCATCTGCGCTGAGCCCGCCGGGGCGCTGTCGCGTCAGAGCGTCGAGCTGCGCAGTTGGTCCTGGCGCTGCTGCAATTCCATGCGCAGCTTCTTGCGCTCCTTGGCCGCCTCGAAGCGGCGCTTTTCGTCCGGCGTCGTCGGCTGAAGCGGCGGCACGGCAGCGGGGCGGCCGTCGTCATCCACCGCCACCATCGTGAAGAAGCAGCTGTTGGCGTGCCGCACGGCCTGCTCGCGGATGTTCTCGCTGATGACCTTGATGCCAATCTCCATCGACGAGGTACCGGTGTAGTTCACCGAGGCCAGGAAGCTCACCAGCTCGCCCACGTGGATCGGCTGGCGGAACATCACCTGGTCCACGGACAAGGTCACCACATACCGGCCGGCATAGCGGCTGGCGCAGGCATAGGCCACCTGGTCCAGCAGCTTGAGAATGGTGCCGCCGTGGACGTTGCCCGAGAAGTTGGCCATGTCGGGGGTCATCAGCACCGTCATGGTGAGCTGGTGAGTGGGCAGATCCATGAGTACTCCTGGCAGGGAAAAAAGTCGTGAAGCGCCGCCATCCTGCCAGAGTTCGCTGTGAACGTGCGCGAGCCCACCCCGAAGGGCTGCCTCATCCGATGTCGTCGCCGCCTCTCCCTTCCGGCGCTTGCCCCCTCACCGCCGCTCGGGTAGGGTGAGCACAGGAGGTTTCGATGGCTCAGCCCAATCACCTGGACAACCGACGCGATCAGATGTTTCCCACCTTGAGCATGGTGGACATGGCCCGCGTGGCCCGCTTTGGCCAATTGCGGCGTTATTCCCCTGGCGAATGGATCGTTCGCACCGGGGAGGCCGGCATGGGCATGCTGCTGGTGCTCAGCGGCGAAGTGGCCATCACCCAGCGCGACAGCCTGGGCCATGAGTCGCCGATCGTCACGCACGGCCCGGGCCAGTTCATGGGTGAGGTCGGGCAGCTCAGCGGGCGGCCGGCGCTGGTGGATGCGCAGGCACAGAGCGAGGTGGAAGCGGTGGAGGTGTCCCCGCCCCAGCTTCGCGCCCTGCTGATTGCCGAAGCGGACCTCGGCGAGCGCCTGACCCGGGCCTTCATCCTGCGCCGCGTCGGCCTGATCGAGACAGGCGCCAGCGGCGCCACCCTGATCGGCCGCGCCGGCGCCGGCCCGGTCATGCGCCTGAGCAGCTTCCTTGGACGCAACGGCTTCCCCCATCAGCTGCTCGATCCCAAGGACAACGAGGACGCCCGCGCCATCGCCACGCAGTACATGCAAGATGGCGCGGAGCTGGTCGTGCTCTGCCCGGACGGCGCCGTGCTGGTGGACCCCTCCGACGAGGAAGTGGCCCGATGCTTCGGCATGGTGGATTCGCGGGAGCGCCCCGAGCTGTTCGACGTGGTCATCATCGGCGCAGGGCCTGGCGGACTGTCGGCGGCGGTGTATGCGGCTTCCGAAGGCTTGTCCGTGCTGGTGGTGGACTGCCGCGCCTACGGCGGGCAGGCCGGAGCCAGCTCCCGCATCGAGAACTACCTTGGGTTTCCCACCGGCATCACCGGCCAGGCCCTGGCGGGCAGGGCCTTTGTCCAGGCCCAGAAATTCGGCGCGGACATGCTCATCCCCGCCAAGGTCACCCGCATGGCCTGCCACCGCGACGGCGAACAACGAGAGCTGCGCGTGACGCTGGAGGACGGCCGGGTCATCCGGTCGCGCACGGCCGTCATCGCCACAGGCGCGCGCTACCGCCGCCCGGACATCGAGGACCTGACCCGCTTCGAGGGGCGCGGCATCTTCTATTGGGCCTCGCCCATCGAAGCCCGTGTGTGCACCCGCCAGACCGTCGTGCTGGTGGGCGGGGGCAATTCCGCCGGACAGGCGGCGGTGTTCCTGGCCAACCATGCCTCCAAGGTCATCATCCTGGTGCGCGGGCCGGGCCTGGCCGAGACCATGTCCCGCTACCTGATCGACCGGATCAAGAGCACGCCCAACATAGAACTGCTTCCGCACCAGGAGATCTGCCGCCTGGAAGGGGGCAACAGCCTGGAGGCGGTCACCTGGCGCGACCGTCGCACCGGCCAGGAACGGCGCCTGGCCACCCAGCACCTGTTCCTGTTCATCGGCGCCGAGCCGGAAACCGGCTGCGTGGTGGATTGCGGCCTGGAACTGGACAAGTCCGGCTTCATCATCACGGGCCGCGCCTGCGAGTGCTCGCTCACCCAATACGAGCCGACCTTGCTGGAGTCCAGCGTGCCCGGCGTCTTTGCGGTGGGCGACGTACGGTCGGGGTCGGTCAAGCGCGTGGGCGGCGCGATCGGCGAAGGCGCCCAGGTGGTGGCCAGCATCCACCAGTATCTGGCGCGCGACAGTCAGGCGGCCTGATCGCCTGATCGCCTGATCGCCTGATCGCCTGATCGCCTGATCGCCTGATCGCCTGGAAGTTGTAGCCCCGGGCGCCTTGGCGTGCGCGCGTTCCGGCTGGATTCCCCTGCTCCCAAGTGCTGGTTGAAACAGCGAGAACCGTCTCTCAAACCGGTAAGATGAGAACTGCTGTCATTTGAGAAGACTTCGCAAATGTTCTCCGCTGAATTCCGCCGCCTCTGGGCGTGGCCTCTCCTGCTGGGCGTGCTCAGTGCCAGCGGCCTGTTGACCGCGCTCGTGTCGGACCACTGGGGGGATGTCTGGTCCTGGGTCGCTCTTGGACTGCCCGTGGCCGTGATGGCCTGGTATGGCTGGCGCCGTGCGCCCGCCGCCGAAGGCCACTGACCGACTCCGCCCACAAGGACACGCCATGCTGAGCTCGCGCGCCATTCGCACCTGGACCTGGCTGCATAAATGGACCAGCCTCGTCTGCACCCTGTTCATGCTGCTGCTGTGCCTGACCGGCCTGCCGCTGATCTTCCATCATGAAATCGGCCACCTGCTGGGCGACGAGATCGAAGCGCCGACATTGTCGGACGCCCAGGCCGCCCAGGCACCGCAGGCCCCTGTGAGCCTGGACACCTTGGCCGCCGCCGCGAAGGCCCGATATCCGGACCGTGTCATCCAGTTCGCCGGCCCGAACGAGGACGATCCTCGCCTGTGGTGGTTCACCATGACGCCCACACCGGCGCCGACCAACGACTACAAGTCCATCGCGGTGGACACCCGTACCGGCCTGGTGGTTGGCGACTACAAGGTGGGCGAAGGGTTCATGGACCTGATGCTGCGCCTGCATGTGGACATGTTCGCGGGGCTGCCAGGCAAGCTGTTCCTGGGCTTCATGGGCCTGCTGCTGCTGGTGGCCCTGGTCAGCGGTGTGGTGCTCTACGCACCGTTCATGCGCAAACTGCGGTTCGGCGACGTCCGCCGGGGCCGCTCCACCCGCATCAAGTGGCTGGACCTGCACAACCTGCTGGGCATCGTGACGCTGGTGTGGTGCTTTGTGGTCGGCGCCACCGGCATGATCAACACCTGGGCAGACCTGCTGGTGAAGTACTGGCAGTACGACCAGCTCACCACGCTGCTGGCTCCCTACAAGGACGAGCCCATCACGCCGGTGGACCAGCGCGGCTCGTTGCAACGGGCGCTGGACAATGCGGCGAGGCATGCGCCTGGCATGAAGGTGTCGTTCATCGCCTTCCCTGGCACCAGCTACTCAAGCCCGCACCACAACACGGTCTTCCTGAAGGGCGAGAGCCCCCTGACGTCACGTCTGCTGCAGCCCATGCTGATGGACGCCAGGACTGACGCGCTGACCGCCTCTCCGGCGCTGCCCTGGTATTTGACCGCGCTGCTGGTGTCGCAGCCGCTGCACTTCGGTGATTACGGCGGCATGCCGATGAAGGTCCTGTGGGCGCTGCTCGACATCGCCACCATCATGGTGCTGGGCTCGGGCCTGTACCTGTGGCTGCGCAAGCCGCAAGGCGCTCGTCGTCCAGCCGGAGTGCCCGCCGCCGCCACGCCGGCATTGGCGGAGACCCTGGAAGACGCGCCCGCGGGCTCCGCCGCCGCCTGAGCAGGACCGGCGCCCGCTCGCGCGGGCACGGGATGATGCCGCGACACCACGCCGCCTGGCACGTCCGGCTGCCCGGTGCGCGGGCTTCGCCCGGCCGCACACGGGTTCGCACCGGGACGCGCAGGGGCGTTGACTACTGTATGCCCATCCAGTACATTGCCTTCATCGCGGCGGCGCGCAATGAGGGAGTTCAGAGCGCGCCTGTCCAGTCCTTTGGCAATGGGAGAAGGCAATGCAAGTCCTCAAGCAACGAGTCTGGTCGTCACTGAACAACGCGGATGCCTGGGTGCTCGGCATTGGGCTGCTGTCCTGCCTGGGTCTGGTCACCGGTGTGCTGGGTTGAGTATCACCCGCCCACTGGCCTCGATGCGTTGAAGGCCGCACCAGCCGCTGGTGCTGCCGTCTGATCCGGGGCACACCCGTCGTCCCCGGAGTCTTTGGGTTGCGATGCCTTCGCAGCCTGTCGTTTCAGTTCAAACCCCCTTGGTCCGCCTCGCTGGAGTGGCCTGCTGCCCGTGTCCGCACGGTCATCGGTCCTCCCGGGCGGATTTTTTTTCGACTTGGGCGGCAGGAAGCGCCGGCGTTACAGCGGCGTCTGCAAGGGTTGCCCCGCCTGCCACCGCTCCACGTTCAGCAGAAACAGGTCGACCGTGGCCTGCACTGACTCCGGCGACCAGCCGGCGATATGCGGCGTGAGGATCACATTGGGAAAGTTCAGCAAGGCCTCGGGCGGCTGCGGCTCCGTCTCGTAGACGTCCAGCCCGGCGCCTGCCAGTCGTCCAGCCGCCAGCGCGTCCGCCAGGGCGGCCGTATCCACGAGGCTCCCACGGGCGATATTGACTAGGTGGCCCTGTGGCCCCAGCGCCGCGAGCACATCGGCATTGATGATGTGCCGGGTCCCCGGCCCGCCAGGAGCAGCCACCACCAGGAAGTCTGCCCACTCGGCCAGGGCCAGCACCGAATCGAAGTATTCGCACCCCTGCGCATCCTGGCGCTGGCGGCGATTGTGGTAGCCGACCGTCATGTCGAACGCTTGCGCGCGCCGCGCGATGCGCAGCCCGATGGTGCCCATGCCCAGGATGCCCAGACGGCGCCCGTTCACGCTGGGACGCAGCGGCAGTTCGTCGCGCCAGATGCCGGCGCGCAGGGCCTTCTCCTGCTGCGGAAGGGCCCGCACGCTGGCCAGCAGCAGGGCCATGGCGTGGTCAGCGACGCAGGCGTCATTGGTGCCCGCGCCGTTGGCCAGCACCACACCCCTGGCCTTGGCCGCGGCGACGTCAATGTTTTCATAGCCCGCGCCGAGCGCGGCGGCAAAACCCAGGCGCGGCATGGCGGCGATTTCATCTGCACGCAGCCCGACGGACCCAATGGTCAGCACCAGTTCAATGCTGTTGCCGTGCTCGGCCACCGCCTTGGCGCGCAGGTCGGCCGTCGGCGCATACAGCAGCTCGAAGCGCTGGCGCAGCTGCGCTTGATGGGCCTCCGCCATGGGCATCAGCAGCAGCAGCCGCGGCAAGGTGGTGGCGGATGGGCGGGTGTCGGTCACGGGGGTCCCCAAGGATGTCGGATCGCCAGCCATGATAGGACGCAGCCATGCGGCACCCGCCGGCACCGGGCGTGCTGCGCACGCCGGCGCCGGGTGGCAGCCCTACGGCGCTCGAGGCCGCCCGTCTGGACCGCACAAGGGCAGGTCACGCTCCGCAGCCGGCACGGCCTGCCCCGGTTTGGCCATCCGACATTCGCCGGACATGCCCTTGCGCGCTGGCGTGGCGGGCGTGGCCGACGCAGGCTCCAGCTGCCGGCGCAGCTCCATCACGCGCCGCTGCTCGGCCAGCAATTGCTCCTGCAATTGCTGCCGCTGCTGCTGCAGCGCCGAGACATCCGCACGGCTTTGTGATTGCTGGGCCTGGATCAAGGCCCGGTAGCGGCGGTCCGCTTCGAGTTCCTCGGCCATCTGCCGCGCCTGGGCCTGGGCCTGGCGCAAATCGCGTTCCGCTGCCTCGGTCTGGGCCTTGAGCTCCAGGCGCCGGATTTCATCGGCGGCCAGCATGGCGGATTGGCCGGCGAAGTCGTCATAGGTGCGCAGTGCCTGCGCGCTGTCCGGGTTCTGCACCACCCGCCAGATCTCCGTGCCTTGCGCCAGCAGCACGAAGTAGCGCGCCGTGTCGGCATGGAACAGCAGCGTGGCGTGGTAGCCGCCATTGTCCGTGCGACGCATGGCCGTCAGCTGCCCGGCGGATTGCAGGCGCTGCACTTCGTCCATCAGCGGCGAACGCAGAGGGCTGGCGGGCGCCTGGGCGGTGCCGGACGGGCCTGCGGACCACCCCGCGCCAGGTTGGATCGATCCGAGCGGGGCGACCGGTGAGACCGGCGCGGCGGCATGCGAGACCGGCGGCGCCGCGGGGCGCGACTGGGGCGGCGTGGACACTACCGTGGCGCTTGCCGTGGCGCTTGCCGTGGCGCCTCCCGAGGTGGACGGCGAGGCCATGCGGGCGGTGGGCCCGGGCACCGCTGCAGGCGGCAATGCCACGCGACTGCTTGCGGGAAGCGGCACCGATGCTGGCGGAGAGGCCGGCGGAGCGGCAGAACCCGGGTCGGCGCCAGTGCGAGATGCCGTCACGGCCGCCGTGGGTTGGACCGGCACCGTCACCTGCCCCGGCGCCTTCGCGGGAGCCGCATTCACCCCGGCATTGGTGCCTGGATGCGCAGCCGCGACCACGGACGCAGCTGCAGTTGCCTGCGCGGGTGGGGACGTAGGCGTAGCGGTCGCGGCAGGCATCGCCGCGCTCACAGGCGCGGATGCAAGCGCAGACGCGAGCGCAGGTGCAAGCGCGGGTGCAGCCGTTGGCGCCGCCGGGGCCGCCGTCGCGCCCGCGCTGCCTGCGCTTGCGGTCGTGGCCAGCCGCTCCCCCATCAACGCGGGACGCCCCGCCTCACCCTGACCCGCCAGCCGGCGGAAATTCTCAAAGCCCAGCAGGGCGGCGCGCTCGTTGTCGGCCTTCACCACACGCCGCACGTCGCCTTGCAAGGTGCTGACCACGATGTAGTGCACGTTGGTCTTGGGATGCAGCAGCAGCTCGATGGTGCCCTGCTCCGTCTTGAGCTTGCGCAGCGACACGACGGCGCGCTGCGACTGCAGGACCTGCAGTTCCAGCACGTTGGACGCCTCCTGGGGCGTGGCAGTGGCCGGCGCTGCCGTCACGACCTGGGCCGTGCCCGCGCCGTGCCAGAGCGCCACCATCAGCAGGGGCAGCACGGCCAGCACCGGCCGCGCGCACCCCAGCGTCAGCTGGCGCAGGCCGGCGCGCCACGACGAGCGGCGCCGCCAGGCCGCACCCGCCTGAAGCAGCAACGGGGCCGGCTGGCCCCTGCGGGACGGCCGGGCGCCATGAGGGGCGGAAGGAAGTGCGGGATGAACCCGCCGTGCAGGGCTCTGGGCCATGGTGGATGGATCCAAGCGATGGGGACCCGCATTGTTGAGAGCGCTTTGCCACCGACATGCCCGAATCCATCAACATCCTCGCGAGCCTGCAAAAGCTTGGCAGTCGCACCCACCTGTTGATGCCGTGCAAATGCACGGATGTGCGATGAAGATTCGATCCGAAGGAGCGGGCCCGGCCCACGTCGCCGGACCGACAGGTTTCTGAAGGCGACATCGTGCATGCTGCGCGCCTGACTGTCGGCGTGTCGACCGACACCTTCCTGGAAGGACCTTCATGAACCGCCGCGAATTCTTTCCGCGGCAGGTGGTCGATGCGGGGGCGAACCGCTGGGACTGGGCCTTGCTGCCGCTGATCCTGGTGACGCTGGTATTGCTGGCCTATGGGGCCGCGCAGATGGCCCGTCCGTTCGAGCTCGGCGACCCGCTGCCGCTCTCCCTCGATCCGTCCCGCCTGCCCTATTACCTGCTGCGCACCACCTTGCGCATGCTGGCGGCCATGGTGCTGGCCCTGCTGTTCAGCGCCGCATTTGCCGTGCTGGCGGCCAAGGTGCGCGCGGCGGAAAAGCTGCTGGTGCCGCTGCTGGACATCCTGCAGTCCATTCCGATCCTGGGCTTCCTGTCCATCACCGTCACGGGCTTCATCGCCCTGTTCCCCGGCAACTTGCTGGGTGTGGAATGCGCGGCCATCTTCGCCATCTTCACCTCGCAGGCCTGGAACATGGCCTTCAGCCTTTACCAGTCCCTGCGCACGGTCCCCGTCGAGCTGCAGGAGGCTGCGCAGGTCTTCCAGCTGTCGGCCTGGCAGCGCTTTTGGCGCCTGGAGCTGCCCTTTGCCATGCCCGCGCTGCTGTGGAACATGATGATGTCCATGTCCGGGGGCTGGTTCTTCGTCGTCGCCTCCGAGGCCATCGCGGTGTCCAACCAGAGCATCAAGCTGCCGGGCGTTGGCTCCTACATCGCGCTGGCCATCGAGTCACGGGACCTCGCCGCCATCGGCTGGGCGATCCTGTGCATGCTCGTGGGCATCCTGCTGTATGACCAGCTGGTGTTCCGCCCGCTGGTCGCCTGGGCCGACAAGTTCCGGTTCGAGGACAGCGCCGCGGACACGGCACCCGGATCGTGGATGCTGGACTGGCTGCGCCGCACGCAGCTCACGCGCCGGATCGGGCACGGGTTCGTTGCGCAGCTGGAGCGCAGCCTCGTGTGGCTGCGGCGCCCGCATGACGGCACGTCGATACGCGCCCGGCGCCGCCCCGCGGGCCCGGCCCTGCAGCGGGCCTGGGATGCGGTGCTCGCGGCAGCCGTCATGCTGGCACTGTGGCGCCTGGTCGCCTTCGTCCACACGGAGGTCGGATGGAGCGAGGCGGGCCATGTGGTGCTGCTGGGCGCCATCACGCTGGTGCGTGTGATGGTGCTGATCGCGCTCGCGGCGCTCGTGTGGGTGCCGGTGGGCATCTGGATCGGCCTGAACCCTCGCTGGAGTGGGCGTTTGCAGGCCGTGGCCCAGTTCCTGGCGGCCTTTCCGGCCAACCTGATGTTCCCCGTTGCCGTGATGGCCATCGTGCGCTGGAAGCTCAATGCCGACCTCTGGCTGTCGCCGTTGATGATCTTCGGCACCCAGTGGTATTTGCTGTTCAACGTGATTGCAGGCGCCGCGAGCATTCCGGTGGAGCTGCGTCATGCCGCGGCCAACCTGGGGCTGCGCGGCTGGCTCAAATGGCGGCGCTACCTGCTGCCAGCCATCTTCCCCAGCTTCGTCACCGGCGCCATCACCGCCAGCGGCGGGTCGTGGAACGCCAGCATCGTGGCCGAATACGTCAGCTGGGGCAGCACCACCGTCCAGGCCCATGGCCTGGGCGCGTACATCGCGCAGATGACCGCCCACGGCGACTTCCCGCGCCTGGCGCTGGGCATCGGCGTCATGTGCATCTTCGTCATGGGCCTGAACCACTTCGTCTGGCGCCGCCTCTACCGGCTGGCCGAGGACCGCATGCATTTCTGAACGGATCGAAGGAGCGTCCATGTCCGCCACCATCCTGGAACTGACCGGCGTCGGCAAGACCTTCCGCAGCGCCGACGCACGCCTGCGCCCCGTGTTGCAGGACGTTGACCTGCACCTGCGCGAAGGGGAGATCGTCGCACTGCTGGGCCAGTCGGGCTCAGGTAAGAGCACGCTGCTGCGCATCATGGCCGGGCTGGTGGACGCCGACCAGGGCCAGGTGCGTTACCGCGGCCAGCCGCTCGCCGGGCCTGCGCGCGGCATCAGCATGGTATTCCAGTCCTTCGCGCTGTTTCCCTGGCTCACCGTGCAGCAGAACGTCGAGCTCGGCCTGGAGGCGCGCGGCATGTCCAAGCCAGAGCGGGAGAAGCGGGCCGAAGCCGCCATTGCGCTGATCGGTCTGGGCGGCTTTGAAGGCGCCCTGCCGCGGGAACTCTCTGGCGGCATGCGCCAGCGCGTGGGCATCGCCCGCGCCCTCGTGACGGAGCCGGAGGTGCTGCTGATGGATGAAGCCTTCTCCGCGCTGGACGTGCTCACCGGCGAGCGCCTGCGGGAGGACATCCTCACGCTGTGGCAGGGCGGCGGCATGCCCACCAAGGCCATGCTGGTGGTCTCCCACAACATCGAGGAGGCCGTGCTGATGGCGGACCGCGTGCTGATCTTCGCGAGCGATCCCGGGCGCATCCGCTGCCAGCTGGCGGTGCAGCTGCCGCGCCCGCGCAATCCCGACAGCGCCGATGTGCGGGCTCTGGTCGACGAGGTCTATGCACTCATGACCGCCGGCACGACGCGGCCCGTGCGCGCACACGGCGCGGCCGACGCCGCCGCCACCCCGGCCCCGCTGGTGGAGCGCCTGCCCGCTGCCGACGTGGCCCGCATGGACGGGCTCCTGGAACTGCTGGCCGAGCCGCCTTTCGACGGCCGGGCCGACCTGCCCCGGCTCTGGGAAGAAGCCGGCCTGCCCGATGCGCAACTGCTGCCCGTGGCTCATGCGCTGGCCTTGCTGGGCCTGGCCCAGCTCGACAGTGGCGACCTGCAGCTCACTGCGCTGGGCCGCCGCTATGTCGAGGGCCCGCACGAGCTGCGCCGCGACCTGTTCGGCCAGCAGGTGCTGGCGCAGGTGCCGCTGATTGCCTACATCCGCCACAGCCTGGAGCAGGAGCCCTCGGGGCGGATGACGGATGGTCCGGTGCGGCGTCTGCTGAGCGAGCACCTGGATGAGGCTGAAGCCGAGGCGGTGATGAAGACCGCCGTCAGCTGGGCACGCCACGGCGAGGTATTCGAGTACGACTACAACACCGGCCAGCTGACGCTGCCCTCCGGCGAGGCATTGGTTTAGGCCGCCACAACGCCACAACGCTGGGGCCTTTTCACCCAGCAACATCCTTGGTCAGGGTCTCCCTGACCGACGGATGGCGCCCCTCGGGGGCAGGAGCGAAGCGACTGGGGGGCCTTTACACCACATCCTTGGTCAGGGTCTCCCTGACCAACGGATGGCGCCCCTCGGGGGCAGGAGCGAAGCGACTGGGGGGCGTCATCCCCTCCTGTCCACCAGTTCTGTGGACAAGCCTGTTGGAAGCACGGGCAGGGTTGCTGCAAGTCCTTGTCACACATGGCGGAACCATGCCCTGCCTCAAGTTGAGGCAGTGCCTGCCCCCCTTCCACCCGAGTAGCGGTGGCGTGCGGATGGCGGTTCAAGGCCGACGCGAAACGGCAGCGAAAGCCTTGACACCCCCGCCCCTTGCACTTCGCGTCCACGCACGCGCTTGCCTTGCCCGGACTGTTCATGCGTTCTGTGGACAACTCTGTTGGAAGGGCGGGCAGCACTTGCACAACTCGTTGATTTCAAAAGGCTTGCTTTGACCTGCCTCTTTTTCAGGCACCGTCTCATCCGGGCTCTAAACGGCCCTGCGCACAGGGTCGGCTTGCCATGGCGGGCCGCGCTCACACGATGCGAATACCCAGGTTGGGCAGCCCATCGATATGGCAGTCGATCACATCGCCCTTGACCACCGGCCCCACGTTCTCCGGGGTGCCGCTGTAGATGATGTCGCCGGGGCGCAGCTCAAACGCCTTGGAGAGATTGGCTATTTGCTCGGCCACGCTCCAGATCATCATGCCCAGGTCGGCGCTCTGCTTGGTCTGTCCATTGACCTTCAACCAGATGGCGCCCTGCCGGGGATGGCCCACCAGGGCCACCGGATGGATGGGGCCGATCGGCGCCGCATGGTCGAAGCTCTTGCCGATCTCCCAGGGCTTCTTCTCGTTGCCCATGGCGCGTTGCAGGTCGCGCCGGGTCATGTCCAGCCCGATGGCATAGCCATACACCAGGTCCAGCGCCTGTTCAGCGGGCACATCGCGTCCGCCCTTGTGCAGGGCCGCCACCAGTTCCACTTCATAGTGATAGTTCTGGGTCAAGGTCGGATAGGGATGGTCCGCCACCGTCCCGGGTGCCACGTTCTGGATGGCATCCGTGGGCTTCTGGAAGAAGAACGGCGGCTCACGGGTCGGATCGCTGCCCATTTCGCGCGCATGCGCGGCGTAGTTGCGCCCGATGCAGTAGATGCGGCGGACCGGGAAGCGCTGGTCGCTGCCAACGATGGGAATGGTGGTGGGCGTGACGTCGAAGGGCGTCTTCAGGCCGCTCTGCGCCTGGCCTGGCAAGGCACAACCGGCGACGGCGCCTGCCGCCATCGCGGCCGAAGTGCTGAGCAGGGAACGGCGGCCCATCCGCGCGTGCAGGGAATCGGTCATGGGGGTCTCCTGGTAGTGGGCGGTCGCCCGGTCCCAGCCTAGAACCGATGGCGGGCTGCGGCCTATCCGCGTTTGCCACGAAGGCGGCATGCCATGTGCGATTGGCGCTGCGCCGGCGGGAGGGTCCGCGCGGGCGTGCTCCCTTGCTGGGCGGCATGGCGCGCGCGGCGCGGGACAGTGGCCGCAGGCCCTGGGCGGCGGCCACCGTACGGGAAGGTCCCCTGATGCGTGTTCACATCCTTCGCGCTGTGCTCACTTGAAGACTGCAACCTCCCCCGCCCAGTCGTCCATCGACCTGCGCGAGCCCTGGCGCGAGCGGGTCCAACTGGCAAGCCGCCAACGCGGCGCACAGGCCCAGGAGGCACCATCCGCCGCGCGTGTGCCACTGCCTTGCACCAGCCGCCATTCCAGCGGCTGGCAGCGCGGCGCCGAGCGCCATCAACAGCTGCAGTAGATCTTTCATCCCGCCACCGCATCCACAGAACTGCCGGCCGCCATCGGCGAGGCCGATGGCCCAGGCCGATCCAGCGCCCCGGGCCCCGAGGTTCCCGCCTGCGCGCCAGGCCGCAGCAGCGCCCAGATGGCCACGCCGGCCACGGCCGCCAGGGCAGCCAGTCCCGCGATGAAGCCGCCATAGCCGCCCGTCAGGTCCCGGCTCCATGCCGCCAGCTGCACCGAGGCAAAAGCACCCGCCTGATGCGCCAGGAACAGCCAGCCAAAAGCGCGCCCTTTGACCGCCGGGCCATAACGCTCCAGGCACAGCATGGACGTGAGCACCACCGAGCCGAGATAGGTGGCGCCAAACAGCGCGGCGAATCCCAGGGTCTGCAGGTGCATGGCGCCGCCCAGCAGCAACAGCACGCCTGCCGCGCGCAGCACATAGAACAGCCCCAGCAGACCGCGTTTGGACACGCGCGTGGCCAACCAGCCGGTGGCCAGGCCGCTCAACAGTTCCAGCGTGCCCAGCAGGCTCAGGCTGCCGCCCATCAGGCTGCGCGGCGCCGCAAGGTCCTGCCAGTAGGCCACCAGATGCACATCGATGAAAGCCATCGTGGCACCGCAGGCGACGAAGCCCAGGCCCAGGGCGTAGAAGCCGGGGTCTCGCCGCACCCGCCCCCAGGAGGACACGCCGTCCGCAGCGCCAGGAGCGACCCCTTCGCCGCCTGCCACAGGCGCTGCGTGCTGCAGCCAACCGGCACGCCGGGCCATGCACGCGGACAGCACGCCCAAGGGCAACAGCAGGCCCGCGCCGACCAGCAGGAACATGGAAGCCCAGGGCATGCGCGGCGCGGCCCACAGCCACAGGGGCGACAGCACGATGAAGGCGATGGCCGTGCCGTTCGTGATCGCGGCATAGGCCAGGCCGGTCTTGCGCTGGTCAAACAGACGGTCCACCAGCACGCCCATCGGCACATAGGTCATGGCCGCCAGGGCGAAGGCTGCCAGCACGCCGTAGGCGAGCATGAACACCGCGAACTGCCCCTGGCAAAGGCTCGCGGCGACCAGTGCGGCGCCGCCAGCCAGGCAGCCCGCTGCCACCGTCCAGAGCGGCCCTCGCCGGTCGCTCCAGGCTCCTACCAGTGGAGAGGCCACGCCGGTGATCAGCATGAACAGCGAACCCGACCACGCAAATTGCGTACGGCTGCCGCCAAAGTGCTGCGCCAGATCGCTGAAGTACACCTGGTAGAGGCTCTTGATGCTGGTGGAGCAGAACATCACGACAAAGCCCAGCGTGGCCAGGCCATAGACGAGGCCACGTGAGGCGGCTTGGGGGTGTGGCGCAGGAGAAGGTGGCATGGTGACGTCATCCGTGGGGCAGTAAAAGACACATACAACCGGCCATACGGTATCCAACGCTTCTGTCGCATGCCAGGACACAGATCGGCCAGTTCAGCAAAAAACCGGCCATGGTGGAGCGTGGAATATGGCGACGGCATTACCATCGCCAGGCGCCATGAAACACGTGTACTTCCTGGTCCTGCCCGACACCCACATGCTGGACCTGGCCGGGCCTTTGCAGATCATCAACACCGTGCCGGAGCTGCGCCTGGCCGACCTGCAGGTGCACTGCATCGGCCCGAGCAGTTCGGTGGACAGCTTTCAGCCGATCACCCTGGCCCATCTTCAGCCGCTGCCACCCACGCTGCCGGCGGGGGCGGTGCTGTTCGTGATCGGCAGCAAGCTCAGCCCTGCACTGACGCGGTCCGACGCCTGGCAACGGGCCGCCCAGTGGTTGAAGACGATGGCCGCCGGCCGCGCAGAGCCTCTGACGATGTGCAGCGTCTGCACCGGCGTCTTTCTGCTGGCGGCGGCCGGGCTGCTGGACGGCAGGCTGTGCACCACCCACCATGCCCACATCGCCCGCCTGCGCGCCGCCTGCCCGTCGGCGACGGTGCTGGAGAACCGGGTGTTCGTGCAGGATGGCGACCTGTTCACCTCGGCCGGCGTCAGCTCGGGCATCGACCTGGCGCTTCATCTGGTCTCGCAAGCCTTCGGCGAAGACGTGGCTCTGCAGGTCGCCCGGGACAACGTCGTGCACTTTCGCCGCTTCGGCGCCGACCCTGAACTGTCGGCGGCCACCCGCTATCGCGCCCATGGCAACACCCGCGTCCATGCGGTGCAGGACCTCATCGCCCGTCAGCTGCGCCAGCCGCTCACGCTGGCCTTGTTGGCCGAACAGGCGGGGCTCAGCCCCCGGCACCTGACCCGCGTCTTCCAGGCCGAAACCGGCATCTCGATCAAGCAGTTCCAGATTGCGCTTCGCCTGGATCGCGCCCGGCGACTGATGACGGGCTCACGCTGGTCGCTGGAGACGATTGCCGACGAATGCGGCTTTGGCAGCGTGCAGGCCCTGCGGGCGAACTGGAACCGGCACGAGGATCAGCCGCCCTCGGCGCTGCGGCCGCGTCGCGGATGGCAGCGCCCGGTGTAAGGCCGCCGGGCCCGCTGCGCTAAGCCTGCCAGACGCCGAAACCCGACTCCCGCAGGCCGATGGCCAGTTCCACTTCCATCTCGCGCGCTGCTTCGTAGGGCATGGGGTTGTAGACCTCATACAACTGCGGCAGCAACCGCAGCCCGTAATCAAACACGAAGCGGTTGGCCTGGATGCCGGCCTTGTGCTTGTCAAAGCGCAGGTCCGGGTCCAGCCCCGTCATGCCGACATAGACGAAGGGCTTGCCGAGCTGGTACTCCGGATTGGCTCGGCGAAAGCGCGGTTCGTTCCAGACGCGGTCCGACAGTTCGACGACATAGACGTGGTGATGATGGCGGCGCGACATGGGCAACTCTTCAGGCCCCACTATGCCGCAGGCGCCAGACGCTGGGTGCGAGGCCCGTCGCCTTCGCGAAGAAGCGCGTGAAATAGGCCGGGTCGTTGAATCCGAGGCCATCGGAAATCTGGCGCACCTGCAGATGCGTATAGCCCAGCTCACGCTGCGCCTCCAGCACCAGGCGGTGATGCAGCACGGCCAGGGCGGAACAGCCCAGGTGCCGGCGACACAGGCGGTTGAGCTGCGTCGGCGTGATGCCCAAAGGCGCAGCCAGGGTCGAGACCGGCGGCTGGCGCCGGAAGTGCCGCTCCACCTCCTCCCGGTAGCGCGCCAGATGCTGCAGCCCCCGCCCCTCCTCCCGCGCGGCGGGCGCAGGCGCTGTGGCGCCCAAACGGGCCACCTGGGTGAGCAGCAACCCGACGGCATGGTCGAGCGCCAGCGCGCGCCATGGCGTCGCACCGACATAGTCGCGCTGCAATTGATCCGCCACCGCGAGCAGGCTTCGTGTGAGCGCACAGGACGCCGGCAGGGCCTCGGCGCGGGGTTGCGCCAGACGTTCGAGCAGGTCCGGCGCACCGGCCAGCAGGTTGCGCAGGCGCGCCTGTTCCAGGCTCAGCACCCAGCCTTCGGTGGTGTCGCCAAAACGGAAGCCATGCACCGCCAGCGCGGGCACCCAGACGAGCAGCGGGCCTTTGAGCTCGCAGATGCGCGCATCCAGTTCCACCTCGGCGGGCCCGCGCCTGACCAGCAGCAGCTGCACCAAATGGGCGTGACGGTGGGGACGGATGTTCCACTCGTGCAAGCGACTACGGGCTGCGATGGACTCCAGGTGCAGCCCGTCCAGGGTGCCCATGCCCGCCGTCTCGCCATAGAGCCGGTACAGCGGGGGAGTGGCGCCAGCGGCGGCCCCGCTTCGGCCGGCAACGCGGGCGGACCGTCGCACCTCGCTGTGGTTGCCTGCATGCGCCATGGTTCGGATTGTGCAAGTCGGCGATCGCTCCGTCCATTCCATCGCCATGTCCCTCGGCCTAGGCTGCGCGCAGCACAAGGCCGCCGACCGCTGACCGCTGACCGCCGACCGGCGCCGGTCGCATCACGCCAGGAGCACATCTGCATGGAGACTCACCGCACACAGGTGCTCATCGTGGGCGCCGGGCCCTCTGGGCTGCTGCTGGGCCAGCTGCTGCATCGCGCTGGCATCGACAGCCTGATCGTGGAGCGATCATCCGCCGCGCATGTGCTGGCGCGCATCCGTGCCGGCGTGCTGGAGCCGGGCACTGTGGACCTGCTGCGCGAGGCCGGGGTCGACGCGCGGCTGCGGGCCGAAGGGCAGTCCCACCACGGCTTCGACCTGGCAGTGGACGGCGCGCGCCACCGCATCGACCTTCAGGCGCTGGTCGGGCAGGCCGTGACGGTCTACGGCCAGACCGAGGTGACCCGTGACCTGATGGATGCGCGCCGCGCCAGTGACCGGCCGGTCTGGTGGGACACCAGCGAGGTCCGGCTCGGGGATGTCTCCGGCAGCGAGGTACACGCTGACTGCGTGGTCGCCACCCGCGAAGGGGCGTCGATGCGCAGGGTGGCTGCGGATTTCGTCGCCGGCTGCGATGGCTATCACGGTGTGTGCCGCGCCGCCCTCCCCGCGTCGGCCCTGCGCACCTATGAGAAGGTGTATCCCTTCGCCTGGCTGGGCCTGCTGAGCGACACCCCACCGGTCGCGCCCGAGCTCATCTACAGCCGGCATGAACGCGGCTTCAGCCTGTGCAGCATGCGCTCGGCCACCCGCAGCCGCTACTACCTGCAAGTGCCGCTGACCGAGAAACTGCAAGACTGGAGCGACGAGCGCTTCTGGGCGGAACTGCGCCGCCGCCTGGACCCAGGCACCGCCAGCCGGCTGATCACCGGCCCCTCGCTGGAGAAGAGCCTGGCGCCGCTGCGCAGCTTCGTGTGCGAACCGATGCGCTTCGGGCGGCTGTTCCTGGCGGGCGACGCAGCGCACATCGTGCCCCCCACCGGCGCCAAGGGGCTCAACCTGGCGGCCTCGGATGTGCGCTACCTTGCCCAAGCCTTCATCGAGCATTACCGCGCCGGACATGACGCCGGGCTGGCGCATTACTCCGCCCGCTGCCTGGCCCGGGTGTGGAAGGCCGAGCGCTTCTCCTGGTGGATGACCAGCCTCCTGCACACGTTCGACCAGGAACCGGACTTCCAGCAAAAGCTGCTGCGGGCAGAGCTGGACTACCTCATCGGCTCACCGGCTGCGCAGCGCGTGCTCGCCGAGAACTACGTCGGGCTGCCCCCGTGAAGGCTGCGCCCCGACGTTTCGCCGCTCAGGGCCAGACCTTGCCCACCCATGCATCGAGCGGGGCGATGCGCGCCGGGTCCGCTCCGAGCTGGCCGGCCTTCCAGACCGAATACTGCAGCTTCTGCTCCGCCGTGCTGCGGTAATCCACGGAGTTCATGCCATACACGCCGGGAGACAGCAACGGCAGCGGCTGCTTGCTCTTGTCCAGGCAGAACGCAAATCCCGCCGTGGGTTCGGGCTCGCCCAGATCCGTGTTGTTGGGGTCACAGCGCCGCCAGTCCGCCGGCTGGGTCGAGGCATAGAGCTGATTGAACTGGCGCAGTGCCCCGTTGAGCACCTTCAGCGGCAGGCCCGGCTGCAACCGGTCCAGGCCCGCAAAGGGATTGCCGGCGGTGTACTGGGTGGTGGCAAAGTCCATGAAATTGGTGGGCATCAGGTGCTTCATCACCTGCCCGCGGCCGAAGCGCCCACGGTTGTTGATCAGCGAGCCGGTGTCGCTGGCCACATACAGCGGGATGGCGTTGTTGGTGTACTGCGCCGACTTGATGCGGGCCTGCAGCAAGCGGATGCGGCTGAGCAGGCCGGCCGTGGCGTGGGCGGGGGTGCTGTCGCCCACTTCATTGGCCAGGTACTCGTCAAAGCCGGTCAGATAGGGCCAGTCCACCGAGAAGTTGACCCAGTCGCTCTGCGCGCCCGGATTGATGCTCACCTGGGCCTGGTACCAGCCGTTGGTGCGGTAATAGGAGCCCACCCGGTTGCCGGTCTCCCAGGCCAGGATCCATTCACGGGTGATCTTGCCCTTGGTGTCGGTGTCGGTCTGGTAGACCATGTGCGGCGCCAGGAAGAACGCGCTGACGGTGTTGAACGGCCAGCCGCGCGCTTCGCCGCGGCCCTTCCAGGTCTTGGTGGCGGCGTCATAGTCGCCGATGAACCATTGCTGGTTGCCTTCCAGGCCGAAGCGCTGCGCCCACTCCCATTGCTGCACCACATTCCACTGGAACAGGCTGCCCACCACACGCTCGATGAAGGCGTTGGTCGTGAAGGCGGCGGGCTCCGCCGCGGTCGTCGTGCTGGAGGCCAGCTTCTGGAGGTTGGCTGCTCCGACCTGGGCGCCATATTGGCCACTGCTGGCGATGTGGTTGCCGCGTCCCCCGCCCGCGAAGGCATAGACCTCGAAACCCCAGGGCTGGATCATGCGCTGGATCTCGTTGCGCTGCTCCGGCGTCAGGTGGCTCCAGTCGCCATGCACCCCGTTCGGGTTGAGATGGGACTGGAACCAGGCCGCGATCTTGCGGCCGTTGCCGACCGGGTCCAGACGGCCGTTGCCGGCAAAGGTGGCGCCCGTTTCCCATGATCCGGCCGCGCCGCCCGCAGGCCAGATGTCCATCGGATGCATGGCTGGCAGGTAGGCATTCCAGTCCGGATACTGAAGAGGCATGGGGACTTCACGCGCGTTGAGCGTGGCGGTCGCGTCCATCACCTTGTCCACGTCGGCCTGCGTGAGCGCCAGCGCCTGCCCGTCCATCGGCTTGCCAAACAGCGCCTTCACGGCGTCGGTCGGGCTGTCCAGCACCGCCTCCAGGCCCGCACCAGCGGCCCATTCAGCCAGCGGCCGGCTGTCCAGGCCCGGGCCCGGCTGGTAGGGCGGATTCCAGGGGGCGGCCTGCGCCACATGCGGCACGCCCTGGAGGCTGTAGCGCAGGAAAGCCGCGATCTGCTGGCCCTGGGCCTGGGTAAGGCCGTGGAACCGGGAGCGCTGGACGATCGCATTGTTGGAGTAGTTGAAGTACTGCAGGTCCCGGCCATCGGAGGCATGGCAGGAGGCACAGGCGGCCTGGATGCCGCGGCCAGTCAGCGCGGACTTGAGCAGCACGCCCTGAGCGCTCCACAGCGCCTGCCCGGCCGTGACCGCGTCACTCATGGTCTGGCCCGCCACTTTTTCCAGGGCGACGTTGTCCATCTGCACGGCGTTGGTGGCCAGGCTCTGGTCCTGCGCATTGCGAATCTGCAGGGCAATGACGCGGAAGCCGTTGGATTCGCCGTCCGTGCCGTTGAAGCGGAACTGCACCAGGTTCATGCCGCTCACCAGGCGTGCCCGGGTGGTGGCGTCCAGTGCGTAGGAGGCGCGCACGGTATAGGCGCCGCCCCGGTTCAGGCCGCCCTGCACGCGCTCGGCATCGGCTAGCAGGACTGTGCTGTCGGTAATGTCCACCCATGGGATGCTGGCGGCAGCAGCGTCCGTGGCCGCCACGCCGCCCAGCACGCGAAGGCTGGCCTTGATGCGCGTCGGCGTCTGGCGCGTTGCCTCGAACTCCGGCGGACCGAAGAAACCGCAGCGATGGCATTTGAACCAGAGCTGCGTGGCAGCGCTCACGCCGGCGGCGTCCAGCGTCAGGTTGGCCGTGGCCACCACCGGCGCACTTGGCAGGCCGTCCCCCAGCACTTCCAGCGGCAGTTGCAAAGCCGTGGTGGGGCCGGACGCGGCCGTCGCGGGCGAGGAGGCCGGCGTGCCGGCCGGCGGCGGGGTGGTGCCCGCCGGGTCGGTGTCCGAGGCGCCGGTATCGCCGCCGCAGGCGCTCAGCGCGACCGCCGCCACACCCGCCAGTGCCGCCAGGCGCCAATGGCGCAGCCAGGGCATCACCTTCGCACGCATCCGCGCGCGCCATGTCGTCATGTGCATCTTCACGTCCCACCTATTCCGCCAGGGCCCAGGCTCGGGCCCCCTTGTGTTTGCCGATGTCCGCGGGCGAGGCGCCGCGGCAACCGCTTTCGGCGGGATTGGACGGTTCGCCGGCCAGCCAGACAAGCGCCCGTGCATGACTGAAACACCGGTTACCTTCCCCGGGGCAAGCTTCCAACACTTTTGCGCCTTCCCACCCCATCGGGGAATGGTCGCCAGCGACACGGGCGACTAGTCGGCGTGAAGCTGGTCACGCATCGCGTGGCTGCATCACAACGGCAATGACATCGCTACCAGTACGTTCCTGGCCAGTCTGCCGACAAAGCACGAAATGGCGGGTGAACGAAGCCCTGCTCCCCCTGCAGCACCGGCGCCCTCATGGCTACAGTGGCCCTCTGTTCGAGAAAGACTGCAAGAAGGACGACCCGGTGAAACTCAACAACATGCGGCTGGCTTCGCGCCTGGCCATGGGATTCGGTGTGGTGCTGGTGCTGCTGGCCGCCATCGTGTTCATCGGGGGCATCAGCCTGGGCCGCACGGCGGAATCCACGCGCGAGATGATGGCCGTGCCGCTGCAAAAGGAGCGCCTGGTCGCGGAGTGGTACACGCTCACGCTGGTGGGTGTGAAGCGCTACACCGCCATTGCCAAAAGCACGGACGCGTCGCTGGCCGATTACTTCGTCAACGATGTGAAGGTCTCCAGCGCTCGTGGCAACGAGATCATCAAGGCGCTGGACGAGCTGCCCAAGAGCGACGAAGAAAAGAAGGTCGTGGACAAGCTGATCGAGGCGCGCAAGGTCTATACCGCCACGCGCGACCGTATTGGCGCGGCCAAGAAATCCGGCAGTGCGGACGAAGCCACGCGCATCCTTGAGCAGGAGTTCCGCCCGCAGGCGGACGTTTATCTCGAGAACATGATGGGCTACCTGAAGTTCCAGCAAAAGACGCTGGACGACATGGCCAAAGGTGTGGACCAGGCCACGACCTCGGCGCAGTGGCGCATCGGCACGATCGGCGTGCTGGCCCTGCTGGCTGGCGCCGCGTTCGCCTGGGTGCTGACGCGCTCGGTCACCGTGCCGCTGCGCCGCGCTCAGTCGCTGGTGGACGCCGTGGCCGGCGGCGACCTGACCCGCTCCGTGGCGCCTGAAGGCCGCGATGAGATCGCCCAGATGATGTCGCAGCTCGACGCCATGCGGCTGAGCCTGCAGCGTGCCATCTCCACCGTGCGGGATTCCTCCGAGAACATCCAGAATGCCTGCCAGGAAGTCTCGGCCGGCAACCAGGACCTGAGCCAGCGCACCGAGCAGACGGCCGGCAACGTCCAGCAGGCTGCCAGCGCGATGGAGCAGCTCAACGGCACTGTCGGGCAGACTGCGCAGTCCTCGCGCGAAGCGAATCAGCTGGCCACGACCGCCGCTGAAGTGGCGATGCGCGGCGGCCAGGTCGTGGCCGACGTGGTCTCGCGCATGCAGGGCATTCATGGCAGCTCGCGCAAGATCGCCGACATCATCGGCGTGATCGACGGCATCGCCTTCCAGACCAACATCCTCGCGCTGAACGCGGCGGTGGAGGCTGCGCGCGCCGGCGAGCAGGGCCGCGGCTTTGCCGTGGTGGCCACCGAGGTGCGTAACCTGGCCGGCCGGTCTGCCGCCGCGGCCAAGGAAATCAAGTCGCTGATCGAGGCCAGCGTCGAGCAGGTCGAGGCCGGCACCGATCTGGTGAACCGCGCAGGCGACACCATGACCGAGGTGGTGAACGCCATCCATCGCGTCACCGGGATCGTCGGTGAAATCAGCGTTGCCAGTGCCGAGCAGGCCGAGGGCGTGTCGCAGGTCTCCGGGGCCGTCACGCAGATGGACGCCGCCACCCAGCAGAACGCCGCCATGGTGGAAGAGATTGCCGCCGCCGCATCCAGCCTGCGGGGTCAGGCGCACAGCCTGGTGGAAGCCGTGCGGGTGTTCCGGCTCTAAGCAAAGGCACCGGAGCGGGGGCTTCCTATACTCGCGGTGGTTCCTCTACCGCGAGACCGTCCATGCCCACCGCTCCTTCCTCGCTGTCGTCAAGCGAGGTAACCGGCGCCTTAGGCGCCTGCCAACTGCTCATCATCGATCCGCAGAATGACTTCTGCGACATTCCGGGCGCGACGCTGCCAGTCACCGGCGCGGACGCGGACCTGCAGCGCCTGGCCGATTTCATCCGCGCAGCCGGGGCGTCCCTTGGCGACATCGTCGTCACCCTTGATTCGCATGCGGCCTACGGCATCGAGCGCCCGTCGTTCTGGCGGTCGGCGGACGGTGGGGCCGTAGCGCCCTTCACCCAGATCACGGCTCAGCAAGTGCGCGAGGGCGTCTACGCTCCGAGGGACCCGCAACTGGCCGAGCATGTGCGCTTTTATCTTGGCGAACTCGAGGCGAGCCCTCGGCAGTACCGCCTGATGGTCTGGCCCGCCCACTGCGTGACCGGCACCTGGGGGCACAACATCCATGCGGCGGTGGCGCAGGCCCTGGCCGACTGGGAAGCCGCCTGCCTGCGTGTGGCGGGCAAGGTGCTCAAGGGCCGCAACCCGTTGACCGAGCAATACAGCGCCGTGAAGGCCGAGGTGCCGCTGCCCGACGACCCGTCCACGGGCATCAATCATGTGCTGGTGGACCGCATCGTCGGTTTTGCCGGCCTGACCTTCATTGCCGGCGAGGCCAGCAGCCACTGCGTCGCAGCCACGACGGAAGACCTGCTGGCGGCCATGCCGGCGGAGCGACGGGGGCGCGTGGTGCTGCTGCGCGACTGCATGAGCCCGGTGGGTGGGTTCGAGGCTGGCGAAACGGCCTTCCTGGATCGCGCAGCCGCACTGGGCGTGCGCAGCGTGACGGCGGTACAGGCGCTCGAGCTGGCGCGGGCGCAGATGCGTCAGCCTTCGTAGATCTCCAGGGGCAGCCCGTCAGGGTCGGCAAAGAAGGTGAACCGGCGGCCGGTGTATTCATCCACCCGCACAGGCTCCACCGCAATGCCCCGGGATTCGAGCTGGGTCTTGCACGACTGCACGTCATCAACGGCGAAAGCCAGATGCCGCAGGCCCTGCGCCTCCGGGTAGGAAGGGCGCGGCGGTGCGTCCGGGAAGGAAAACAGCTCGATCTGCGAGCCGTCGGGCAGCGCGAGGTCCAACTTCCAGGAGCGGCGCGCCTCGCGGTAGTGCTCGCCCATCACGCGAAGACCCAGCACCTCGGTGTAGAACGCACGGGAGCGGGGATAGTCAGCGCAGATGATGGCGGCGTGGTGCAGTCGTTTCAGCATGGCATGGGCAATACATCAATGCCCGCCATTAAGCCAGAACTGCCTACTGCGTGCTTGTCGTGGCCTGGCCCACCGCCACGCCGTCCGTCGCCTGCGCGCTGGCGGTGAAGTAGCGATACCCACTGTCCACCTGGACGGCAGCGTCGGCTGCGGTGGTTGTCAGCGCATAGCTGTGCACGTGCACATCGCCGCCGCCATGGTCGAACTGGCAGTGGCCGGCATGACGGGAGCCCTTGGCGGAGCGGCGGGCAATGTCGTCATGGTCGTCATCGACGTCCACGTTGACCCAGACATAGTCCAGGCCGCTCGCACCGCGTTCAGCCGAGGTGAACCGAACCGGTGCCCCTTGCCAGGCGGACCGCAGCAGCGAGACGCAGCGCTCATGCTGCTGCTTTTCAAAGCTGGTGAGTTCCGGGCCTTCATACGCCGGATGCCGCGCGCAGGCGCTCACGCCAACCGTCATCACGGCCAGTGCCAGGAGCGACACGAGGCCAGCGGCGGAAGAAGCATGGGACGGCAAACGGGACGGCACGGCAAAACACTCCGAAAGAGGCAGGAACAACACGCACCCTCGCGGATCGGCGCAGGGCATCCCGAAGGCTACGCCGAACGGTTGTCGCGAATATGAAGACAACCTGAAGAGCGCACAGCTGTTGATGTAAACCCCATTCGTCCGTGCGATAAGCGCCCAACGCCACGGCCGTGTACGTTCAGTGAACCGTTCCCCGGCTGCGCGCCACCTGCCGCATCAGCACAGCCGCTACCAGGGTCGAGCCGACCACGACATAGCCCACATGCGGAAAGTCCTGCAGCCTGCCGTCTTCCCCAATGCTGACGATGTGCCCGGCCACCAGCGAAGCCACCCCACCCGCCAGCTGCTGCAAGGCGCTGTTGATGGCGCTGAAGGCACCGCGCTGCTCAGGCGAGGGGATCCCGGCGACGAGGGCCTGCCACGGGATGATGCGCGAGAAGATGCCGGCGAACATCACCACGTTCACGACGATGAGCAGGGCCAGCGAAGACCGACCGAGATGGGTGTAGTACAGCACCATCGCCACCGTGATGACGCAACCGGTATAGAAGACCGGCATCGGACCCAGCCGGTCGGAAAGCCGGCCGATCAGCGGGGACACGACCAGCGTGAAGAGGCCAGTGGCCAGGTAGACCGCGGGCAGATGGTCCAGCGACACGCCGACGTTGTGCACCACGAAGGCACTGGCGAACGGCATGAGCATGAAGCCACCCGTGGTGAGCAGGGCGGTCACCGCGAAGGCCATCCAGTGACGCGGCTGGGACAGGGTGTGCCGGAGATGGCGCGCCACGCCGTCGGCCCGTCCGGCGGCCAGATGCGCGTTGACCGGCTTCATGCCGAAGGCAATGAGCAGGCCGGCGATCAGCCCCAGGGCCACCAGCGCCAGGAAAGGCGCATGCCAGCTCCAGCGCGAGGCGAGGAACAGCCCGAAGGGCAGGCCCAGCACCTGGCTGGCGGCGAACCCCCCTTGCAGCAGCCCCATCACCCGGCCGCGCTGGGCGGGCGGAAACAGGTCGGCCGTGATGGCCATGACGATGGAGCCGATGACGCCGCCGAACAGGCCGGTGACGATCCGAGCCATGAGCAGCATCTCATAGCTGGTGGCCAGGCCGCACCAGAGGGTGCCCAGCAGGAAGCCGGCATAGAAGAACAGCAGCAGCCGCTTGCGGTCATAGCGGTCGGCGAAACCTGCGGTGAGCAATCCGGACACGCCGGCGCTGAAGGCATAGGCCGACACCACCATGCCGAACTGCTGCGCCGTCATGGACATCGCCGGCATGATCATCGCGCCCAGCGGCGACATGATCATGAAGTCCAGGATCACGGCGAACTGCAGCAGCGTCAGCATCGCGGTGGCGAAACGCTGGTAGGGCGTGAAGGCGGGGGGCGCGCCCGTGGGCGTGCCGGAGGTCATGGGCGTTGCGGCCATGCGTGCGTCCTTGTGTGAAGGCCGCCGTTGTAGCAGGGTTTGGCCACTCAATGGTTTCACGCCGGCGTCAGTCGCGCTGTGCAAGGCAGCAGCGAGGCGCCAAAGCAACGGGCCGCCCATGAGCGCCGCGATAGCAATCAATCATGGCGCAAATCACCGCCAGAGCACGTCGCCTCGACGCCTTGAACTTGACCCAACTTGACGACGCTGGCAGACTTGGCCTTCCAATGCTTAACGTAGAACTGATCAAAGCAGCCATGGCCCGCCTGGGCCTTACTGGCGCCGCTCTGTCGCAGGCTTGTGGCGTCAGCAAGGAAGCCGTCTCCAACTGGCTCAGTGGTGAGTCGATTCCGCGCCCGAGCAAGCTCACCGCTTTGGCCGCCACGCTTGGGCTGGCGGTCGAGCATTTGATCGCCTCAGACCCTGCAGAGCCGCCGGAGCCTGTGGTGGCCTTCCGAATGCGCAATAACCGGCCGCTCACGGCGGAAGCGAAAGAGGCCGGTGAAGACGTAGGGCGCCATCTGCGCCAACTGCTGCCTTTCATGGGGCCGCTGTTCACGCCGCGTCACCTCATGGGCCCGAAACTGGATGAGGCCTATGTCGAGGAAATCGCCGGGGCCTTGCGTGCCCAAATGGGCGTGGGCCCGACGGAGGCGGTCACCCATGGTCATCTGCTGCAACTGCTGAAGGACTTCGGCGCGGTGCTAGTCCCGGTGTATTGGGGCGGCGACAAGGTCGGCCACGAGAACGCCATGAGCGTGTACTTGCCGGACAGCAAGGTCTCGTGGGTGCTGCTCAATGTCGGTTGCCGCCTGGACGATCTCAGCTATTGGCTGGCGCACGAGTTTGGCCATTGCCTGACACTGCACGCGCTGACGGGCGACGCCGGCGAGACGTTCGCCGAGCTCTTCGCTCAGACGCTGCTGTTTCCCCAAGCATTGGCGCTGAAGGCACTTGAGGACGTCCGCGGCGCTCCCAAGCCAGCGGAGCTTGTCGCCTGGTACGCAGGCACTTACGGGATTTCGGTGGTGACAGTTGTACGAGCCATCGACAAAGCAGCGCAGACGGCCGGCCAGGGCAAGACCGGCCTGGCCTCCCCAACCTTCTACGCGAAGTGGAAAGGGGACGGCAAAACCGCTCGAACGGCCAGCGACGAGCTTTTCGGCAGCAGCAGGCCCTCGATGAAAGATTTGGTCATCAAGGGCGAGCAAGTCTTCGGCACCCCAGCGTTCCGCGCACTTGCCCGTTGGCAGCGTGAGGAGGGCGGGAGGTCGCCGTCATTTGTGGCTGCTGCGCTCAACCTGAAGTTGGGGGACGCCGTGCAGTTGTCGCACGCGCTTCAGGAACTTCAGCTTTGAGCATCAGGCGGCGTCTTGCCGAACAGATGCCTGTACTCGTCACGCCAGCCGTCCGGCAGCGCTTCGCCATGCTTGACCCAACTGGCAACGACCTCAATGCGTTGCTGTGCAGAGATCTTGCCGTCCCGTTCCATGAAGTGGACGATGCTGATGCTTGTCATCACTAGCGGCACGTCCGACTGCTCCCGGGCCACCAGGGTGAGCGGCCATTCGTCCGTGGCCAGTGGCACACCCAAGGTCTGAGCGGCTGCCAATGCGTTTGCGTCACTGCGCGACAGCTCCCGCACTCTCTTCATTTTTTTCGCCTCGCAATGCTTACGCAACAGAGCGTTGCCCGTGACGCGGAAGCGCCGGGCGTGGAGGCCCATCTCCGTTTTCTTGGGTTCGCGAAAGCTCAGGCAATTCTTGGCGAGCTCCGCCTGCACATCGGATTGCAGCAACCACGGATGCCGTTCGACAACTTCCGTGTCAGGCCCGCATTCGGCCGCCAGATCGGCCAAAGTCATAAGCTGGTATCCGCCAAACGTGGCCCCGAGGACTGGGCGCAAGGGAGAGAACAGCAGGCGAATGAAGCAGTTCGTGTCGACGACAACGATGGTCGGCTTCGCGGGCATGGCGAATTATCGGAGACAGGGACGTCCCTCCCGTAGGGCGAAGGCCCAATACCCGGCCGCAATTTGACCAACCATGGTGTGAGGTTCGCGCAAAGCAACGGGCCGCCCGCAGGCGGCCCGGCAACGGACCGGCCGCACATCGGCGGCCCGTCGTGCGGCTCACATGCTCACCACACCTGGATCGGATGGGCCGCCACCATGGCATCGCCCGCCTTGCAGCTGAAGGCATCGGCAAAGGCCGTCATGTTGGACATCGGCGCCAGCACGCGGTATTTGCCCGGCGAATGCGGATCGGTGCGCAGCTGGTTGAGCAGCGCCGCCTCACGCGTCTTGTTGCGCCACACCAGCGCATTCGACAGGAAGAAGCGCTGCTCCGGCGTGAAGCCGTCGATCTTCTCCCGCTGCCCGGTGCGCTTGAGCGCGTTTTGCAACGCATCAAAGGCGATCGGCATGCCGGCCATGTCCGAAATGTTCTCGCCCAGCGTCAGGCGGCCGTTGATGTGCGTGCCCGGCACCGGCTCATAACTTTCATACAGCGCGGACACGCGGTCCGCATTGGCCTTGTAGGCCGCTGCATCGGCAGGTGTCCACCAGTCGTTCAGGCTGCCGATGCTGTCGAACTGCCGGCCGCGGTCGTCGAAGTGGTGCGTGATCTCATGCCCGATCACCATGCCGATGCCGCCGTAATTGACCGCATCATCCGCCTTGGCATCGAAGAACGGTGGCTGCAGGATGCCGGCCGGGAAGGTGATCTCGTTGAGCCCGCCCGCCTGCGCGTTGACGATGTAGGGCGACATGGTCCAGCGTGTGCGGTCGCTCGGACGGTCCAGGTCCTTGAGCTGCTCCTGGTGGGCCCAGGCGGCGGCGCGCAACTGGTTGCCCGCGAAGTCCTTCGCATCCAGGGCCAGGCCTTCATAGAGCGGCCAGGTGGCAGGCGCGCCGATCTTGGGCTGCATGGCAGCCAGCTTCTCCAGCGCCTTGGCCTTGGTGTCCTCGCTCATCCAGGCCACGTTCTGGATCTTCTGGCGCATGGCGGCCTTCACATCCTCGATCAGCAGGCTGGCGCGACGCTGCGCCTGCGGCGAGAAAGCCCGCGCGACGAACAGCTCGCCGAGTGCCAGGCCCAGCGGCGCGCCACCCGTGCGCCCGCCAATCATCATGATGACTTCCTCGCTGCGCGGCTTGTGCTGCTCAAGACCGGTGATGGTCTTGTCGTAGTACTCGAAGTGCGCATCGGCAAAGGCAGCGGGCAGGCGCGCCGCGCTGTTGTCCAGCACCCGCACGCGCAGGTAGGTCTGCCAGGTGGCCAGGGGCGTGCTGGCGGCCAGCTCGGCGGCACGCTGCGCAAAGCCCGGTTGCCCCACGATGACCCGGTCCACGCCCTCCGTGCGCTTGCCATGGAGCGTGAGCGCCTTCAGCCAGGCCTGCCAGTCAAAGCCAGGCGCCTGCTCGGCCAGCTGCGCAGGCGTCATCGGGTTGTAGCTGGCCAGGGGGTCCCGCAAGGCTGCGCGAGGCAGCGTGGCGTCGGCGAGCCGCGCCTCGAAGGCCATCAGCGCATCCAGTGTCTCGGGCGAGGCGTCAGCGCCCGACGCCTTGAGCAGGCGCTCCACATAGGCCCTATACGCCGTGCGCAGGCGCTTGGCCAGGTCCGTGTCCTTGAAGTAGTCGTCGCGGTCGGGGAGCCCCAATCCCGACTGCATCAGGCTGAGCACCTGCACGCTCGTGTTCTTGGGGTCCGGCCGCACGAAGGTCGCCACCGGCGCGCTGATCTGGACCCGGCCCAGTTCGGCCAGCACGGCGGGCAGGTCAGCACGGCTCTTGAGGGCGGCCACGCGCTCCAGCAGCGGCTTGACCGGCTTGAGGCCGGCAGCCTCGATCGCCTTCGTGTCCATGCCGCTGGCGTAATAGGCAGCCACCTGCCGCAGCCCGGGCGTCGTTTGCAGCGCGGGCTTTGTCACCAGCTCGGCCAGCGCCTCCGACAGGAGACGGTCATTGGCCTTGCGCAGCGCATCAAAGCTGCCAATGCGGGTCTGGTCGGCCGGCAACTGCGTGCGGGCCACCCAGGGACCGTTCACGTATTCATAGAAATCGACGCAAGGCGAGACATCCTTGGAGAAGCTCTGGACATCAAGCGCACGGGCCGGCGCGGCGGTCAGGGCGGCCGCGGCTGCGGCGGCGATCAAGGCGAGGCGGTACATGGCGGCAAGCCCGGCAAGGCGCGGGTCAAATCGGAAAGAGGACCGGCAGGCTAAGGCATGCGTTCATCGCCGACCATCCGCCATTGCCCGGGCGTGGCTTTTGGCACCCATGCAGGCCCCCGATTGCGGCCCGTTCGGGCGAGCAGCGCATACACGTTGCGACGCTCGCGCGTCCGTGTGGCCCTGACGGTACAGCCGGGCGTTTGCAGAGCCCCCCGCATGAGCGCGGCCGGTCGTGTCAGGCAGAGGCGGTTGAAGCGTCCTCGCCGTCCCCTGGGGCGGGCGTCTGTCGTGGGAACAGCCGGCGCAGCGCCTCCGGCGCGCCGGCCGGCAAGCCGTCCGCCTCGACACGGGTGCCCGCGGTGAGCAGGTAGAGCGACACGCCCTCCAGCGACCAGCATTCGCCCGGCCCCATGGCCTGCAGCCGTGTGCCCGGCCCACCACCCGACACGACGGTGACGGCACCACTGCCCACCACTTCCAGCGTGTGCGACGGATGCAGCACCAGCGCCGTGTCTTCATCCACGCCCAGACCCAGGTGGCCCGGCGAGACGCCGAGGAACTGCATCAGGCGCGGCAGGCGCCGGCGTTGCGAAAAATGCTGGTCCACCACCGTCTGCGGCCACGCACCGAGCCCCGGCGGCAGTGGGCCCGGCGGGCCGGCCGCAATCTGGTCACCTTCATCGCCGCGCGGCATGAGCGCGCCCAGCGCCGACGCGCCCGCGCTGGTGCCGGCCAGAGCCAGCCCTTCCTGCGCATGCCGGCGAGCCAGCACGGCCCAGGCACGAGACCCACCCAGCGTCTCCAGCAGGCGGTGCTGGTCGCCCCCGGTCAGGAACAGCATGTCGATGCCGTCCAGGGTGGCCAGCGCGTCCGGGGTGTCGAGCTCGTCCGGGCCGCGGGCATCCAGCCAGGACGGGCGAGCGCCCAGGGCTTCAAAAGCCGTGCGGTATTGCTGCCAAAGCTCCTGCGGCGTGCCGCTCGCCCCGGTAAACACGAGCACCCGCGGCTCGGGCTGGGGCAAGGCTTGCACCAGGGCGTGCAGGACGGCTCTGTCGCCGTCCCGGTCTTCATTGCCACCAATCACCGCCAACAGTCCACGGCCGGCCAGGGCCGCCCGGTCACTTTTCACCATCTCTGTGGGTCTCCAACGTCTGCCCGCATCGTCTCACGGGCAGCCCCGCTCCCGCCATTGGGAACACAGCTTGCTCGAAGGGAGGGCAACAGCTCCGGCCCCGCTTCGAGCTCCATCAAAAGGACGCGCCATGAACATCCGCCCCGACTCCTCCGGTTCGCCGGTCCTTGCCCAGGCAGATGCCATCGCGGCTCTGGGCGACGCCAGCGCGGCGCAAGGGCCCGCGGGACTGCCGGTGCAACTGCGCATCAACGGCGCCACCGTGATGCTCCAGGTGGAACCCTGGGTGACGCTGCTGGACCTGCTGCGCGAACAACTGTTGCTCACAGGCAGCAAGAAGGGCTGTGACCACGGCCAGTGCGGCGCCTGTACGGTGCTGGTGGACGGTGTCCGGATGAACAGCTGCCTGCTGCTGGCGGTGAGCCTGGATGGCTGCGACATCACGACCGTCGAAGGGCTGCCACGGCTGGCGGGTGCACAGGCCTGCGGCCCCAACGGGCTGCATCCGCTGCAGCAGGCCTTCATCGAGTGCGACGCCCTGCAATGCGGCTACTGCACGCCCGGCCAGCTGTGCTCGGCCGCCGGCCTGCTCAATGAACATCCACCCGCCAATGCCAACGAAGTACGTGAACGCATGAGCGGCAATATCTGCCGCTGCGGCGCCTACCCGCAGATCGTGGAAGCCGTCTCGCGGGTGGTGCTGGTGCCACGGCCCAAGCCGGCCGATGGGCCGGTCCCGTACGCCGCCAAAGGGAGCCCCACGCCATGAACCCCTTCGAATACGCCCGCGCACGCACGGTCGAGGAAGCGCTGCTGCAGATGCAGCGCGGCGCCGCCCACCACCCGCTGACGGCCGCGCCGGGCGCGGCGGTCAATGAGGTGCCTCGCTATCTGGCCGGTGGCACCAACCTGGTGGACCTCATGAAGGAAGGCGTGATGCAGCCGGGCCGGCTGGTGGATGTCAGCACCCTGCCGCTGGCGGCCATCGAGGCCACGCGTGACGGCGGGCTGCGCCTGGGCGCGCTGGCCACCAATGCCGTGACGGCCCAGCATCCGCTGGTGATCGAGCGGGCCCCCCTGCTGCGATCGGCCATTCTGGCCGGCGCCTCGCCGCAGATCCGCAACCGGGCGACCAACGGCGGCAACCTGCTGCAGCGCACGCGCTGCCACTACTTCTACGATGCCGCGGTGCCGTGCAACAAGCGCGCGCCCGGCACCGGCTGCCCGGCCGCCACCGGCATCGCACGCCAGCATGCCATCCTGGGTGCCAGTGAGCACTGCGTGGCCACCCACCCGTCGGACATGTGCGTGGCACTGGCGGCGCTGGACGCCACCGTGCACGTGCAGTCCGCGCGCGGCCAGCGCGACATTCCTTTCCTGGAGTTCCATCGCCTGCCCGAGGACCATCCGGAGCTGGACCATACCCTGGCGCCGGACGAGCTGATCACCCATCTGAGCCTGCCCGCGTCACCCTTCGGCGGCCACAGCTGCTACCTGAAGCTGCGCGAGCGTGCGTCGTATGCCTTTGCCCTGGTCTCGGTGGCGGCCGCCCTCGCGCTGGACGAGAACGGCCGGATCGCCGCCGCCCGGCTGGCGCTCGGGGGCGTGGCCCACAAGCCCTGGCGAGACCTTTCCGCCGAAGCGCTGCTGATCGGCCAGACCCCGTCACCGCAGGCCTTCGAGGCTGCGGCGGAACGGCTGCTGCGGCCCGCACGGGCTTGGGGCGGACCGGCACTGCCGGAAAGCCTGCCCGGCAATGCCTTCAAGATTCCCCTGGCCCATCGCGCCATCGTGCGTGCCCTGACCATGGCCCTGGCCGGCGTGCCGACCAACACCGGCGAGGACTTCTTCCGCGTCGAAGGAGATGCTGCATGAATGACCGATCCACGGCCGCCTCGCGCCCGCCCGCCCGCCCGTCCTCCCCAGTCGGCGGCGCGGCGGGACAGGCCCCTTTCGCCGACAGCGTCTCCGGCGTGGAGGACATCCATGCCACCGACCTGGCCGATCTCGCCATCGAAGCGGACCAGCAGCCGCGCGCCGATGAAGGCACCGGCACGGTCCGCATCGGCACGGCCCTGCCTCGCATCGACGCCCTGGCCAAGGTCACCGGCCGTGCGCGTTATGCCGCCGAGCATCCGGCCGAAGACCTGCTGTATGGCTGGGTGGTCAATACCGCCCTGCCCCGTGGCCGCATCACGGCCATAGACGCCAGCGCGGCGCTGGCGCTGCCGGGTGTGGTGCAGGTCCTCACCCATGAGAACCGCCCGCGCATGCGCTCCCTGGACCTGTTCTACAAGGACATGACCGCGCCGGCGGGCTCCCCCTTCAAGCCGCTGCATGACGACCGCATCCACTACAGCGGCCAGCCGGTGGCCCTGGTGGTGGCGACCTCCCTGGAGCTGGCCCGCCACGCGTCGCGCCTGGTGCAGGTCCGCGTGGAGGCCGAGGAGCACGATACGTCGCTCATGGCGCACATGGCGCGCAGCCACAAGCCCACGCCGCTGAAGGCCGGTTTCTCGCCGCCGCCCAAGCCGCGTGGCGACGCCGATGCGGCGTTCGAGGCCGCCAGCCTGCGCGTGGATGTCGAAAGCTATGCCGGCGTTGAACACCACAACCCGATGGAGATGCACGCAACGACCGTGCTGGTGGGCAAGGACGGCCATCTCACCGTCTATGACAAGACCCAGGGCTCTCAGAATTCCCGCTGGGTGATCTCGCGCGCCTTCGGCATCCCGGCGCGCAAGGTTACGGTCCGCAATCCCTTCGTAGGCGGCGCCTTCGGCTCCGGCCTGCGCCCGCAGTACCAGCTGCTGCTGGCCACCATGGCGGCACTCATGCTCAAGCAGTCGGTGCGGCTGGTCCTCACCCGACAGCAGATGTTCACCTTCGGGCATCGACCCGAGACCTGGCAGCGCGTGCGGCTGGCCGCCGACAGCCAGGGCCAGCTGACGGCCGTGATCCATGAAGCGGTGGCCGAGACCTCCCGCAAGGAGGACTATGTGGAAGTGGTGGTGAACTGGTCCGGCCAGCTCTACCGCTGCGACAACGTGCGGCTGGATTACCGCCTGGTGGCACTGGATCAATACAGCCCCATCGACATGCGGGCACCGGGGGCCACCCACGGCGTGCATGCGCTGGAAGTGGCCATGGACGAGCTGGCTCACGCAGCCGGCCTGGACCCGCTGGAACTGCGCCTGCGCAACTATGCCGAGCGCGACTCCGCCAAGGATCTGCCTTTCTCGACCAAGGCGCTTCGCGACTGCTATGCGCAGGGAGCGCAGCGCTTCGGCTGGGCCCAGCGCGCGCCCAAGCCCCGCGCCCGCCGTGAAGGCCATGAGTGGGTGGGCTGGGGCATGGCCACCGGCACCTGGGATGCGATGCAGATGTTTGCCCGCGCCAAGGCCACGCTGCAGGCCAACGGCCGGCTGTTGGTGGAAAGCGCGGCATCCGACATCGGCACCGGCACCTACACCGTCATGACGCAGATCGCCGCGGCCGCACTCGGGCTGCCGATGGAGCAGGTGACCTTCCGCCTGGGCGACAGCACCTTGCCAGTGGCTCCCATCGAGGGCGGCTCCTCCCACGTCACCACGGTAGGGTCAGCGGTCGAGGGCGCATGTGAGAAGATCCAGCGCGAGCTGTTCAAGCGCGCCCGCCGCCACATCGAAGGCTTCGCCAAGGTGCGCTTCGAGGACATCGAATTCGCCCACGGCCACCTGCGGCTGAAGTCCGGCGGCCTCGCGGTGCCCCTGGAGCAGCTGGTGCGGGTGGACGGTGAAGACCAGATCGAGGCGAAATACCTGCTGCTGCCCAACATCCTCAAGCAGAAGAAATATGTGCGGGCGGTGCATTCCGCCGTCTTCTGCGAGGTCCGGGTGGACGAAGACCTGGGCACGGTGCGGGTCACGCGGGTGGTCAGCGCGGTGGCGGCGGGCCGCATCATCAACCCCGTCACGGCCCGTAGCCAGGTCATCGGCGGCGTGGTGTGGGGCATCGGCCAGGCGCTGCTGGAGGAAACCTTGTCGGACCATGCGCTGGGCCGCTTCATGAATCACAACCTGAGTGAATACCACGTCGCAGCCAATGCCGACGTGCGGGACATCGACGTGATCTTCGTGGAAGAAGACGACCGCATCGTCAGCCGCCTGGGTGCCAAGGGGGTGGGCGAGATCGGCATCGTCGGGGTGGCGGCCGCCATCAGCAATGCCATCTTCCATGCCACCGGACGCCGTTTGCGCAGCACACCCATGACGCCCGACAAGGTCATGCGTCGGGATTGACACATTTGTCACGCATTTGCCGATTAAGTGTCAATCTCCTGCGCGTGCACTGGTAGCGCCGGAAACGGCGAAGTGCCACGATCCGAATCGCACGCGCCGCCCTCGGGGCTGCCTTCGGAGATTACATGGTTGCTTCTTCCTTCACCGGCCGGTCGATTGGCCGGCGTTTCGGGCTCGTCCAGGCCCTGGTCCTCGTCATTGCGCTGATTGGTTCCGGCATGGGCTACTGGGGCCTAAGCCAGGACGCCCGAGACACGGAAGCGATCTACACCGACGCGCTGGCCACTGAACGGGTGGCGGCGGACTGGTACCGCAACGTCTACAACGGCATCACCCGCACCACCGCCATTGCCGTGAGCAGTGACCCCAGCCTGCCGGGCTTCTTTGCCCAGGCAGCGGCGGAATCAAGCAAGCGCTCGACCGAACTGCAGCAGGAGCTGGACAAGCTGCTCACCAAGCCGGAGGAGCGTGCGTCCTTCGAGAAGATCTCCGAGCTGCGCAAAGCCTATCTCTCCACGCGTGACGCCATTGCGGCTGCAAAGAAGGAAGGCCAGACGGAACGGGCCAAGGAACTGTTCGAGAAGTTCTCGGCGTCGTCTGCCATCTATCTGGACAGCATCCAGGGCGTGGTGCAATACCAGCGCAAGGAGCTCGACAGCTCGATTGCCAATCTCAAGGACAGCAACCGCAAGGCTCGCATCGCCCTGGTGGTGTTCAGCCTGTTTGCGCTGCTGACGGGCGGCACCTTGTCCTGGTGGCTCACCCGTTCCATCACCGCGCCGCTGCACCAGGCCGCCGAGGTGGCCAATGCCATCGCCCATTTCGACCTGACCCGTACGGTCGAAGTGCGCGGTGACGACGAGACGGGCCGCCTGCTCGCCTCCCTGCGTACGATGCAACAGGCGCTGATGCGCCTGATCGGTGATGTCCGCAACTCCACGGACAGCATCAACACCGCCAGTGCCGAAATCGCCACCGGCAACATGGATCTCTCCGCCCGCACCGAGCAGACTGCCTCCAGTCTGCAGCAGGCCGCGGCTTCGCTGACGCAGCTCACCGGCACCGTGCGCCAGACCGCCGACGCGGCGACCACGGCGAATCAACTGGTGAGCCACGCCTCCTCCACCGCCCAGCGCGGTGGCACGGTCATGGGCCAGGTGGTGGCCACCATGGGCGAGATCAGTGACAGCTCACGCCGTATCGGCGACATCATCGGCGTGATCGACGGCATTGCCTTCCAGACCAACATCCTGGCGCTGAATGCGGCAGTGGAGGCCGCGCGGGCCGGCGAACAAGGCCGCGGCTTTGCCGTGGTGGCCAGCGAGGTGCGCTCGCTCGCACAGCGCAGCGCGGCAGCGGCCAAGGAAATCAAGGGCCTGATCGACACGAGCGTCGATCGGGTGGAGTCCGGCTCGCGCCTGGTGACGGACGCCGGCACGACCATGAATGACATCGTGCAAAGCGTGCAGCGCGTGACCGACATCATTGCCGAGATCAGCGCGGCCACGCATGAGCAAAGCGACGGCATCCAGCAGGTCAATGTGGCTGTGGGTCAACTGGACCAGATGACGCAGCAGAACGCGGCGCTGGTCGAGGAAGCCGCCTCGGCTGCGGAAAGCCTGAAGGACCAGTCCCAGCGTCTGGCCGGCGCGATTTCGGTCTTCCGGCTCTGAGCCTGGCAGCAAGCTGAAGGCCTGCGCCACACAGGGGCGCGGCCATCATCGCTCCCGTGGCGCCGCACTGGGCGCCGCACAAAGCCGCCCGCAAGGCAGGTACTCGGCGCCGCATGGGTGCCGCCTCCTTCGCCCGGCCCGGCTGGCCGGCAGCAGGGCAGCCCTACCTCAGCGCGACTGTTACCCCCATGGCCCACGGACGGGGGACACACGGGGGCTTCGCTCCCGGCATCATCAAATCTTCATGAGGGTGCTTCTACCCTGGCACTCCACCATCATGAGGAGAGCTGCCTTGAAGATGCTTCGCCTGTTCCTGTCTGCGGCCATGGCTGCCGCCACCATCGGCACTGCGATGCTGCCCGCCGCGGCCGCGGCCCACGGCCGGCCTGGCCCGTCAGTCGCATCACCGCTGCTGATTGCGCACCGCGGCGCCAGCGGCTACGTGCCCGAGCACACGCTGGCCGCCTATTGGCTGGCCATCGAACAAGGCGCGGACTTCGTGGAGCCCGACCTTGTGATCACCAAGGACGGCGTCCTGGTGGCCCGGCATGAAAACGCCATTGCCATCCTGAACCCCGACGGCTCGGTGCGTGAAGCCACCACCGACGTGGCCGAGCGCCCCGAATTCGCCAGCCGCAAGACTACCAAGACGATTGACGGCACCACCATCACCGGCTGGTTCACCGAAGACTTCACCCTGGCGGAGCTCAAGACCTTGCGGGCGCGGGAGCGCATTCCGGCCATCCGCCCAGGCAACACGCGCTTCAACGACATGTTCGAGGTGCCCACGCTCGAAGAAGTGCTGCAGCTCGTGGAGCAGGCCAACGAGCGGCGCCGCGAAGAGGCGCGCGCGGATCGCGACGACCGGCGCGGCCGTCCGCATCGCGGCTTCCGGCCCATTGGCGTCTACCCGGAGACCAAGCACCCGAGCTATTTCGCCGGCATCGGCCAGCCCCTGGAAGAGCCGCTGGTGCGCCTGCTCCACAAGTACGGCTACCGCGATGCGGATGCGACGGTGTTCATCCAGTCCTTCGAGGTGGGCAACCTGCGCAAGCTCAAGCGCATGACCCGCGTGCCGCTGGTGCAACTGATGGATGCCTCGGGCCGTCCGTATGACTTCGTGCTGAGCGGCGACACCCGCACCTACGCCGACCTGGCCACTCCGGCGGGCCTGGCCGAGATCTCCAGCTACGCCCGCGGAGTCGGTGCGAACACGGCGTTGATCATTCCGCTGGTGGGCGGCCGCCTGGGCACGCCGACCGCCTTCATCCGCAACGCCCATGCCGTGGGCCTCACCGTGCATGCCTGGACCTTCCGCGCCGAGAACTATTTCCTGCCGGCCGATTTCGACAGCAGCACCGACCCCACGGCCATCGGCGATCTCGCAGGCCAGATCCGCACCTTCCTGAACCTGGGCCTAGACGGCCTGTTCAGCGACCAGTCCTTCCTGGCGCGCAAGGCGATCGACGGCTGGAAGGCCTCGCAGTAAAAAGCCGCAACGGTTGCGCGGCGCTTGCCGCGCTTACCTTTGGCGACCGCATTCGTTACGGGCAGTCACGTTTGATACAGCAGCGTGCTGCCCGTGCGCGCATTGCGTCCACAAGAGGGAAAACGTGGGTTTTGGGCCGTGACTTTGTTGGCGAGCAAAGGGAAAAATCACTCCTCGCACAGGGGCGGGCTATCCCTAAGGCGACACGTTCACGCAAGATGACGGCCCCAAGCCGTACGGACTGTCCATGAACCGCCGCCAACTCCTTTCCCAGCTGTCCGCCATTGCCGGCGCGACGGCCCTGCCGGTCCTGCCGGTCTTCGCCGCAGACAACACCAAGATCATCCTGGGTCAGTCGGCGCCGTTCAGCGGGCCCGCCAAGGAGCTTGGCGAGCAGTTCCGCGACGGCGCCCTGATGGCGTTCGAACACATCAACCAACGCGGTGGCGTGAACGGCCGCCGCATCGAGCTGCGCAGCCTGGATGACGGCTATGAGCCGGAGCGCTGCGTCGCCAATACCCGCAAGCTGCTGGACGAGGGCGTCACGGCCTTGTTCGGCTATGTGGGCACGCCCACGTCGCTGGCGGCCCTGCCACTGGCCACCGCCGCCCACGTGCCCTTCTTCGCCCCCTTCACCGGTGCCGAGGCCTTGCGCACGCCCTTCAACCGCTACGCCTTCCATGTGCGCGCGTCCTACAACGACGAGTGCGAGGAAATCGTGCAGCAGCTGCAGTCGGTGGGGATCAAGAAGGTGGCGGTGTTCTATCAGAACGACGCCTACGGTCAGGCCGGCCTGAGCGGCATGCAGGCCGCGCTGAAGAAGCACGGCCTGGCGCCGGTCGCCTCGGCCACGGTGGAGCGCAATTCGGTGGAAGTGACGGCTGCGGTCAAGTCCATCCTGGCGGCCCAGCCGGAAGCCATCGTCCAGATCAGCGCCTACAAGTCCTGTGCGGCTTTCATCCGCCAGGCGCGCCAGGCCATGTTCCTGGGCAACTTCTACAACCTGTCCTTCGTGGGCGCACAGGCGCTGGCCACCGAGCTGGGCAAGGATTCGCGCGGCGTGGTGGTGTCCCAGGTGGTGCCCTTCCCGTTCAGCGGCACGAACCCGCTGGCGCAGGAATATGCGCAGCGCGCCAAGGCCAGCAACAAGGAGCTGGGCTACACCGGCATGGAAGGTTTCGTTGCCGCGAAGGTGATCATCGAGGGGCTGCGCCGTGCCGGCAACAGCCCCACGGGCGAGAACCTCATCAGCAGCCTGGAGAGCCTGCGAGACTTCGATGCGGGCGGCTTCTTCATCAATTTCGGCGCCCAGAAGCACACCGGCTCCAAGTACGTCGACATGACGATCCTGACCGCCGATGGCAAGGTGAGGCGCTAAGGCGTCATGCCGCTGCGGCCCAGGCCTGCACCCGAGGCGCGGCAGCCGTCACCTGGATGCGGCCCTTGCCGCGCCGCTTGACGGCATACATCGCCTCATCGGCGGCCCGCAGCAGTTCACGGCCCTGGTCCGTCGCGGTGCCGATGACGGCGCCGATGCTGGCATTGACCTGCACCATCTCGCCCGAATCGAGCTGGATGCGGCGCTGGATCGAGAACAGCACGCGCTGCAGCAACTGCTCTGCATCCACCGCCCGGCTCACGCCGGGTAGAAGGATGGCGAACTCATCGCCGCCCATGCGGGCCACCACGTCCTTGCTGCGCACCAGCTCCTGCAGGCGCTGCGCCACTTGCTTGAGCACCTCGTCCCCCGCCTCGTGGCCGTGCTGGTCGTTGACCGGCTTGAAGCCGTCCAGGTCTAAATAGCACAGCGCAAAGGCTTCTCCGCTCTGGCGTGAGGCCTCCAGCGTCTCGGCCAGCCGGTCTTCCAGCATGCGCCGGTTCGGCAGGTTGGTCAGGGCATCGCGCGTGGCCTGCTGCTGGGCGCTCTGCTCGCTCTGCTTGAGGTTGTCGATATCAACCAGCATCCAGAGCGATTCCTCGTCGGGCAGCAAGGCACCGCTCACATCCACCCAGAAGGCGCTACCGTCCTTGCGGCGCATGCGCAGCTGGGTCCGATAAGGCCTGCCCGCGCGGATCGCTTCGGACCCGGCAGCGGCCACCCGCGCATGGTCCTCTTCCGTCAGGTACAGCAGACGGGAATCACGGCCGGTCAGCTCACCCGGCTCATAGCCGAACATGCGCTCGAGCGCTGGATTGCACCAGGCGGCGAAGCTGTCGCGCACGCGCACCATGCCGATGAGGTCGTTTTGCAGCATCACCTGCTGCTCCTGGGCCAGCTTGGCCAGGGCGGCCTGCGAGCGGCGCTCGCCCCGCTGATGCCAATGGATCAACCAGGAGGCGCAGGCCACCGCCAGCGCCACCAGTGCGGCCAGCAGGGATTGCTGCCAGACCTGGCGCCACCATGAGACGAGGTAGTCCCCGCTGCTCATGCCGGTGAACACCGTCACCGGATAGCCGGCCACGCGGCGGTAGGCCGTGATCCGCTCCACGTTGTCCAGCGCAACGCGCGAGAGGTAGACGCCATGGTCCGGGTTGCTGGCCAGGTTGCGCAGCAGTTCCTGCGAGAGGTTGCGGGCGCCAAAGCCGCGCGTCGTGCCGGGCTCGCTCGCCGAATAGCGGGCAATCAGGTTGAGGGCATCGGTACGCAGCGAGACGGCGCCGGAGTTGCCCAGGGAAAGGCGGCTGAAGCGGTCGACGAAGTGCTGGGAGGCCACCACCGCGAAGGCCACGCCCGAGAACTGTCCGTCATGGTTGATCAGGCGGCGTGCCAGCACGATGCACCACTTGCCGTCCAGGCGGCTTTGCAGCGGCTCGGAAATGACCATGTCGGCGCTCATCATCGCCTGGCTGAAGTAAGGCCGGTCCGCGACGTTCAGCGGCTTCTCGTCCGGCGTCTGCCCAGCGACCACGCGGCCATAGATATCGGTGATGCGCAGGGAGGACACCTGCGACAGCAGGCTGCGCTGTTCTTCAACGATATGCGAGAGCGTGTCCTCATGCTCCTTGGAGGAACGGGCACTGCGAAAGCGCAGCGCCACGGTGGCCAGGGCGTTGTCCGCATTGCGCAGTTCCGCGGCGACTTCCACGCTGAGGCTCTGCGCCAGGTTGTCGGTGGTCTCGCTGGCGCGCTGTTCCTCGGATTCGAGATGCGAGCGCAGGCTGAAGGTGGTCAGGGCCACCAGGGCCGTCACCACGAACACATTGCCCAGCACCAGCCACGACGTGATGCGGCCGGGCCGTTGTCGGATCAGTTGTCGGATCATGTGTCGTGTCCCTCGCCCTGTGGGTCAGCCGTTCACCACGGCGCGCGACGGGCCGCCATGGAACATGCGGCCAGCGTTGGCAGCCCCGCGCTGAGCCATCTCCCGCAGGTCGGTCAGCAGTTGTTCGAAATCAAAGGCCTTGTCATAAAACCCGTTCGCGCCAAAGCGCGCGCATTGCGCGGCCACGGCGGCCCGGTCCGTGGCGCTCAGCACGAAGACGTGTCCGCCGAAAGCGCACTGGCGCAGGCGGGTGAGCACCGAGAGGCCCGAGCCCGGCGCCAGATGCAGGTCCAGCAGGACGACATCCGGGGCGGTGGCCAGTACGGCGTCCACCGCCTCGTCTTCGCCGGAGGCTTGCGCCACGACGGTCACGCCGGCTTCGTTCTCCGCGCGACGCACAAGCAGGCGACGCACCGGCAAAGAGTCCTCTACAACAGCGATTTTCATGACCGGAATCGTCGCGCTTTCCCGCTCCGGAGGCCATGAGAGGCGCGCCAGTTCGGGTGAGGGCCAGTTGCCGCAGCGGCTGTAGGCAAATCCATGACAGCGTTTCGAACAGTTCGCGCCGCGGAAATCCGGCCCTGAATGCATTGCGCCGATGCTGCCCCGGACAGCCCCCCGCCCGCTCCTATACTGCGCCGCGGCGGTTTTCGCAAAGGATGCAATGGCAGACGACAGACGCGCTGGGGCCGCGACATGACCCGCCTTTGGCCGCATCGCCCTCATCCGTCCCGCATTGGCGCCGGCCTGCTGGCCGCGTTGATGATCCAAGGCGCCTGGTGGGCGTTGCTGCGCATGGAGCGCTCCTCCGAGCGCCGCCGGGAAGCACTCACCGAGATCCGGCTGCTGACCGCTCCGGAGCCCGCTCGGCGCGAGCCGCCCCCGCCCCGCTCGCAGGCGCCCGCGCCGGGCGCTTACAGGCCGCCGATCACCATCGTTCCGGTGCCGCTGTGGACCTTGCCGACGGAGTCCACGGCCCCCCCGCCCAGCGCCGCGCCGCAGTCCGGTGGACTGGCCGCGCCGGCCTCGGCCGGCGTGCCGCCGGTGAGCGGCCCGGCGCCGCTGCGGCTGTCCCTGCCGCCCCGGCCAGCCTCTGCCCCGTGGTCCCAGTCGATGATGGATCAGGTCCGCAACGACCCGCGCTCACATTCGGAGCGCCGCACGCTGGAACACCGCATGGCCGACGCCATGGGAACGCTGCCCACGGTGGTGCAGTCTTCCACCAGTGGCACCGGCTCTGCCCTGGTGCGGCGCGGCAGCGCCTGCACCCGGGTCTACGAGAACCGCATGAAATCGCTGGCCCCCATGGACGATCGGCTCAAGGACGCGCCATCGATCTCCAGCAATTGCTGACCGCCGTCCGACAAGGACAAAGGGCCCGGTGCAGCAGCACCGGGCCCTTGGAGCCCTGGAGGTCGGGCGTCAGACCGGCCGCTTGCTTACCAGCCGATGTCCTTCAGCAGCGGACGGGTCAGGTCCTTGGGCGGAACCAGGATGGTCGTCAGGTCGCTGTTGATGTTGGGTTCCATCAGCAGGTTGGGGAAGGCCGACACATCCCAGTGCGACACGGATGAACCCGACGCCAGCGTCGAAGGCGTGTAGAGCAGCGGACGGCCGAGCGCATCGGCGCCTGCCCGGCGCGACGGGTCCACCGCCAGCGACGCCGTCACCTGGCCGGGGGCCTTGCGGCTGCCGTAAGGCACGGCGGCAGCGACGGCTGCCTTCAAGGTGGCGCCGTCGGTCTGCGACACGCTGATGGTGGGGATCACCACCGTCGGATCCGAGCCCCCCAAGCCCGGCGCCGCGCCGCCCTGGTTGTTGGCGATGACCACGCCGATGGCCCCTGCGTTCTGCGCGTTCTTGGCCTTGACGGCAAAGCCGCACACGCCGCGGTCGATGATCGCGACCTTGCCGGCCACGGCCGCCGAAGTGGCGGTGTCAAAGGCCAGGCAGCCCGCCCCATTGACCGCATCGCTGGGCACCACGGCCAGGGAACCCAGCGTCAGGCCGGTGGCCACCGACGGCCCGAAGGACGCGGTGTTGTAGGCGTAATAACCGGCATACCCGGGCGCGGAAGTCGCCGTCTTGAGCACCGGCAGCGAGGTCAGCGTGACGGCTGCGCCAGCGACGGCCTGGGGACCGGTCCAGGCCAGGCCCAGCGCGTTGGTGGTGGAGAGCTTGCGCTCGGCACTGGTCATGTCCAGCCAGGTCTTGCCGAGCGTGTTGTCATACATGTACTGTTCCCAGACGCTGGGCAGGCCGCCAACGGCCTGATAGGCCGAGCCGTCCGAGTTCAGCCGGTAGCCCACGGCGCCCGAGACACTGCCGGTGTAGACGGTCAGCACCGAGAAGCCCAGGCCATGGCCCAGTTCATGCAGCAGGGTCTCGACGAAATTCACCGCCGTACCGGCATTGCCATCCAGGCCCAGGTAGAACGGGCTGCCGTCCAGGCAGTCGGTCTTGCCCAGGTTGACGTTGAACTGCGTCTTGATGTCCACGTTGCCAAAGCCGCTGCCGTCGTCGGGCTGGCCCTCCGACAGGTTGAAGCCCGCCAACTTGTTGGCCAGTGCCTGCGGATACCAGGTGCCGGGCTTGCCGTTGGGGAAGTCGTGCCAGATGTTCCAGGCGCCTGCGCTGCCCAGCGTGGCGCTGGAGGCGGTGCAGGTCAGCGGTTCCCAGCCGGCATTGACCGTGATGGTCACGTCGCTGGCCAGTTGCTTTTCCCAGATGTCAGCCACATAGCGGTAGACATACATGCGCTGCTCACCCAGCGTCGTGCCGGGGTTGCCGCCCACGGGCGCCACCGGGGTGGTGTCATTGAAACCCACACCGGCCGGGTCGCGACTCTGGATGACGATGGTGGCGGCCTGGCTGGCACCGGCGGCGCACAAGGCGGCCAGCACACTGGCGCGCAAAGCGAAAGTCTTGATGCTCTTGTCCATGGTGCTCACTTGGTGGGGAGTTCGGACTTGGCAGTGAAGCCCTTGGCCACGGCCGCCTCGGCTTCCTGGCGGGTCGGGAAGCACAGTTCTTCCAGGCTGCCGTCGGGCCGGCGGACCATGACCGAGTAGCTGGTCATGTCGTCGGTGAGGCGCACGCCGGTGGCGCCGTTGCCATGGCGCTTGAGTTGCGGGGTGGCCGCCACGGCGCTGGTGGCCATGGCGCGCTTGCTGGCCCGCAGCGACTGCAGGGCCGCCCGCTCTTCGTTGGTCGCCGCGCGCAACTTGCCGGTCTCGGCGTCGCGCACCACCACCAGCGTGTCCTGCGCGGCTTCGGTCACCGGCAGCGTGCCTTCGGCGGCGCTGGCGCCCAGTGGCAACGCCGCGGCACAGACCAAGGCGGTCAGGGAAACAGTTCGGTTCAACATCTCAGGCTCCTTGTGCTCAGGCTCAATCAGCGGGCCTGACGGCGGCGGCGAACGGCGACCAGGCCGACCAGGCCCAGCCCGGCCAGTGCAAAACTGGCAGGTTCCGGCACGGCGGTGACCGCGAGGTTGTCCACGCCCACATAGTTGGCGAGGTTGGCGTTGCCCACATATTCGATGGCAAAGCGCGCAGAGGTCCCCGTGCCCAGGCCCGCCACGTTCAGCGTGTACTGGGTCCAGTCACCGGCCACGGTGACCTGCGTGTCCAGCACCAGGCTGGACGGGTTGCCGGCGGCGTCGACCAGGCCGAAGGCCAACTGGTCGTAATAGCCGTCCTGGATGTCGGCCTTGGCCCAGAACGTGATGACCAGGTCCTGGGCGGTGGAGAACACCGGGGTCAGGAGCCAGCTGGCCAGGTTGCCGCCAGCGCCGGCATTCAGGAAGTTGCTGGAGATATACGACTCGGGTTCGCCCGACAGCGCGTTGAAGATGGTCTGGTCGCCCTGCACCCAGGGCGCGGTCAGGCCGGCGGGGGTGCTGAGGTTCAGGATCTGCCATCCCGAGGAGGTCAGATTGGCGACGTTGTCGAATCCCTCGCTGATGAGGGTGGCGTCGGCGTGCGCGGATGCCATTGCACCCACCAGCGCCAAAGCCGTACAGGCTCGCTTGAACATTGCAGGTCCTTCTGGAGAAAGCGGTGGGATGTCCACCCCAAGGCTGTTGGAGACACGCTCGCCGTCATGCGGGTCGCGCCAGAGTTCCGCAGGACGGTCCAGACTCCTCCGCCCCCGGGCCGACTGATTGTGTGACGAGCTTCACGAATCGACAGGGTCCGGGCACCGCGCCTCCCCCCTGGTCGGAGGGGTAGTTGTTTCCCTAGTCGTCATGCGCAGGTCGCGTTCAGGAGGACGAACAGGCCGCGCGAGGGCCCCACCACCCGGCGTTTCGCCGGCGCAGCTGTGGTGTCCTCGGTGAAAGTCCGGATGGCAGTGGCAACGCAGGAACGGCGCCTCCGCCGCCTCCTGGGCCAGGCGGGCAAACACCTGGGCCGCGCCGACCGGCTGGCTCGCTCACAGCTGTCAGCAATGACCCTACACGGTCTGGCGAACTAGGCGGACCGTTCGATGCGCGGGCGACGCCTGTCGCGGATCTGCCCTGGGCGGGAAGATTCGGTTCACTGACAGGGAGCCACCACCATGACCACCACCCGCACCGCCGTCCGCCGCCACAACCGCCTGGCCATCCGCCTGATGCAAGGCTCAGTCCTGCTGGTAGGTCTGGCCCTGGCGCTCCTGGCCCGGCAGGCGATGGCCGCCACGCCGGTGACCACCACCTTCCCGGTGACGGCCACCATCACGAGCGCGTGCACGGTGTCGGGTTCTGCCTTGAACTTCGGCAGTGCGATTGATCCGCTCTCCTCGACCACGCCGCTGGATGCCACGTCCACCGTGACCGTGACCTGTTCGAATACGACGCCCTACACGGTGTCCCTGAATGCCGGCGCGAACGCGGGAGGCAGCAGCAACTTCAGCACCCGCACGATGAAGAGCGGCTCCGACACGCTGGCCTACCAGCTCTATCTGGATGCCGGCCGCGCCACCGTGTGGGGTGACGGAACGGCATCCAGCAGCGCCCGCAACGGCACCGGCTCGGGAAGCGCCCAGAGCCTGACCGTTTATGGCCGCCTGCCGTCCCTGGCGAACGTGGTGCCCGGCGCGTACACCGACACGGTCACCGTCACGATTTCGTATTGATCGACGCTGGCGAGCTGACAGCCGCGTGCTTGCGCGGGGGTTACAGCGCCCGGCCGATGAGGATCTTCTGGACCTCGGAGGTGCCTTCGTAGATCTGCGTCACGCGGACGTCGCGGTAGATGCGCTCCACCGGGAAGTCACTGACATAGCCATAGCCGCCATGCACCTGGATGGCCGCTGAACAGACCTTCTCCGCCATCTCGCTGGCAAACAACTTGGCCATGGCCGCCTCCTTGAGGCAGGGCTGACCGGCGTCCTTGAGGCTGGCCGCATGCCAGATGAGCTGCCGGGCCGCCTCGATCTGCGTGGCCATGTCGGCCAGCTTGTGCTGCAGGGCCTGGTGCTCGAAGATCGGCACGCCAAAAGCGACCCGTTCCTTGCTGTAGCGCAGTGCCGCCTCGAAGGCCGCGCGCGCCATGCCCACCGACTGTGACGCGATGCCGATGCGCCCGCCTTCGAGGCCGGACAACGCGATCTTCAGGCCCTGCCCTTCTTCACCGAGCCGGTTGGCTGCGGGCACACGGCAGTTCTCGAACAGGATCTGCGCCGTGTCGCTGGCGTGCTGGCCCATCTTGTCCTCGACGCGGGCCACCACATAGCCTGGCGTGCGGGTCGGCACCAGAAAGGCGCTGATGCCTTTCTTGCCGGCCGCCTTGTCCGTGACGGCCATGACGATGGCCACATCGCCATTCTTGCCGCTGGTGATGAACTGCTTGACGCCGCTGATCACGTAATCGTCGCCCTCCCGCACCGCCGTGGTCCGCAGGCCGCCGGCCTCGGAACCCACATGCGGCTCGGTGAGGCAGAACGCGCCCAGCATGTCGCCACGGGCCAGCGGCTTGAGGAAGCGCTCCTTCTGGTCCTCATTGCCAAAGGCCATCAAGATGCTGCAGACGGGGCAGTTGTTCACGCTGACCACCGTGGAGGTGGCACCATCCCCGGCGGCGATTTCCTCCAGGATCAGGGCCAGCGCAAGATAGTCCAGCCCGGCGCCGTCAAATTCGGTCGGCACGGCCACGCCATAGCAGCCCAGCGCGGCCAGGCCCTTGAGCTGCTGCGCCGGGAATTCATGGCTCTTGTCCCAGGCGGCGGCATGGGGAGCGATCTGGTCCTGCACATAGGCGCGCACGGCGTCCTGCACGGCGCGATGGTCGTCGGAGAGAAGCATGGTCAGCCCTTGAGATGGTCGGCCACCGCGTTGTGCGTGGCGGCCGGGGAAAGATGAGAAAGACTGGACGGCGCCATCACGGCGGAGCCGCCGGACGGAATCGGGAAAGTGGCGGTGTCGGTGGCACGGCCGGTCGCCCAGCCGCGGGCCTTGACGGCCCCCGCCTCAAGGTCCAGGCGCTCGCGCAGCCGCTCATCCATGGGCTGCTGCCGCAACCACTGCCCCCGCTGGTCGGCCGGCACATCCCTCGCCGCCAGGGCGAGCTGCACGGCCGTGTGGAACAGCAGCAGATTCGCCTGGCGGCGTGCGTAATCGGCGTAACTGTCCACGCCCGTGTCCAGGAACAGCTGGCCGAGCGTGTTGCGCCAGACCAGCGGCACCCGTCGGCCCCACTGCGGCGCATCCGCATGGACATCCCAATCGACCAGGGCCAGCGGGTCCGTGCCCGCCTTGTCCAGTGCGGCCGTCCAGAACCGATCGAAAGCCTGCTGCGTGGCTTGTGGCAGGAAAAAGTGACGCAGCAGCACAGCGTCCCGCAAGGTGCCTGCGAGGTCCGTCGCGGGCGCGATCGCTTCGGGCTGAGGGGAGCCGGTTGGCATCTCCGTCATCTCGCGCACCATCTCTCGGCCGAAAGCCGCCTCGAATCGCATCCAGTGGCGCGCATCCGTGGCTGCCGCGGGCAGCGGCGCGATCAGCGGCGCCAGCTGCGCCGTCATGCCGGGCAGTCGCTGGGCCAGGTCGGTCACCACATGCCAGTGGCGCTGCGCCATCGTGGCGGCCCCCATCGTGCCCACCAGCGAGCGGGCGCCAGACAGGCACGCATCCGTCAAGGCCTGCACCTGCTGCAGCCGCTGCAACATCAGCGCCGGCTCGCCTCGCCGCGCCGCCAGCACGGCGCTCACCTGCAGCCAGCGCTGACAGCGCGCGGCCTGCGCCAGGCCAGGCGCCAGCAGCCGCCTGGCAAAACTGTCCTGTGGCCCGCGCAGGACCGGGCTCGGCGTGGGCAGCGCTTCTTCGAAGGCCAGACCGGGCTGAGCCAGCTGCTCGCAGCGCTCACCCGGCAGCGAGCCCGCCATGGCCTGGGTGAGGCCGTCGGCCTGGCCCCACCATTGAACGACACAGTCCGTCTCGGCCGCATTGCAATTCCAGGCGGCATGGGCAGGCCCGGCGGCAGCTGTCTGCCACTCCGCGGCACCCGGTGATTCCTCCTGCACGCCCGCCTGTGACTGATGCCAGCGCCGCAGCCCGAAGGCACGAGGCGCCTGCCCCGCTGGCGCCTGCAGCCCCATCAAGGCAAAGTAGGCATTGGCGTCTTCGGCCACGGTGGGCGGCGTCAGCTGCAGCGCGACGGGCTGTGGCCGGGCGTCGGTGTCGGTCCACCGGTGGTTGCTGGCCGCCCAGGCGAGCGCCAGCGCCACCAGCAGGCCCACGCAGGCGAGCAGCCCCCGGACCACCACGGAGCGCAGGCGCCGCGCCGCCGACATGCCGCCTCCCATCACCAGGGCAGCGGCTGGCCGTCGTAGTTGAAGAAGGCGCCGTTGTCAGCCGCGCTCAGGCCGTCCAGCACCTGCCGCAGGCTGGAAGCACTGGTGGCCACGTCGATGTCGGCCTCCTGCCCCCCCATGTCGGTCTTCACCCACCCCGGATGCAGGCTCACGCACAGCGCGCGGCCGTCCAGCGCCAGGGCGATGTCCTTCATGACGGAGTTCACCGCGGCCTTGGAGGCGCGGTAGACCCAGCCCGCCGAATTGGCTCGCAGCGTCAGCGAACCCATGCGCGAGGACACGATGCCGATGCGAGCGTCCGGTGCCAGGGCGTCGAGCAGCTGCGGCAGTACACGCATCGGCCCCAGCACGTTGGTGTGCATCACCGCGTCGAAGTCCGCCTGGCTGGGCGGCTGCAGGCCGATGGTGCGCGGGCCATAGACCCCCGCCACATACATGACGCGGTTGAACTGGAAACCATCGAGCTGCCAGGCCAGGCCAGCAATGCTGACCACATCCGACACCTCCAGCTTGATCGCGGTGGCGCCGAGCGCGCGCAGCCGGTTGAGGCTCTCCTCATCCCGTGCGGTGGCCACCACCTGGTCGCCTGATGCTCGGTGCTGGCGCACCAGTTCCAGGCCGATCCCGCGCGAGGCCCCAATGATCAGCACCTGGGTCATTGCGCAGCTCCCGCGGTGCGCGCACCGGTCCTGAGGTGTGAAGCCCGCATCAGATCAGCTCCACGCCGACGGCCGTGGCTTCGCCACCGCCGATGCACAGGGCCGCGACGCCCCGCTTGAGGCCGCGATGCTTGAGCGCACCCAGCAGCGTGACCAGGATGCGAGCGCCCGACGCGCCGATGGGATGGCCCAGCGCCACGGCGCCACCGTTCACGTTCACGATCTCGTGCGGCAGCTTGAACTCCGCCATGGCTGCCATCGTGACGGCGGCGAAGGCCTCGTTGACTTCCCACAGATCGACGCTCTTGGCGTCCCACTTGTTCTTGGCCAGCAGCTTCTGGATGGCGCCGACCGGTGCGGTGGTGAACCATTCCGGCGCGTTGGCATGCACGGCGGTGCCCACGATGCGGGCCACCGGCGACAGGCCACGCTCGCGGGCCGTCGATTCACGCATCAGCACCAGGGCGGCGGCGCCGTCGCTGATGGAGGACGAGGTGGCGGCGGTGATGCTGCCGTCCTTTTTGAAGGCGGGCTTGAGCGACGGGATCTTGTCCAGCTTGGCCTTGAACGGCTGCTCATCACGCTGGATGACGCTCTCGCCGCCCTTGCCGGCGAGGGTCACCGGGGCGATTTCCCAGGCAAAGCTGCCATCTTCATTGGCGCGCTTGCTGCGCTCGGTCGAGGCAATGGCGAACTGGTCCTGCGCCTCGCGGGTGAAGGCGTACTTGTCCACGCACTGCTCGGCAAACACACCCATGGCCTTGCCGCGTTCATAGGCATCTTCCAGGCCGTCGAGCGCCATGTGGTCGTACATCTGCGCCGCGCCGTACTTGACGCCCTTGCGCGCGAACATCAGGTGCGGCGCATTGGTCATCGACTCCATGCCGCCGGCCACCAGCACGTCGGCGCTTTCGGCCTTGAGGGTGTCGTGGGCGAACATGACGGCCCGCATGCCGGCGCCGCACATCTTCGACAAGGTCACGGCGCCCACCGATTGCGGCAGCCCGGCCTTGAGCACGGCTTGACGCGCCGGTGCCTGGCCCTGGCCGGCCATCAGGCAATTGCCCATGAACGCTTCATTGATCGAATCGGCCGGAATGCCGGCCCGCTCGACCGCCGCCTTGATGGCCACGGCGCCCAGTTCCCAGGCAGCCAGGCCGGCGAAGTCGCCCAGCAGGCCGCCGATGGGCGTGCGGGCCGCGGACACGATGACGATGGAATCAGACATGGAAGTCTCCTGGTCAATAAAGTGAAAAAGGCGCGGCCGCTACTGGATGGGCAGCTCGCGATGCTCCGGTTCAGGGGCCTGCGCTGCGGGCGCGGGCGTCTGCACATGGAAGCGTTTGTGGGGATCGTAGGGAAACACGTCGTGCACATGGCCGGCCAGGATGCGCTGCTTGTGCGCCTGCCAGAAGGCCGGGTCCAGCAGGTCGGCATGGTGGGCCATGAAGGCTTCGCGGACCTCGCCATGGCCCAGCAGGAAGGGACCGAAGGTCTCCGGGAAGACGTCGTGCTTGCCAACCGCATACCAGACTTCTCCGGACATCTCTTCCTCTTCGTTGCGGGGGGCGGGCACCTCGCGGAAGTGGCAGTCGGTCAGGTACTCGATCTCGTCATAGTCATAAAACACCACCTTGCCATGGCGCGTCACGCCAAAGTTCTTCCACAGCATGTCGCCGGGGAAGATGTTGGCGGCCACCATGTCCTTGATGGCGTTGCCATATTCCACCACCGCATGTGCCAGCTGGGCGGGCGACGCCTCCTGCAGGTAGATGTTGAGCGGCACCATGCGGCGCTCGATGTAGAGGTGATGGATGATGAGGTCGTCCCCATGCTCCTCGATCAGGCTGGGGCAGAAATGCTTGAGCTCGGCCACCAGCTCTTCCTCGAAGCGATGGCGCGGAAAGGCCACGCGCGTGTATTCCAGCGTGTCAGCCATGCGGCCCACCCGGTCATGCTGCTTCACCAGCAGGTATTTGGACTGGATCTGCTCGCGGGTCGTGTCCTTTTGCGGCGGGTAGAAATCCTTGATGACCTTGAAGACGAAGGGATAGGACGGCAGGTCGAACACCAGCATCACCATGCCCTTGATGCCCGGGGCGATGCGGAACTTGTCCGAGCTGTGCCGCAGGTGGTTGAGGAAGTCCCGGTAGAACAGGTTCTTGCCCTGCTTTTGCAGCCCCAGCGCGGAATAGATTTCCGAGCGCGGCTTGCGCGGCATCAGCGAGCGCAGGAACTGCACATAGGCGCTGGGTACTTCCATGTCCACCAGGAAGTAGGCGCGGGCGAAGCTGAACAGCATCAGCAGGTCGTCTTCGCCGAACAGCGCGGCGTCGATGTAGAGCAGGCCGGGTGCGCGCTGCGACGGCGCGACTCCGCCGTCGCGCCCGGCTTCGCTCTTGGTCTGGCTCTCGGCCTCGCTGTTGGCCTCGTCCAGCGGCGGTTCCTGATGCAGGATGGGCAACGCAAAGGCCGTCTCGGTGAAGCCGTTGACGATCTTGCCAACGATGTAGGCGCCCTTGTTGCGATAGAACAGCGATGACAGCACCTGCACCTGGAAGTTGGTGCGCCAGCGGAAGTTGCCCAGTTCGCGCCCGATGGCCTTGAGCACGCAGTCGATGTCGCGCGGCAGGTCCTCGAAGTCCAGGTCCAGCTGGAAGTTCCAGACGATGCGCATGAAGGTGTCACGCAGCGTGTCGTGCGAGGGGTAGTAGCAGCGGTAGGTCGGCTGCGCGGCGGGCTCGTCGTTCTCGATGTATTCGGTCGAGATGGCCGGCCGCACGAAAATGAAGTCGTTGTGGAAATAGCTGTGGTGCAGCAACCGCGTGCAGACCGAATTGAAGAAGGTCTCCGCCAGCTCCGGCTGCCTGTGGTTGGTCAGCAGCCCGATGTAGTGCAGCTTGACCTGCTGCCAGACATCGGTGGGCAGCTGGCTGGCCTGGTAATTGGCCTCCAGCAGCGTCACCGCTTCGTCCACGCGCAGGTCATAGAACTCGATGCGCTCGCGCTGCGCGCGCTGCTGCCCCAGCCAGTCGGCCTGCTCGAAACGCTGCTTGGCGCTGGCACTGGCCGCCCGGAACAGGCGGTAGTGCTTGTTGAAGCCCTCCAGCAAGGCCATCGCGATCTGGAAGGCGCGCGGGTCGGTCAGTTCATGAGGGAACATGGGCCTGCCTTGCTGGGGGTCCGGACCACTGCCGCCGGAGGGACGCCGGCTCAGCCGGCGGCTGCGGGCGCGCTGCCGGCGCCGTTGCCAAGGGTGGCCTCGTAGCGCTGGCGCAGTGCTGCCAGCGCCCGGCGGTAGGCCGGGCCCACATCGTCATGGCTGGAGGCGCTGACGCTCAGGTCCTTGAGCAGGCCGTTGTGCAGCCCATAGACCCAGCCGTGCACGGCCACCGACTGGCCCCGCGCCCAGGCATCCTGCACCACCGTGGTCTGGCAGGCGTTGCGCGCCTGTTCCAACACGTTCAGCTCGCACAGTGCATTGACGCGCTGGGCTTCCGGCAGCTGGTCCAGCCAGTCCTGGTGATGGTTGCGCACGTCCTGCACATGGCGCAGCCAGTTGTCCACCAGACCCACGCGCAGGTCCTGCAGGGCCGCGCGAACGCCGCCGCAGTTGCTGTGGCCGACGATGATGATGTGCTGCACCTTCAGCTCATCCACCGCGAACTGCATCACTGACAGGCAGTTGAGATCGGAGTGCACCACCACGTTGGCCACGTTGCGGTGCACGAACAGCTCACCGGGCAGCAGGTCCACCAGCTCGTTGGCCGGCACCCGGCTGTCGGCGCAGCCAATCCAGAGGTACTGCGGCGTCTGCTGCTTCAGCAGGCGCGAGAAGAAGCCGGGCGACTCGTTCTCGGTGTCCGCGGCCCAGCGCTTGTTGTTGTCCAGCAGGTCTTGGAGGGGGTTCGTGCTCATGCGTTCGATTTTGTCATCCCGCCAGGGTGGATAGGGCTCCGCATGACGCGGAGCGCCCCTTACATCGTCTCGGCAAACAGTTCGCGGCCGATCAGCATGCGCCGGATCTCCGAGGTGCCCGCCCCGATTTCGTAGAGCTTGGCGTCACGCCAGAGCCGGCCCAGCGGATACTCGTTGATGTAGCCGTTGCCGCCAAAGATCTGGATGCCTTCGCCGGCCATCCAGGTGGCCTTTTCGGCGCACCAGAGAATCACCGAGGCACAATCCTTGCGCACCTGGCGCACATGGGCACCGTCCAGCGCATCCAGGTTCTTGCCCACGGTATAGCAAAAGGCACGCGCCGCCTGCAGCACCGTGTACATGTCGGCCATCTTGCCCTGGATCAGCTGGAACTCGCCGATGCTCTGGCCAAACTGCTTGCGGTCGTGGACATAGGGGATGACGTTGTCCATCACCGCCTGCATGATGCCGATCGGCCCGGCGGCCAGCACGGCCCGCTCATAGTCCAGGCCCGACATCAGCACCTTGGTGCCACCGCCCACGCTGCCCAGCACGTTCTCGGCCGGCACTTCCACGTCGCGGAAGACCAGCTCGCCGGTATGGCTACCGCGCATGCCCAGCTTGTCCAGCTTCTGGGCGATGGAGAAGCCCTTCATGCCCTTCTCGATGAGGAAGGCCGTCATGCCGCGAGCTCCCAGCTCGGGCTCGGTCTTGGCATAGACGACGAGGGTGTCGGCGTCCGGGCCGTTGGTGATCCACATCTTGCTGCCGTTGAGCAGGTAGTAGCCGCCCTTGTCCTCGGCGCGCAGCTTCATGCTGACCACGTCCGAGCCGGCGCCGGGCTCGCTCATGGCCAGCGCGCCCACATGTTCGCCACTGATCAGCTTGGGCAGGTATTTGCGCTTCTGGGCCTCGCTGCCGTTGCGCTTGATCTGGTTCACGCACAGGTTGCTGTGCGCGCCATAGCTCAGGCCCACCGAGGCCGAGGCGCGGCTGATCTCCTCCATGGCCACCATGTGGGCCACGTAGCCCATGGCGGCGCCGCCGTACTCTTCCGGCACGGTGATGCCCAGCACCCCGATCTCGCCCATCTTGCGCCACAGGTCCATCGGGAACTGGTCGCTGCGGTCGATCTCGGCAGCACGTGGGGCGATCTCCGCCTCGGCGAAGGCGCGCACCGCATCGCGCAGCGCTTCAATGTCTTCGCCAAGGAAAAAATTCAGGCCAGGCAGGTTCATCCAGTTGTCTCCTCGACCGCCTCTGCCGGCGCGAGCGCCGTGCAGGACAGATGCTTTGATGTGATGAACGTCACATGCGGCGCGCCCAACGCTCCGGCCAGTGGCATTCACGGACCTGACGTGCACGGCATAGCATTAACGTATACGTCAATTCTAAAGCGAGCCCGGCCGCCGCCGGATAGCGCAAAACTACCTAAGGACACACTGCACGGCGCCTCGGGCGCCGCGCAAGGCCTGGGCGCGCGCGTGAAGGCTTAGAGGAAGCGCTCCAGCAGCTTGCGCGACTGGCGGTCCAGGGCAAACCGGTCGGGCACCTGGAAATGGATGCCGTGGCTGCTGGAAATCAGCAACCGCCCTTCGCCCAGCCGCCGGATGTCTTCTTCGCTCTTGAGGATGAAGGCAGTCGGGCCGCGATCCGTCTCCACCGTCCATTCGCTGGGCGTGGAAAAGGTGGAGACGTTCAGCAGGCGCTGCAGGGTGGGCATCAGCTCGCGCCCTGCCAATTCCTCGCGCAGCACCGCACGCACCGCGTCGGGCTCTCGGTCCAGGTGGTCGATCCACGCGATCTCATGGCCATCCTCGCCCACCAGGGCAATGCCCTCGTCGGGGGCGCTGAGCGGGTGGGCCCGCACCGGGGTGACGTTTTCATGGGTACGCCCCTGCCGGTCCACCAGCAGCAGCCGGCCCAGGGCATTGCGGGCCAGGTGTTGAATGTTGCTCATCGAGTGCTCCTGGCCTCAGGCGTTGGCGGTATGGGCGTTGGCATTGGGCGGCACGATCACCACCGTCTCCTCGGCCTCCTGGTCCACGCGGCGTGCCTGTGCCTCCCACAGCCGCCAGTAGGCGCCCTGCTTGGCGATCAGCTCGTCATGCGGGCCGACCTCCACGATCTCGCCGCGGTCCATCACCACCAGACGGTCGGCCTTGCGCAGCGTGGACAGGCGGTGGGCGATGGCGATCGTCGTGCGGCCGCGCACCAGGTTGTCCAGGGCCTTCTGGATTTCCTTCTCGGTCTCGGTATCCACCGCCGAGGTGGCCTCGTCCATGATGAGGATGCGCGGGTCGATCAGCAGCGCGCGGGCGATCGAGATGCGCTGGCGCTCACCGCCGGACAGGCCCTGCCCCCGCTCGCCCACCAGCGAGTCATACCCCTGGGGCAGGCGCAGGATGAATTCATGGGCATGCGCGGCACGGGCCGCGGCCACGATCTCTTCCCGCGTGGCGTCGGGCTTGCCGTAGGCGATATTCTCGGCAATCGTGCCAAAGAAGAGGAAGGGCTCCTGCAGCACCAGGCCGATATGCCGGCGGAAGTCCCCCAGCCGGAAGCGGCGCAGGTCCACCCCATCCACCTTGATGGCGCCTTCGGTGACGTCATAGAAGCGACAGATCAGGTTCACCAGCGTGCTCTTGCCGGAGCCGCTGTGGCCCACCAGGCCGATCATCTCGCCGGGCTTGATGTCCAGGTTCAGGTCACGGATCACCGTGCGGTTGCCGTAGCGAAAGCCGATGTCCTGCAGGGTGATGCCGCCCTCCACCCGGTCCAGCTTCACCGGGTTGACCGGCTCGGGCACGTTGGACTGATGGTCGAGGATGTCGAAGATGCGCTTGGCGCCGGCGGCTGCCTTCTGCGTCACCGACACGATGCGGCTCATCGAGTCCAGGCGGCCGTAGAAGCGGCCGATGTAGGCCAGGAAGGCGGTCAGCGTACCGACCGTGATCTGGGAATGGGCGATCAGGTAGATGCCAAAGGCCCAGACCACCAGCAGCCCGATTTCCGTGAGCAGCGCAACGGTGGGCGAGAACAGGCTCCAGGTGCGATTCAGCCGGTCATTGACCGCCAGGTTGTGCGCATTGGCCTCCTTGAACCGCTGTGCTTCGCGGCGCTCCTGGGCAAAGGCCTTCACCACGCGGATGCCGGGAATGGTGTCGGCCAGCACCGAAGTCACCTCACCCCACACGCGGTCGATCTTCTCGAAACCCGTCCGCAGGCGGTCCCGCACCAGGTGGATCATCCAGGCAATGAAGGGCAGCGGCACCAGGGTGGCCAGCGCCAGCCAGGGATTGGTGCTGAACAGGATCACGGTGATCATGCCCAGCATCAGGCAGTCCGTGATGAAGTCCAGCGCGTGCAGCGACAGGAACACGCTGATGCGGTCGGTTTCCGAGCCGATCCGGCTCATCAGGTCGCCGGTGCGCTTGGAGCCGAAATATTCCAGGGACAGTCCCAGCAGGTGTTCGAAGGTCGTCGTTCGCAGGTCGGCGGCGATGCGCTCGGACACCAGCGCCAGGATGTAGGTCTTGGCCCAGCCCAGCACCCACGACACCAGCGCCGCCCCCAGCAGGCCGCTCAGGTAGAACATGACCACGCCCGGATCGATCTGCTGCCCTTGCTGGAAGGGGATCAGCACCTTGTCCATCAGCGGCATGGTGAGGTAGGGGGCGACCAGGGTGGCGCCGGTGGCGCCCATCATCAGCAGGAAGCCCAGCAAGAGCTGGCCCTGGTAGGGCCGGGCGAAGCGCCATAGCCGCAGCAGCACCCAGGTGGAGGGCGGCGTGTGCAGTTCACGGGCGCAGCTGGGGCATTCCTCGCTGTCCTCGGGCAGCACGGCCTGGCAGCTGGGGCACAGTTCCGGCTCGTCCCGCTGGACCACGGGGGGCTGCTCGCGGCTGTTGAAGGCCTCCTCGAAGCGCTGGGCCTGCAGGTTCACCCGCATGGTGAAGCGCCACAGTGCCAGGCGCGCCTGCCCGTCGGTGAGCTCCAGCAGCCCCAGGCCGGCATGGTCCGAAAGCGCCAGGCGCAAGGCCGGGGACAGGGGCCAGGCCTGCACCGCGCCAGTCGCGGGGTCGAAAGCCAGCAGCCGCTGGTCCGTGAGTTGCAGCACGCCCGGCGCAAACCGCAATTGCGTGTCGAGGTCAACCTCCAGGGCTGCCCGGACGTTCTCGCCAGGACGCAGCTGCGCCTGAAGTGCCTCTGCCGCAGGACTGGCCGACGAGACAGGATGTGAATGCTGCATTTGTGATTGTTCTGAGGTAATGACCGCAACGGTATGGCAGGATTTTCTCCCAAGGAAACTGCCGAAGGCCGCTTGCGGTTGACCCTGGCCCCCAACGCCGCGGTTTCTTGGGCGCACAATTGCGCTTTGCCCCCTCTTCCGGTAGCCGGTCCCCCCTCCACGTCTCCCCCCAAATGAGCCGACACGACGACATCAAGCTCCTGCGCATCAACTACCTGCGCGGCCCCAACATGTGGACCTACCGCCCGGTGCTCGAAACCTGGCTGGACCTCGGGGACCTGGAAAACCACCCCTCCCATCTGCTGCCCGGCTTCACCGAACGCCTCACCCAGCGGCTGCCCGCCCTGGTGGAACACCACTGCGGCGTGGGCGAGCGCGGCGGCTTCCTGCAGCGCCTCACCGAAGGCACCTGGATGGGCCATGTGCTGGAACATGTGGTGATCGAGCTGCTGAACCTGGCGGGCATGCCCACCGGTTTTGGCCAGACGCGCTCCACCAGCACCACCGGCGTCTACCGGATGGTGTTCAGGGCGCGCGACGAGCAGGTGGCCCGCGAGGCGCTGGCCCAGGGCCATGCCTTGCTGATGGCCACCATCAACGACCAGCCCTTTGATGTGGATGCCGCTGTCCATGCCATCCGGGACAAGCTGGACGACTGCTACCTCGGCCCCTCCACCGCTGCCATCGTGGCCGCGGCGACCGACCGCCGCATTCCGCACATCCGCCTGAATGACGGCAATCTCGTGCAGCTCGGGTACGGCGGACGCCAGCGCCGCATCTGGACGGCCGAAACCGACATGACCAGCGCCATTGCCGAGGGCATCGCGCGGGACAAGGACCTCACCAAGGACCTGCTCAAGGCCGTCGGTGTGCCGGTGCCCGCCGGCCAGGCCGTCAAGACGGCCGAGCAGGCCTGGGACGTGGCCCAGGATCTGGGCCTGCCGGTGGTGGTCAAGCCTTCCGACGGCAACCACGGTCGCGGCGTGACGCTGGACCTGAGGCGCCAGGCGGACGTCGAGGCGGCTTTCCGCCTGGCGGATGCCGAGGGCTCGGAAGTGTTGGTTGAAAGCTACATTCCCGGCATGGAGCACCGCCTGCTGGTGGTGGGCGGCCAGGTCGTGGCTGCGGCCCGGGGCGAGGAAGCCTGGGTCACCGGCGACGGCACCCACACCGTGATCGAGCTGATCGACCTGCAGATCAATACCGATCCGCGCCGTGGGCTGACCGAGGATTTCCCGCTCAACCGCATCGACATCCGCGAAGACGCCGTCGTGCTGCTGGAGCTGCAGCGCCAGGGCCTGACCGGTGACGGTGTGCCCGAAGCCGGCCGCCGGGTGCTGATCCAGCGCAATGGCAACGTCGCGATCGACTGCACGGCGCAGGTGCACCCGGAGGTGGCCCATGCCGTCTCGCTGGCCGCCCGCACGATCGGTCTGGACATCGCCGGGGTGGACCTGGTGACCAGCGACATCGGCAAGCCCCTGTCCGAGACCGGCGGCGCCATCGTCGAGGTCAATGCAGGCCCTGGCCTGCTGATGCACCTCAAGCCGGCCGAGGGCATGCCCCAGCCGGTCGGCCAGGCCATCATCGACCATCTCTTTGCCGAGGATGAAAGCGGCCGCATTCCGATCGTCGGCGTGGCCGGCTCGCGCGGCACGTCGCAGGTTGCCCGCCTGGTGGGCTGGCTGCTGCACCTCAACGGCCGCCACGTTGGCCTGGCCTGTGGCGACGGCCTGTTCCTGGGCACCCGCCGCGTGGAGCGCAAGCCCAGCGCCACCTGGGCCTCGGGCCACCGCCTGCTGATGAACCGCTCGGTGGACGCCATCGTGGTGGAAAACAGTGCCGGCATCATCCTGAGCGACGGCCTGGCCTATGACCGCTGCCAGGTCGGCGTCATCACCGACCTGGGCCGCGTGCCCGAGCTGGACAACCACGACATCCTCACCGAGGACCAGCTCTACAAGGTGCTGCGCACCCAGGTGGACGTGGTGCTGTCCGATGGCGTGGCCGTCCTCAATGCCGAAGAGCCGCGCCTGGTCGAGATGGCCCCCCTGTGCGACGGCGACGTGATGTTCTATGCCAGGGACGCCGCTGCCAGCGCCCTGGCGGACCACCGCGCCAAGGAAGGCCGCTGCGTGTTCCTGCAAGGCGGTGCCGCCGTGCTGGCCCAGGGGAGCGCCGAAACCTCCGGCGCCAATGTGGACAGCCTGCAAGCCCGCTTCAAGGCCGCCGGCCAGGACATCAGCGCCGAATCGGTGCTGGCCGCGGTGGCCACCGCCTGGGCCCTGGGCATTTCGCCCGAACTGATTTCCGCCGGTCTCGATACCTTCGTGCCCGAGCTGCCCCAATAAAAGAACAGACGAACGAAAGACGACAGATGGAAGTCTCTCGCACCCGCGCCCTCCGCGGCCCCAACATGTGGAGCCGCCACACCGCCATCGAGGCAGTGGTCCACTGCTCCGAGGCAGAACGCTCCATCGCCGAGATGGCCGGCTTCGAAGCCCGCCTGCGTGCGCTCTTCCCGGGCGTGGGCCCGCTGCGCCCGGCCAGCAGTGCCAAGAGTCCGATCTCGCTGGCCCATGTGCTGGAGCAGGCGGCCCTGGCGCTGCAGGCGCAGGCCGGTTGCCCGGTCACCTACAGCCATACGCATGTCACGTCCGAGGCGGGCACCTACCAGGTGGTCGTTGAGTACAGCGAGGAAGACGTCGGCCGCCTGGCCTTCGGCAAGGCGGTCGACCTGGTCCAGGCCGCCACGGCCGGCGGCAGTTTTGACGCCGATGCGGCCATCCGCGAACTGCGCGAGACCGATGAGGACATCCGCCTGGGCCCCTCGACCGGCTCCATCGTGGACGCCGCCTGCAAGCGCGGCATCCCGTTCCGCCGCCTCACCCAGGGCAGCCTGGTACAGCTGGGCTGGGGCGTGAAGCAGCGTCGCATCTGGGCGGCCGAGGTGGACGCCACCAGCGCCGTGTCGGAATCCATCGCGCAGGACAAGGATCTGTCCAAGCGGCTGCTGCAGTCCGCCGGCGTGCCGGTGCCCGTGGGCGCGCCGGTCAGCTCGCCGGATGAAGCCTGGGCGGTGGCGCAGGACATCGGCCTGCCCGTGGTGGTCAAGCCGCTGGACGGCAACCAGGGCAAGGGCGTGACCGTCAATGTGGCCTCCCGGGCGCACATGGACATTGCCTACAAGGCCGCCGAGGAGATCGGCACCGTGATGGTCGAGAAGTTCCTGCCCGGCAGCGACTACCGCCTGCTGGTGGTGGGCGACAAGCTGGTGGCGGCGGCACGCCGCGATCCGCCCAATGTGATTGGCGACGGCACGCACACGGTGCGCGAGCTGGTGGCCAAGGTGAACGAAGACCCGCGGCGCGGCGACGGCCATGCCACCTCGCTCACCAAGATCCGCCTGGACGACATCGCCATCGCCCGCCTGGACCTGCAGGGGCTCACGCCGGAATCCGTGCCCGAGAAGGGCCGCCGGGTGATCCTGCGCAACAACGCCAACCTCTCCACCGGGGGCACCGCCACCGACGTGACCGACGACGTGCATCCGGAAGTGGCGGCCCGCGCCATCGCCGCCGCGCAGGTCGTGGGCCTGCATGTCTGCGGCGTCGATGTGGTCGCTGAAAGCGTGCTGCGTCCGCTGGAGGAGCAGAACGGCGGCATCGTCGAGGTCAATGCGGCGCCCGGCCTGCGCATGCACCTGAGCCCGTCCTACGGCAAGGGGCGCGACGTGGGCGAGGCCATCATCACCAGCCTCTATGGACACGGCTCCCGCGGCGACAAGGGCGAGGACGGCCGCATTCCCATCGTGGCGGTGACCGGCACGAACGGCAAGACGACCACCTCGCGCCTGGTGGCCCACATGTTCGCCACCCAGGGGCTGCGGGTGGGCATGACCAACACCGACGGCGTCTATGTGGAAGGCCGGCAGACCGATAGCGGTGACTGCTCCGGCCCCAAGAGCGCCCGCAATGTGCTGATGCATCCGGACGTGGAGGCGGCCGTCTTCGAAACCGCGCGCGGCGGCGTGCTGCGCGAGGGCCTGGGTTTTGACCGCTGCCAGGTGGCGGTGGTGACCAACCT
>Ga0065165_1000348_pt1 | contig 75762 bp, 83 predicted proteins | sample AraplaMF_Cvi_mMF_FD_63813 | JGI IMG/M metagenome (GOLD analysis project Ga0065165, IMG submission 63813) | Arabidopsis root microbial communities from the University of North Carolina, USA - plate scrape MF_Cvi_mMF (version 2) (version 3) | ecosystem: Host-associated > Plants > Roots >... | reverse complement strand
GTGTCGTCCGTCAAGGCTGTCATATCAGGCCGCCCTTCCCGTCAATCCCGTTGGCTTCACCAAGAGCACCAGCACCATCAGCACGAACACGACGGTGTTGGAGGCCTCGGGGTAGAAATATTTGGTCAGGCCCTCGATCACGCCGAGCGCAAACCCGGTGATGATGGAGCCCATGATCGATCCCATGCCGCCGATCACCACCACGGCGAACACCACGATGATGAGGTCTGCGCCCATCAGCGGCCGCACCTGATTGATCGGCGCCGAGAGCACGCCGGCGAGCGCGGCAAGGCCGACGCCCAATCCGTAAGTGAGCGTGATCATTCGCGGCACGTTGATGCCGAAGGCGCGCACCAGCGTCGGATTTTCAGTGGCGGCACGCAAATAAGCGCCGAGCCGCGTCTTCTCGATCAGGAACCAGGTGGCGATACACACCACCAGCGAGAAGATGACGACCCAGCCGCGATAGACGGGCAGGAACATGAAGCCGAGATTCATGCCGCCCTTGAGCTGATCCGGAATGGCGTAAGGCAGGCCGGAGGAGCCGAAATAGTTCTGGAACACGCCCTGCACGATCAGCGCGATACCGAAGGTCAAGAGCAGGCCGTAGAGATGGTCGAGCCCGGTCAGCCATTGCAGCATGGTCCGTTCCAGGATCATGCCGAAGATGCCGACGATGATCGGCGCCAGCAGCAGCGCCCACCAGTAGTTGATGCCGCCAAGATTCAGCAGGAAATAGGCGACGAAGGCGCCCATCATGTAGAGCGCGCCATGGGCGAAATTGATGATGTTGAGCATGCCGAAGATCACGGCGAGCCCGAGACTGAGCAGCGCGTAGAACGAGCCGTTGATCAGTCCCACCAGTAGCTGAGCGTAAAGAGCCTGCATCGATCCCGCACCCGGTCCCTTCGGCGTTCCCCTGAAAGTCGCCCGCAGGCTTGAGGCCTGCGGGCCGTTATCTTACTTCTTCAACAGCGCGCACTTGCTCTCGGAGAGCGGCGTGAAGGCCTGGTCGCCCGGCACGGTGCCGACCAGCTTGTAGAAGTCCCACGGCCCCTTGGACTCCGAGGGCTTCTTCACCTCGAACAGATAGGCGCTGTGGATGGTGCGGCCGTTCGGCTGGATCTCGCCCTTGCCGAACAGGTCGTCCTCGGTCGGCATCGACTTCATCTTCTCGACGACCTTGACGCCGTCATGAGGATTGCCGCCGAGCGCTTCCAGCGCCTTGAGATAGTGGCGCACGCCGGCATAGACGCCAGCCTGCACCATGGTCGGCGGCGCGCTGTTCTTCATCTTGGCGGCAAAACGCTTCGAGAATGCGCGGGTCTGGTCGTTCATGTCCCAGTAGAAGGTCTCGGTGAAGTTGAGGCCCTGCGCAGTTTCGAGGCCGATCGCCTTGACGTCGGTCAGGAACAGCAGCAGCGCCGCGAGCTTCTGGCCGCCCTTGACGATGCCGAACTCGGCCGCCTGCTTGATCGTGTTGGTCGTGTCGCCGCCGGCATTGGCAAGGCCGATGATCTTGGCCTTGGAGGCCTGCGCCTGGAGCAGGAACGAGGAGAAGTCCGGCGTGTTCAGCGGATGCTTGACGCCGCCGATCACCTTGCCGCCGTTGGCGGTGACAACGGCCGTGGTGTCGCGCTCCAGCGCCGCGCCGAAGGCGTAGTCCGCGGTCAGGAAGAACCAGGTGTCGCCGCCGGCCTTCACCAGCGCCTGGCCCGTGGTGTGGGCCAGCATGTAGGTGTCGTAGGTCCAGTGCACCGTGTTCGGCGAGCACTGCGCGTTGGTGAGATCCGAGGTCGCGGCACCCGAGTTGATGTAGACGCCGTTCTTTTCCTTGATGACGTTGTTGACGGCGAGCGCGACGCCGGAGTTCGGCACGTCGACGATGATGTCGACCTTGTCGACGTCGAACCACTGCCGCGCGATGGCTGTGCCGATGTCCGGCTTGTTCTGGTGATCGCCCGAGATGATGTCGATCTTCCAGCCCTTCGCAGCCAGGCCGGAATCTTCGACGGCCATCTGGGCGGCGACCGTCGAGCCGGGTCCGCCGAGGTCGGCGTAAAGGCCGGACTGATCGGACAGCGCCCCGATCTTGACAGTCTTGTCCTGCGCGGACGCGACACCGGCTAGGGCGAAGGTGAGCGCGGTGGTCAGCAGCAAAGACGCAATCGACCTTGTCTTCATGCAACGTTCCTTTTGAATCTTCTCTTGCCCGTTATGCTTTGGGCCGTTCTAGACGCCGAGATAGGTGTGGAGCTTGTCCATGTTGGCGGCAAGCTCCGCGTTGGAAAATCCGTCAATGATCTTGCCGTGCTCGACCACGTAGTAGCGGTCGGCGACGGTGGATGCGAAGCGGAAATTCTGCTCGACCAGGAGGATGGTGAAACCCTCCTTCTTGAGCCGTGCAATGGTGTGGCCGATCTGCTGGATGATGACCGGCGCGAGGCCCTCGGTCGGCTCGTCCAGCATCAGGAAGCTCGCGCCGGTGCGCAGGATGCGCGCAATCGCCAGCATCTGCTGCTCGCCACCGGACAGTTTGGTGCCCTGGCTGTTGAGCCGCTCCTTGAGATTCGGAAACAGATCGAAGATCTGCTCCAGCGGCAATCCGCCCTGGCGGACCACCGGCGGCAGCAGCAAATTCTCCCGCACGTCGAGGCTGGAAAAAATCCCCCGCTCTTCCGGGCAGAACGCGATGCCCATCCGCGCGATCTTGTCGGAGGTCTGCCGGATGATCTCCTGGTTGTTGAACTTCACCGAGCCGGCACGCTTGCCGATGATGCCCATGATCGACTTCAGCGTGGTCGTCTTGCCGGCGCCGTTGCGCCCAAGCAGGGTAACGACCTCGCCCGCGTTCACGTCGAAATTGATCCCGTGCAGGATGTGGGACTCGCCGTACCATGCTTCGAGGTTGCGGACCTCGAGGATGTTTCCGCCGGTCGCGGCCCTGGCCGGAGCCTCGGCGATCGCAGTGTCAGGCATGACCGGCTCCCAGATAGGCTTCCTTGACGCGCTCGTCCTTGGTGAGCTCGCTATAATGGCCCTGCGCCAGCACCTGCCCGCGCGTCAGCACGGTGATGATGTCGGAGAGATTGGCCACGACGCTCAAATTATGCTCGACCATCAGGATGGTGTATTTCGCGGAGATGCGCTTGATCAGCGCCGCGATCTTGTCGATGTCCTCGTGGCCCATGCCGGCCATCGGCTCGTCCAGCAGCATCATCTCGGGGTCGAGAGCGAGCGTGGTTGCGATCTCGAGTGCGCGCTTGCGCCCGTAGGCCATTTCGACCGCGGGCGTATTGGCAAACTCGCTGAGACCGACATCGTTCAACAGCTCGCGCGCACGATCGTTGAAACGGTTGAGCACGGACTTGGAACGCCAGAAATCGAACGAAGAGCCGTGCTGGCGCTGAAGCGCGACGCGGACGTTTTCCAACGCGGTGAGATGCGGAAATACCGCCGAGATCTGGAATGAACGGACGAGGCCCATGCGGGCCACGTCGGCCGGCGCCATCGCGGTGATGTCCTGCCCCTTGTACAGGATTTTTCCGGCCGACGGTTTGAGGAACTTGGTCAAAAGATTGAAGCACGTCGTCTTGCCGGCGCCGTTCGGGCCGATCAACGCATGAATGCTCCCACGGCGGACCTTGAGCGCGACGTCGCGGACAGCGAAGAAGCCCGCGAACTCCTTGGTCAAGCCTTCCGTTTCGAGAATGAACTCATCGGCCAAACAGTTTTCCCCCTGCCCGCGCAATACGCGTGGCTGTCCTTAGTTGCTTCGGCTTTCCGGAGGCCTTGGAGCCTATCCGGAACGCCGCCTCCGGGCGCGGAATATGCCGGAGGTGACGGGGGTTAGGCAAGGCGGAAAGCTGAGCAGATCAGGTCTCCGGCCGGGAGACTTATGCTCCCTTAGTCGGACCCGTTTTGATGTCGCCTGCCCGGCCTCCCGGTTCACAAAGCGCCGGTCATCAAGCCGTCGTTAACGGTCTTTCGTGCCGCGCGCCAGCCTTCATAGAAAATTTTCCCGCAAGCCCGATCATGTCCGGGTTTTATCGCCGGGAATATTGTCTTGGAATTTGCAAGCGCCGCCCCCTCCGTCGTCAAGTCGATCAGGCAGCGTGATCTCCTGAACACGTGGCTGCGACTTTATGCGCGTGAACAAGCGGCACCGGCGATCTGGGAGTACCAGCCCGCGCGGCTCGAGGAAGAGCTGTCCGACCTCATCTATTACACCGTGGATCATTCGGCGCCGACGCCGCGTCTCACCATCCAGAGCGAGGGCACGCGTATCTCACGGGCCTATGGACATACCGGCAAGGGCGTTCTGCTCGATGAATATATCGGGCCTCGGCTCGTGCCCTTCGTGATGCCCATTTACCACGAATGCGTCACGCGCGGGCTTCCGGTCCACAGCGTTGCCGACGTCGACGACATCTACGGCCGCGTGGTTGCCTATGAACGGCTGCTGCTGCCGTTCCAGACCGACGGCAAGGTCTGTCACATCATCGCTTCGGTCAAGACGTTCTGCGAGGACGGCGGTTTCGAGATCAAGAATCTGATGCGCGGAAATGACGCGCTGCCGCGCCCGAAACTGCGCGTGGTGATCGACCGCGATCTCTTCCACCGCGCGCCTGGCCGCATAGCTGCGGCCGACGTTGTCGAATTCGCCGATCAACCCGCCATCGCCACCGAGACCGTCGAGCTGAACTAGCGGGCGCCCGCCTACTTGGTCTTGACGTCGTTCGCATAGATATCCGGCTTGAAGCCGACCAGCAGCTTGCCGCCGACTTCCAGCACCGGCCGCTTGATCATCGATGGTTGCGCTAGCATCAGGGCCAGCGCCTTCTTCTCGGTGATGCCTTCCTTGTCGGCATCCGGCAGCTTCTTGAAGGTGGTGCCGGCGCGGTTGAGCAGCGTCTCCCAGCCGACCTTGTCACTCCACTGCTTGAGCTTGTCCTTCTCGACGCCCGCCGCCTTGTAGTCGTGGAATTCATACGCGACGCCGTGGCTGTCGAGCCAGGCACGCGCCTTCTTCATGGTGTCGCAGTTCTTGATGCCGTAGATGATGTTGGGCAAGACCAGCTCCTCGCGCATGCGTCGTATCGTGACCGCAGCGTTGTACGAAACTCCGCTTCGCGCGACAATATTGCCACCAAACCGGCTTTCCGAACGGACACTTCATGCACGTCACTCACGATCCCGCTGCGGCCGCCTCGCCGACCATCGACTTCAACAGCTTCCTCGCGGTCGATATCCGCGTCGGGACCATCGTCGATGCAAAGCCGTTCCCGGAGGCGCGCAAGCCGGCCTGGCGTCTCTGGATCGACTTCGGTCCCGCGATCGGCGTGCGCAAGAGCTCGGCGCAGATCACCGAAAACTATCCGCTCGAGACGCTGGTCGGACAGCAGGTCGCTGCCGTCGTCAATTTCCCGCCGCGCCAGATCGGCCCTGTCGTTTCGGAGGTGCTGACGCTCGGCTTCCCCGATGCCGACGGCAAGGTCGTGCTGGTGCAGCCGGGCAAGCCCGTCCCGAACGGCGGACGGCTGTTCTAGCCGCGCGATCAAGCCGAGCCGCCACTTCCCAGGGCGCTTTGGCAACGGAACACATCCTCCTTTCCGGGCTCCGGCGGCCGGGACTTGACCAAAATCCTCTTTGGCAATAAAAATGACTGACTGATCGTTTTTTATTTTTTTGAACACTATTCCGAGCTTTTTCAGCGGTCAATTAAAACGATCTATCTGTCAGTTATTTATGGACGGCCAAATGCCCAAGATCAGCGACAAGCAACGCGAAGGCCGGCGGCAGCAGATCCTCGAAGCCGCGCTTGCCTGCTTCGCCGAGGACGGCTTTCACCAGACCGGCATGGCCGACATCGTGAAGCGATCGGGGCTGAGCCATGGCGCGGTCTATCTCTACTTCCAGAGCAAGGACGATCTGATCGAGGCGCTCGCCGACGACCGGCACCGCCGCGAGGCCGTGCTCAATTCGGTCGCCCAGGGGTCCGGCGATCCGATTGAAGGCCTGCACGCGCTGATCCGCGTCTACGCGCAATGGCTCACCGATCCCGCCGGCGAAGCGCGGCGCCGCGTCGGCATCCATGGCTGGGCCGAGGCGCTGCGCAACCGCCGTGTCCGTGCCAGCGTCGTCGAAGGCATCGACATGCCGCGCGCGCTGATCGTCGCGCTGGTCGAACGCGGCCAGCATGACGGCATTATCAAGCGCGATCTCGGCGCGGACGCGATCGCGCGCGTGCTGGTCGCGATCTTCCAGGGCTTCGTGCTGCAAAAATGCTGGGGCGAGGATTTTGACGTCGCCGCCTGCATGGCCGCCGTCGACGGCGTGATCGAGGGATTCCGCACCAGGCCCGATATCAAGCGACGAACGAGGACGTGAGCGATGTCCGGCATCCTCGAACTCCTCGCCGGTGGCGGCGTCGGTGTGGTCGCGGGGCTGGCCTCGGGCTTCACTGGCACGAGCCCGGGTGGCGGCCTCGTGATCTTCTCCGTCCTGCTGCTCGGGGCCGGGCAGCACGTCGCCCAGGGCACCTCGCTGATCACGCAAATCCCGCCGACAGGTCTCGCCGGCGCGCGCCGCTATTGGCAGAGCGGCAATCGCAGCCCCCTGCCGTGGATCGTCTGGATCGGCATCGGATTTCTCGTCGGCGGCGCCGGTGGCGGCTACGCCGCAGCTGCGGTGTCCGACGCGGTGCTGCAATGGACCTATGTCGTCTATCTCGTCGCGCTGATCGCTCTCTTGATCCTGCGCCGCGACCGCAACGACGGGAGCAGCGAGCACGGCGGCCGCGATGAGCTGCCCTGGCTGCCTTTGCTCCTCATCGGCACGCTGGCCGGCTTTTCCTCCGGCTTCATGGGCATCGGCGGGGGCCTTGCGATCACCGTCGGCCTCGCCGCGGGCCTGCGCGTGCCGCAGCATCAGGCACAGCTGGTCAGCCTGATCTTCTCGGTGATCCCGACCAACATTCCGGCGGCCTGGATCTATTGGAGCAAGGGCCTCATGGTCGGCTGGCCCGCCATCATCGGCATCGTGGCCGGCCTCTGGATCGGCACCGATCTCGGCGCACGCATGGCCAACGGCGTCAGCAAATCGGCACTGCGCCGGGCCGTGATCGCCCTCATCTCGCTGATGGCGCTCTACATGATCCATAAAGCGCTGACCTAGCTCACGGCCGCGGCGGAATGTTCAGCCCGCGCTGCACGGCCGGACGTGCAAGGCCCCGCTCGAGCCAGGCACCGACCGATGTGAACCGGCTGAATTCGACGAGATCGCCGGCGCCGTAGAAGCCGATGAGATTGCGCACCCAGCCGAGCATGGAGATGTCGGCGATGGTGTAGTCGTCATCCATGAACCATTGCCGGCCCGAAAGATGCGTCTCCATCACGCCGAGCAGACGCTTGGCCTCGCTGACGTAGCGGTCCCGCGGCCGCTTGTCCTCAAAATCCTTGCCGGCGAATTTGTGGAAGAAGCCGACCTGGCCGAACATTGGCCCGATGCCGCCCATCTGGAAATGCAGCCACGCCAGCGTCTGATAGCGACGCGCGGCATCTTCAGGCAAAAGCTTGCCGGTCTTCTCCGCGAGATATTGCAGGATCGCGCCGGACTCGAACAGCGGCAGCGGCCTGCCGCCGGGACCGTTGGGATCGAGGATCGCCGGGATCTTGCCGTTCGGATTGAGCGAGAGGAACTCCGGCGTCTTCTGATCGTCCTTGCCGAAATCGACGAGATGGACTTCGTAGGGAAGCCCGATCTCCTCCAACATGATCGAGACCTTGACGCCGTTCGGCGTCGGCAGCGAATAGAGCTGAAGCAACTCCGGATGCCTGGCCGGCCAGCGCCTGGTGATGGCAAAGGAGGAAAGATCGGACATCGGGACCTGCAATCTGATGTTGATGCGCTTAATCTAGGCAACGAGTGGAACGACGCAAGGTTCAATAATTGATCTCCATCCGCAGCCCCTGCGGATCGATCTCCTCGCCGCCGACACGCTGCGTGCTGTCGCGCGCCGCGACCGCGCAGGCACAGGCATCGATGAGGTCGTCGCGGCCGATGCCGGTGCCGTAGCGAAGCGTCAGCCATTGCGGCAAGCGTGTGAATCCGCGCCTCTCCAGCAGCGCGATGCGTTGTTCGCGGCCTTGCGCTGACGCCTTGCTGGCAAGCCGCACTTGGCCGGCGAGATTCCAGAAAATCAATTCCGGATGCGCTTCGCCGATCGTCGCCTGCCGCGCCGGCGTCATGATCTCGTCGACGTCCCTGATCTTGTCGCGGATATTCCAGAGCTGCGCCGACACGCCCCTGCCCTTGCCTTCGTGCTTCCAGTAGTGGCGATTGGCGGCCGCCATGTCCGGAAATGCCCAGAGGTCTCGGCGCGCGCCGAGAAACACGGCGGGACCGACCAGATCACGCGCGCGCAGGTCGCAAGCGCGATAGCCGCTCGGCCTCAACCCAATCGGCATGTCGATCATCGCGCGCGCATGCGGAATCGCGAGCAATCGCGTCAGGCCCGGCGAATAGTCGAAGCCGTGATCGCCATGCCCGTCGATCCACGCGGCGACCCAGCCGAAGCGAAATCCATCGAGGCCGAGATAGTTTGGCAAGCTATCTAACTCTCCCCTTCGCCGCGATGTCGCTCGAACAGCCGTTGCGCCAATAGCGCATGGCCGAGCGTGCCGCCGGCACGTACGGCGGCCGCAATCAACGCAGCTTCCGCGACCTCCTCACGCGTCGCACCGGCCTTCGCCGCCTGCGCCGTGTGCACATCGAGGCAATAGGCGCATTGCGTGGTGAGCGCGACCGCGAGCGAGATCAGCTCGCGGTATTTTGGCGGGATCAATCCGTCCTTGCGCTCGACCGCATGGTTGAACGCGAGGAACGCCTTGGCCTCGACCGGCGCCAGCGCGACGAAGGCCGGGATCGATTTCAGATCGTCAGGCATTTGATAATCGGCCATGGCTCACCTCGTCAGATATTCGCGCATCAGGGCGCGGGCGCGATGCAGCCGTGCCTTGACGGCCTGCCTGGACGCGCCGAGTGCAACTGCGATTTCGTCGATGGTCATTTCCTTGACGTCGCGCATCAGCGCGACATCGCGATATTGCAGCGGCAGCGCCTCGAAGGCCGCAGCGACGTCGAGCCGCAGGTCGGGCTCGGGACGCGCGAGCAGCGCGGCCTCCGCTTCACTCTCGCCGACGACCGGCGCGAGGCCCGCCTTGCGCGCAAGGCGCAGGCATTCGCGGCGGACCACGCTGAACAGCCATGCGGACAAGGCCAGCAGCGAGCGGATCGTCCCGACATGGCGGAACAGGATCCACAGCGCCTCCTGCGTCGCGTCCTCGGCATCCGCCGAGCTGCGGCAGGTTGCGCGCGCGTAGCGGCGGATGTCCGGCTGCGCCGTCGCGAGCAGCGACGCGATCGCCTCGGGATCGCCGAGCCGCGCGGCCTCGAACAGGTTTGGCGAGATCGCAGCCGCACTCACGACACACCTCCTCGTCCGATCCCGGCCATCGCGCACATCGGGCAATAGCCGACGAGCCCGGTCAGCGCGAAGCCGGCGCCAGCGAGGGCCACCAGCCACGCGGCAGCGCCGGCGAAATAAACGAATGCCGCAACCGCCACGGCAACGCCCGAGGCGATCCGCACCGCCTGGTGCAGGCCGCCGATGTTCTTCCTGTAAAATGCCATCGCATCCTCCGAGATAAGCCGAGGCTGATCGCCTCGACTACAAAGAGGGCGCGATGGCCGAAAAGGATTCGCGCGCGCGTACAATTTTTTCGCGGTCAGGCTCCGACCGCCTGGTAGGCCAGGCGCTTGAACTCGAAGAAGAACGGATTCCAGAAACCCATATAGCGCTGGGTCATCAGAACGCCTGATGTATTGGGCTCGGGGCAGATCCACCAATGGGTGCCGGCGAGGCCGCCCCACTGGAACTCGCCGATGGAATTTGCGGGATCGAACGGCATCGGCGCAAAGGTCACGGCGCCGCCGAGGCCAAAGCCTTTGCCCGGGATCGGGCCGAGATTGGCAAAGCGAATGGTCCGCCCCGCGGGCAATTGGTTCGTCATCATCTGCCGCAGCGTGTCCGGCTTCAGCAGCGCATCCGGTCCCGGCAGCAGCGCACGCACCATCGCGAGCATGTCGGGCAATGTCGAGACGAGCCCGCCGCCGCCCGACAGCCGCGGGAACGGACGCCGATAAGCCTGCGGATAAGGCAGATGGTCGGCGCGCGTCAGGCCCGGCTTCATCGGATCGAGCACATCGGCCCCGGTGTATTGCGCGACCAGCCTGCCCTGCTGCGCCTCGGACACGTCGAAACCGGTATCGGTCATGCCGAGCGGATCGAAGATGCGCACTTTGAGGAAGACATCGAGGGATTTTCCCGAGACGACCTCGACAACGCGGCCGAGCACGTCGGTCGCCACCGAATACTCCCACGCCGTGCCGGGATGATAGGACAGCGGCAGATCGGCGAGCTTGTCGATCATGTCGCTCAGCGGCGTCAGCGGATTGAGCACGCCGGCTGCGTTGTAGCCCTTGAACAGCACCGAGCCGGGATCGAAGATGCCGTAGCTGAGGCCGGAGGTGTGGGTCAGAAGCTGGCGGATCGTGATCGGGCTCTTCGCCGGCTCGACATCGGCAAGGCTTGCCGCGCCCTGCTTCAGCACCCTGCGATGGCCGAGCTGCGGCAGGAATTTCTCGATCGTGTCATCGAGCGCGATACGGCCCTCCTCGACCAGCAGCATGACCGCGCAGGTGACGAAGATCTTGGTGTTGGAATACGCGCGAAAAATGTGGTCGGGCCGCAGTGCGGTTTTGGCCTCGCGATCGGCGAAACCGACGCAGTGCTGGTCGACCACCTCGCGCCCGCGCAGCACCGCCCAGGACGCCCCGGGGATGATCTCCTCATCGACATAGCGCTGCATCGCCGTCCGCGCGGCGGAAAAATCCGGTGTTCTGGCGTGCATATGCCCCCCAATTTTGGTTCGACTGGATATAGCGCGCTTTCACGGAAAATGAAGGCCGCGGAAGGAGCAGCTCATGGCTGCTTCATCAGCACCGTGACGTGCAGCCGGCGGCGGATGTGCATGCCCTGCCGCTCATAAAGTGCGATGGCGGACGCGTTGCTGGAAAACACGTGCAGGAACGGAATCTCGCCGCGCGCCTCGATCCGGCGCGCGACGGCCGACAGCAGCGCCTGCGCGTAGCCGCGGCCGCGATGATCGGGATGCACGCAGACTGCCGTCATCTCGACGAACTTTCCCGGCTTCATCCGCTCGCCGGTCATGGCAACGAGTTCGCCACCGACGCGGATGCCGAGAAACGTGCCGAGCTCGTGCGTCCGCGCCGCGAACGGCCCGGGCTTGGTCAGCGCGGTCAGCGCCATCATGGCGGGAACGTCCGCCTTGCCGAGCGTGACGATCTCGGCTTCGCGAAGCGGGCTTTCGGCCGGCGAGCCGATCATCTGCTCGCCGGTCTCGGCCAGCACGACCTTGAAGCCGTCGGGAACGACGACCGGTTCGAGCGTGAACAGCGCGGCCACCTGCGATCCCGACATGAGATCGCCGAGCGCGGCAAAGCTTGCCGCCGACATGTCGACCATGTCGGCGAACGGCGTCATGTCCTCGGGATAGCGCAACGCGCGCGGGCCGCCCTCCGCGAGATGCTTCTGGCTCGTCGTCAGCGCGCTCCAGATCGGCCGGTCCAGCAGCCGCATATCGCTGTCGGACACCGGCCTAGTCCTTTTCGAAGCTGACGATGACGGCCGCATTGGCGATGAGGATGGGGTCGTTGGCCACCTCCGTCGCCGAGGGAATCTCGAGCCCACCCTTGACCGCGGTGACGGTCACGGTGCCGTAAGGCAGCTCTTTCGCGACGGCGTCCGTGTCGACCGCCTCGGGGTTGGGCACGCCGATCGTGACGTCGACGAACATGTCGTTCGCGGTCTTGCCGATCATCCGGAAGAAGCCGAGGCTCGAATGCCTGATAGCATCCGACACCGCGCGCTTCGCCGCCTTGGTGGCGTCCCTGCCGTGGACGTCGACGCCCATGCCCATCTCGGTGACACAACGAACGCGGGTCATTTTGTATTCCTGTGGTTGGTGGGATGATTGGGGGTATGGGTGATCGGGGAGCGCAGCACAATTACGGTTGCTGCTCTCGTGTCCCGGACGCGCTGCAACGCTCTTGCGTTGCTGCGCAGAGCCGGGACCCAGAGCCACAGAGTTTGCTGATGCATGGGCCCCGGCTCTGCAGCGCAGCCCCGAAGGGGCGCTGCGCTGCGTCCGGGGCACGAGATCGCGCTTCTCACGCCTTTACCTTCTCGTGCGCCCGCAGCTCGTCGACCAGCACGCGCACATTCTCCGAATAGTCGATCGGGATGACGACCAGATGCACGCCGCCTTCCTTGAAGGCGGCGTCGAGCGTCGGAGCAAAACTGTCGATGCTCGCGATGCGATGGCCCTTGGCGCCATAGGCCTTTGCGTAGAGTGCAAAGTCCGGATTGCCGAACGTCATACCGTAATCGGCGAAATGATCGACGGCCTGCTTCCAGCGGATCATGCCGTAAGCATTGTCCTCCAGCACCAGCACGACGATGTTGAGCTTGAGGCGAACGGCCGTCTCCATCTCCTGGCTGTTCATCATGAAGCCGCCGTCGCCGGCGACCGCGAGCACGCGGCGGTCGGGATACAGCATCGCGGCCATCATCGCCGACGGCAGGCCTGCGCCCATGGTCGCCAGCGCATTGTCGAGCAGCAGCGTGTTGGCGACGCGGGTGCGGTAGTTGCGCGCAAACCAGATCTTGTACATGCCGTTGTCGAGCGCGACGATGCCGTTCTCCGGAATCACCTGGCGAATGTCGTGCACGATCCGCTGCGGCGTCGGCGGCCAGCGCGCCTCGGTGGCGCGGTCGGCGATATGGCTGAGGATCTCCTCGCGCAGCGGCAGCAGCGCCGCGGCCTGCGGCAGCTTGCCTTCGAGCCGGTCGGCGAGCAGCTCCAGGCTCGGGCCGACGTCGCCGAGGACCTCGGCATCCGGGAAATAGACTTGCTCGACGCTGGCCGAGGTGTAGCTGACATGAATGACCTTCGGCCCCAACGGCCCCATGATGAAGGGCGGCTTCTCGATCGGGTCGTGGCCGATCGCCACGATCAGATCGGCGGCGTCGATCGCATCGTGGACATAGTCGCGCTCGGACAGCGCCGCCGTGCCCATGTAGAGATTGGTGCCGCCGGGCACGGTGCCCTTGCCCATCTGCGTGGTGAAGAACGGAATGCCGGTCCGCCGCACGAAGCTCGCGATGCCGTGGGTCGAGCGCGGCCGGCTCGTTGCCGCCCCCATCATCACCAGCGGCCGCTGTGCGGCCAAAATCATCTCGGCGGCACGATCGAGCGCGGCGCGATGCGCAACGGGAATCTCGATCGGATGGATGGGAATCACCGGAACAAAAGGAACCTCGTCACCCGCGATGTCCTCGGGCAGTTCGAGATGCACCGGCCCGGGCCGCTCCTCCATCGCGACGCGAAAAGCGTCGCGCACGACGGTCGGAATGCTGGAGGCGCTGACGATCTGCCGCGACAGCTTTGTCAGCGGCTTCATGGTCGCGACAACGTCCACGATCTGGAAGCGGGCCTGCCGGCTGCTCATGATCGGCTTCTGGCCGGTGATCAGGATCATCGGCATCGCGCCAAGATGCGCATAGGCCGCGCCGGTGGACAGATTGAGCGCGCCGGGGCCGAGCGTGGAGAGACAAACACCGGGCCTGCCGGTCAGCCGGCCATGCGTGGCGGCCATGAAGGCGGCGGCCTGCTCGTGGCGGGTCAGGATCAGCTCGATGCTGGAGTTGCGCAGCGATTCGACGAGATCGAGATTCTCCTCGCCGGGGACGCCAAAAATGCGATCGACGCCTTCATTCTCGAGCGCTGCGACAAACAGGTCCGATCCTTTGGCTTTGCGTTCCTGTCCGCTCATCTCGCCTCCCGCTCGCTGCCGGCTCCCGTGTTCCGGGAACGGGCGCATGGTAGCGGCTCGCGGCGCGGGCACAACTCACAAAGAGGGGTGCGGATCAACAGTGCTCGCTCCTCTCATGTCCCGGACGCGACGCAGCGCGTAGCGGTGCGGCGCAGAGCCGGGACCCGGGAAGCTGCATGGTACTATGCGGAGACATAGGCCCCGGCTCTGCAGCGCATCACTGCGTGCTGCGCAGCGTCCGGGGCACGAGAGCGGAGCTGGACGCGCACCTGTATCCGCTCGCAATGACGGAGTGTGTGGTTGATGGCATCACTTTTCAGTTCGCATCTTCATTGGAGACGCAGTTGCGCATCCTCGCGGCGTATCCGCCCGAGCTTTGCCTGGTCGCTTCACCCCCAAATGAAAGAGGGCGCAGGGAAGGCCGGGTGCCGGCTGGCACCCACGGTCCACTGTGCGAAGGTTGCGCTACAAGAGGCTGCACAGCGGCATACAGGTGAAGCCCAACACACGGCCTTCCCTGCGCAGTGGTTTGACGGCTTATGCCGAGCTCTCCCCGGGGAGCGATGCACTATTGCCCCCGTCGCCTTGCCGATGACTGATGTGCGTGCCCGGTCGGGCCGCCGCATCACTGCAAGACTTGGCGCACAGACCCCGGGCGCCAGGACGACACGGTTTTGCCGTACGCGAGATCACACCGGTCGTGTGCGCGACGTCTTTCGCTCACGGTTGCCCGCCCTGCGAAAACCCGTCGCGCCGATGTGACCTGCGTCCACCGCCGCCCGGCCCGCGTTCGTGACGATCGCGATACGCCCCTCTTCCTTGGGCCGGGTTGCGCGCAATATCCGCCTATTCCGAATTTCTGTAAAGGCGAATATTTTCGGATGCGCGGGTTGACCTGCCTGTTGGGTGTTTTGCCCGTCGGGCAACGCAAGGGCTTGTGGCCCGTTACAGCTTCGCCGTGGCAAAGATGCCCGAGATCCAGTCGAGGAAGACACGCAGGCGCAGCGCGAGCTGACGGTTCTGCGGATAGAGCGCGGAGAGCGGCGTCGGCGACGGCGGGTAATCGGCGAGCACCTCGACCAGCGCGCCGCTGGCGAGATCGTCCGCGAAGCGATAGCGGGGCGCCTGCGCGAGGCCGAAACCGAGCCGTGCCAGATCGGCCATGGTGTCGGAATTGTTGACGCGCAACCGGCTCGGCAGCACGACGTGCCGCAGCGCGCCCGCGACGGAGAATTCCAGCGGCAGCACATCGCCGGTGCGCGAGGAGATGAAAGCCACCATCTGGTGGCCATCGAGCGCATCCGGTGCCTCGGGCATGCCGTGGCTGGCGATATAGGCTGGGCTCGCCACCGTGACCTCCGCGATGGTGCCGAGCCGGCGCAAGATCATCCCGCTGTCCTCGGGCTCGCCCGACCGGATCACGCAGTCGATGCCCTCGCGCACGAGATCGACCAGTCGGTCGCCCTGCCCGATCTGCAAGTCGAGCTGGGGATAGCGCGCCAGGAAGTCCGGCAGGTGCGGCAGGATGAAGGTGCGGGTCAGCAAGGGATGCGCGTCGATGCGGAGCAGGCCGCGAGGCCGCGCGTCGCGCATCGCGGTTTCGGCTTCCTCGACCTCCGCCAGAATGGCGACGCAGCGCCGATAATAATCCTCGCCGTCGAGCGTCGGCGTGACATGCCGCGTCGTCCGTTCGAGCAGGCGCGCACCCAGACGCGCCTCCAGCCCGCGCAGCACCTCGCTCGCCGTCGAGCGGGGAATGCCGAGGTCGGCCGCCGCAGCCGTAAAACTCTGCCGTTCGACGAGGCGGACGAACAGGCGCATGGCGTCAAACCGGTCCATGGGCGATTGTTCACCACAGCCGACAAGTGATGGCAAGTGCTGGGCGATTATCCGGCCATGACGATCAGCTATCTCGGGGCCGAAGACACCTGAGGAGACCCATCATGACCGACCAACATCAGCGCGCGGCCATCGTCACCGGCGGCTCCCGCGGCATCGGCGCCGCGATCGCCCGCCGGCTGGCGCAGGACGGAATTGCGGTTGCGATCAACTATGCCAGCGGCAAGACGGCCGCCGACGATCTCGTTTCCGAGATCGAGGGCAAGGGCGGACGCGCCCTCGCGGTGCAGGCCGATCTCGCCGATCCGGCAACCCCGGCCCGGCTGTTCGATGCGGCCGAGCGCGCCTTCGGCGGCGTCGACATCCTCGTCAACAATGCCGGCGTGATGGAGCTTGCCCCGCTGGCGGAGATGACCGACGAAGCCTTCGCACGGCAGACCTCGATCAACCTCGACAGCGTGTTCAGATCGCTGCGCGAAGCCGCGCGGCGGCTGCGCGACGGCGGCCGCATCGTCAGCTTCTCCTCGAGTGTCGTCGGCCTCTATCAGCCGGGCTACGGCGTCTATGCCGCGACCAAGGCCGCGGTCGAAGCCATGACGCACATCCTCGCCAAGGAGCTCGGCGGCCGGCGCATCACCGTCAACGCGGTGGCGCCCGGGCCGGTCGAGACCCGGCTGTTCCTCGAAGGCAAGAGCGAGCAGCAGGTGCGCGCCATCGCCGCCATGAACCCGTTCGGCCGCCTCGGCCAGCCGGACGACATCGCAGGTGTGGTTGCCTTCCTCGCAGGACAAGACAGCGGCTGGATCAACGGCCAGATCATCCGCGCCAATGGCGGCGTGGTCTGACGCACCCCACGACACTTCACACGGAGAAACCCATCATGCCTTTCGCCAACATCAAGATCCCGCAAGCCGCGCTGTCTCGCAGCCAGAAGGCCGAGATCGTGCATAACCTCACCGCGCTGTTCGTTCACTATTTCGGCGAAGCAGCGCGGCCGCACACGATGGTGCTGATCGAGGAAGTACCGGATGGCGGCTATGGCCGCGCCGACGAGGTGTTCGTCGTTCCCGACGCCTATCGCGCCAAGGACGCCGTCACCTGACCTTGAGGCTGAGCTCCGTGCCGCCCTTGAGCGGCAGCGTCATCGAGACGAAGCCGTTTTGGGGATCGCGGATGAAATCGAGATAGTCGGGCTCGGCGTTGTCGTTCATGACATAGCCGCCGACGCGCAATTGCGGCGCGACGATCTCGATGACCTCACGGGCCAGCGAGGGACCGCCCTCGCCCGGCCAGCCGTCGATCAGCACGAAGTCGACCGGCCCGCCGAGATCGCGCAGGGTCTTTCGTGCATCGCCCTCGCGGATCTCCGCGCAGTCGGCAAGGCCGGCCTCCGCGAGATTGCGCCTGGCGGTCTCGACCTTGGCCGGCACGATCTCCGAGCCGATCACGGTGCCGCCGCCATTGTCGCGGATAGCCGCCGCGAAATAGAGCGTGGACACGCCGACCGATGTCGCGAACTCGGCGACGCGCGTGGCGCGCAGGCCGCGGCACAACAAGTAGATCAACTCGCCCTGCTCGGGGTGAATTGAAAAGCCCTGCTCGGCATAGGCGTGGGGATCGCGGCTGTTGAAAGCGCTGCGCGGCCCCCCGCCTGATGGACGCTGCCGCGCGCCTTGCAGGCGCGCGAGCACGGCTTTCACGCGGGGATCCTGAATCGGGCCGTGAGGTTGATCATTCATGCGCAACCTCACTTGCCGAGGATTTCCGCGGCGGCGCGGTCCAGGATCGCAGCGATGCGGCGCGCCTCGGCGGAATCGCCGCCGTGCCTGGAGCGCAGCGCGCTCTTGAGGTTGTGGCGGGCGCGGTGCAGTTCGTCGGATGCATCCGCATCGAGATCGCCGACGCCGGCAAAGGCCTCGCGCACCTCGTCCATGCGGCGGCCGATCCGCGACAACGCTTGCAGGATCGCATCCGCGGTCGTGCGGTTCTCGGCGAGAAACGCCTCGCCCTGCGGCGTGATGCTGTAGAGCTTGCGGCCGCCATCCTGCGCGACGCTGCTGTGGCCGACTTCCTCGAGATAGGTCAGTGCCGGATAGATCACGCCGGGGCTCGGCGTATAGAAACCGTCGGACCGCTGCTCGATGATCTTGATCAGCTCATAGCCATGCGCCGGTTTTTCCGCGAGCAGCGCCAGGATCACCAGCTGGAGATCCTGCGACGACAGCCGCCGCGCGCCGGGAAAGTCGCCACCCGGGCCGCCGCCGAAAAAGCCATGTCCGCCGCGGCCGAAGCGATGCCGCCCGCCGTGCCGGCCCATGGCGAAGGCAAACTGGAATTCCCGGTCATCCCGGCCGTGTCTGCCATGATGTTTGTCTCGAAACATATCTTACGTCTCCATTGTTAGATACATCGTAAGATACGCTTTGAGATGCAAAGTGCAAGGCACGAGTCCGTGATTTCGTCTCACCCCCCATTTCCACCAGCAAAATCAGCAGTCCGGCTTGACACATCACTGACATATCGCTGGTATGTCAGTTATGACCACGACCTCCCTCGACCGCGACCGTGCCTATGCCCTGCTCCGCGACCTCGTCGTGTCCGGCGAATTCGCGCCCGACGAGCCGCTGTCCGAACGCAGCCTGTCGAGCCGGCTGGCGCTCGGCCGCACCCCGATCCGCGAAGCGCTGAAAGCGCTCGCCCAGGACGGTCTTCTCATCATCCATCCGATGCGCGGCACCTTCGTGCGGCAGATGTCGTTCGACGATCTGCGCGAGATCCACGAATTGCGGCTCGCGCTCGAAGGCATGGCGGCCTATCTCGCCGCGACGCGCGGGCCGACCGAGCCGCTGCGACACTGCGCGGCGGAGCTGCGCCGGATCCAGTCGGGCGCGAGCCTCGATGTCGAAGAGGCGCAGCACATCGGCTGGGCCTTCCACGACGAGCTGTTTCGCGCGACCGGCAATGGCCGGCTGGCGCAATCCTACGACAATCTGCGCGCACAGAGCGGCCTCGCCCTCCAGAAGATGCGGCAATACAGCGTCGAGCGCACCCGCCAGGCCGTCGCCGAGCATCTCGCTATCTACGCAGCCGTCGAAGCGCACGATCCCGATGCCGCCCAGCAGCGCATGTGGCGGCATCTTTCATCCGCGTTCGAGGCCCGCCTCACCGCGCTCGGCGCGATCCGCACACAATATCCTGGACAAGGAGACCATCACGCATGATCCGGCCGCTGCTCAGACTGCCGCTCGTATTCCAGATGCTGCTCGGATTGGTGCTGGGCCTCGGCGTCGGCCTGCTCTGGCCGGATGTCGGCGCGAGCCTGCGCCCGATCGGCACCGCCTTCGTCGAAGCGGTGAAGATGATCGTCATTCCCGTGGTGTTCGCGGCCGTCACGCTCGGCCTCTACCGGATGGGGAGCGAGCTGAAGGTTCTGGGCCGCGTCGCCGCGATCAGCCTCGGCTATTTCTACCTGGCGACCGTGATCTCGATCCTGATCGGCCTGCTCCTCAACGCCGCCTTCCATCCCGGCGCCGGTGCGCCGCTGGCCGCCACCGGCAAGGTGCCGCAGAACCTCGCGGTCACGGTCGACTGGATCAAGTTCTTCATGGACATGATCCCCTCCAACATCGTCGCGGCGATGGCCGAGCAGAAGATCTTGCCGACGCTCGTCTTCGCCATCCTGTTCGGCCTGGCGCTGGCCTCTGTCGGCAAGGTCGGCGAGCCCATGGTTGCCGTGCTCGAAGCGGTGATGGCGGCGATGTTCAAGATCACCAAATGGATCACCTCGCTTGCGCCCATTGCGATCTTCGCGGTGATGGCGTGGCTGTTCGCGACGCAAGGCCTTGCCACCGTGGTCGCGCTCGCCAAGCTGGTCGGCGTGATGTATCTCGGCCTCGCGATCATGGTCCTGATCTTCTGGCTGATGCTGCTTGCGATCGGCGAGAAGCCGATTGCCGTGACCAAGGCGGTGATGGAGCCGATGATCCTCGCCTTCTCCACCCGCTCCTCCGAGGTGACGCTGCCGCTGCACATGGAGAAGCTGAGGGCGATGGGCGCCTCCGAACGCATCGTCTCGGTGGTGCTGCCGCTCGGCTATGCCTTCAATCGCGACGGCGCCATCATGTATTTCGCGCTGGCCGTCACCTTCCTCGCGGAGGCCTATGGCGTGACGCTGACCTGGTCGACGCTGTTCACCATTCTCATGGTCACCACCATCGCGAGCAAGGGCAGCGCCAACGTCCCCTCCGGCGGCCTCGTCGCCATCGCCATGGTGCTGTCGGCGATCGGGCTGCCGATCGAGGCGCTCGCGGTCATCGCCGGCGTCGATGCCTTCCTCGACATGGGCCGCACCGCCATCAACGTGTTCGGCAACACGGTGGCGGTGAAGCTGGTGGAGCGCTTTGCCGGCGATGCGATCGCCGATGAAACGCAGCCGGCGGCGGCCGGCCTGCAAGTACAGGACGCGTAATGACCGCCGAGAAGCGCCATGTCGATCTCCGCAGCGACACCGTCACGCTGCCGACCGAAGCGATGCTGGAACGCATGCAGCGCGCCCCGCTCGGCGACGACGGCCGCGAGGGCGACCCGACGGTGCGCGAGCTCGAGGCGCGCGGCGCCGCGATGACCGGCAAAGCGGCCGCCTTGTTCGTGCCGAGCGGCACGATGGGCAATCTGCTGGCGCTGCTCGCCCAGGCCGAGCGCGGCGCGGAGATCTTCGCCGATGCCGGCGCGCATCTCCTCAACTCGGAGCTCGGCAGCGTCGTGACGATCGCGGGGCTGGTGCCGAAGCCGATAGCGGGCCGGCGCGGCGCCATGGACGACGCCGCGCTCACTGATGCGCTCCGCGCCTCGGGCCGCCCGGGCTTGATCGCGATGGAGACGACGCATAACGGCGCCGGCGGCACCGTGCTGCCCCTCGCCCACATGGCGCGCATCCACGCGCTCGGGCGACAGAATGGGATCGCCGTGCATCTCGACGGCGCGCGGCTGTTCAATGCATCCGTCGCCCTCGGCGTGCCGGCAGCACGCATCGCCGAGCACGCCGACAGCCTGATGTTCTGCGTGTCCAAGGGCCTCAGCGCGCCGGTCGGCAGCCTGCTGTGCGGCTCCGCCGATCTCGTCACGAAAGCGCGCGGCCTGCGCAAGCTGCTCGGCGGCACCATGCGCCAGTCCGGTGTCGTCGCGGCCGCGGGCCTCGTGGCGCTGGAGACGATGATCGAGCGCCTCGCCGAGGATCATGCCGCGGCAAAGCGGCTCGCCGGCGCGTTGACCTGGCTCGACGCGGCGCTCGCCGATCCCGACCACGTGCAGACCAACATCCTGCGCATCGACGTCTCCGCAAGCGGACGCAGCGCGGCTTCATGGGCCGAGGGCATGAAGGAGCACGGCATCCTGGTGCAGGCGAGCGAGCCCGCGCAGCTCCGGCTCGTCACCCATCGCCACATCGACGATGCCGCAGTCGATCGCACCATTGCCGCCTTCGCGGCCGTTCGCGGCTAGAGCGCGATGAGATTAGGTTAAATCGTCATCGCGCCTTAGCTCTTTGTTTGAGCATGATCTTTTCGGAAAACCGCTTCACACTTTTCCGGATCATGCTCTAGAGCGCGACGTTGCAAGCCGCGCGCGACGTGCTATCGCTCGGGCCATGACCCCGAAGCGTTTCGAAGCCCGCTGCCTGCGCCTGCCCGCCGCCACCAAGGTGGTGCAGTGGGAAGGCACCTCCGTGTTCAAGGTCGGCGGCAAGATGTTCGCGCTCGGCGGCGGCTTTGCCGCAAGCTCGGGCGGCTACATGTTCAAGGTCTCGGACATGGCCTATGCGATGCTGACCGAGCACGGTGTCGCGCGGCCGGCGCCGTATCTCGCACGCGCCAAATGGGTGCAGCTCGTCGGCAACAACGCGCTGAGCGATGCGGAGCTGAGCGGCTATCTCGCGCAGGCCCATGCCCTGATCGTCGCAAAGCTCACGCGCAAATCGCGCAAGGCGCTGGGGCTCGACTGAGCGGGAGCGCTGGGGCCACGCGAGCGGACGGATGAACGGGCTCGTTCCCTCTCCACAACGTGATGAGATGATCCTCATCCTCCTACTGGCGCCATGCTGCACCGCAACTAGCTCAATGGAAAGTCTAATCCAGATGGAGATTTTCCATGACCAAGCCCCGCACGACGTCCGCCAAGACCCATCGCTACGAACTGGTGCACGGTGAAGACGCCGATTTCGTCGCCTATCAGCGCCGCCGCGAGGACGGCCTGTGGCAGACCTTTGCGACGTGGATGATTCCGCGTGGGGTCTGTAGCTAGATCGGCGCGTGCTTTTCGTTCTCGCGCCGTCGACCTTGCCGGCCGCGCTTCGTGGTCAGATCCCCTTCGACCACCGATCATCGGCGCAGACGGTCGGTGGACGCCCGCCGGAACCCACCTCCTACCGGATTGGTCCGGCGCTCGATTGACACGCAGAAATACCTGACTAAAGTCAGGCATCATGCTTGACCCCGTCTCCCGCGTCCGCCGCTTCAACCGTGCCGTCACTTCCGCCGTCGGTGCGCTCGACACCTCGTTTCTTGGGCGCGGGCGGCCGCTCGGAGCTGCGCGCGTGCTCAATGCGATCGGGCACGGGCGGTCGGATGTGGCCGAGATTCGCGATTATCTCGGCCTCGATTCCGGCTTGATGAGCCGCCTGCTGCGCAGCCTCGAGGACGAAGGCATGGTCGAGACCATCGCGCACGAAGACGATGCGCGCCGGCGCGTGGCCAGGCTGACGCGCGCGGGCCGTCGCGAGTTCGCGGCGTATGAAGCGCTGTCGAACGCGCAGGCCGAGGGCATTCTAGCGCAGCATTCGCAGCGCGAGGCGCTGCTGGCGGCGATGGACCTGATCGCCTCGGCGCTGACGCGCGAGCGTGTCGCGCTCGCCGAGATGGACCCGCAAAGCGCGGAAGCACGCTATTGCCTCGGCGAATACTATGCCGAGCTCGGCCGCCGCTTCAAACAGGGTTTTGACGTTTCTCTTTCGAGAGATCCTGACGCCAAGGACATGCGACGCCCGCGCGGCACGTTCATCGTCGCGATGTCGGATACGCTGCCGATCGGCTGCGTCGGCTTGAAGGGAACCGATCACGGTTACGCCGAGATCAAGCGTCTCTGGGTTGCGCCGGCCGCGCGCGGATTGCGGCTAGGCCGGCGCCTGATGGACGCGACTGAAGATGCCGCGCGAGGGCTCGGCATCGCGCTGCTGCGGCTCGACACCAACAGCGCGCTGCCGGAAGCAGGCCAGCTCTACCGCAGCACCGGGTGGAGCGAGATTCCGCGCTTCAACGATGATCCCTATCCCGACCTGTTCTTTGAAAAGCGGCTGTAAGCTGAGCCCAACTCCCCTCTTTCGCGTTATCGTCGAAGCCTTGGGAGCTTCGACATGACCAGAGACGATCTCGCCGACCTCTACCGCAGCTACATCGACTGCCTGAACCGTCAGGACTGGCCGGCGCTCGGGACGTTCGTGCACGACGAGGTTTCCCACAATGGACGCGCTCTCGGCCTTCCCGGCTATCGCGCGATGCTGGAACAGGATTTTCGCCAGATTCCGGATCTGCATTTCGGCATCGATCTGCTGATCTCCGATCCGCCCCGCATCGCCTGCCGGCTGGCATTCGATTGCACGCCAGTTGGACAATTTCTGGGGCTCGATGTGAACGGCAGGCGGGTCTCCTTCTGCGAGAACGTATTTTACGAATTCCGCGACGGAAAAATCCGGCAGGTGTGGTCGGTGATCGACAAGACCGCAATCGAGGCGCAGCTCTAGCGCGCGGAGAGCTGGACCGACCATGATTTACTCGCTGTTCCCGGCGATTTGCCTCGCGCGAACAGCAAGCCCGCGACCGAGGCAATGACCAATGCTGCACCTCCCAGCATCCACAGCGATGGCGTCTCGCCGAGAAAGGCCCAGCCGAGCAACACCGCGATGATCGGATTGACGAAGGTGTAGGTCGCGACCAGCGTCGCCGGCACCTGCTTGAGCAGCCAGGTATAGGCTGCAAACGCGACCACCGTGCCCATCAATGTCAGATAGGCCCAGCCCGCGATCGACGCGCCCGAGACGTTCGATAGATCCAGACTGCTGAATTCGCCACGTGTTGCGCCGACCGCCAGCAACACCACCCCGCCGACAAGTAGCTCCAGCCCGGACAGCGCGACAGGTGAGAATGCTCCGGAATGGCGTTCGGATATGAAGGTGCCGGCCGCCCAGGACAGCGCTGCGCCCAGTAGCAGAAGAACGTCGCTTGCGCGCAGCCCGGCGCTGCCCGCAGACGCCTCGTGAGACGCGATCAGGGCGACGCCGGCAATACCGGGAATGAGGAACGCCACGGTCTTCCACGTTGGGCGTTCGCTGCCGGAACAGACCAGCTGCAACAGCACGATCCAGAGTGGAATCGTTGCAAGGAAGACTGCCGCAAGGCCCGAATGCACGCGCTGCTGCGCATAGGCGAGCACGCCATGGCATCCGACGAAGAAGAGGACGCCGCAAACCGATGCGACGATGCAGGTTCTCCGCGACGGCGAGCTTGCCCCGGTGGCCCGTGCGGCCCCGTACAGGATGGCCCCGCCGACCAGGCATCGCGCGGCCATCAGCGTGAATGGCGGCAGGGATTGCAGCGCCAGCGCCAAAGCGAGATAGGTCGAGCCCCAGATGAGATAGATGGCGGCAAATGCCGCGATGATCGCCAGATGCACCCTTGAAAGCCGCATGATAATCTCATAACCTGTTATATGGTTAGATTGACCAACCGAGCTGGTGCGCTTTGGGTTCCCAACAAACCGACAGTTCCCGCGAGAAAGAGAACGGCGAAGAGCTCGCGATCCGGTTCGTCAACACGGCAGCATGGCGACTGCGCGATCCGTCAGAGGAACGGCTCGCGGATGCCGATGCGCTCCTTGCGTGGCTCGGAGAGAATGGCATCGGCAGTCCGGGCGAGCTGAAACGCATGCGGTCCGCGTGGCGCGCCGACGTCGGGCGCGGCGAGGCCGCATATCGCGATGCGATCATGCTGCGCGAAGCGATCTACGACATCCTCGTCGCCCGGATCGAGCAACGGGCGCCAGCCGAAGCAGCACTGAAGACCTTCAACGAGATGCTCGCGCGATCGATGCCGGCGGCAACGCTCGCCTGGACCGGCGGCGACCTCGGATGGCGTTTGAGGTCCCAAGGGGACGGGCTCGATTTGCTCAAGCCAATCGTCACTTCGGCCGCCGCGCTGATGACCGGACCGCGGGTGCGACGCGTGAAACAATGCCAGGACGACCGCGGATGCGGCTGGCTGTTCGTCGACGAGAGCCGCGCCCAGAACCGGCGCTGGTGCGCCATGGGCGATTGCGGAAACCGCGCCAAGGCGCACCGACATTATCAGCGGACGCGCGACGAAGAGCGTCGTTGACGCTCACGCCGTCGCGGGCGCCGCCACCTCGCCCTGCGGCTTCGCGAAGGGCCGGAAATTCATCGCCATCAGGAACGCGCCCAGGCCCATCGCCCAGGAGGCGATGTAGAGCCAGGCATAGCTGGAGAAGGCGTCGTAGATCAGACCGCCGGCGAGCGGGCCGGTGGCCATGCCGAGGCTGCCGGCCATCGCCGTGCCGCCGATCACGGTGCCCAGCATGCGCAACGGAAAGTTTTCGCGGATCAGCACGGCGTAGAGCGGCATGGTGCCGGCATAGATGAAGCCGAACACGGCCCCGACCGCGTAGAAGGTCGCAAGCTGATGCGCGAAGACATAGGCGAGCGCGCCGAACGCCTGGAGCAGGAGACCGGAGACCAGCACGCGCTTGGCACCGAAACGGTCGCCCATCAGGCCGAAGGCGATGCGGCCGCCGAGGCCGGCAAAACCCTCGATGCTGTAGATCGTCACCGCCGCGACCAGCGGAATGCCGCAGCTCACGGCATAGGAGACGGTGTGGATGATCGGGCCGGAATGGGTGGCGCAACAGAAGAAATTGGTCGCGAGCAGGATGAGGAACTGCGGCGAGCGCAGCGCCTCCCCCATCGACATCTCGCCCTGCGGAGCGCCCCCGCCCACCGGCGCGGCCACGGCCTGCGCGAGCGCGGGCGGACGGCGCACCAGGAACGAGACCGGGATCATGATGACGGCGACCACCAGCGCGATGATCTGCATCGACGTGCGCCAGTCGTGGCCGGAGACCAGCCAGGCCGCGAGCGGCGCCATCGTCATCGGCGCCATGCCCATGCCGGCCGACACCAGCGACACCGCCAGGCTGCGATGGGTGTCGAACCAGCCGGTGACGGTTGCCATCATCGGCGCGAAGATCGCCGCGCAGGACGCGCCGGACAGCAGGCCGAACACGAACTGGAACACGATGAGCGAGCTGGCATGGCTCGCCGCGAACAGGCTCAGCGCCAGCACGGTCGATCCCGTCAGCACTACCGGCCGCGGTCCGAATTTATCCGTCAGCGTGCCCCAGGCCATGCTGGTGAAAGCCATCGCCAGGAAGCCGATCGTCATCGCGCTGGAAATGCCGGTCACCGACCATCCGGTGTCCCTGGCGATCGGCTGAAGGAACACCGGCAGCGAAAACATGCCGCCGATGGCGACGCAGCCGAGCAGGCCGCCGGCGGCGACGATCACCCAGCGATAGGAGGAAGCGTTCATGTTGGTCTCCCGTCAGGTCTGTCTGGGTGCAAGACGAATGGGAACAGCGCCGGCCGACAGAACGATCGTACTTTAATTTTCACGCAGTCTCGACCGCACCGGCAGCGCGGTTCCGCGGCAGGCGCCATTCATGGCCGCCGCAATCACCTGGTGGATCAATTGAGTCCGGACTAGTTCGACAGGCCCTGCTTCTCGATCCAGTCGTTGACGAGCCTCGCGACGTCGTCCGAGTTGCGGTCCATCATCATCATGTGGGTGTTGCCCTTGATGCCCATCTTCGGCAGCTCGAACGTATCGACCTTGCCGCCGGCGGCCGCGATCGCCTGCCCCCATTTGGTCGGGTTGACCACGAGCTTCGACCACACCGGGACCTTGTCGAGGAAATCGCCCCACACGATCAGATGCGGCACGCCCTTGAGCCTTGCCGCATCTGCCTTGGCGGGATCCGGCGCGCCGGACGGCTCGATGGTGATCAGCGCCTTCACCTTGTCGGGCGCATTGAGCGCGGCGGTGAAGCCGAAATTGCCGCCCTGGCTGTGGACCAGGATGATGCACGGGCAGACCTTCTGCACCAGGGCGTCATAGGCTTTTTGCGTGGCCGCGTCGTTGGTCGCCCAGCGCGGGATGCCCTGCTTGGCAAACTGGTCGAACGCCTCGATCGGGAATTGCTCGCCCTCGAACGCTTCGCGCTTGCCGCCGACCTCGTAAGCAGGTCCGATCCGAAACAGCTCCCACGCCTCCTTCTTCGGCCGGAAGAACGGCTCGCTCTTGAAGATCTCAGGATAGCGCGCCCAGGAGGCGCGGCCGCGCTCGACCGCATCGGAGACGTAGACGTCATAGCCGGCATTGAGGAAGAACTGCTGCCAGCCCGGCTTGCCGTCGGGCTTGGTCTCCCATGTCACGCCCGAGAGGCCGCCGCCGTGCCAGAGCAGCAGCGGCAGCTTGGATTTCGGCGCAGCCTGCTTGACGAACTGCACGTACATCTGCTCGACCTCGAACTCGCCGTTAGGATCGACCTTGATCGGCGGCGCGCCGGGCGAGAACACGATCTCCTTCGACGGCAATCCGCTCAGGGTTTCGGTGCGGCCGCCAATATGGAAACTGCCGACCTCCTTGACGAGGTAATCGGCCGCAGCCGGCGTTGCGGCTACGATGGTTGCCGCCAATGCGATTGCGATCCCGCGCATGAAGTTTCCTCCGACTCTTGTTGTTGGCGGCATTGTCGCCAACAAGAATGTCGAAAACAACCCCATGCACAGCAGCCGGGCCGAGCGGGATCAATGACTTACGAGGGCAACGTCTTGCGAGGCCGCGATTTGACACGTCGGGCAAAACACCGGCATGATGTCATCATCCCGAAACCGCTTTTGCATCACCCGAGCTGAGCGCGCTGGCGCCAGTCGCTGACGGCGAGCCACACCGCCGAGACCAGGAAGTAGATCGCACCGACCGCGGCATAGCCCGCGACAGTCGTGATCGTGGGGGACATCGGCGTCGTGGCCTGAAAGATGAAGAAGCCGCCGGCGAGCGCCGACTGGCCACCGCTGAGCACCATCGCCCATTGCGCGCCAAAACTCTTCCAGCGGCGGATAGCCGTCGCCAGTTGGAGCAGGCCCGACAGGATCGCCCAGGCGCCGAACACACCGAGCACCCAGTTCATGCTCGTCTGCAAGGCAACGAGCACCGCGATCATGGTCGCAAGGCTGACCACGACGTTCAGTGCCTGCGTGCGGTTTTGATCGAGCCCGCCGCTGCGCAAGCCGTCCACGACATTCGCCGCGGCGTCCCATGCCGGATAGAGCACGAGCAAGGCGCCGGCGATCGCCGGAGACGACGGCCCGACGGCAAACGCCGCAACGACCCAGGCGATCGAGAACGCCGCCCGGATGAAATAGTATTGCTTCAGCCATCGCTCGCGATCGGCACGAACGAGATCCAATTGATGATGCGCCACTGCACTCTCTCCTTTACCTACTAGTTGGTAGTTTTACACGCAACAAGATGTCCTCACCCCGGCGTGCCTGCGGGGGCGTCCGTTGTCGTCTCGCCGATAGCGCTCAGTGCTTGCCGGATAGCCGATCCAGCAGGGGTGCGGTGATGACACCGAACATTTTTGGATCGCCATAGGCGCGCGCCGACAGCATCGCGCCGTGAATCGTCGCCATGAATCCTTCAGCCTCGACCTTCGCGGTGCTGGCGAGATGCAGCCGCCCCTTCCGTTTTCCCCGCTCCATCACCGAGGTCAGCCAGGACGACAGGGCGCGGAAATGCGCGCGGACCTCTAGCGCGACCTCCTCCGGCAGGATCGGAAGCTCACTGGCGAGCAGCGCGCAGACGCAGAAGGGAGCGGTCGCGTCCGTGATGCACCCCTCCCAGTATCCGACATAGTTTTTGAGCTGGTCGCGCGGATCAGGGATATTGCGCTCGAGGGCCGCCAGCCCCGCCTCGGCCTCCGCGCGGTAGCGCGACACGAGGGTGCGGACCAGATCGACCTTGCTGGCGAAATGGTGGTGGATGCTCGGCTTGCGGATGCCGACGACGTCGGCGACATCGGCGTAGCTGAAGCCATTGTAGCCGCCCGCAATGATCAGGGTGCGCGCGCAGGCCAGAATGTCGTCGGCGGTCGAGGAAACAGTGCTCATGGCTCTTAGCTACCTTCTAGTTGGTAGACCGTCAAGAACGGATGCTTCAACCCTCCGTGAGTGGGAGGAGCGTGCATGACCATTCGCGGTACCGCCCTCCTCCGCTATCCCGACCGCCGCCGTCGCGATCCCCCCATCCCAACACCGCGTTCGACGGCGCCCCAACGCGAAGGGTCGGATGCCCCAGCCCGCACTCAATCCACCACGAGGACAACCTTTCCAAATCCCCCGCCACGCTCCACGCTGAGATGGGCGTCGGCTGCGCGTTGCAGTGGAAACACCCGGTCGACCAGCGGTTTCAGCACACCCGACACGACCAGCGGCAGAAAACCTTCGGAGAAACGACGGACCATCGCCCGCTTCTCGTCCATGCCGCGCGATTTCATGACGGTGCCGACCAATCGCAGGTGGTTGTGTAGCAGCAGGTTGAGCGGAATCGGGGTGCTGTGCTGGCCGCTCAGGATGCCGACTTGAACCAGTGTTCCGCCGGGCCGGAGGCTGCGAAGATTGCGCGCCAGATAGTCACCGCCGACGAAATCGATCACGGCGTCAACGCCACGATCGTCAGTAAGTTTCGCGACCACGCTTTCGAAATCTTCAACCCGGTAATCAATCACCGTCGCGGCGCCGATCTTGCCGACATCCGCCAACCGCGAAGCGTTCGCGGTTGCGCAGACGATGGCTCCAAGCGCGTGGGCGACCTGCACGCAGGCGGAGCCCACGCCGCCCGCGGCGCCGTGAACGAGGACGTTTTGACCTGGCCCGACGCCTGCGAGATGAGAGACCGCTTCGACCGCCGTGACGAACGATTCCATGATCGCGGCGCCTTCGACGAATGAGACCTGTTCTGGAAGCCCGATCGCCATGCGACGGTCGACGCGGGCGAACTCGGCATACGCTCCCCCGCCCACGATTGCCATCACACGTTGCCCGACCGAGACGTCGTCGACTTCACTGCCGACGCCGACGACTTCGCCGGCGAGCTCGAGGCCAAGCAAGTTGCTCTCGCCGAAGCTCTGGTTGGCATAGGCGCCGTTTCGCTGAAGAATATCCGCACGATTGACGCCGGCTGCCCTCACACGCACCAGCAGGTCTTGAGGGCGAACCTCCGGCCTTGGCACCTCGGCCAGGTGAAGAACCTGTGCCGGGCCGAAGCCGTCATAGACGACGCCCTTCATTTCGCCCGCTCCTGCACCCGGGCCTCGGCCCGGCGCGCAATGCTGGCGGCGAACAACGGCGTCTCGCGGCGATTGTGGTCGCTTCCGGCCGCCTGGCGCGCCTTGGCGGCGTCTTCGAAGGAAAGGCCGTGCCTCTCCAGAAATGCCATAAAGGCATCGGTCGGGTGTGCCGTGACGCTGTTCGTATAGCGCGTGCGCCCTTCATCGATGGTTTCGGCCTTCAGCTCCCAGATCACGTTGACCTGGGTCCTGCCATTCGCCGTGAAGACATCCGAGATTGAATTCATCCTGCAGTAGGTCTTGCCGGCCACCTCGGCGACATAATGCTGGATGACCAAGCCGGTGCCGATCTGCTCGACATTGATCATCATGCGGCGCCCGTCGTCCGTGGTGCTGACGCCGGCTGCAATGTGATCTGGCGGGCAGCAGCGCAGATATTCGGCTTCCGAGAGCGTGAACAGCCATTCGGCGATGTCCACCTGGTCGAGCGGTACGTCGATGTCCGCGGTATAGGCCGACTGCGACAGCATGCGATCGAGAACCTTCACGATAATCTCCTTTGATCGGGGCTTGGAGCCGGTACGGCCCGCCTTCGAGGAGAGGCATATGGCTTTCTGGAGTTCATGATAATGAACGTTGGGCTCGAAACCCTTTTGCGAAAGGCGCAAAGATGAAAGACCCGCGTTTTGCGGAACATCTGGCAGTTTATGTCGACGTGGTTCGGGGCGGGAGTTTCTCCAGTGCCGCGCGTCATCGCGGTGTGACGCCCTCGGCCATCGTCAGGCAGATCGACGCACTCGAGCACAGTGTCGGGGTGCCGCTGCTGGTGCGCTCGACCCGCGCGCTTGCGGTGACCGATGCCGGAGAACGACTGTTCGAACGCGCGCAGCGGTTGCTCGACGACTTGGCCGACACGCACGCCGAGATCGCCGCTTTCGATGGTGCGGTCGCTGGCGTTCTTCGCCTTGCCTGCTTTCCGACCTTCGGCAAGCGCTACGTGGTCCCCACGCTGGAAGCGGTCATGCGGGATCATCCCGGCCTCACGGTCGAGCTCGATCTCACCGAAAGGCTCGCTGATCCCGTGCTGGAGCGTCTCGATGCCGTGATCCGGATCGGGGAACTTGCCGACAGCACCCTGATCGCGACCAAGCTGGCATCGCAGAACAGGCTGCTGGTCGCCACTCCCGGCTATCTCGATCGTCACGGCACACCGACCGAAGCAAAAGACCTCGCGGGCCATCGGCTGATTGACAAATTGCACGGCGCCGACCTGCTGGGTTGGACGGACGTGCTTGGTCACCCCACGGGCGCAGCGCCTGGGCCGCAAGCCGTGTTTCGATGCGACGACTTCGAAGCAATGCGGCTCGCGGCACTCGCCGACATCGGCATCGCATTCCTGGCAGACTGGGTCGTCGGGACAGACATACGCGCCGGTTCACTGACACGAATCCAGCTCGACGACGAACGGTGGAATGAGGTGAAGGCCGGCGTTTACCTGTTGCGTGCCCTGGCCCAGCCGTCTGCTAAACTGACGATCCTAACAGCCGCGCTGCGGGATTCTATCGGCTCGCCGCCGGTATGGGCGTAGCTCGGACGCCAATGACATCATGACCATTCGCCCGATCGTCCGCTACCCCGACCGCCGGCTCACGGTGCCGGCCCGCCCCGTCACCGTCTTCGACGACGGCTTGCGCGAGTTGGCGGCGGATTTGCTCGAAACCATGCGCGCCGCGCCCGGCATCGGCATCACGGCGCCGCATGTCGGCGTGCCCCTGCGCGTCGTCGTGCTCGAGCTCGACGCCAAAGCCGGTGCGCAGACCTACGTCAACCCGGAGATCGAATGGGCCTCGCCCGAGATGATCCTGCACAAGGAAGGCAGCGTCTCGATGCCCGGCGTCAACGACGAGGTGCAGCGCCACGCGCGCGTGCGGATCATCTATCAGGACTTGGACGGCAACATGCACAGCGAGGAGTCGGACGCCTTGCGCGCCGTCTGCCACCAGCACGAGATCGACCAGCTCGACGGGATGTTCTGGATCCAGCGGCTGTCGCGGCTGAAGCGCGAGCGGCTGGTGAAGAAGTTCGAGAAGATGTCGCGGAACTCGTAGGGCCGATTGGCAAGCGTCATCGGCTATCTTCAGGCGCGACTTGACGAGGATGGCGGATTGCGCCCTCGGCTGATCCGCCATACGAGGCTACAAGTTCGGTCTATGAGCTCACGCCCTCTTCCCGCCCCGCTTGGTCACCGGCGCGTTGCGGCGCTCGCGCTTGCCGCGCGCGATCTCGGTCGCCAGTGCGTCGAGCTTCGGCTCCCAGAAATTCCTGAACTGGCCGATCCACGCATCCACGGCGCGAAGCCCCGCAATGTCGACCGAATAGAGCCGTCGCTGCGCCTCCGCCCGGACCGTTGCAAAGCCGCTCTCACGCAGCACCTTGAGGTGCTGCGACACGGCCGCCTGCGTGATCCCGAACTCTTTGCCGATCACCTCGACGACCTCGCCGGACGCCATTTCCCCGGGCACGAGCAGTTCGAGGATGCGACGGCGCACGGGATCGGCGAGGACTTCGAAGACGTGCATCAGCTTCCTGTGCCCGGGTGCGCAACGTCAGGCGGCGTCTCGCCGCGATAGAAGGCGATGGTTCGGTCCGAGCGCTGCTTCGCCGAGGCGGGATCGACCCCGCTTGCGATATGCGCCGCACGCCAACATTCGCCGCTAGTCGTCATGAAGTCCTTGCCCGCAGCAGAGCCCATCCATGCCTCGGCCGTCGCATGGTCGACCGATGCCCCGGTTGCAAGATATCGCTCAAGTCCCGCCAAGGCGAGATCCCAGCCGATCCCGACCGCGCCCGGACCGAATTGATTCCAGTGATCCTCGATGATCGCGGTGTGCTCAAGCGTCAAACGCGCCTGGCTGCGTTCGGCCGCCAGTCCGACGTCGATCCAGCTCACCCCGCCGCCGAATTCCCACGTCGCCGCGAAATGGGTCGGCGGGGTGCATGCCGTGATGGTGCCGCCCGCATTCCCCTTGAGCTGGTACTTGCCGCCGAGCTGGAGATCTCCCTCCACCGGCAAGAACCAGCGCGGAATGCGTTCCTTGCTGGTGACGGCGTCCCAGAGATCGTCGACGCTCGTGTCGTAAAGCCGCGTCAGCGTCACTGCACTGGCCGGCTTCCCGTCCTTCTCGAAATTCCTCACTGAACGCGTCACGAGCCCCAAAACCCTGGCGACGTTGATTTCCATTGCGCTCCTCCCTTGTCGTTGAGCGCAAGGCCAATACCAGCTGATACTAATATAAGTCAATGCTAATATTAATGGCCGGGGCGCGGCGTCGGGAGTTGCGGGTTGTGCCCTACCGAACCGTGCCGATACCCGCCAGGATCAAATCGATGCCGGCGAGGAATTGTTCGCGATCGTCGTGGTCACGCAGCTGCGCCGCCATCTGCCGCACGAACGGATATGTCGCGGGGTCTTGCGCGGCCCACTGCGCGGCGACGGAGGCGAGGAAGGCCGAGCGATCGGTGCCAGGGGCCACGAGGCGCGCGTTGGCGGCGTTCTGCCCGGCGACCCCGAGAATGTAGTGCAAGAGCGCGGTCACGGAGTTGAACTTTGCGGCCTCGGCTCCGCCGAGCGCGTCGAGATGCCTGCTGACGCTTTCGATGATGTCCAGCGTCGCGGGGCGCCACGGCTCGCGGAAGAGCTGGGAGCCGACCCAGGGATGCACGTCGATCGCGTCGAACACGCCCAGTGCGATGGCGCGGATCGACTCCCTCGGCTCCGTGCCTTCGGCGACCCCGGTGATGACGCGCGCGATGACCTCGTCGGCGGCCGCAGCCAGCAGCTCATTCTTGTCGGCGACGTGCCAGTAGATCGCGCCGCTTCCCGTTGCAAGATGCGCCGCGAGGGCACGGACGGTCAGGGCGCCCTCCCCGCCGGCGTCGAGGATCTCGATTGCGGCCGCGATGATCCGCTCCCGGGAGAGCGCGTCGGTGCGCCGTTCGCTGCGATGTGCCTTCTTCGCCATGACGCCATCTTGACATGATTGGAACGACGCTCCAATACTATGGAACACCGTTCCAATGATTGCGGTAAAGGACCCGATGATGCCTCCGGTCACGATTATCGGTGCAGGCCTCGGCGGCCTCACCCTCGCGCGCGTCCTTCACCTTCACGGCGTTCCCGTGGAAGTCTTTGAGGCCGAGGCTTCGGCGATGGCGCGAACGCAAGGAGGCATGCTCGACATCCACGATGACAGCGGACAGCTCGCCCTCAAGGCGGCAGGGCTGTTCGATGAATTCAACGGGCTCATCCACAAGGGCGGCCAGGCCTCGCGCATGCTGGACCGGCACGGCAAGATATTGTTTGAGCAGACCGACGACGGCACGGGCGGACGGCCTGAGGTGCACCGCGGCGCCCTGCGGCGCATTCTGCTGGACTCCCTGCCCGCGGAGACGATCCGATGGGGCAAGAAGCTGACCGGTGTCGTCGCGCGCGGCGACGGGCGGCACAAGCTGACGTTCGCCGACGGCTCCAGCGTCAACACGGAATTGCTGGTGGGCGCCGACGGCGCGTGGTCGAAGGTGCGGCCGCTGCTGTCCGACGCTGTGCCGCAATATGTCGGCACGTCGTTCATCGAGACCTATCTTCGTGACGCCGACGAGCAGCATCGGGCTGCGGCCGCAGCGGTCGGCGGCGGCGCATTGTTCGCGAATGCCCCCGGCAACGGCATTTTCGCACATCGCGAGCCGGACAGCGTGCTGCACGCCTACATTGCCTTGAACCGTTCCGCCGAATGGTTCGCCGCCATGGACTTCAGCGACGCCCGCTCAGCGACAGCCCGCATCGCGGCCGAGTTCGAGGGCTGGGCGCCCGATCTCACCGCACTGATCACCGAAGCCGATACGCCGCCGGTGCTGCGCATGCTCCACACGCTGCCGAACGACCATCGCTGGGACCGCACGGCCGGGGTGACGCTGCTCGGCGATGCCGCGCATCTGATGCCGCCGGCCGGCGACGGCGCCAACCTCGCGATGCTCGACGGCGCCGAGCTCGGCCAGGCCATCGCCGCGCGCCCCGACGACGTCGAGGCGGCGCTCGCGGCCTACGAGGATGCATTGTTTCCCCGCAGCCAATCAGCTGCAATCGGCGCCCACCAGATTTTGGAGATTTGCCTCGGCCGGCGTGCGCCGTACAGCCTGGTGGAGTTCTTCACCGGAATGCGCGAGAGGAATTGAGTCGGCCCTATCGCCAGCGCGCAGGACTGCGACAAACCGCCTCGGAGACGACGAGAACCAAAGCCTCTCTCAAGCGTCTGTCCGTCCCACACCCCACCAATGCGTGGTCACCAAGACGGAACTCTTCATGAAAGTGCACAAATTCGGCGTCGCGGACGCTCCGTTCGAACGCTCGCCCGGGCAGGACGGCGAGATCTTTGCCGGCAACGTCATCGACCAACGCCACGGCGGACCGGTCACAATCGGCTTCGGCCGCTATGCACCGAACCAGAGCCTCCACGAAAAGCTCGCGGTTGACGACATCATGCTCGTTCTGGAAGGAGAGCTCTCGGTGACGAGTGACGGAAGCACTGTCACCGCAGGCCCCGGCGAGATCGTTTACATGCCGAAGGGCGAGACGGTCACCATTCGCTCGCACGAGCAAGGGGCCGTCACCGCCTACGTCACCTATCCGCATTGGCAGGAAGCACGCGGGTAAGGCGGGCGCCCGCCGTCAGAGCACACTATTTCAGCGGCAGAAAAACGTCCGCCACCGTCTCATGCTCGGGCACCTCCGGGAAGAAGCTCAGCCGCTGGCAATAGATCGGGAAGTCGCGCGCTTCCTCGCCGCTGGCTGGAAGCCAGTCGCGATAGAGAAAGAGCGCGGCCGGTTCGAGATTGTCGGTGTAGCCGACGACGCGCAGCACGGCGCAGCGGCCGCCGGGGATCTCGCCGGGCTTGATCGCCTCGCCGTTGGCCACGATCGGCTGGTCGGTCCCGACACAAAGGTCGATGCGATAGTCGGCAGGCGGCACGGGACGCCGCTCGGAATGCCAGACATTGAAGGTCGGGTTTGTTTTGGGGTGCAGGCCGGCGGCCTTGCGCCAGGCGATGAACCTCCGGATGGTGTCGCCGAGCATCGCCGGGTCTCCCCGATGCTCCATGATCGCCACCTTGGTCGTGGGCACGTCGCGGATCGTCACGTCGTTCGTCGTATAGGTCGTCTGCATCAGCTTGCTCCTGGCAATATCGAGAGGCCCGAAGGCCGCAAGCCACGGCTCCCAATCCGGCGATTTCCGGAACGACGACGGCGATTGCCCGAACCGTTGCCGAAAGGCGCGCGCAAAGGCGTCCGGTGCGTCGTAACCGGCATCCATCGCGACGTCGGTGACATCCAACGCGTCGTTGTAGGCCAGCCGATACGAAGCGCGCTTCATGCGGGCCAGCTGGACATAGCGATGCACCGACAACCCGAAGGTCGCCGTGAACTGCCGGTGGAAATGAAACTTCGAGAAAGCCGCAACACCGCTCAACGTGTCGAGGTCCAGATCAGCGTCGAGATGCCGGTCGATATGGTCCAGCACCCGCCGCATCCGGTCCTGATAGTTTTGCAGCGCCGCCTTCATCGTCCCTCCTCCGTGGCGGCTTGAGTTAGCGGCAGACCGTGGTCACGCGCTCGACCGATCTTGCGGTTTGGCGACGGTTTGCAGGGCGGATCAGCGAAGCGTAATCCGCCCTCCGTCATCTCGTACCGTCGAGAGACGGCGGATTACGCCTTGCGGCTAATCCGCCCTACGCAGCTAGGCTCCCGCCATCAACGCCTTCGCGAGCGCCATGTAGGCCGGCAGCGTCACGGGATCGTTGGCGGCGTTGCCCGCCATGGGATGCGACGCATAGCGCGCGATCACCATCCCGGCTTTGGGATCGATGTAGATGCCCTGGCCGTGAACGCCGCGCGCCATGAAGGCGCCGTGGTCGTTGTGCGTGACCCACCACTGGTTTCGGTACGACGCGCCCGGCAGCGTGGCGTAGCCGGCCGGCTTGAATTTTTCGGGATCGCCGCCGCGCGCGATATCCTCGACGACAGATGACGGCACGATCTGGCGGCCGTTGAAGCGGCCGTGATTGCGAATGGTCTCGCCGAAGCGGGCGAGATCGCGCAACGTCGTGGAGAGACCGCCACCGCCGCTTTCGGTACCGATGCGGTCGACGTGATAATGCGCGTCCTCCTCTGCACCCATCGGCTGCCAGATGCGCTCCGAGAGCAGGTCGGACAGCGTCAGGCCGCTGGCGCGCCTGATGATCCACGCCAGCACGTCGGAATTGACGGTCTTGTACGCAAACGCCTCGCCGTGCTCGCCCTGCTTCTTCTGCGCGACGAGGAAATCGAAGATGTTGGTGGCGCCTTCGTAGTCCGGAGGGATCGGCGCCATGCCGTTGGCGCGCCGCAGGCCCCACACATCCGAATTCCTGTCGGTATAGACCTCGGTGTAGACGAGGCCCGTGGTCATATCCATGACCTCGTGCACGCGCGCATCGCCGAATGCACTGGCCTTCAGCTCCGGCACATAGTCGGTCACAGGCGCCTGCGGATCGATCTTGCCTTCGGCAATCAGAATGCCGGCGAGCGTGCCGGTGAAAGACTTCGTCACCGACATCGCGATATGCGGCTTGTGCGGCTTCAGCGCACCGAAATAGCGCTCATAGATCAGCCTGCCCCGATGCAGCACCGCGATGCCGTCGGTGTAAGTCTCCTCCAGCATGTCAGTGAACGTCATGGGACGGCCGTCCATCGTGGTCGAGGCGACCGCGCCGATGTCGTGATCCTCGCGCGGCAGCACCGACGCCGGCCCCGCCCCGCGCCAGACGTTCACGGTCGGCACCAGCTGGCGGATGTTGCTCCAGGCCCAGCGCAGCTCGGGGAAACTGCGAAACGAGCCGTCCTGAAACGTGATGGTGCGCTCGGCGGATGGCGGAAAGCCGCGCATCCAGCCGAGGGCTTCGGGGTCGGTCTCGGCCGCGGTGGCCGGTGGTTGGGCGGGGGCGATCGAGACGGGCATCAAGGCGGACTCCGGAAGCGACGATGGGGAGGCTCATAGCATCCAGCGGCGCGGCTCGCATCCGGCGTTTATGCTCGGGTGCCGCGCGATGATGATGCCAACTCCTCGCCGGCGACCTGGCCGGCGTCAGTCGCGTGAGACGGACAGCCCCGCGAGAAGCGGCGCGTGTTCGGCGAGCCTGCGCGATAAGAATTCGGTGAAGAGCCGCACGCGCTTCGTCTTGCGTGTCTCGCCCTGGGTGAGAAGCCAGAGCGTGCCGTACATGTGGAGCTCGGTGCCCGGCACCCTCACCAGCAGGGGGTCGGCATCTCCGACGAAGCACGGCAGCGTCGTGATCCCGAGCCCTTGCCTGACAGCCGCGATCTGCGCCCCGGCGTCCGTGGCCCTGAACGGAACCCCGGTGGCGCGGACCTCGCGGGCCCAGTCCGGGATACCGTGCATGCTGATGACGATCCACCTAACGGGATCAGGCGCGCCCGCACGCGACGCGGCCAGTCGATCCCTGGACATGTAGACGCCGCCGAACAGCTCCGGTCCCTTCAGGCCGTGGAGATTGAGCGGCAGGGTCTTGCGGTCGTAGACGACGCGGATCGCCACGTCGGCCTCCCGGTTGGTCAGATTTGCCAGCTCGCCGGACGACTGGATTTCCATCTCGATGTCCGGATGCAGACGCGCGAAATCGGCGAAATCAGGCATCAGCAGGTGTGTCGCCAGCGGCGGCGCCAGCGTCACCCGCAGCAGCCCGCGCACGCCCTGGTCGCGCCCGAAGACGCGCGTCTCCAGCTGGTGCGACGACGCTTCCATCTGGTGCGCGAAGTCGAGGACCTCCTCGCCCGCCGCCGTCAGGCGGTAGCCCGACGGCAGCTTTTCGAACATGCGGACCCCGAGGCGTGCCTCGAGCTGGGCGATGCGCCGCAGCACGGTCGCGTGGTTCACACCGAGGCGCTCGGCGGCAGCCCGCACCGAGCCTTCGCGCGCGACGGCAAGAAAATAACGAACGTCATCCCAGTCGATCATGGTTCAATCCCGCGCCGCGCGGTGCGCCTTCCAAAGCCCGTCTCTACCACGTCGAAACGCGGTGCGGGCGTCCAGCCGGATCGATTTCGCACCACCGATGTGCGCGCTTCCGCACTCAACGCCCGGCGCCGGCAGGCCCATGTGGAGGTTCTCGGGGCAGATGCTGCCCGACACCACGAAAGGAGACATTGTGGGAAAGCTTGAAGGTAAGGTTGCAGTCATCACGGGTGGATCGAGCGGCATGGCCCTGGCGAGCGCCAGGCGGTTCGTCGAAGAAGGCGCCTATGTCTTCATCACGGGCCGGAGGCAGGAGACGCTCGACGAGGCCGTCAAGCTGATTGGCAGGAACGTCACCGGCGTGCGCGGCGACGCGGCCAATCTCGACGACCTCGACCGCCTGTTCGACACGGTCAAGCGGGAAAAAGGCAGGATCGACGTCCTGTACGCGAGCGCCGGCATGGGCGAAGCCCTCCCGCTCGGCGAGATCACCGAGCAGCATTTCGATGCGGCTTTCGGCCTGAATACGCGCGGCACGCTGTTCACCGTTCAGAAGGCGCTGCCGCTGTTTCGCGATGGCGGATCGATCTTCATGACCGGATCGGTCGCGTCGGTGAAAGGTTTTCCCGGTTACGGCGTGTATGCGGCGAGCAAGGCGGCGCTGCGCTCGTTCGCACGCACCTGGCTCAACGAACTGAAGGGCCGGAACATCCGAGTGAACGTGCTGAGCCCGGGGCCGATCGCCACGCCGATGCAGGACCAGGTTCTCACCGCGGAGGCGAAGCGGATGTTCGAATCCCTGATCCCGCGGGGAACGATGGGACGGCCTGAGGAAATCGCGGCGGTCGCGCTGTTTCTCGCGTCGGACGATTCCAGCTTCGTGAACGGGGTAGAGCTGTCCGTCGACGGCGGCTTCTCGGCGATCTGAAACAGGAGACGCATTATGAGCTATGCAATTGTAGGATTCGGCAAGATAGGCCAGGCCCTCGCCCACGCCTTCGCCCGCAACAACATCGAGGTATCAGTCGCGAGCCGCCGGCCACCCGAGGCGCTGGCGCCGCAGGCGCGCGCGATCGGACCCACGGTCGTCGCGAGGTCGCTGCGGGATGCACTCGCGGCTGACACGATCATCCTGGCGGTCCCGTTCGGCGAGCATCGCGAGGTTGCGAAGGCCTTGCCGAACTGGAAAGGCAAGACGATCATCGATGCGACGAACGGGTTTGGCGAAGAGCTGGACGGTCTGCTGTCCTCCGCCGTCGTCGCGAAGGCGTTCACCGGCGCCGGGCTGGTGAAAGGCTTCAATCACCTGGGTGCGGCCAAGCTGGCTGCCGATCCGATCGTCGAGGGCGGCCACCGGGTCGTCTTTCTCGCGAGCGACGACGAGGACGCGATCGATCCCGTGGCGGCCCTGGCCAAGCAACTCGGCTTCGCACCCGTCAAGCTCGGAAAGCTCAACGAGGGCGGCGCGCTGGTGCACGCACGCGGCCGCGTTTGGGGCCCGCTCATCTTCCAGGATTTGTTCAGGAAGGAGCAGTAGTCGAAGGCGTATGGACGCAGTTCGAAGCGCAGCTGGCCGCGTAGCCCGCATGAGCGCAGCGATATGCGGGAGACCACGACGCGAGTGAAAGGGTCCCGGATAGCGCTGCGCTCATCCGGGCTCCACTTGCCGAACCGCTCTCGCGCTGGCCGCGCGAGAGCGGTTGTTCGCAGACGATTTCAGGCAGATGCCTCGGTCGTCTCGGACATCGTTATCCGGTTCTTGACGCTGGGACGCTCCTGCATCCCAGCGTACCAGGCCAGAAGGGCCTCGCACTCCGCCGGCACCTGCACCTTCAGGAGTCCCGCGAAGATCATGCCGCCGATGACGGTGATATCGGCCATCGTGAACGCCTCGCCGGCGACGAACGGCTGTCGTTTCAGAATGCCGTCAAAATAGTGCATTCCCCTGACGGCCTTGTCGCGCTGACGAACCCCCCATTCGGGGTTCTGATAGATCTCGACATGAGGCCCGAGGCCCGGCGTGGCATGGTGGAAATAGACGCTGATGGGGTCGAGCAGCTCCAGTTCGGCGCGCTTGCTCATCATGTGGATCATGCCCTTTTCGCGCGGCGTCCTGCCGGTCAGCGTCGGTGCGCCATCGAGCGCGTCGAGATATTCGGTAATGGCCGTGCATTCGCCAATAAAGGCCCCGTCGTCGAGCTCGAGCACCGGCAGCGTGCCCGAGTAGTTCTTGGCGAGGAATTCCGGTTTCTTGTGCTCGCCCTTGTAGAGATCCACCAATACGAACTGCACGCGCGACCGCAGGTTCTTTTCGGCCAAAGCGATGCGAACGCGGGCCGGATATGGGCCGGTTGGCCAATCGTAGATCTTCATCACGACTCCTATCTATCTACCTGTCACTTGGTAGGTAGATCTAAAGCCTTCACATCCGGCGCGTCAAAGCCTATCTGTCACTTGGTAGGTCACGAGGCGGTGAGGCGATGACATGAGCTCAAGTGCGCGGGAGGCCATTTTGGCGGCGGCAAAGCGGACCGCGCAGGCGCGTGGCTATGCCGGCCTGAATTTCCGCGATCTTGCGGACGAAGTCGGCATCAAGGCCGCCAGCATCTACTACCATTTCCCGAGCAAGGCCGATCTCGGCGCGGCCGTCGCGCGGCGCTACTGGGAGGACACCGCCGCCCAGCTCGAATCGATGCTGGCGGAAACGGCGGATCCTGTCCGCTGTCTGCGTCGATATCCCGAGGTGTTTCGCAAAGCGCTCGCGAACAACAACCGGATGTGCCTCTGCAGCTTCATGTCCGCGGAAGTCGATGACCTGCCGGACGCGGTGAAGCAGGAGGTCCGGACCTTTGCCGACGTCAACGTGGCGTGGCTGGGCAAACTGCTGGTGGCCGCGCGCCTGGTCAATTCGAGGAAGAGCGAGCAGCGCGCCCGCGCCATCTTCGCCGCCGTCGCCGGCGCGCAGCTCATGGCCAGAAGCCGCTGCGATATTTCACTCTACGATTCCTTGATCGAGGGCTATCGCGCCGCAGGTCTTCTGCCGGCATAGGTCGGCCGCGGCGACACCAGCGAGGCGGCGCGCCCTGCTCCCGCTCGATCATTTCGAACAGGCGGTATTCGCGGCCACATGCAGCGAATGCGACTCTCGCGCTCGGGCAACCTTAGGACCTGCTGTAGGCTCTCGTCTCGCGTCAGCGGGCTGACGGAAGCCGCCAGTGCAGCAGCGAATACGGCCGCTCCGGATGGAGATGGTGCTCGAAAACGCCTTCCACGGCCGCGCCGATGGAAACCTCTTGCGCGGGATCGCCGAGCAGGTTGCCGATCATCCTGACGCCGCCGGCGTGAGGGATTTCCACAAGCACGGCGAGATAGGGTCCGTGCTGCCTCAGTGCCGCGTGCGAGGGATGCCAGACCCGTTCCCAGCTGAAGATCTGCCCGTGCGGCTCGATCTTCGTCCAGTCCGGATCGAGGGCATGGCACCGATGACAGATCCATTCCGGGCCGAACTGCCATGCGCCGCAGGAACGGCACCGCTGCACCAGGAGACGGTTCTGGCGCAGCCCCTGCCAATACGGCGCCGACAGGCCGTCGGCCTCGGCAACCGGGATCGGCAACCCCTGGGGAAGATAAGTCTCGTCCGCCCCGCGGCTCACAGCGTCGCCTCCGAGCCGAGAAGGAGATTGCTGACCGGCGTGACCATGGGTCCACCGATCACCATACCCACATCATTTCTCCTCGCCTGGCTCGTGGACGTCCCGCGCACCTGGCGCACGGCCTCCAGCACGAGCTCGAACCCGTGCATGTAGCATTCGGCCAGATTGCCCCCGCTGGTGTTGAGCGGAAGCCGCCCTGACGGCGCAACGAGGTTGTCGAAGGCAAGATAATCGTTGGCATCCTCCGGAGCGAAAAATCCATGCTCCGCGAGCGCCATCACGACGCCGCCCGTGAAGTTCTCATAGCACTGGACGACGTTGACGTCGGATGGACCGAGCCCAGCCATCGCATAGAGATCGGCCGCGACGGTTTCGAAGCCGGCGCTCGCGTAATGCGGCGAATTGTGCGGGATCGCGCCCGCGCGATATCCGGATCCAACGGCGGCCCCCAGCAGATAGGCTGGCTTGTTGCAAAACTCCTTGGCACGCTCGGCTGGCACCAGCACGAGCGCAGCGGCGCCGTCGTTCTCCATGCAGCAATCGTAGAGATGAAACGGTTCGGCGATCCAGCGCGACGCGTCATATTTGGCTGCGTCCAGCGGCTTGCCGTACATGACGGCCCGCGGGTTGGCCTGCGCATGATGATAGGAGGCCAGCGCGATCGCCCGCAGCGCCTCCTGACTGACGCCGTGCTCATGCATGTAGCGGCGCACGCGCATGGCGAAGCGCTGCGGCGGCGCCAGAACGCCGTAAGGCATCAGGTAGGCCTTCTCGCCGGAAATCGTGTCGATGCCCGTGGTCTGCCCGAACCGGCCGAATTGGCCCTGCGCGAGAGAGCGAAACACGACGACGCAATCCGCAAGACCCGCGACAATCGAGGCCGCTGCATTGGCGACGGCCGCGCAACAGCCTCCACCTCCACCGCCCCATTGCATGGTCGCAGCACGCAGCCGCCGCGTGCCGAGAGCGGAGGCAAGCCTGGACGGCTCGCTCCGCTCTTCGCTGTAGGAGGCGAAGCCGTCGATGTCGCGCGGATCGATGCCGGCATCGCTGCACGCCGCCAGAATGGCCTTCAGCGCGAGCTTGAACTCCGGATCCGGCGATGCGCCGTGGCGGTAATAGTCGGTCTCGCCGATCCCGACGATGGCAACGCGGCCTCTGAGCGTGCGATCGGCCGTCGCCTTCGCGCTCACGTCCGCCCCGCTTTCCCTGGACCTGCCCCGGTCTCGCCAAAGGCGCCGGCCGCCGCGAGCCGCGCCAAACGCGCATCGTCGTAGCCCAGCAGTTCGTGCAGCACGGCCCCGGTATGCTGGCCGACCGCGGGCGCGGCCACGGGATCCACGACGGGCGTAGCGGAATAGCGGATCGGCAAGCTGACATTCGGGATCCAGCCCAGCTTGTCATGCGGGATGCGGGTGACGAGACCGCGCTCCCGCGCTTCGGCTGAGCGGATCGCCTCCCCGACCGTGCGCACCTGCCCGCAGGGAACGCCGGCCGTCCGCATCCGCGCCTGCCAATGGCTCCATGGCCGTTGCGCGAAAGCCTCGCCGAGGATTGCGAACAATTCGTCCCGCCGCCGGATGCGCTCGGATCCGGTGGCATAGGCCTCGGCCGCGGCGAGGTCGGCGCGGTCGAGCACCTGCGACATCAGGCGCTGGAAGATCTTGTCGTTTCCGCAATTGATGTAGAAGGCGCAGTCCTGCGCCTGGAACACACCGGAGGGACAGGTATCGGGGCTGGTGTTGCCGTGCCGCTGGGGATTGGCGCCGGTGAACAGATGCTGCATCGTGGCATAGCCGGTCATCAGCACGGCATTGTCGAACAGCGACACCTCGACCGCCTGTCCGAGCCCGCTGCGCTCACGGGCGACCAGCGCGCCGAGGATGGCGTTGCAGGCCATCATCGCCGTGCTGATGTCCATCACCGGCGACAGCGCCCGCACGCCTTCGCGGTCCGCATAACCGTTCATGGACACGAACCCGCTCTCGACCTGCGCGATCGGATCGAAGCCGAGCCGGTCCGCGAAAGTCCCCTCGCGTCCATAGGCCGACACCGAGCAGTAGATGATGTCCGGCTTGATCGCCCGGCATGCTGCATAGTCGAGCCCGAACCGCTCCATGACGCCAGTGGAGAAATTCTCGACGACGACGTCTGCCGTCGCGATCAACTCCCGCACCACTGCGACGCCCTCCGGCGACTTGAGGTCCAAAGCCACACTTCGCTTGTTGCGGTTGGTCCAGACGAACGGCGCCCCGGCTTTGAGGTGGGGATGCACCGGCGGGTAGCGCCGGAGATCGTCGCCGCGACCGGGCGCTTCGATCTTGATGACCTCGGCGCCCATATCGGCCAGGATCATCGTGGCGAATGGGCCCGCAATGAAGTGGGAGAAATCCACGACCCGGATTCCCGCGAGCGCCCTCGGCGCATCGGATGGTCGCGGCGTGTAGGCGGGGAAGTCGGCTTCGATGTTGTCCAGCATGGTGCATCCAGCATGTTTTGCGCGGCAGTCTTGGCGGGCCTGATCGCGACCGGCGTCAATTGCCCTTGGCCTGACCGGCCATCGAACAGCCGCCCTGGTCGATCGGACGGAACGCCTCGGGCCCGCTCAGGAGGCCGACATCGTCGAGCAGGTCCCATTTGCCCTTCGACGCCTTCGGCTCCTTCACCTTGAAGATGTACATGTTGTGGATCGCGCGGCCGTCCGCCCGCACCACGACCGGACCGAACAGCGCGTCATCGATCGGCTGCTCCTTCATCTTTCGGATGACCGCCTGCGCGTCGTTGGTTCCCGCGGCCAATGCGGCATTCAGATAGGCCAGCACCGAGGAATAGACGCCGGCGTGAAACGCGGTCGGCGACTGATCATGCTGGCGCGCGCTGAACTTCGCCGACCAGGCCCGGCTGGCCTCGTTGAGGTCCCAATAGAACGGCTGGGTGATGATGAGTCCCTGCCCGACCGTGAGCCCGCTGGCCTCGACGTCGTTCGTCGTCGTCAGCATCGCGGCGAAGATCCGGCCGTTCTGTTTCAAGCCGAACTCGGCGGACTGCTTGATCAGGCTGACGGTATCGCCCCCGGCAGTCGCGAAAGCGATCACGTCGGCGCCGGAGGCGTCCGCCTGCAGGATGAACGAGGCGTAGTCGGCGTTATTGATGGGAACGTTGACCGATCCGAGCACGGCACCGCCGCCCGCATTGATGACGGACGTTCCGTCCCGCACCATGGACTTGCCGAGCGCATTGTCGGTGGCGATGAAGAACCACTTCTTGCCGCCATGACGGACCAGATAGTTGCCGATCGTGTGCGACGCCGCCCAGGTATCAAACGTCCACTGGATCGTGTTGGGCGAGCAGTACTTGCCGGTCAGGTCGGATGATGCCGCGCTGGAGGCGATCAGGGCCGCCTTGCCGCCGCGAACCACCTCATTGACGGCAAGGCCGACCGCGGAGTTCGGCACGTCAGCGACGGCGTCGACCTTCTCCTGTTCGATCCAGCGGCGGGCGATCGCCGCCCCGACATCTGCCTTGTTCTGGTGATCCGCTGAGATGATCTCGACCTTGAAGTCGGGATGCTGCGCCATGAAGTCCTCGGCCGCCAGCTTCGCGGCCGTCACGGAGCCCTCACCGGCATTGTCGGAATAGGGACCCGAGGCATCATTGAGCACGCCGATCTTCATGGTGCGCGCTGCCGCCGCCCATGCGGGCGAACCCAGGCCGGCGAGGAGTAAGGTTATTCCGGCAACGCGTAAAGCGACTTTCATGTTTCCACCCTGTTGACGAACTTTGTTGTTGTTAGAGGTCCAGCACCAGCGTGCCCGACCTCGCGCCCGAGCAGCAGATCATCATTGTCTTGTTGGATGCCTGCTCGTCCTTGCTGAGAAACTGATCGCGATGATCCGGGATGCCTTCGAGCACACGCGTCTCGCAGGTGCCGCAGACCCCCTCCGAGCAGGCATGGTTGGCCGCGATCCCGGCCTCGAGCAGCGCCTCCAGGATGGTCTTTCCGGCTTCGACCGGAATCGTCCGGTTGCTGCGGGCAAGCTTCACCTCGAAACCACCGGCCGTCGCGGGAGCTTCGGTCGCCTGGAAATACTCGACATGCCGATGATCGGCCGGGCGACCGGCTGCCGCGGCCTCAAAAGCCTGGAGCATCGGTTGCGGCCCGCAGCAGTAGAGATGAGCCTGCGCCGGCGCTTGGTCGATGACGGCCGCAAGATCGAACAGACGCCCGGAACGCTGGTCGTCGAAGTCGAGGCGTACCTTCAAGCGCCCCTTTGCCGCGAGCTCTTCGATCTCGTCGAGGAATGCCGCTGCGCGCGGCGCCCTTGCCGCATAGAACAGTGCGCAGGACCGTCCGAGGGCGTTGAGACGACGGGCCATGGACAGCAACGGCGTAATCCCGATTCCGCCTGCGATCAGGACGGAATGCTCGGCCTGCTCACAGAGCGCAAAGTTGTTGCGGGGCTGCGACACCCTGACGATGTCACCGGCTTTCAGATTGTCGTGCAGGAAGCGCGAGCCACCCCGCCCGGCCGTGTCCTTGTTGATCGCAATCACATAGCGATGACGCTCGCGCTGATCGTTGACCAGCGAATAGCTGCGGACCATTCCGTTCGGCAGATGCACGTCGATGTGCCCACCAGCCGTGAAGGGATCGAGATCACGGCCCGCCGGCGAGACCAATTCGTAGGAATTGATCCCGTCCGCCTCATAGCTGATGCGCTTGACGCGAACGTCGAACAAGCCATCGCTCATGGCGCGCGCCTCCGGGAGACTGCCATCGCAGGACTCACATCTCGTATCCGAAATCGGCGCCGAGTCGGGCACGCATGAAGGGTGCGCCGACATCGACCCACGACTCTTCCGGCGGCAGCCGCATCGACACCGCGCGGACCATGAACACGTCGGGGTCCGTCACGCCTTTCGGCTTGGTTCCGTGATCGCGATAGGCCCCGAGCGCCTCCAGGATGAACCGCCGGGTCATCGCGATGCCGGTGTCGCTCGAACAGAGGTTTTCCTTGGTCCGGTCGAAGATCGGCGACACGCCGCTCTGGCAGGCCCCGTCCTGTACCCACAAGCCCGGCAGGCCCGAGAACCAGGTCGTCTGCTGCGCCTGGAAGTCGAACTGGAAGCCGTTCTGCGGATTATATTTCGTCCAATAGCCCGCATAAGGCACCGTCACCGGGTGCTCGACCGGCGCATGACGGCTGGCATGCCCGCTCTCACGACCACCGTGTCCTTCGGAAAAGACCTGCCGGGTTTTCGGCAGCAGGGGCTGTGAGGGGTGATACGAGAACATGATGCAGAGCGTGTTCTCATCGTCGATCGGCACCCAGGCATGGCCGCTGAGATCCGGGAACGGCATCAGCGGCGGGACCAGCGTGTAGAACGGCAGCATGAACTGGTTGACGCGCCAGTACAGCGTATTGGCATCGTAATTGCGCCGCGCCGCGATGCTCATACCGAAGTCCTGCTTGATGCATTCGAATGTCGGACGCAAATCGCGCTTCTGGATCCAGGCGCTGGTCGTACCCTGCGCGTCCAAGCGCCCATGCAGCAGCGGCGCGTGGGCGGAATCGATTTCGCCCTCGACCGCCTGAAGCCAATTGCACTCCTGCACGCGTAGCGAGATATGCACCTGCTCCGGCGGTACCAGATTCCATTCGACGTTCGGCAGCGGCGGAAGATCAGCCTGATCGGGCCCCATATAGGTCCAGATCATCCCGTTACGCTCCCGGCACGGATAGGCCTTGATCCTCACACGCTCCTTCAGGCGGCTGCGAACCGGCTCGGCCGGCATATCCGTCGTGGCGCCCGTGACGTCGAATTTCCAGCCGTGGTAGACGCATCGCAGGCCGCAATCCTCGTTCCTCGCGAACACCATCGGCGCGCCGCGATGCGGACAGGCCTGGTCGACCAGCCCGACGCGTCCCTCCGAATCCCTGAAAGCGACAAGGTCCTCTCCGAGCAGCCTGACCCGCTTCGGCTGGCCGTCTTCGGTCAGGTCCGCGGACGGCAGGAAGGGTATCCAATAGAGACGGAACAGGTCTCCGAGCGGCGTGCCCTTGCCGACCCTGACGAGCCGTTCATTGTCTTCGCGTGACAACATGTGCTTCCTCCTTCAGTGGGATCCCGTCGCCGCCTTGCTCTGGGCAGCGCCCAAGAGCGCTGCGACTCGCGCCGACAGTCCGAGATCGCGTGCAGTCCACAGCGGATCGGCCGAAGCCAGCGGCTGGCGTGGAATGGGCGGCGATATCCCGGCCTCGACGAGCCCGACGATCGTCTCGATGCGGCGCCGCTCGAGATCCCGCAGGGCTTCCTCGACCACCGCGCCTTCCGCACTGCAGCCTGGCAGTTCGGGATAGGTCAGGCGTACGAGCCATCGACCGGGTTCGGTTTCGACCGCCTCGGCTTCGAGAAGATAGGGAATCGACAGCAGCTCGCGCAGATCCAATCAGTCCTCCCCGGCAGCGCAATATCAGCGTCCTTATATTGATACGTATACGTACTATCTGAGTGGATGGTTTGCAACAGCAAATCTGGTCTCGCCGGCATTTCCGGGCGCAGCGCTCACAAACTCGCATTCCGCCAAGGGCTTGAGAGCCGTCGGGCAAGCTGCTAACGCCTGAGCCGTTCCAGGAGATTCCAGGTCAACGACGGCATGTCAGCGCCCAAGGGAAAGAGTGCGAGCGCGGTGGAGATCGCGCGCAACTGGCGCCTCGAAGGGGGCGTCGGGTTTCTGCTTCGACTGCTCGAGGCCCGCTATGACCTGCTCTACCAGGACCTGACCGGCCAGAGCGACATCACTCCCAGGCAGTTCGGCGTGTTGATCGCGCTCTATCAGGATGGTCCCCTCACCCCGTCCGCCCTCGCGGTGCGCATCAGCAGCGACCGCAACACGCTCAGCGAGATGCTCAAGCGCATGACGGCGCGCAAGCTGATCGCGAAACGAAGCAACGCGGAAGACCGGCGGTCGATCCAGGTCCAGATCACCGCCAAGGGCGAGGAAGCCCTTCTCGGAGTCATCCCCGCCGCGGCCGAGCTTCAGAACACCCTGCTTGCGCCCTTGACCAAGGAGGACCGCGTCCACTTCCTCAACTGCATGCTCGCGATCGCCAAGGCCGCCGCGCCCTCGTCCTCAGGGACCTAATCCTGTCCCTGCCTTCGAGGACGCGCACGCGCCGCGAGGCTCCCTATCGTACCGAATAACGGATCGGCAGGCGTTTCACGCCGCCGAGAAACGAGGTTTCGGTCCAGGCCGGGGCGCCCGCGAGCTCGACCCGCTCGATCCTGCCGAGGAATTCGCGGAAGAAGGCGACGATCTCGGCCTTGGCGAGATGCCGGCCGATGCAGGCGTGAATGCCGAAACCGTAGCCGAGATGCCGGTTGGGCGACCGATCGGGAACGAACTGGAAGGGCCGATCGAAGGCTTCCTCGTCCCGATTGCCTGAGGGATAGCTGAGGAGGATGCTGTCCCCGGCCCTGATCGTCTTGCCACGAATGTCATAGTCGGCCGTGGCAGTGCGGAAGAAGTGTTTGACTGGAGACACCCAGCGCACCATCTCCTCCGCGGCGTCCGGAAGGAGCTCGGGTTCTCGCTGCAGCCGGGCCATGGCCTCGGGGTTCTCGATCAAGGCAAGCAGACCGCCGGCGATCGTCGCGCTCGTCGTGTCGTGTCCCGCACTCGCGAGCGCAACGTAGTACGAATAAGCCTCGAAATCCTGGATCGGCCGGCCGTCGATCTCGGACGTTGCGATCACCGTCGCCACGTCGTCCTGCGGGTTCTTCCGTCTCTCCCGCGCGACGTCCTTGAAATAGTCGACATAGGCGATCGTGGCGTCGATCAGGTCGGAGCCCTTCTGCATCTCCGGATCGCCGCCGCCGAAATAGGCCTGGGTGATCTTGAGCAGGCGTTCCTCGTCGCTGCGCGGCAGGCCGAGGATGGTCATCAGGACGCGTAGCGGATAATAGATCGCGATATCGTTGTAGAAATCGCACTGGTTGCCCATCGCCACCAGGCGATCGACGCTCTCCTTCGCCAGCGCCGCCATGCGCTCGGACAATGTCCGGATGTGCCGGGGCTGAAACCAGGCGTGGGTCAATTTCTGATACTTGCCGTGATCGGGATTATCCATCTGCGGCAAGGCCCGGACCAGCATGGGCTTGCCGCTCATCGCCTCCCTCACCTTGCTTTCGAATTCGATGCTGAGCAGTTTCGTCCGCGGCGCATTGATAAAGCGATCGGCCTGGCGCTCGATCTCGATGATGTCGGCGTATTTGGTGATGGTCCAGAACGGCCGGTATCCATGAGGTTGCGTCCAGTGGACCGGATCGTCGCGCCGCAGCTCGCCGAAGAGCCGGTGCTGCAGACCGACATTGCCATAGGTTCTGTGATCGGCGATTGCATTGTCCGTTGCGATGTCGAGCATCGTTCCTCCTCCCTGCTTGTTTTATCTCTAGCTAAGCGCTCCCAATCCCCGCCATGGTCAGAACGGGCTTGACCACGCGGCCGCTGTCGAGGTCGTCGACGGCCTGGTTGATCGCCGCGAGCGGATAGGTCTTGACGAATTTGTCGAGCGGCAAGCGGCCCTCGCGGAAGAAGCCGATCATGCGCGGAATGAACAGCTGGGGATTTGCATCGCCCTCGACCACGCCGCGGATGGAGATACCCCGCCCGACCACGACACTGGCTTCAGCCGCATACATCGTTCCCCGGGGCGGAGCCGCGACCTGCGCGCTGACGCCTCGCGCGCGCAGGCAATTGATTGAGCTTGCGACCGCCGCGGCCACGCCGGTCGTGTCGAGCGAGACATGCGCGCCGCCCTGCGTGAGCTCGATGATCTCAGGCGCGGGATTCTCCGCGCGGCCGGACACCGCATGCGTTGCGCCCAGTTCGCGCGCGACGCGCAGCCGCTCCGGCACGACATCCACGGCGATGATGGTCGAGCAGCCGACGATCCGCGCGGCGATGATGGCGGATAGGCCGACCGCGCCGACGCCGAACACCGCGATGGAGGTCCCGGCCTGCGGCCGCAGCACATTCATGACCGATCCCATGCCGGTCTGGACCCCGCATCCGAGCGGCGCAAGAAGGGCCAGCGGCAGATCGGCATCGACCTTGACGATGTTCCTGGTGGTGGCGATCGCGTGGGTCGCGAAGGCCGATTGCGCGAAGAAATGACCGCCGAGCTCGCTCCCGCCCCGTGACAGCGCCGAGCCGCCCGACCGGTTTCCGAACAGGTTGATGGCGCGAAAATGATCGCAATAGCCGAGCGCACCGTCGCTGCAGTTCGCACACTCGCCGCAGGAGCCGAAGCTCATGAGCACATGGTCGCCGGGCTGGAACGACGTCACGCCGGGGCCGACCTGCTCGATTACCCCCGCTCCTTCATGGCCCAGAACCTTCGGCATCTGGACCGGGATGTGTCCGTACTTGACCGCCAGATCGGTGTGACAGATGCCGCACGCGTGCACCCGGACCAGAACTTCACCGGCGCGCGGCGCCGAGAGTTCGCAGGGGACGATCTCGAAGGGATCGCGTGGCCCATTTGCTATCGCAGCGATGATCTTCATCGACGGTGCCCTCCGGCGCGCTGACGTGGACTAGCCTTTCGACCGGGCGCTGGTGTTTCCAAACACTCCGGCCTCAGCGAGGCCGGCGATTGCCTCGCCGGACAGGCCGAGGACTCGGGACAGCAATTCGTCCCGGTGCGCCCCGACCGCGGGAATCTCCCGTCGCATGCGGGTCGATCCGCCCGACATCTTCCAGGGCGCATTGACGCCCAGGAATTCCCCGGCGCTATCGGCAATCGTCGCGAATGCGCCGCGCTGCAGGAGGTGCGGATCGGTCAAGGCGGCTCCCGGATCGCGATATTCGGCACTGGGAACGCCGGCCTTATCGAGAGCAGCCATGCACTCCCGCACCGTATGCTGTTCGGACCATTTTTCGACCACCTGCATCATCGCGGTCCAATTGGCCGCGCGGCCGGGCACCGTCTTGAAGCGCGGATCGTTCGCGAGATCGCCCTGCCCTGTCACCTCGCATAAAGCTGCGAAATTTCGCGGCGTGATCGGCGCAACCAGGATGTCGCCGTCGGAAGCCCGGACCGGACCATAGGCGGCGCGCGGCGCTTGCGGGGCGAACTGCGCTTCCTGCAATTCGTAGACAAGCAAATTCAGCATGCAGTCCATCAGGGCGACATCGATCCGCTGGCCCGTCCCCGTTCTCGCGCGCTGGACCATGGCGGTCTGGATCGCCGAATAGCCGAAGATCCCGCCGAGCACGTCCGCGACGAAAACGGCCCCCGCCGCCGGCCGGTCGCGATCGCCCGCATACCGCATCAGCGAGCGATCGAAGCCGCTCTCGGCGTGGACGATCATCGCATAGGCGGCGCGCTCCGCAGCCGGCCCGGTTTGCCCGTAGCCCGAGATTGAGCAGTAGATCAAGCGTGGATTGATCGCACGCAACGCGTCGTAGCCGAGGCCCAGCCGGTCCATCACGCCCGGCCGGAAGTTCTCGACCACAATATCGGTCTCCTTGACCATGCGGCGCACGAGTTCGATCGCCTCGGGGTTTTTCAGATCCAGCGCAAGGCTGCGCTTGCCCGCGTTGAGCTGGCCGAAATAAGCGCTCTGGCCGTCCCGCAACGGGGCGCGCAGACGCATGTCGTCGCCCTCCGGCGGCTCGATCTTGATGACCTCCGCGCCGGCATCGGCCAGCAGCCTCGCACAATAGGGACCGGCCAGCATGATCGAGAAATCGAGCACGCGCACGCCCTCGAGCGGCAGATTCGTGGTCTCCTGCGCCTGCATGCTCTCTCCTACCTGGGCAGCCCAAGCGCACGTTGCGCGATGAGGCTGCGCTGGATCTCGTTGGTGCCGATGCTGATCACCCACATCAGCGAATGACGCAGGTTCTGCTCGAAACGGCCGTTGTCGATCGCCCCCGGCATTTGCTCCGACAGTGCCGCCCTCGTGCCGAGGATGTCGAGCGCCGCCTCGCCGAAACGCTCCATCAACTCCCCGGAGAAGACCTTGCTGATCGCGCCGTATTCCGGCGGCGTCATGCCGTCCGCGGCAAGCTCGGCGCAATGCATCATCAACTGACGCCCGATCTCTATCTCGGCGGCCAGCGTCGCCATCCTGTCGCGCACGATGGGATCGTTGCTGAGCGCCATTCCCGCGGCGTCCCTCTGCATGATGTGCCCGCGCAGCTGCTCGAAGGCATGAGCGACCTTCAGGACGATGCCACCGCCAACCAGCCCGCGCTCGAAGGCGAGCGCGCCGGTCAGGACCTTCCAGCCCCCGTTGATCTCGCCGACGAGGTTCTCCAGGGGAATACGGACATTGTCGTAGAAGATGTTGGCGAAGGAGCCGTCATACATCGTAGTCGCCGGCCGGACCGTGATCCCCTCGGCGTTCATGGGCACGATGAACATGCTGATGCCGGCGTGCGGCGGCCGGGCGTCCTTGTCGGTGCGCGCGGCCAGGAACATGTATTTGCCCCACCAGGTGGTGGTCCAGATCTTCTGGCCGTTGATGACCCAGTGATCGCCATCGCGCACCGCGCTGGTGCGCAGCGCCGCGAGATCCGAGCCCGCCTGCGGTTCGCTGTAGCCCATCCCGTGCATGGCCTCGCCGCGCAGGATTTCAGGCAGATAGCGTTGCTGCTGCTCGGGCGTTCCAAACATCATCAGGGCATTGGCCTGGATCGCGGCGCCGATGCGCGGCGCCTCGCCTCGCTCCATCGTCTCCATGAACGCAATCTGCTCGAGCGGCGAACGGGCCTGGCCGCCGAACTGCCGGGACCAGCCGAGGCCGATCCAGCCGGTCTCACCGATCTCCCGCGCGAAGTCGGCATCGAACTCGCGTTTGGCGAAGGGCTTGCGATCGAATTCGGCCTTCCGGTCTCCCGACCAATGCTGCTCCAGCCAATCCTTCACCTGCTCGCGCAGCGCGTTGCCGGCCGGGCTAAGATCATATTCGGGCAGGCCCGAACTGCCGGGCTCCAGCAACGAGGATGCCAGCCATTTTTTCGCCGGCGCCGCCCCGCCCAGCATGATGGTGTCGAGATGCACCCGCTTGAAATGCAGCGGCGCCTCGTGCTCGTCGGCATAACCGATCGCCCCGAACGCGTGATGTGTTTCCAGCGAGACCCGCCGCAACCCATCGCCGGCAAAGGCGATTGCCGCATGGGCGAAGTAGCGCCAATCGCGATTTCCGTGATCGTGAAGCCTGGCCGCATGGTCCACGATCAGCCGCACCCCTTCCAGGACGATAATGCCATTGGCGAGCTTGTGCTGGATGGCCTGGAACCGGCCGATCGGCTGACCGAATTGATGCCGCTCCTTGGTGTAGTCGGTGACAAGCTCGAACCCGCGCTGGGCGGCGCCGTGCGCCCGCGCTATCAGCGCCAGCTTTCCGCGCAACAAGAGATCGTCGAGAACGCCCGTTTCCATCGCGATGAGGCTGATCGGCGCCGAACTCAGACGTACTTCGCAAGCCCCCCAGGCGCCCATCGCTCGCGTTGGGACAATTGCGACGCCGGCGGCATCCAGCGCCACGAGACCCAAGAGCGCGGGGTCGATGGCAACGAGGAGATGCGTGCAGCTGTCCGCCGCTTCCACCAGCCGGAGCACCCCGTCCGCCCTGCCGTCCCGAACCCGGATCGCGCCCGCGCCCGGATCGGGGTCGAGCGCCCCGAACGAGAAGGCGAGCCGCGCCGCCCCGACGTGCAGCTTCTCCAGGCAATCCGCGGCCAGTTCCGACCTCGCCGTCGAAAGCGCGAAGTTGGCAAGCGCAGCCGACCACATGGGCGCCGGACACGCCGCACGCCCGAGCTCCGCGAGCACGACCGCGATCTCGCGCAAGCCCCCTTCCTCAGGAGCGGAGCCGAGACTGGCTACGCCCTGGCCAACCAGCTTGGCCCATATCGCCGCAATATCTTGCGGCTTGGCGTCAAGCCTGAGGCAAGCGGCATCCCACTGCTCGCCGAGAAATCCGCGCAGGGAATCCCGGAGCATCTGCCTGACCTCGTCGGTCGGAAGCTCGGTGGCGGGCATGGGCTGACTAGCCCTGGCCAAACCTGGGCTTGCGCTTTTCCTTGAACGAGGTCGTCGCTTCCTTGTGGTCGGCGGTCTCGAACGTCACCTGCTCGAGCGCCATCGAGGCTTCAAGCAGCATGTTCACGCGGTCCTTGACGATCTGATTGATCGACAGCTTGGTCCAGCGGATGGCCCAGGTGGGGCCGTTCGCGAGCTCGATTGCGATCTCCCGGGCCTTGGCCAGCACCTCGGCCCGCGGCGCGACGTGATTGACGAGGCCGATCCGCTCGGCCTCCTTACCCTTCAGCAGGGTGCCGCGAATGAGGAATTCCTTGGCCTTGTTGATGCCGACGAGCAACGGCCAGATCACGGTGCCGCCATCTCCAGCCACCAGGCCCACGCGCGAGACGTGGGTGTCGCCAATACGCGCATCCTCCGCCATGATAGTGATGTCACAGAGCAGCGCGTGGGTCGCGGCAAGGCCGATGGCATCGCCATTGATCGCGGCGATGATGGGCTTGTCGAGCTCGAGCTGGCGCGTCACGCCGCGGCGGCTGATCATGGGGTCATGAACCTCGCCCTCTTCCAGCACATCTCCGCCGGGCCGCTCCGACATCGCCTTGACGTCGCCGCCGACGCTGAAGAATTCTCCCGCCCCGGTCAGCACCACGACATTGACGGCGTGGTCATCGGCAAGATCGTCCCAGATCGTGCGGAGCTCCCGGATCAGCTTCTGATTGATGGCGTTGCGGGCCTGCGGCCGATTCAAGGTTACCGTCGCGACCTTGTCGGCGACATCCACGGTCAGACACTCGTACTTTGCATATTGGGACACGCCTTCCTCCATTCGTTTTTCTTGATTCAGTGCCGGCGTTCGGCCGGACCTGCATTCCGTCACTTCATGCCAGAATTGATCTCAGCCAGGGCGATCTGAAGCGACATGGCGCCGGGATCCTGTTCGAGCATCTTCTGAACCGCGCCCAGGTGGCTGCGCATCAACCGCGCCGCGGCGGCGGCATTGCGCTCGCGCAGCGCCGTCAGGAATTGCCGGCGCCGCTCGCCCAGCCGCGTCATCGCAACGCCGCTGGACGCGACCTTGGCGTAGACGAACCGCATGTGGATCTCGGTGACCGCATCCGTGATCATGGCGATCACCTTGTTGCCGCAGGCAAGGCCGAGCAGTTTGTAGAACTCCCGCGCGCATTCGACCCGCTCCAACAGCCGACCCTCGCGGGTAAAGAGCTCCGTCCGCGCCACGTTGGCTTCTAATGCCTCGAAATCCGCCTGCCGCGCATTCGCGCAGGCAAGTCGCACCACGAGATCGAGCACCTGCACGCGCGCTTCCGACAATTCGCGGATCGAGATCGTCCCGAGACTCAGCATGTCGCGCATGACCACGTTCATACGGCTGGTATCGCCCTCCTGGATGAAGGCGCCACCTTTGACTCCCTTTTGCAGCCGCAGCACGCCGGCCATCTCCAGGCTGCGAAGCGCTTCCCGAAGGACGTTGCGGCTCACGCCGAGCTGCTGCGCGAGATCGCGCTCCGGCGGCAGCTTGTCGCCCGGTTTGAGAGCTCCGCGCGCGAGCTGCTCGCGAATACGGTCGCAAATTTCCTCGAACGCGCGCCGCGTGTGGATCGGGCGAAACGCCACAGGGGCTGGCGATCCCGCCATGCGATGATCAGAGGCTCGTTCGCGACGCGGGGATGGCGCGACGCGCGCGCGGCCGGACTTGTGGGGGCTTGACTTGGTCGACATGGGATGAATTATTAAATGGATCACCCATTCAATGGAAGCCCCTTTTTGGCCTCCCAAAGAAAAAAACCAACGGAGACGTTCATGAGCTTCAGCGAAGAGCAGATCGCCTTTCGCGACAGCATCCGCAAAATGGCTGCCAAACATGTCGCGCCTATCGCAGCCGAAATCGACGAGACGGATCGCTTCCCCCTGGAGCTCGTGAAGCTGTTCGGCGAGATGGGACTGATGCAACTCTGGGTCCCCGAACAATACGGCGGGCCCAACGGCAACCTCACCATGGCGTGCATCGCCCGCGAGGAGATCTCGCGATTCTCGCCCGCCTGCGCGTCGATCGCCGCGCTGAACACGATGTTCATCATGCCCCTGCTCCACTTCGGGTCCGAGGAGCAGCGCAAGAAATACCTGCCGATCATCGCCAAGGGCGGCATCGTGACGGCGATCGCAATCTCGGAGCCGCAGGCGGGCTCGGACGTCACCGCAATCAACACCCGCGCGAAGAAGGACGGCGATTGCTACGTCCTCAACGGCCGCAAGCAATGGTGCAGCTACGGCGTGGCGGCGGACTATATCGTCGTGATGGCACGCACGAGCGACAGCCCTGGCGCGGACGGCATCAGCGCCTTCATCGTCGAGCCCAAGAACATGCCGGGCATTACGTTCGGTCGGCACGAACGCAAGATGGGCTTCCGCGGCGCGCCAAACACGCCGATCTTCTTCGACAACGTGCGGGTGCCCATGGAAAATCTCGTCGGCGAGGAAGGCAAGGGTTTTCGCGCTTCGATGCGCGCCCTCGACCTCAACCGTCCGACGATCGGCGCGCAGTCGGTCGGCCTCGCCCAGGGAGCGCTCGATGTCTGCATCGCCTATGCGAAGGAGCGCAAGCAGTTCAAGAAGTCGATCTCGGAATTCCAGGGCGTACAGTTCATGCTTGCCGACATGGCCATGCAGATCGAGGCGGCGCGCGCCCTCGTCTATGAATGCGCGCGCGCGGGCGATGCCGGTGACTGGAAGCGACTGAACGTGCTGGCAAGCATGGCCAAATGCATCGGCAGCGACATGGCCATGAAGGTGACGACCGACGCCGTGCAGATCTTCGGCGGCTACGGCTACACCATGGACTATCCTGTCGAGCGCATGATGCGCGACGCCAAATTGACGCAGATCTTCGAGGGCACCAACCAGATCCAGAGAATGGTCATCGCCCGCGAACTTCTACGATAAGAATCTGAAAAACAAACAAATTGGGAGGACCTAACCTTGAACAGCCATTTCGGGCATGCCCTCGGCGTGATCGCCACATCAGCAATGCTGGCATCAACACCGCTCCTTGCGCAAAAAGCCTACGGACCGGGCGTCAGCGATACCGAGATCAAGCTTGGGCAATCGACCCCGCTGAGCGGTCCGGCATCGGCGTTCGGCGCCGGCGCGGGACGCGCCGTCGTCGCCTATTTCGAGATGCTCAACGAGCAGGGCGGAATCAACCGACGCAAGATCAACTTCACGCAGCTCGACAATGCCTACAGCGCCCCGAAGGCCGTCGAGCAGTCGCGCAAGCTCGTCGAGGATGTCGGCGTACTCGCGGAAGTCGGCACCATCGGCACCGCGCCGAACGTCGCCATTCAGAAATATTTGAACTCCAAGCAGGTCCCGCAGCTGTTCATCACCGCCGGCGGGCGCCGTTTCAACGACCCCAAGAACTTCCGCTGGACCGTGCCGCTTTATCCCGATTTCGAGACCGAGGGACGCGTCATCGCCAAATATCTGCTGGGGACCCGGCCGCAGGCCAAAATCGGCGTCCTCTACCAGAACGACGACTACGGGAAGGATTATCTGAAGGGCCTTCGCGCCGGCCTTGGCGACAAAGCCTCGCAGATCGTGCTCGAGGCATCCTACGAACTCGCCGACCCCACGATCGACTCGCAGATCGTCCAGCTCAAAGCCGCCGGCATCGACACGCTGGTGGAGCAGTCGTCCTCGAAAGCGGCAGCGCAGTCGATCCGCAAGGTCCATGAATTGAATTGGAGCCCATTGCACATCATCGGGGGATCGACGGCTTCCGTCGAAACGATCCTGAAACCCGCAGGCCTCGACGCCTCGAAAGGCCTCGTGACCACGCAGTTCCTCAAGCAGCCCGGCGATCCCGCCTGGGACAATGACGACGAGGTCAAGGCCTATAAGGCATTCCTGAAAAAGTATGCCCCGTCAGTGAATCCAGACGATTATTCGGTCCTCGTGGCCTACATGAACGTCCATGCCGTCGAACTCGTGCTGAAGAAATGCGGCGATGACCTCACGCGGGAAAACCTGATCCGTCAGGCGACGTCCCTGCACGGCGAACGCCTGCCTATGATGCTGCCGGGCATCTCGATCAGCACCAAACCCGATGACTATGGAGCGTTCAAGACTCTGCGGATCGCCGTTTTCGACGGCCGAAGCTGGAGCGTCACCGGCGATCCCATGTCGGCTGAATGAGCGGTTCGCTGTGTCGACGCGACGGGAGACCGAGCTCCCGCCCACCGGCAGCTCACTCTCCTTAGCCGTTCTGCCGATCACAACGAAGTCTCGTCGAGCTCAATGCGCCGCCGACGGGCCTTCGATTGGGGCCGTTTCACATACCGTCAGTGATGAGGAAACCGGTGGTTCGGCCCGCGGAGCCGGCACGGGGTCAATCGACCAGAGGGCGCCAAGTGTGCCAGTCCGTCGCCGACTGGAAGGCATGCCCAGCGCGGGCAAGCACATCCTCCGACAGATGCGGGCCGACGAGCTGCATGCTGAGCGGCAGGCCGTCCGACGCCATGCCATTCGGCAGCGTGATGGTCGGGTTGCCCGAGAAGTCGAACACCGCGGTGAAGCGCAGGATGCTGAGCAGCACGTTCGGATCCGCGCCGTACTCGCCCATCTTGATCAGCGTCGGAATCGGCACGGGCATGGTGGGGATCAGGAGCAGGTCGATATCGGCGAACAGGGCCGCCAGGCTGCCGCAGAACTTCAGCCTCTCGTGATGGATCTGCGCGATCTCGACGCCACTCATCGACCTGCCCTGCTCGATCAGCTGCGCCAGGTCCGGGCCGTATTCCGACTTCCGCGACGGATAGGTCTCAAGATGCGCCTCAGCGGTCTCGATCGAGCACATCGGAATCCACATGCTTACGAGCTTCTCATAGGCCGGGAACTTGACCTCGCGGATGTCGGCCCCGAGCGCGGCGAGCGTCCGCTCGGCTTCAAGCAACGCGGCGACCACTTGCGGATCGATGCCGTTCTGGGTGTAGCTGCGGTCGACGCCGATCCGCAGGCCGCGGACCCCGTCACCGATCCCCGCGAGATAGTTCGGCACGGGCGCCTGCAGGGCGGTGGGATCGTTGACATCTGCCCCTGCGATGACGCCGAGCATGGCGGCCGCATCGGACGCGCTCCGGCACATAGGCCCGATATGGTCGAGCGAGTCGGCGAGCGGAAAGACGCCATGGCGGCTGACGCGTCCCCAGGTCGGCTTGATCCCGGTCAGCCCGCAGGTTGCCGATGGAAACCGGATCGAGCCGCCGGTGTCGCTGCCGATCGAGCCGAAGCAGAGCCCCGCCGAGGTCGCCACGCCCGATCCACTCGAGGACGAACCGACCCAGTAATCGACGCCCCAGGGATTGAGCGGCGCCTGGTCGTTCGGATGATGGCTGGTGTAGGCGCCCTCGGTCATCTTCAGCTTGCCGAGCGTGACGGCGCCGGCCTGCTCGAGCCGGTCCACGATCGTGGCGTTGAACGACGGGACGAACTTGGCGTGGATCGTGGTGCCGCCTGCCGTCGGCGCGAAGCTAGTGTAGCAGAGGTCCTTCAGTCCGATCGGCACGCCGTGCAGAGGCCCGCGCCAGATGCCACTGGCAAGCTCGGCGTCACAGCGCTTCGCCTGCGCCATGGCGCGCTCGGCAAGGACGAGTGCATAACCATGAAATTTGCCGTCGAGCCTGGCGATCCGGCTCAGCATGGCCTCGGTCACCTTCGATGACGAAAGCTCGCCGCGACGGAACAACTCGGAGAGCTCGGTGATCGACTTGTAGTGGATTGGATCTGCTGACATCTGGCAGCCCTGTTGTTGTCGGAAACGGCCTTGGCCACCGGCACCCCTGACGGCCCGGTTTCGTAGCTACGCGGCTCGAGCTCCGCCTAGAACTGCACCCCGCGCGTGAGCGCCCCATCGACCACGAGGTTGGTCCCGGTGATGAAGCTCGCCGCCTTGCTGGCGAGGAAGACCGCCCCATTCGCCATTTCCTGCGGCGTGCCCATACGGCCGGTCGGGTTCAGCGCCAGCGCGGTCTTGTACAGCTCCGGATTGCCATCCTTGATCTGGTTCCAGACGCCACCCTCAAAATAAGTATTGCCCGGCGACACTGAGTTGGCGCGGATGCCTTTGCCGGCAAGCTGGAACGCGAGTCCCTGCGTGTAGTGAATGATCGCGGCCTTGAATGTGCCGTAGGGACCGCTGGCGAAATCGACCTCGCGGCCCGATACGCTGGAGATGGTGACGATCGCGGCAGCCTTGCTCTTCTCCAGATAAGGCATCGCCGCATTAACCAGCCGCACCGTGCCCATCATATCGGTGGAGAACTCCTTCTCCCAGCTCTCCTCGTCCTGCCCTATCGACAACGCGCTGACATTGGCGACGACGATATCGATGCCGCCAAGCTTGGACGCCATATCCTCCACCCAGGCCTTGAGCGCCGGGCCATTGGAGACGTCCACCGCGCTGCCGAACGCGGCGACGCCCTTCGCCTTGATCGCGGTGACCGCGCTGTCGACGTCGGCCTGGTTGCGCGCGCAGATGCCGACATTGGCGCCTTCGGCTGCAAAGGTGTCGGCGATCGCCCTGCCGATGCCCTTCGTGCTACCGGTGACGAGAACCTTTGCGCCCTTGAGTCCGAGATCCATGTTCATTCCCTCCCTATTGACGACTTGAAAGCACGCCTGAGGCCGTTCAGAGCAGAAGCTGTTCGCGCACATTGTCCTCGTTGACCTCGCCGCGTGCGAGCGACCGCGTGATCTTGCCCTTCTCCATGATGTAACAGCGCTCGGCGATCGCCAGGATCGTGTCGAGGTTCTGCTCGACGAAGATGATGGTGGTTCCGAGCTCGTTCCGGAACGACCTCAGCGCTCCGCAGATGTGCTGGACGATGGAGGGCTGGATGCCCTCGGACGGCTCGTCCAGGATCATCAGGGACGGATTGCCGATCAGCGCGCGGCCTATGGCGAGCTGTTGCTGCTCGCCACCTGACATGGTGCCCGCGGCCTGTCGACGGCGCTCCTTCAGCCGCGGAAAATATTCATAAACCAACTCCGGCAGCTTCTTGCCGCCGCGACCGCCGATCAGCTCGCCAACCTGAAGGTTCTCCTCAACGGTCATTTGCGGGAACACGTCGCGCCCTTGCGGGATATAGCCAAAGCCCGCCCTCGCCCGTGCGTCGGCTTCCAGCGCTGTGACGTCCTGCCCCATGAAGCGGATCGTCCCGCGCCAGGTTTGCAGCAGGCCGATCAAACAGCGCATCAGGGTCGATTTGCCGACGCCGTTGCGGCCGATCACGCCGACGATTTCGCCGCGCGACACCGACATAGTAACACCCTGCAGAATCGGCGTCGCACCGTATCCCGCCCACAACTCGGCGACGTCGATAATCCGCTCGGAGGACGAAGCATTAGTGAGCATGGGTCTTACCCAGATAGATTTCCGCGACTTTCTCGTCCTGCAGGATGCCTTCGAGCGCACCGCGCGCAAAAATCCTGCCGAGATGCAGCACCGTGACGCGCTGAGCGACCTGCCGAACGAAAGCCATGTCGTGCTCGACCACGAGCACCGTCATGCCCTCGGCATTGAACGACCTGATAAGTTCGCCGGTCCTGAAGGTTTCCTCGGGCGACATGCCCGCGGTCGGCTCGTCCAGCAGCAGGAGCTGCGGCTTCAACGCCAGCGCCATCCCGATCTCGAGCCATTGCTGCTGGCCATGCGACAGCGCGCCCGCGAGCTTGTCGCTATCCGGCGCCAGGTTGAGCAGCGTCAGCAGGCGATCTTCCTCGGCGATGCGCTCGGGCCCTGACAATCGCTCTTGCAGCGCTATCTGGATGTTCTGCCGGACAGGCAATTCCTTGAAGACGCTCGGAGCCTGCATCTTGATGCTCATGCCCCGCTGCACGCGCGCGTAGGGCCGCTCAGCCGTGATATCGAGGGTGTCGAACAGGATGCTGCCCTCGGTCGGCGGATAGAGGCCGACGATCAGCTTGAACAGCGTGCTCTTGCCGGCGCCGTTGGGTCCAATCAAGCAGTGGATCTCGCCGGCATTGACTGTGAGGTCGACGCCCGAGACCGCCGTCAGCCCGCCGAAGCGCTTCGATACACCTTTGACTTCAACCAGCGCCATGATCAGGACTCTTCCGGTTGCAGGCGGCCGGCCTGAGTCACGCCGTCGCCGCGCCGACGGCGTCCTCGCCACCAGTCCGCAACGAGCTTGCCGATGCCGAGCACAAAGCCCTGCGGTGCCAGCATCACGGTCGCGAGCAGCAGCGCGCCCATCAGCACGAGCGCCGCCTGCTGGCTGTAGACCGTGATGGTCTGGAAGCCGAACAACAGCAGGAACGACCCGACCAAGGTCGCGGTCAGATCGCTGCGCCCGGAGAAGGCCACCCACACGATGGGCATCGCAGCTGCAGGCAAGCCGATGCTGGACGGCGTGATGAACTGTCCCCAAGACGTGTACAACGCGCCGCTGAGGCCTGCGAGGCCGCTACCGATCACGAAGGTCAACAGCTGATATTTCCTAACGTCATAGCCCAGCATCTCCGCGCGTTGGGGATTCTCCCGCGTCGCCACGATGACGTTGCCGATGCTCGAATTCACCAGCATGCGGAGCGCGAGATAGACGATCACGATCAGGGCGACCATGACGTAATAGAGCGCTGAGCCCTCGATATAAAAGTCGCCTACGGTCAGCGGATCCATGCCCTTCATGCCGTTGAAGCCGTTCAGGCGCGCCGGGCCGATGTGCCATTCCGGTCCGGCCGTCTGTCCGAGGAAGAAAGCCAGCACCAACGTCGCGGACAGCGTCACGATGCCGAAGAAGATGCCGTTGATCCCGCCCCAGATCATGAAATAGCCGAGGATGCCGGCCGCGATCATCGCCAGGACGACAGAGAGCACGAGCGCGGCGATCGTCGCGGTGCCGCCGCCCATGTTGATCGCGAGCACGCCGTAGCCGTAACCGGCGATACCGAAGAACAGCGTCTGGCCGAACGACAACATGCCGCCATAGCCCCACATCAGGCACAGGCCGAGCGCCATGAAGATCCAGATCAGGAAGTAGGCGAAATTGCCGACGTCGTAGGAATCGGCAAACAAAGGATAGGCCAGCGCGCCCGCAAGCACGACCAAGACGCACGACCAGAACGGCTTGCCGCGTCCGAGCGTCTGTGGGCCTTCGAGCAGCTTGAACATCACAGATTCCCTTTAGCGTCCACGGCGAACCAGCACGCTGGAGAGTCCCTCGGGCAGGACGCGGATGATCAGGATGACGGCGACCAGCATGCCGATCTGTCCGATGATCTGACCGTAGCTCGCATTCAAGGCCATCCGGATCATCGCCAGGAACACGGCCGCCGGCGCCGTTCCGAGCAGCACGTTGGCTCCGCCGATCACGACGGTGACAAAACTCTCGACCACGAAGGTCGCGCCCATGGTCGGGATCAGCGTCATGGTCGGCGCGTAGAGCGCGCCGCAAAGCCCGGCAAGACCGGTTCCGATCCCGAAGCTGATCGCATAGATGCGGCCGGTGCGTGCGCCCAGCGCCTTGGCCATCGCCGCATTCTGCATGGTCGCGCGGGCGATGACGCCAAAACGCGTCTTCATGAAGATGATGTAGAGACCGGCCAGAACCGCCACCGCGCAGCCGAACAGCACGAGACGGTAAGTCGAGAACGTGTAGCCGCCAATCGCGAAGCTGCCCTCGGGCGTCCCGATGCCGCGCACGGCGGAGCCGACGATCAGGAGCATCGACTGCGTCACGATCAGGCTCAGTCCCCAGGTCGCGAGCAGCGAGTCCAGGGGACGCTTGTAGAACCGCCGCACGACGAGGAATTCAACGAGGACACCGATGAGCCCGGCCGTCACCGCGGCCAGGATCTGGGCAATCGCGAGCGGCACGCCGAGATTCACCAAGCCGACGGTCACATAGGCGCCACACATGATGAATTCGCCATGCGCCATGTTGATGACACCCATCATGCCGAACACGATGGCGAGGCCTGCGGCCGAGAGAATGAGGAACGCGAAGACGTCGGCGAACTGATAGAACAGCGAGAACAATTCAGCCGACATCTTGGTCCCCTTGCCGATCCCGACGCCGCGTCGTTGCGGCGCCGGTCTTGTTCAAAAACGTGATATCAAGCACGAGCAAGATCCGTGCCCGCATCAGGACTTCTTGGGGAGATGGCTTGGCGTGTACTGATCCTTGTCGTTCTTCTTGGTGAGATCGCACCCGATCTCGCCAAGCCAGTAAGGCTGGATCGTGCCGTAGTCCTTCTCGACCTTCACCTCGTGCTTCGGCCCGACCGAGATCAGGCGCATCCGGTGAGAGGTGTGCTGGCTCTTCGGGTCGATGCAGACCTTGCCCTCGGGCGCGTCGATGCAGGCATCGCCGGTCGCGATCACTTTCCGCATGTCCTCGAGCTTGATCGATTTCGCCTTCTCGACCAGCGCCTTGTACATGTAGAGCGCGTTATAGGCGTTGTACCCCATGTCGTTGATGTAGAGCTCGTCGGGGAACTTCGCGTGCCAGCGCTTCTTGAACTCGGTGGCCTCGGGCGTATCGATCTCCTCGAACCAGTTCGCGGTCGCGTGCATGTTGTTGAGCGCTGGCGGCTTGAACCGCTTGTGCTCGAAGCCGAGCATGACCTTGATCGACGAGCCCATCGGCAGGTTGAGGTTGGCCGCAGCCGCCTGCTCGAAGAACGAGTCCTGGGCAGCGCCCACATTGATCGTCAGCAGCCAGTCCGGCTTGGCCTTCTGGATATTCTGGATGGTCTGCGCGAACTGCGACACGCCAAGCGGGATGAACTCCTCGCCGACGACCTCGCCGCCGAGATCCTTCATGATCTTGCGGTTCCACTCCGCCGAGATCTGGCCGAAATTGTAATCGGCCGCGATGACATAGACCTTCTTGCCAAACTTCTCGACCATCCAGGGGATCAGCGTCGAGAATTGCTGCTCGGGCACCGCGCCCATGCTGATCATGCTGGCGTCGCAGACACCACCCTCGTACTGGTTGGTGTAGAAATACGGCGTCGTGGTACGATCGACGATCGGACGAAGCGCCTCGCGCGAGGCCGAGGTGATGCCGCCGATCAGCACGTCCACCTTGTCGCGATTGAGCAGGCGGCGGCCGAATTCCTGATAGCGTGCGTTGTCGCCCTGGGGATCGAGGTGGATCAGCTCGATCTGCCGGCCCAGAATGCCGCCGCTCTTGTTGATCTCCTCGACGGCGAGCTGCGAGCCGTGCAGCTTCGGCATGCCCATGAAGGCGAGATCGCCGGATACGTCCTCGAGCAGGCCGACCTTCAGCGGCGGTTCCGCGGCGCGGGCAAGATTCATCGACGCCACTGTCCCGAGCATAGCGCCGAGCAAAACCATCCGTAGCTTGTGTCCCGAATTCATCGTGATGTCCCCTCTATGGAAAGCGGCTGGGTGTCATTGCTTGAGGTAATTCTTCAGGATGGACGCCCCCATCGTGTATTTGGGGTCGACCATGTTGCCGAGGCGCATGCGGCCGGCCTGGCTGAGCAGCATGTAGGCGTCGATCTCGTCGAAGCCGTAATCGGCCGCCATCCAGCGCACGAGCTCGCGATAGGCGATACGCGCCGCGTCCTCGAGCGGACGCGCGCTGCCGATTGTCATGATGAAGTCCTTGGTCTCGAGCCGCGGCCAGGCGAAGCTCCAATTCTTGATCAAATCGACCTGGAGCGTGACGGTCGCGCGCTGCTCGAGCGCGACGCCGGAGAGCTCGCCGTCGCCCTGCGTCGCGTGGCAATCGCCGACGTAAAGCATCCCGCCGTCGGTATGCACCGGGAAATAGATGATCGCTCCTGGCGCGACGTCGGGCAGGTCCATATTGCCGCCGTGATAGTCCGGCTGCAGCGACGAGATCGCCTCGATCTCCGGCGAGACGCCGATGGTGCCGATGAAGGGCTCGTAGGGCAGCGTGAGCTTGTCGCTCCAGCGCACGCCGTTCCTGTCGACATGCAGCTTCTTCACGCGCTCCGGCAACGGCGGATTGAGCAGCGCCGTCGACCCGGTCCCGACCAGCCCACCGAACTCCGGAATGATGCAGGTCGTGCCGGCCGGCTGCTCGCCCCGTGTCTCGACGTCGCGGATATAGATCGCGAGGCAATCGCCCTTCCTGGCGCCCTTGACCGCGATCGGCCCGCATTGCGGATTGAGATAGGGGAAGTTGAGCTTGGCGGTGGGGCTGTCGGTCTCCTTGGTCAGCACGCCGCCGAACGCATCTTCGGTTTCGACGACGACCAACCCGCCCGGGTCGATCGACAGGGTCGGCTTGGCATAGGGACCGTAGACGTAATGGAAGTCCCCCTGCTGCTCGATGGTCAGGCTATGCGTTGCGCCGGTCGCGCCCTTGGCGACGGCACGCTTGGCCATGATGGATGTCTTCAACCAGTCTTCGGACATGAGATCGGCTCCTCGGCTCAGATCGCGGGATGACGTTTGTGCCAGTCTGTGACGCGCTGGAACGCATCGCCTGCGCGAACGAGGCCAGCCTCCTCGAAATGACGAGCGACGAACTGGAAACCGACCGGGCCGCCATTCGCCGCGAAGCCACCGGGCAAAGTCACGGTCGGGCTTCCCGTCATGTTGAACGGGCATGTAAAACGGAGCAGGCCTGCAATAAGCGAGGCGTCCTCGCCGAGCGCCGCCATCTTCGCAAGTGTCGGCGCCGCGAACGCCTGGGCCGGGATCGCGAGGAGATCGACCGTCTCGAACAGCGCACGCACGGCGCCGCGAAACGCTTCGCGCCGGAGCACAATCTTCTGATAGTCCATGCCGGACTGTTGCCGGCCGAGATCGAGCAGGCCCGCCAGTGCCGGGCCGTACTCGTCCTTGCGTGCCGGATAGGTCTCCTCATGCGCGACCGCGACTTCAATGCCGCAGAGCGGGAACCAGTCGTCGATGATCGCCTTGGGGTCAGGAAAGGAGATTTCCTTGATCTTCGCACCGAGATCGGCCGCCACCCGCACCCCCTCGGCCAGCACCTTGGCGGCATCGCCGTCGGTGCCTTCGCTGGTCCAGCGCCGGTCGACGCCAATGGTCACGCCGCGCAGATCGCCGGTCAGCCCGGCAAGATAATCAGGAACCGCCAGCGGCACCGCCGTCGTATCCTTGGGGTCCTGCCCCGCGATCACGCCGAGGATGGCGCCGCAATCGACCGCGCTTCGCGCCATCGGACCGATGTGGTCCAGCGTCGCGGCGAGCTCGAAGGCGCCGTAGCGGCTGACCCGTCCCCAGGTCGGCTTGAGTCCGGTGACGCCATTGGCCGCGGACGGAAAGCGGATCGACCCGCCGGTATCGGTACCGAGCGAGCCGAAGCAGAGGCCCGCCGCGGTCGCAACGCCGGAGCCGCTCGAAGAGGCACCGGGCCAGAGATCCGCGTTCCACGGATTTTTCGGCGGGTCGATCTTCGGATGGTGGTCGGCGTAAGCGCCTTCGGTCTGTTGCAGCTTGCCGAGGATGATCGCGCCGGCATCCTTCAGCCGCGCGACGACCGTTGCATCCTCAGTGGGGCGGAAGTCGCGATGGATCGTCATGCCGTGCGCGGCAGGTGCGCCCTTCGCCCAGCAGAGATCCTTCACCGCCACCGGCACACCGTGCAGCGGCCCCCTGATTTTGCCGGAGACGATCTCCTTCTCGGCCGCGGCTGCTTCCGCGAGCGCCGAGTCGGCCATGACATACGCAAAACTCTTGAGCGTGCCGTCAAGCTTGTCGATCCGGCCGAGCAACGCCTTGGTGACTTCGACCGATGACAGTTCCTTTGCCTGGACCTTCCGTCCGATCTCGACGAGTCCAAGATAGTGGAGATCCGTTGCCGCCATTGCTCCTCATCCTCTCGCTCGACATGACACACGGCCGTCAGGCGCATGCGTCACCGTTCTGGCGATGCGGACGCATCGCCAGCTGTCCTGGCGGCTAAAACGAAAAAAGCCACCCGCCCCTCCCGAATGAGGTGACGAATGGCTCAAATGCCGCGGCTATGATCTGTCGCTTAGGGTCCGTGATCGAACGAAGCAATTGAGTAGCAAAGAGCTGGACGTCATCGGCCAGATCAGCGCGCGCGAGGTTCGACAGGTGGCCCTGTAGGAAAAAGTCTAAGTAACTGCCCATCGTGTTGTCAACGATGCTGCCTGCCTAAATTTCGAGAGTGCTGCGCAGCAAAAGGGCAAGCCACTTGCGCTGTCGTCGGCAATGATGAATTCTTGTTCGCGTTCTGCGATCGAAAGCCGTCAATGACAAAGCCGTCTGTTCCCGTTGGCATCATCTGCTCGCAGTCCGGGCCCTATCAGGCGATGGGACGCGAGATCCTCAAGAGCGCGATGATGGCGGTCGACGAGATCAACACGCAGACCGAGTTCGACTTCTCGATCACGCCCCACATCCGCGACCCCCGCGGCATCGTATCCGAATATCACACGGTCTGTGACGATTTGATCCGCAATGTCGGCGTCGAGCACCTCATCGGCTGCTACACCTCGGCCTCGCGCAAGCAGGTGCTCCCCATCGTGGAGCGCACCGATCGCCTGCTCTGGTATCCCGCCCGGTATGAGGGCTTCGAGTGCTCGGACAACGTGATCTATGTCGGCGCTTCGCCCAATCACAACGTGTTGCCGCTGGTCCGCTACGTGCTCGACAACCTGTCGCGGGAATTCTTCTGCGTCGGCTCCAACTACGTCTGGACGTGGGAGACCAATCGCGTCACCCGCGAGCTGGTCAGCGCGGCAGATGGCCACATCCTCGCGGAACGATTGCTCGAGCTCGGTGAAAGCACCGTCGGTCACATCGTCGACGAGATCGTCCGCCGAAAGCCGCCGATCGTGTTCAACACACTGGTCGGAAGCTCGAGTTACGCCTTCATCCGCGCCTTCAACGCCGGCACCAGGGCCGCCGGCCTCGATATTCCCATGCTGAGCTGCAGCCTGTGCGAGCCGGAACTGGCGATCGTCGGGCCTGCATCAGCCGGCTGCATCACGTCGTCGGCCTATTTCGAGAGCATCCGCCTGCCCGAGAACCGCGCCTTCGTCGCGCGCTGGAAGGCGCGCTATGGCGAGAACAGCAGTCCCTCCGTCGACGGTCAATCCGCCTATGTCGCGGTGTATCTGCTGGCGCGCGCTCTGCAGCGCGCGGGCACGTCAGACATTGCCGAAGTGCGGCGCGCCGCGGCGGGATATCGCTACAATTCGCCGCAAGGGCCGGTGTGGATCGACGGCGGCAATAATCATTGCGTCCTTACACCGCGGCTTGCCATCTCCAACCCGCAAGGACAGTTTGATATCTTCTGGGAAGCCGACGCGCCTGTTAAGCCTGATCCCTATCTGACGCAGCTCGACGTCGTTGTCAGCCGGTCGAAAGAAACCTCGGCGGACGGCGCATTGCCGAACGCGCCGCATTTGCGGGTTGTGAAATGAGCAGACCGTCTTCATTTTCGCTACGCGGACGCAAGGCGCTTGTCGCCATCAAAGACGAACGCGACGCAACCATCGTGCGACGCCAGTTCGAGCGTCTGGGAATCGCGGGTGTCGCATGGACGCCGGTGGCGCCTGTCGACTTCGCACCGGATTTGTCGTTGATCGACGACGAATTCCTGCCCCTGCTGCAACCGGCGCAACGCACATTCCTGGCGCGATCACCTGTCATCGCCCTGCTCGGCACAGAGACACCAAGCCGCCTCAAGCTGGTGTTCGAACTCGATCCAGCGTCTTTCCTCATCAAGCCGTTGCGATCGGCCGGCATCTACGCAGCGCTCGTCATGGCGTTCGAGCGGAACGAACGCACGAACGAATTGAAACAACAGGTTTTCAAGCTCGAGCAGCGTCTGCGGTCACGTCGCGTCGTGCTTGCCGCCGTTCTTCAGGTCATGCATTCGCATGCACTCGCCGAACCTGCCTCCTTTGCACTGATCCGCAGAACTGCGATGGAGCAGCGCAAGACGATCGAAGAACTCTCGGCGGAGATAACGGCAAGGGGCATGCTTCCGCGCGCAACGGGTTAGATTGCTTCCTAGTGGGAACGAGGAACGGGTCTCAATTTCCTATGCCTACCCCTTTTTACTTTGAGGGGTCCAGCTGCATCAGGAGCTGCCAGCGACCGAGTTGAAGCTGACAAACCCCGCAGCATCAACCCGGGGGGATAACCGAGGTGGTCTGGAAGCGAGCCAACTAATTCGCTCCACAGACTGAGCCTGCAAAACTTGATCCTGCCCATCGCCGACTCCAAATGCGCTGCCATAGCGTAATTTGCCCGCAGCGGCCCCTACGAGCTTGCAGGCAGGCCGACTCTGAACGGCCGTTGCATCAAACCGCCGTGTAGCCACCGTCGGCATTGATGCAGGCGCCCGTGATGATCGAGGCCCTGTCGCCGGCGAGAAAGGCGACGACCTGCGCGATCTCCTCGGGGCGGGCCAGCCGACCAATCGGCTGCCGTACCAGCATCGCTTGGCGAGTCGCGTCCGGCAGCTTGGACAACAATGGCGTGTCGACATAGCCCGGAGAAACACAATTGGCGCGGATACCTTGGCGCGCATAGGTCAGCGCCACCGAACGCGTGAGATTGACGACCGCGGCTTTCGCAGCCGAATAGGCGTTGCTGTTCTCCTGGCCGACATGGGCCAGAATGGATGCCATGTTGACGATCGCGCCGCCGCCGGTCGCGAGCATGCTGCCCGCGGCGAACTTGTTGCAGATCGCCACGCCGGTGAGATCGACGTCGATCACGCGGCGCCAGTCGGCAAGATCGAGCTCGTGGATCGGCGACTTGCGCTCGGGGATGCCGGCATTGGCAACGAGGATGTCGAGCCGGCCGAACTGCGTAACGGCCGCCTGCATCAGCGCGGCAACCGAGGCCTCATTGGTGACATCGACCTGCTGGAAGACCGCCGCATGACCATCGGCGGCGAGCCCTGCCGCAAGCGCCGCGCCGCTTTCGGCGAGATCGCCGAGCACGACGTTCGCCCCCTCGACGGCAAACAGCCGTGCAATCGCGGCTCCAATCCCGGAGCCGGCGCCCGTGATGACGGCAACCTTTCCCTTGAGCAGCATCACACCCTCCCGCTCGGCCCGATTTGCCGAGCTCAGTTCTGCTCGAAGCCCGGGCGCGGGATCGTGCCCATCGTCGTCCACGTGAAACCGCCATCCACGACGATCTCCTCGCCCGCGATGTAGCTCGCGCGCTCGCTCGCGAGGAAGACGACCGCATCGGCAATGTCCTCGGGACGGCCGATGCGCCGCGCCGGAACCAGGGCCCGCCGCGCCTCGTGCACGCCCTGGGTCTGATAGATGGCCTCGGTCATCGGCGTGCGGATCATGCCCGGGCTGACGACGTTGCTGCGCACGCCGCGCGGTCCCCATTCGACCGCGAGCTGACGGGACAACATGAGCACGCCGGCCTTGCTCACGCTGTAGGCGCCGCTGAAGCTCTGCGGGAACGTTGCCGAGATCGACGCGACGTGGACGATGGCACCTGCGCCGCGCGCCAGCATCGGCCCTCCGAAGACCCGCGCGCAGCGCAGGTACCCGGTCAGGTTCAATGACAGAATGCGGTCCCAATCCGGCATGCTCGTGGTCTCGAGCCCGCCCGACAACATCGTGCCGGCATTGTTGACGAGGATCGCAGCCTCGCCGACCTTCGCCGCGACCTCGCTTGCGGCGCGCGCGACGCTGTCATCACTGGTGACATCGCAGGCGAAGAACTCCGACCGTCCGCCATTTGCGCGAATCTCCGCCGCGACAGCCGCGCCGGTCTCGTCGCGGTCGAGCACGACGACGGTCGCGTCAACCGCTGCAAGACCAAGAGCGATTCCGCGCCCGATGCCGGCGCCGCCGCCCGTGACGACGGCGACTTTTGCCGAGAGATCGATCCATGCCATGCGGAGCTCCAAACGTTGGGAAGGCGACCGGCGCCTCAGGTAGCCAGGCCGGACAGGGATGGCAGCTCGATCCTGCGGATCAGCCGGTTCTCCTGGGCGACGATGAGATGCTCGGAGGCTTGCAGGTAGGCCGGCCAGTCCGGATTCCTGTCGCGCGCGGCGTGCCGGCGCTCGAACTCGCCCATGTCGGGGAAACCCCAGAGATGGACGATCTGGTTGAGCGGACCGACCGCGCTCGTGAACATGCCGAGCGGACGCCCCAGATATTTGAGTTGGACCGGCATCGCGAGCCGGTCGAACACCTCGATGAACTCCGCCATCTTGCGCAGGCGGATGGTGTAGACGCGCAGGTCGACAATGGCGTGCTCGGTCATCGGACGATCTCCCGGTTGGCCCTCTCAGCTGCGCACGAGCGCGCAGCTTCCCTCCTCGAGCGGCCGGAACGCTTCAGTTGCGCTCAGCGTCGAGACCAGCTTGTAGACGTCGCCGGTCGACGTGCTCTCCGCAGGCTTCTTCACCTCGAAAAGATAGGCCGGATGAATCTTGCGCCCGTCGGCCCGGATCATGCCCTGGCCGAAGCAGTCGTCGTCCGTCGGCATCTTCTTCATCAGCTCGACCACCTCGCGGCCGTTGCGCTTGGCCTGCTCGACGCCGAGCTCCTTCACTGCCTTGAGGTAGTGCAGCACGCAGGCATAGTCGCCGGCCTGGCTCATGTTTGGATAGACGTTCGCAGCCAGGCGCGGCTTCACCCGGTTCATGAAGGCGCGCGTTCGCTCATTGAGATCCCAGTAGAAGGTCTCGGTGAGCGACAGGCCCCTGGCCGTCGACAGGCCCATGCCGAGGACATCGGTGACATAGCCGACCAGCGCCGCCATGCGCGTGCCGCCCTGGTCCAGACCAAACTCCTGGGCCTGCTTCAGACAATTGATCAGCTCATTGCCGGAATTGGCGAAGGCGATCACATTCGCGCCGCTCGACTGGGCCTGGAGCAGGAAGGACGAAAAGTCCGAGGTCGAGCCGAAGGGATAGCGCACCGAGCCGAGCACGGTGCCGCCGGCCGCCTTGACGAACTTCGCGGCGTCCGCCTCGGCAGCATGGCCGAAGGCGTAATCGGCGGTGAGGAAGAACCATTTCGAACCGCCGGTGCGCACGAGCGAGGTCGCCGTCGAATGGGCGAGGCACCAGGAATCCCAGGACCAGTGAACGAGGTTGGCGCTGCAGCTCTTGCCGGTCAGGTCCGACGACCCGGCGGTGGTGATCAAGGCAACCTTGTTTTTATCCTCGATCAGATATTTGGCCCCGAGTGCGATCGAGGAGTTGCCGACATTCTCGATCACGTCGACACCATCCTGGTCGAACCATTTGCGGATGATCGCAAGGCCGACATCGGCCTTGTTCTGATGGTCGGCCACCAGGATCTCGACCTTGATGGAAGGATTGGCCGCCATGAACTCGGCGGCCGCCTGCTGTGCGCACGCGACTGTCGTGGGCCCCGACACGTCGCGATAGATGCCGGACATGTCGGTGATCACGCCGACGCGGATCGTGTTGTCGGACTGCGCCCTGGCCAGGCGCGGCGCCAACGCCGTGGCGAGGCCCGCACCGACGAAATTGCGGCGTGTCATTTTCATGTCGTCTCTCCCTCGCCCGCCCTGCCTTCCGGCATGGGCCGTTGTTGATCGCGCTCGATGGTGTTGATCAGGCTTGCTGCCCGGCCAGATGACGGCCGGTGATGTAACCGAAGGTCATGATCGGCCCGAGCGTGATGCCGGCGCCGGGATAGTTGCCG
>Ga0065165_1000346_pt1 | contig 76065 bp, 66 predicted proteins | sample AraplaMF_Cvi_mMF_FD_63813 | JGI IMG/M metagenome (GOLD analysis project Ga0065165, IMG submission 63813) | Arabidopsis root microbial communities from the University of North Carolina, USA - plate scrape MF_Cvi_mMF (version 2) (version 3) | ecosystem: Host-associated > Plants > Roots >... | reverse complement strand
TGGGTGGGCTCGATCCGATCGCCAGCGGCCTGTCGCGGGGTGCAAACCGCGGCAGGCCGTTCCTCATGGAACAGGTCAAGGATAAACGATCGCGCTATTACAAGGGTGGGCAAAGGCGCAACGCGCCGTGCCCACGACCTTTCGCTCCATGAGCACATGGTGGGCACGCTCCGCTTTGCCCACCCTACGGCACCGCCTTCTTTGCTATAGTTCGACTCAAGTCCAGCAACCCCGCGGTCGACCGATGCAATCTCCACCCCCTATCGCCACGAAATCCTTCAACGACGCCGGCCTTGCCGTCGCCCGGCTCGAGGAAATCTACGAGCGCAACACAAAATTCCTGCGCGACCGGTTCGAGGCTTACGTCAACGGCGAGGTGATCACGACGCGGGTGCGGGCGTATTATCCGTTCGTCCGGCTCACGACCGCGACGCATGCGCGGTTGGATTCGCGTCTCGCTTACGGTTTCGTCGCAGGCCCCGGCGTGCACGAAACCAGCGTGACGCGGCCGGATCTGTTCCGCGCCTATCTGACCGAGCAGATCGGCCTCCTGATCCAGAATCACGGCGTGCCCGTCGAGATCGGCGAGTCCGCCGAGCCGATCCCGATCCACTTCGCCTATCGGCGCGACATCAACATCGAAGGCGCCATCACCACCAGCGAGAATTCCACCGTCACGCGGTCGCTGCGCGATGCGTTCGACGTTCCTGATCTCACCACCATGGACGACGCCATCGCCGACGGCACCTTCGTGCTGCAGCCCGGCGCGCCGGAGCCGCTGTCGCTGTTCCGCGCCGCGCGCGTCGATTACTCGCTGCGCCGGCTCTATCACTACACCGGCACCGATCCCGAACATTTCCAGAATTTCGTGATCTTCACCAATTACCAGTTCTATGTCGATGCCTTCGCGGAGCTCTGCCAGCGGCGGCTTCAGTCCGGCGAAGCCGGGCTCGAAGCGTTCGTCGCGCCCGGCAATGTCGTCACGCGGCATGACGGAAGCACAACGGGGACGGCACCTGCGCGCACGCCGAACATGCCGGCCTTCCATCTGGTCGCGTCCGGCTACCGCGGCATCACGCTGATCAATATCGGTACCGGCCCGTCGAACGCGCGCAACATCACCGACCACGTCGCCGTGCTGCGGCCGCACGCTTGGCTGATGCTCGGACATTGCGCGGGCCTGCGCAACACCCAGCGGCTCGGCGACTACGTACTCGCTCACGGTTATGTGCGCGAGGACCACGTGCTCGATCGCGAGCTGCCGCTGTGGGTGCCGATCCCGGCGCTGGCGGAGATGCAGGTCGCCCTGGAAGAGGCGGTCGAGGACGTCACCGGCCTCGAAGGCTTCGAGCTCAAGCGCCTGATGCGCACCGGCACCGTCGCCAGCGTCGACAACCGTAACTGGGAGATCTCAGGCCCCGAGGTGATTCGCCGCATGTCGCAGTCGCGGGCGGTCGCGCTTGACATGGAATCAGCGGCGATCGCCGCCAACGGCTACCGCTTTCGCGTCCCCTACGGCACGCTGCTCTGCGTCTCCGACAAGCCGCTGCACGGCGAGATCAAACTCGCCGGCATGGCCAGCGAATTCTACCGCCGCCGGGTCGGTCAACATCTCGAGATCGGGCTGAAGGCACTGGAGCGACTCAAGCAGCAGGAATCGGAGCGCCTGCATTCGCGAAAACTCCGCAGTTTTGCCGAAGTCGCGTTCCAGTAGAGCGGCATCCCGCTTCTCTCCAGTTGGCGGGGCAACCTGCAGCACGCCGGCGCCGGGCCGGCGGGACCGTTTCAATGCCGCTGACGCGCGACAAGATCATCGGCCACGACCTCGAGCGGCTGGCCTTTCGCTTCACCATGATGGGCGACAGCGACGCCGTGCAGTGCCAGATCAGCGACGCCGCGATGGACGAGCTCGCGGGCATGCAGGGCACCGAAAGCAGCGCGCGCCAGGCGCAGTTCTTGTCGCTGCGCGAGACCATCGAGCGGATCGCCTCGGACATCTATGACGAGGCGCCGCGGGTGCAGGGCTACGTGGTGCGGATTTTCATGCGGCATTTGGGGCGGCCGTATTAGCCCGCCGCGCTGTCAAGCGCAGCAATCACCCCTCCAGCTTCCTCAGCAACAGCTTCAGCGCCGTCGCCGCGAACATTTGCATGTTGCCGAAACGGTCGTTGCTTCCCGTCTCCAGCGTGATCACCTCCGCTGCCGGTCCTGATACCGCCATGCAGCTGTGGCCGGCGGCATCGCCGTAACGGTTGCCGGTGGGGCCGGCTGCGCCGGTTTCGGACAGGCCCCAGTCGGAGGAGAAACGGCCGCGCATCTGGTCGGCGAGGAGTTTGGCGTAGGGCTCCGACGAGGAGCGGAAGCCCTTCATTCCTTCGTCCGAAATATCCATCAGCGCGCGCCGTGCATCTCTGGTGTAGACCACCGCGCCGCCGAGGAAGTAGGCGGATGCGCCGGGCACGGCGAGCAGGCTGGCCGAGATCAGGCCGCCGGTGGAGGATTCCGCCACGGCGATGGTCTGTTTGCGCGCGATCAGTTTGGCCGCGACCTGTTCCGCGATGCCGACGAGCTCTTTCATCCCCAAATCCCTTGTTCTTCGCAACTGAGCTGCGCCTTCCTAGCATATGACGGAAGCCTTGGCCGAGTTGCAGGCGGCGGGCAGGCCTGCTTGAATGCAGACACAAGACGGCGGCGGTAAAGCGCGGCCCAATGACAAGACGAGGAAACGTGAGAAGGGAGACGTGATGGCGTCCCTGATCGCCGGCGGGGTGGATTGCGACGTGCATCCGGCCGTGCCGCATCTGACCAGCCTGCTGCCCTACCTGAACGACTATTGGCGCGACCAGGTGACGACGCGCGGCATGGTCGACCTCGTCTCGCAATCCTATCCGAAGAACTCGCCGATCCTGGCGCGGCCGGACTGGCGGCCGGAGAAGGGCAAGCCGGGCGAAAGTTTGGAGGACATGCAGCGCCATGTGCTCGATCCCTTCCAGCTCAAGCTCGCCATCTGCAATCCGCTCTACGGCGTGCAGATGGTGTTCTCCGAGGACATGCAGGCCGCATTCTGCCGCGCGCTGAACGACTGGCTGGTGAAGGAATGGCTCGACCGCGATCCGCGGTTGCGCGGCTCGATCGTGATTCCGACGCAGAGCGTCGAGAAGGCTGTCGCCGAGATCGAGCGCTGCGCGCAGGACAGGCGCTTCGTGCAGGTCCTGATGCTGGTGATGGGCGATACGCCGCTCGGCAAGCGCGCGCTGTGGCCGATCTACGAGGCGGCCGAACGGCTCGACCTGCCGGTCGGGATCCACGCCGGTTCCGCCTATCACAACCCACCGACGGCGGTGGGATGGGGGTCCTATCACATCGAGGATTATGTCGGTCAGGCCCAGGCGTTCCAGACCCAGCTCACCAGCCTGATCGTCGAAGGCGTGTTCGCGAAATATCCGCGGTTAAAGATGGTGATGCTGGAGTCCGGCGTGTCCTGGATCTCCCCTTATCTCTGGCGTCTGCACAAATTCTGGCGCGGGGTGCGGATGGAGACGCCGTGGGTCGATCGCGCGCCTCTCGAAATTGTGCGCAGCAACATTCGCTTCTCGTTACAGCCATTTGATGCACCGCCAGACGAAGCGACATTAATTCGCCTGTTTGATCATATGCAGTCGGACGAATTGGTCCTATTCTCCACGGACTATCCGCACTGGCAGTTCGACGGCCAGGACGCGCTGCCCGAAGGTCTGTCCCCCGATCTCGTGCGCAAGATCATGATCGACAATCCGCATGCAACCTATCCCCGCCTGATCTAGCCCGCTGCCAAAGGAGGCAAGGCGATGAATATCCAGTTCCGCGAAGGCACCGAAGCCGCTTCCCCACTGACTGCGAAGACCGCGATCGCGGACTGCGACATCCATCCGGCCCGGGCCACGCGCACCGAGCTCTACCCCTATCTCGCCAAGCGCTGGCAGCATCATCTCGAGATCTACGGCGTCCACGCCTATCAGGGCATGATGGAAGGGCCGCCCTATCCGAAGGCCCAGCCCAATGCCTCGCGCCGCGATGCCTATCCGCCGGAAGGCGGACCGCAGGGTTCCTCGCTCTCCTTCATGCAGAAGCAGCTGCTCGATCCCAATAACGTGCAGCTCGGCGTGCTGAATCCGCTCAACACCGGGCAGGGCATCCGCAACCACGAGCTTTCGGCCGCGCTCTGTTCGGCGATCAACGACTGGCAGATCGACAAATGGACCAGCAAGGACAAGCGCCTGAAGGCCTCCATCGTCGTCGGCAATGAGGACGGGCCTTCCGCCGCGGCCGAAATCCGCGAGCGGGCCGGCGACAAGAACTTCGTGCAGGTGCTGCTGCTCAGCCGCAATGTCGAGCCGCTCGGCCAGCGCCGCTACTGGCCGATCTATCAGGCCGCCGAGGAAGCCGGCCTTCCCGTCGGCGTGCATGCCTTCGGTTTCGGCGGCAATCCGATCACGCCGTCGGGCTGGCCGTCCTATTACATCGAGGAGATGGTCGGACATTCGCAGTGCCAGCAATCGGCGCTGGCGAGCCTCGTGCTGGAAGGCGTATTCGAGCGCTTCCCGAAACTGAAGATGGTGATGATCGAGGCCGGCTTCGGCTGGGCGCCGTCGCTGGCATGGCGGCTCGACAAGGCCTGGCAGCGGTTGCGCAGCGAGGTGCCGCATGTGAAGCGGCCGCCGTCCGAATATATCCGCGAGCAGGTGTGGTGGACCACGCAGCCGATGGAAGATCCGGAACGGCGCGAGGATCTTTTCGACGTCATCAAATGGATCGGCTGGGATCGCCTGCTGTTCGCGACCGACTATCCGCATTGGGATTACGACGAGCCGTCGCGCGTGCTGCCGGCCGGCGTCAGCGAAGCCAATCGCGAGGCGTTCTATCTGGGCAATGCCCGGAAGCTCTACGGGCTGGATTAATGGCGCAGCATGTTGTTGCTCTGGTGGATGAGCTTCCGCCTGGCACGCGAAAATTCCTGGAGATCGACGGCCGGCCGATCGCGGTCTTCAACATCAAGGGCGAATATTTCGGTCTGATGAACCGCTGCCCGCATCAGGGCGCAGCGTTGTGCGAGGGCCCGCTGATCGGGCTCGCGCAATCGAACGAGCCCGGCGAGATCGAATACACCAAGCTCGGCGAAATCATCCGCTGCCCCTGGCACGGCTGGGAGTTCGACATCCGCACCGGCCAGTCCTATTGCGACCCCCGCCGCTTCCGCGTGAAGGCCTATCCGGCCCATGTCGAGCCCGGCACGAACGTCGTGAAGGGGCAGTACGTTGCCGAGACTGTCACGGTGAAGGTCGAGAGCGATTACGTGGTGGTGGAGTTGTAGGCGAGCCGCACAGGGGCTCTGCTCCCTCGCGCCGCTTGCGGGGAGAGGGTTGGGGTGAGGGGGAGTCTCCGCAAGGACGGTGAGAATAGGATTCGCGGAGAGTCCCCCTCACCCGGAATCCGCGCTTTCAGCGCGCATTCCGGCCTCTCCCCGCAAGCGGGGAGAGGCGAAGAGCGACTAGTGCCCCGCGACCGGCTCCGCCGCCGTGTCATAGGTCGGCACCGTCTTGCCGCCGCCGCGATAGACGATCAGCGCTGCGATGATGCCGAGCACGGCCGCAAACATCAGCCACAGGCCCGGTGCGGCCTTGTTGCCGGTGTAGTCGATGAGCAGGGTCGAGGCGAACGGCGTGAAGGTGCCGAACAGCGCGGCGGCGAGCGCAAAGGCGAGCGAGAAGCAGGTGGTGCGCACATGCGCCGGAACGATCTCGACCAGCGCGCCGAGCATGGTGCCGCTGTACATGCCGAAATAGAACGAGAACATCATCTCGACCGCGAGCAGCTTGCCGAAGCTCGGCGCGGCCACCAGCCAGCTCAGCGCCGGATAGGCGGTGAGCAGCGCCAGCGTGGCGATGCCGATCAGCACCGGCTTGCGGCCGATACGGTCGGACAGCGCGCCGCCGACCGGATTCCAGATGAAGTTGGTGACGGCGACCAGCAGCGTCACCAGCAGCGCATCCTGCGTCGAGAGCTTCAGCACGGTCTTGCCGAAGGTCGGCGTGTACACGGTGACGAAGTAGAACGTCGTGGTGGTCAGGATCGCGATCATCATGCCGAGAATGACGATGCGCCAGTTGGCGAGCGCGGAGGCGAATACTTCGCTCGCTGTCGGATGCTTCTTCATCGCGAGGAACGCCGGGGTTTCTTCCAGCGTGCGGCGCAGGAGGAAGATCAGCGGAATGATCAGGCAGCCGACGAAGAACGGAATGCGCCAGCCCCAGGCGGCGACCGTGTCGGCCGGCATCACCTCGGAGAGGATGAAGCCGAGAATGGAGGCCACGAAGATCGCGACCTGCTGGCTCGACGACTGGAACGAGGTGTAGAAGCCGCGATTGCCGGGCGTTGAGATCTCCGCGAGATATACCGAGACGCCGCCGAGCTCGACGCCGGCAGAGAAGCCCTGCAGCAGGCGGCCGATCAGCACGATGATCGGCGCGGCGATGCCGATGGTGGCATAGCTCGGGCAGAACGCGATCACGACGGTGCCGAACGCCATGATGCCGAGCGTGACGATCAGGCCCTGGCGGCGGCCGATCCGGTCGATATAGGCGCCGAGCACGATCGCGCCGACCGGGCGCATCAGCGCACCGAGCCAGAACACGCCGAACGTGTTGAGCAGCGACGCGGTCTCGTTGGTGGAGGGGAAGAACGCCTTGCCGATCGCCGCGGCGTAGAAGCCGAACAGGAAGAAATCGAACTGCTCGAGGAAATTGCCCGAGGTGGCGCGCAGGATCGCGCCGACGCGCGACTTGATCTCGGGCGGATTGGTTGCTGGTCCAGCCATGGCGTTAGTCTCCCCTGGAAGGCGTGGCCGGCCGGAACTCATTTTCACGGCAAGGCGACAGATTGTTGCTGCGACAATCTGTCTTACCCCTTCCCGCGCGAGGCGCGGCGAGTCAACCGATTTCAATACGGAAGCTGATGATTTTTCAGGCTTTATTCTGCGTTGCAGCGACCAGCCATTGGCGGAATGCAACCAGCTTCGGCGCCTCGCGCCGGCCCTCCGGGGCGACGAGATAGAAGCCGGCATCGGCCGGCAGCGCGATCTTGAAGGGCACCACCAGCCGGCCCTTGGCGATGTCGTCCTTGACGTAGGACGTCCGCCCCATGGCCACGCCGATGCCGTCGATCGCGGCCTGGATCGTCATGAAGATCATGTCGAAGGTGATGCCGGGTTGCCGCGCGATGTCGGCCGGCAGGCCAGCCGCCGTCAGCCACAGCCGCCAGTCGTCGCTGTTCGCGTTCGACGTGTGCAACAGCGGATAGCCCTTGAGATCCTCGGGCTGGCGCAGCGGCCTGTCGCCGCGCAGGAGCGACGGGCTGCACACCGGAAACAGTTCGTCCGCCATCAGCCAGTCGGCGCGCAGGCCCGGCCATTGGCCGCGGCCATAGCGGATCGCGGCGTCGACGTTGTCGCGCTGGAAGTCGACCAGGCTGGTCGATGTCGTGATGCGGACGTCGATGCCGGGATGCTGCTCCTGGAAATCGGTCAGCCGTGGCAGCAGCCATTTCGCTGCGAGCGAGGCCAGCGTCGAGACCGTCAGCACCTTGTCGTCGTCCTTGCGCAGCAGCCGGTCGGTGGCGAGGCGTAGATCGTTGAAGGCGGCGCGGACGCCCGGCAGGTAGTCGCGCGCCTCCGGCGTCAGCGCCAGTGCGCGGTTCTGCCGGATGAACAGGCGGATGCCGAGCTCCTCCTCCAGCCGCCGGATCTGATGGCTGATGGCGGTCTGGGTCACGTTCAGCTCGGACGCCGCCAGCGTGAAGCTGAGATGGCGCGCGGCGGCCTCAAAGGCCCGCAATCCGTTCAGGGAGGGCAATCTGGCAGTCATCTGGCAGCAGGATGCATGAGCTTATTTCATGCGAAAAGGTACAAATTGTCGTTTGTCGCAGCGCACCAAGAAGTAGATATTCGCGGCCAAGTTAGCTCAAGGAGCTGAAAATGTCTACTTTGACCCACAATTCGATGACAAATCATCATGCGCCTGGTCTGATTGCCCAGATCGGCGAGACCCTTCACGTCTGGCAGGAGCGCTACCGGACCCGCCGCGAAATGGCGCAGTGGAGCAGCCGTGATCTCAACGACGTCGGGCTGTCCTGGTCCGATATCGCCGTCGAGGCAGAGAAACCCTTCTGGCGGGCCTGATTGGCCGCCAGGCCGGCGCCGCCTGTTCACAGGGGCGCCGGCGGTCCCTCCTTCTCGAGGTCATTTGTCATGAGCACCCTGCGCCTGGAAGATTTGAAGCAACATTCGGACGTGCTGCGCACCCGGCAGGGTGAGGCAATCAACGTTCGCTTCGTTGAGCCGCGGGACACCGAAGAGCTTCAGCACTATTTCCGCTCGCTCACGACGCGCTCGCGCTACAACCGTTTCTTCGGTGCGATCAGTGAATTGCCGAAGGGGCTGCTGGACGAATTCCTCGATGTTGGCGCGCGCGAGCGTTTCAGTATCGTCGTGACCAAGCTGGTCGACGGCTTCGAGACCATCGTCGGCGAAGCGCGCTATGCCTTTCACGCCGAGACCTCGACACTCGAGTTCGGCCTCTCGGTCGACGACCGCTGGCAGGGTCACGGCATCGCCACCGTGCTGATGAAGAATCTGGAATGCCGGGCTGCGGCGTTGGGTGCCGAGCACATGTTCGGTGACACGCTGCGCTCCAACGCAACCATGATCTCGCTCGCGCGCAAATCCGGCTTCGCTTTCGTCAATCATCCCGACGATTGGAAGCTGGTGCGCTTCGACAAGGAGATCCACGTCGCGCCGAAAGACATTCCCTGCGCGAGCTGGCGTCTCGTCGCTCTCTCCCGTCAGGCCGAAAGCCCCTCAGCCTCGGTCTGACGCTACTCCGCGCCCGGCCTGGCATTGCCAGAGCCGGGCATTTTTTTGTCCTTATTTCGTAGCGTCATCGGTGAAGTCGGTGGAGGTCGCGACCGACCGCCATCCGGCCAGTTCACGCGCCACGAACAGATTCTTGGCCTCGATCCGCTCGACCGTGTCGCTGCCGAGCGGCAGCCGCAGCGGCGGGTCCTTGGCGTCGGCGAGCTTCAGAAACGCCTGCGCCAGCTTGCGCGGATCGCCGCGCTGGCCGTGGTTGACGTCGGCCGCATGCGCGCGGGTCTTGCCGACGCTCTCGTGATAATCGTCGATCACCTGCGCCGTGCGCGACAGAGACGTGTCGTCGAGGAAGTCGGTGCGGAAGAAGCCCGGCTCGACCACGGTGACCTTGATGCCGAGCGGCGCGACTTCGCCGGCCAGCGCCTCGGTCAGGCCTTCGACGGCGAACTTGGTCGCGCCATAGACGCCCCAGCCGGGATAGCCGGTGTAGCCGCCGACCGACGAGATGTTGATGACATGGCCCGCGCGCTGGCGGCGCATATGCGGCAGCACCGCGCGGGTGACGCTGAGCAGGCCGAACACGTTCGTGCCGAACAGCTTCTTCGTCTCCGCGTCGCTGGCCTCCTCGATCGCACCCAGGAGGCCGTAGCCGGCGTTATTGACGAGGATGTCGATGCGCCCGAATGTCTTGACCGCCTGGCCCACGGCCTCGTGGGCCTCGGTCTCGCTGGTGACATCGAGCCGGGTGGCCAGCAGGCGCTCGTGAGCGCCGAGCCGCGCGGTGACGGTGGACGGATCGCGCGCGGTCGCGACCACGGCGTCGCCCGCCTCGAGGGCGGCCTCCGCAATCAATGCACCAAATCCACGCGAAGCTCCTGTGATGAACCAGACACGCATGATGTTGCCCTTTCCCATGTTGGCCGCGGCGATGTGCCGAGGTCGATGGGCAAGGTGTAGCGGCTCGCCATAGCTGAGATAATCCGCTATATGCTTTCCAAGCTAGTGAGAAAAACTCATCAATGCGGATTGATCCGTCCGACCTCGCGACCTTCCTCGCCATCGCCCGACACCGCAGTTTTCGCGCGGCGGCGACCGAGCTCGGCGTCACGCCGTCTGCGTTGTCGCATGCGCTGCGCAATGTCGAGGAGCGTCTCGGCCTGCGGCTCGTCAACCGCACCACCCGCAGCGTCGCGCTCACCGAGGCCGGCGAGCGCCTGTTCGCCCGCATCACGCCTGCGTTCCGCGACATCGACGACGCGCTCGAGGACCTCAACAATTTCCGCGGCAAGCCCGCCGGCACGCTACGCTTCACCGCCGCGCGCCAGTCGGCGCAGCTGGTGCTGCTGCCGATCGTGACGCGCTTCCTGAAGGCATTCTCCGATGTCAGCGTCGAGATCGTCATCAACGACGCCCTGATCGACATGGTCGCCGCCGGCTTCGATGCGGGCGTCCGCTTCGGCGAGACCATCGCCGCCGACATGATCGCCGTGCCGATCGGCCCGCGGCATCGCTTTGCCGTGGTAGGGTCGCCCGCGTTCTTCAAGACGCATAAACATCCGACGACGCCGCGCGACTTGAAAGGCCTGCCCTGCATCCGCTACCGCTTCACGTCAGGAGCGCTCTATCACTGGGAATTCGAGCGCGGCGGCATCGAGCTTGCCATCGACGTCACAGGGCCGCTGACCATGAACGACCAGGACCTGATGGTCGACGCGGCGCTCGATGGCGTTGGTTTCGCCTACGTGTTCGAAGCCCAGGTCGAGGCGCTGCTCGCAAAGCGCAAGCTGATCCGCGTGCTCGCCGACTGGTGCCCAGCCTATCCCGGCTTCTTCCTGTACTACCCCAGCCGCCGGCAACTGCCGGCCGCGCTACGGGCGTTCGTGGATTTTGCGAAGGTGCCTGCGCAGTAGTGCCTGTATCCCGTCATCCTGAGGTGCGAGGCATGGGACGCAACGCGTCCCATGTGGAGCCTCGAAGGATGGACGGCCCGGCTGTGCGTGACATGCGACTCGCAGCCACAGTTGGGCTGTCGCCCTTCGAGGGCCGCTGAAGAAGCGGCCACCTCAGGGTGACGGTCGAAGATTTTTGAGCCGCGTAGCCCGAACGGAGCGAAGCGCAATCCGGGATTCGTGCCGCAAACGCGGGCTTTCCCGGATTTCGCTGCGCTCCATCCGGGCTACGGACGCCGCCTACTTCCCCGTGAACACCGCCTTGCGCTTCTCGATGAAGGCCTGCACGGCTTCCTTGTGATCGGCCGTCGTGGTGAGGCGGATCAGCCGCTCGGCTTCGTGGTCGCGGGCAGTTTCGAAGTCGAACAGCAGGGCTTCGTCGAGATTGTCCTTCATATAGCGCAGCGCCAGGCGCGGGCCTTCGGCGAGCGACTTGGCGAGGGCGAAGGCTTCGGCCTGCAATTTGTCGTCGGGCACGACGCGGTTGACGAGGCCGATCGTCTCTGCGCGTGTGGCCTCGACCCGCTCGCCGGTGAACAGCAGCTCGCGGGCCCGCGCGGTGCCGACGAGGCGCGTCAATAGCCAGGCGATGCCGTAGTCACCCGACAGCGCGATGCGGGCATAGCCGGTGGCGACGAAGGCCGATTGCGCGGCGATGCGGATGTCGCAGGCCATGGCGATCGCGAGCCCGGCGCCGACCGCGGGGCCGGGCAGGGCGGCGATGGTCGGCTTGCGGATCGACACCAGCGCGCCCGTCAGCAGCCGCTGCCGTTCCTGCAGATCGGCGACCTTGTCGTCGAACGACATCTCCAGCTTCTTCGGATCGCGATGCGCGCCCATGCCCTTGACGTTGCCGCCGGCGCAGAAGGCCTCGCCTGCGCCGGTGAGCAGCAGCGCGCCGACGCCGGGGTTCTCGCCGCAATTGCGGATCATCGTGCGCAGCGCCGGGGTGAGGTTGTCCGACAGCGAGTTGCGTGCCTCCGGCCGGTTCAGCGTGATCACAGCGACGCGGTCGCGGATGACGCAGAGGAGTTCATTGGTGCCCGTGTCGACAGTGGTTTCCGTGGTCATATCGCCTCCCGTTCTTCCGTCATTGCGAGCGAAGCGCTCGAAGGGTGGGTTAGCGCAGCGTAACCCACCGCTTCTGTTGCAGCGGTGGGTTACGCCTTCGGCTAACCCACCCTACGCAGCGTCCTCAAAACTTCTCCACCCAGGGCCGCAGTTCGAGCTCCCAGCTCCAGGCGCTGCGCGGTTGCTGCAACACGTTCCAGTAGCTCTCCGCGATCGCATCAGGATCGAGCATCGAATCCGGCTTGTCCGCCGGCTCGGTGCGCGCCGCGCTGCGGATGCCGCCGTCGATGACGAAGTGCGCGATGTGAATGCCCTGCGGCGAGAGTTCTCGCGCCAGGCTCTGGGCGAGGCCGCGCAGCGCGAACTTGCCCATCGCGAAGGAGGCCGATTGGGCATAGCCCTTGACGCTGGCGGACGCGCCGGTGAACAGGATCGCGCCATGCTTGTTCGGCAGCATCCGCTTGGCGGCCTGCTGCGCCACCAGGAAGCCGCCATAGGCGCTGACCGCAATTGCTTGCGCGACGTCGGCGGGAACGAGATCGACGAATGGTCCGCGGGTGCGGCCGCTGGCATTGTAGACGACGACGTCGGGCGTGCCGATCTCGCGCTCGACCAGGCCGAACAGCCGCTCGACCTCTTCAGGATCGGTGGCGTTGCAGGCATAGGCCTTGGCGCCGGTCTCGCTGCAGAGCGCGCCGAGCTTCTCGACCTTGCGCGCGGCAAGCGCGACGCGGATGCCCTGCCTGGACAATTGCCGTGCCAGCGAGGCGCTCAGGCCTTCGCCGGCACCGACGATGAGGGCGATCTTGTATTTCGGCTGTTCCATGGTGTGATCTCTGACATGATCTCTTCGAGACGGGAAACCGTTGATCTAGGCATCCACCGCGCGGACAACCAGCCGTGTCGATCACAATTCCGCAGAGCGAATTGCTCCTTCACGGCGATCATGCCTCCCTGACGATTTGCGGCTTTATCGCGATCGGTGACTGGAGCATGATCGACATCATTCAACGCGGCAAGCGATAAGAATTGCCGTCTGGCGGGAACGAAGAGGACGATCATGCACAAGCCGGTCACAGCGCAGTCAGAAGATGCCGCGGCCGCACCATCCGGCCTGCTGGCGCCGGACACTTCTGGCATGAATTTCTATCGCGCCGATCAGGCGCTGACGGATCTGCTGCGCATCCATCTGCCGGAGAATTTGTTCCGCCACATCGAGCCGCAGCTCGACCGGCTCGGTGAGCTCGCCGGCGGCCGGCTCGACGAATGTGCGCGGCTTGCCGACCGGCATACGCCGGTGCTGCACCAGCGCGACAAGTTCGGCCGCGACGTCCAGTCGATCGAATATCATCCGGCCTATCGCGAACTGGAGAACGCTGCGTTCGGCGAGTTCGGCATCCATGCGCTGTCGATCCGCAAGGGCATCATGGGCTGGCCCGACAAATACCCAGTCGTCGCCAAGCACGCCTTCACGTTTCTTTTCAACCAGACTGAATTCGGCATGGGCTGCCCGATCAACGTCACCGACGGCTGCGCCAAGCTGCTCGCCAATTTCGGCGATGAGGCGCTGAAGGCGAAATATCTCGACGGCCTCACCTCGACCGACATGAACAGGCTGACCCAGGGCGGTCAGTTCATGACCGAGAAGGAGGGTGGCTCCGACGTCGGTACGCTGACCACGCGCGCGGTGCAGGAGGGCGATCACTGGCGCCTCTACGGCGAGAAATGGTTCTGCTCGAATGCCGACGCCAAGGTCGTGATGCTGCTGGCGCGCCCCGAAGGCGCCGGTCCGGGCACGCGCGGCGTCGGCCTGTTCCTGATGCCGCGCTTCCTCGACGACGGTTCGCAGAACAACTACCGGATCGTGCGCCTGAAGGACAAGCTCGGCACCCGCTCGATGGCCTCGGGCGAGATCAAACTCGAAGGCGCCATCGCCTATGCCGTCGGCAAGCTCGACCGCGGCTTCGTGCAGATGGCCGAGATGGTGAATTCCTCGCGGCTCTCCAACGGCGTCAAGTCGACGGCGCTGATGCGCCGCGCCTATCACGATGCAATGACGGTGGCGAAGAATCGCGTGGTGTTCGGCAGCCGCATCATCGATCTGCCGCTCGGCCGCCGCCAGATGCTGAAGATCATGCTGCCGGTCGAGCAGGCGCTGTCGATGAGCTTCCTCACTGCCGACGCGCTCGATCGCGCCGAGGCCGGCAGCCAGGACGCGGCGGCACTGCTGCGCATCCTGACGCCGACGCTGAAATTCCGCGCCACGCGCGATGCGCGCAAGGTCTGCGGTGATGCGCTCGAGATGCGCGGCGGCATCGGGTATATCGAGGAGTTCGCGACGCCGCGCCTGCTGCGCGATGCGCATCTCGGCTCGGTCTGGGAAGGCACGGGCAACATCGTCGCGATCGATGCGTTGCGGCGCGCGGTCGGCCGCCACGGCGCGGAATCGGCGCTCGCCGCCGACCTGCAGGCCCGTCTGGACGACAGCGCCTCGGTGCCGCAGGCGTGGCGCGACAAATTGCGCGGCCTCGTCGAACGTGCCGTCGGCTTTGCGCGCGAGGTCGCGGGCAAGTCGGAGAACGAGGCCGATGCGCGGCGCGCGACCAGCCTGCTCTATCATGTCGCAAGCGCGGTCGCGCTCGCCTGGGAAGCGCATCGCATCCACGCGATGCGTGGCGATGCACGCCGGCTGCTGCTGTCGCGGCTGGTGATCGATCATCGGGTGTCGCCGGGCGATCCGTTCCGGCTGACGGAAAATGCCGCGCAAGCGAAGATCGCGGCGCTGCTGCTTGGCGATCGCGATGCCCCGATGAGCGAGGTTGGCGAACTGGTTCTGGCGGCGTAGGCTGCACGCCACGATCAAACAAAAAACGCGATAGGGAGTGCTCGATGAAGGCCGCCGTCCTCTATGAAGTGAACAAGCCTCTGGTCATCGAGGATGTCAGCCTGCCGAAGCCCGGCCCGCGCGAGGTGCTGATCCGCACCGCGGTCGCGGGCCTCTGCCACTCCGATCTGCACTTCATGGAAGGCCTTTATCCGCATCCGCTGCCTGCGGTGCTCGGACACGAATCCGCAGGGATCGTCGAGCAGGTCGGCTCCGACGTCACCTATGTGAAGCCCGGCGACCACGTCGTCACCTGTCTCTCGGTGTTCTGCGGCACCTGCGACAATTGCACCACGGGCCGCACCGTGCTCTGCACCGACACCACGGTGAAGATGCTGCCGGGCGCGTCCAACCGAATGCAGTGGAACAGGGCGGAGAAACTGAACCAGTTTCTCAATCTTTCGTCCTTCGCCGAGCAGATGCTGGTGCACGAGAACGCAATTGTCAAAATCCGGAAAGAGATGCCGCTCGATCTCGCCGCGCTGATCGGCTGCGGCGTCATCACCGGCTACGGCGCGGTGGTGAACACCGCGAAGGTGACGGCGGGCGAGACCGTCGCGGTGATCGGCTGCGGCGGCGTCGGCATGGCCGCGATCAACGGCGCGCAGATCGCCGGTGCAGGCCGCATCATCGCCATCGACACCAATCCGGCGAAGCTCCAGCTCGCCACCAAGCTGGGCGCGACCGACATCATCAATCCCGCCGACGGCGACGTCGTGAAGCAGGTCCGCGACCTCACCAATGGCGGCGTGCATCACTCGTTCGAGGTGCTCGGACGCAAGGAGACCGCGGAGCAGGCCTTCGGCATGCTCGCCTCCGGCGGCACCGCCACCATCGTCGGCATGATCCCGTTCGGCCAGAAGATCGAGCTGCACGGCTTCGACTTCCTCAGGGAGCGCCGCATCCAGGGATCCTCGATGGGTTCGAACCATTTCCGCGTCGACATGCCGCGCCTGGTCGACTTCTATCTGCGCGGCCGGCTGCATCTCGAAGACTGGATCTCGGCCAAGCTGAAGCTCAGTGAGATCAACGAGGGCTTTGCCAACATGAAGGCCGGCAAGACGCTGCGCAGCGTGATCGTGTTCGATAGCTGAGCGCAGCTATCTAACGCCGTCATTGCGAGCGAAGCGAAGCAATCCAGACTACCTCTACGGAAAGACTCTGGATTGCTTCGCTTCGCTCGCAATGACGAGGAGGCGTCAATCGTCGAAAGCAGGCGGCGGCAAAAACCCGCCGAACTCGCGCTCGATCAACTCGGCGAGCTTCAGCGGTGTGCGGTCCTCCAGCCACGGGCCGACGATCTGAACGCCGACAGGCAATCCATCCGGCGCAAAACCCGTGGGGATCGCGGTCGAGGGGAGGCCGGGCAAAGTCGCGATGCCGGGCCAGGCGAGCTGGTCCGGATAGACGTGCTCCTTGCCGTCGATTGTGATGCGGCGGGTTTCCTGGTCGGGCGAATGATCGTGCGGATAGGCCGCCGTCGGCATCACCGGGCAGATCACCGCGTCGTATGTCCTGAACAGCTCGCGCCACTGCGCGCGCAGCCGCGTGCGTCCGGCGTTTGCCGCCACCCAGTCGCGATGGCTCAGCGCGATGCCGCGCAGCCGCTCGGCGGCGAGGCTGTTGTCGCTCTCGGGGAGCGCCGCCGCGGCCGCCCTGGCGCCGGCATAGACGTCAGGCGCGAAACTCGCGGCAAGGAACGACATCAGCATGCGCATGTAGAGCCGCGAGGAGGCCGCGAAATCCGGCAGCAATGGACTGCTGCGTTCGATCTTCACGCCGGCCTTGGCGAGATTGTCGGCAAGGGCGTTGATGCTGCCGCGCACCGCGGTGTCGGTCGGCATTACCGGATCGGTGTCGAGCACCAGCACGCGGAAGTTCTTGAATGCGGTGTGACGCGCGGCGGGAAGGTCGAGCTTGTAGGCGACGCCAGCCTCGATCGGGTCGGGCCCCGCCATCACGTCGAGCACCAGCGCGAGGTCGGCGGCGCTGCGCGCCATCGGGCCGATCACGGAAAGATCGCGCTCGAACGGCAGCGGCGGTGCCGGTGGGGCAAGATGCCCGCGCGTCGGGGCGAGGTTGAAGGTGGGCTTGTGCGCGTAGATGCCGCAATGAAACGCCGGTACACGCAGCGAGCCGCCGATGTCCGAACCGAGCGACAACGGACCATAGCCCGCGGCAAGCGCCGCCGAGGAGCCGCCGGACGAGCCACCCGGCGTACGGCCGAGATCGTAGGGGTTGTTGGTGGTGCCGTAGATCTCGTTGTAGCTCTGCCAGTCGCCGAGTGCGAGCGGCACATTGGTCTTGCCGACGATGACGGTGCCGGCGTCCTTCACCCGCATGATCGCCAGCGCGTCTTCCTTGGCGACGAAGTCCTTCTGCGCCGGAATGCCCCAGGTCGTCGGCAGGCTGGCGACGTTGAAGGATTCTTTCACCGTCATGGGCAGGCCGAGCAGCGGCTTGCGCTCGCCGCGGGCAAGCGCCGCGTCCGCATCGCGCGCGGCGTTCAGCGCGCGGTCGAAATCGCGCACGCAGATCGCGTTGATCTTGCCGTCGTGCCGTTCGATGCGATCGATCGCATCCTGCGCGAGCTCGACCGCGGAGACTTTCCTTGCGGCCAGTGCGGCCGACAGTTCGACCGCGCTCTTGTAACTCCATTCCGATTTCGCCACGACATGCTCCTGCGCTTCACTGGTTGCGATGATGCGCAGTTTGGCTGATTGCCGCAACCGCCGTTTGATGGTGGTTGATACGAGATGCTTCACATCGGGGCGATGACACTGTGGGCGGGAAGGCTACGCCGCCCCGATCAATATCCCCACCGCGAGCACAATCGCGCCACCGAGCACGATCTGGAACACCGCCTGCAGGAACGGCGTGTCCATGTAGCGCGAGCGGATGAAGGCGATCGCCCAGAGTTCGAAGAACACGACGATGCCGGCGATGCCGGTCGCAATCCAGAACGCGTTCGGCCAGCTGTCCGGGACGAGATAGGGCAGGGAGTGACCAAGGCCGCCGAGCGCGGTCATGATGCCGCTGGCGGCGCCGCGCAGCCAGGGCGATCCGCGCCCCGTCAGCGAGCCATCGTCGGACAGCGCTTCGGCAAACCCCATGCTGATGCCGGCGCCGATCGAGGCGGCCAGGCCCACCAGAAACGTCTGCCAGTTCTGGTGCGTGGCGAAGGCGGCCGCAAACAGCGGCGCAAGTGTCGAGACCGAGCCGTCCATCAATCCGGCGAGGCCCGGCTGCACATATTGCAGCACGAACATCCGCCGTCGCGTGCGGTCTTCCTCCGCGCGCACGTCGGGCTTGAGGATCTCGCCGGTCAGCGCCACCGCGCGGTTCTCGTGATGCTTCTCCTCCTCGGCGAGATCGCCGAGCAGACGGCGCACGCCGACATCCTCGGCCTGCTCGGCGGCGCGCGCGTAGAAGCGCTCGGCCTCGAGCTCCATGGTCTCGACCTCTTTCCGGATCGTGTCGAGCGGCAGGTTTTTCGTCAGCCAGATCGGACGGCGGCGCAGGAAGCCTTTGACGTCCTCGCGGCGGATCGGTGGCAGATGCTGGCCGAACCGCTCCTCGTAGAGCTGCAGCAGCCGATGCCGGTGGCCGCGCTCCTCCTCGGCCATCTCCTCGAAGATCTTTGCCGTATCGGGATAACGCTCGCGGAGGTCTTCGGCGAAGGTCATGTAAATGCGGCTGTCCTCCTCCTCGGAGGAGATCGCGACCGCCAGCACCTCGCGCTCGGTGAGTTCGACAAACGTCTTCACGGCGACCCTGAGTTCGATAGTTTAGAATTATTCTAAACTATATAGGGCGCCGCGGTTCCCGGGTCAAATCAGGCGGTTTTTGCGAGAAATTCCAGCAACAACCGGCTTACCTCGGCGGGTTGCTCCTGCTGCACCCAATGGCCAGCGCCGTCGACGAGATGGCAGCCGAGCATCCTGGTGCAGCCGCGTCCCTGCATCGCCTCGAACACGCCGGGGCGCTGATGGGTGCCCCAATCCTGTTTGCCCGAGATGAAGCAGGAGGGTACGTCGATGCTGCACCCCGCGAACAGCTGCATCTCGCGGGTGAGCATGCCTGTCGTGCCGTAGCGGTACCATTGCAGGCCGCCCTGGAATCCAGTGCGTCCATACTCCGCGCTGTAATAGGAGAGATCGCTGTCCGGCAGCCACTGGTTGGCGGTGATCGCGGCGGGCGACGGCATCTCCTTGGCGACCGTCTCGGCCATGGTCTCGGCGGCGTCCATCACGTAATAGGTCGGCATCTTCGCGAGCTCGCCCGCGGACCACGATGACAGCGGGTAAGGCTTGTTGCCGGTCCAGTCCGCGCTCTTGTGATGATAATAGGCGCGCAGGAAATCATGCAGGCCCTGCGGCGCGTGTTGCATGTCGCGGTTGGCCTCGCGTGTCGCGTAATACCATTGGTAATGCTTGCGCGGACGCGGCAGCGCGGCGAGTTCGCGATGCACGGGATCGGCGGTTGCGGGCTGCGCCGGCGCATCGGCCGTGCCAAACGGCAGCGTCGGCGCACCGCCGAACGGCGCGCTCATCAGCGTCACCGAGCGAAACACGTCGGGCCGGATCAGCGCGCACCATGCCGCCACCGGGCTGCCGAAATCGTGACCGGCCAGATCGACCTGCCTGTAGCCGAACGCCGACACCAGCGCGAGCGCATCGCGCACTAGGTTGAGCAGCGAGAACGGCGTGAGATCGCCATCGTAATCCGCGGTCCACCCGGTGGTGCGGCCATAGCCGCGCTGGTCCGGCGCGATCACGTGATAGCCCGCCGCCGCCAGCGCCGGCATCACCTTGCGCCAGGAGAACGCGAGCTCGGGAAAGCCGTGCAGCAGCAGGATGCAGGGACGCCCCTTGGTCTCGAAGCCGGCCTCGAGCACGTGCATGCGCAAGCCGTTGATGCCGTCGACGTAGCGGGAACGGATTCCGGCGGGGAGGGGGATTTGCGGGAGTGTTGTCATTGCTGTTTCCACTCGGGTGGAAGCGTAGGGTGGGCAAAGCGCAGCGTGCCCACCATAAGGAGTGGTGGGCACGGCGCGCCAAGCGCGCGCCTTTGCCCACCCTACGGCACCTCGGCTAAATCAAACCGTCTCACACACGAACGCATTGCCCTTGCGTTTGATCTTCCCGACCGATGGCGACGGGAAGTGCGCCGTGCAGCACAGCGTGTCGGTGTCGCAATAACGCTCCAGGAACCCGCGACGCGTTTTCGCAGCGGCCGCAGGATCGACGTCGAACTTGATCGACAGCTCCGGATAGAGCGTCTGCAACGGCGAGTGCATGAGATCGCCGGAGAACACGGCGTCGTCCTTGCCGCGGCCCATCGTGACCGCGAAGTGCCCGGGCGTATGGCCCGGCGTCGGCAGGATGCGGACGTGATCGCCGATCTGGTGGTCGTTGCCGACGAGCTCGTGGCGCTTGGCCTCGACCACGGGCAGCACGCTGTCGACGAAGACCGGAATCTCCGCTTTCGCGTTCTGCGCCGACCAGTGGTCGAATTCCTGCCTGCCGAAGATGTAGCGCGCGTTCGGGAAAGTCGGCACCCAGCGGCCGTTCTCCATCCGTGTATTCCAGCCGACGTGGTCGACGTGGAGATGTGTGCACATCACGAAGTCGATGTCGTCGACGGCAAATCCCGCGGCGTTCAGCCCGCGCAGATAGGTGTCGTCGGTCTTCATGTTCCATTTCGGCCGCGGCCTCGGCTTGTCGTTGCCGATGCAGCTGTCGATCAGGATGGTGTGATGCGGCGTCTTCACCACATAGGACTGGAAGCACAGCAGCAGCACGTCCTGATCGTCCAGTGCTTTGGCCTGCCGCATCCACGCGCGGTTTTCGGCCAGCACGTCGGGCGTCAGCTCCGGCAGCATTTCCAGTGCCGGGACGAACGAGGTTTCCTGCTCGATGACGCGATGGATGGTGAGATCGCCGACCGAGAACTTCAGGCTCATGAGAACTCCCGCGTTTTTTTACGCCGGAGGCGGCACCGAGATCTTCACGGAGGGCCGCTCCAGCATCTTCTGATGGAAAGCGTCGAGTTTGGGATAGGCCTTGCGCCAGCCGCAATCGGCGAAGCGGAAGTCGGCATAGCCGAGCACGCAAACGAGGCCGATCTGCGAGATGTCGAACGGGCCGTTCAGCACCTCGGGCATGTCTTCGAACCGCGCCATGCCGGTCCAGGCGCGATTCCAGTGGTCGCCCGACCACGCCTGCCACTGCAGGCCCTGCGGCCGCACCATCTTCTCGTAGCGGCACAGCAGCATGGAATCGAGCATGCCGTTGATCAGCGAATGATTGGTCTTGGCCTGCCAGCGTGCGCGGCCGTAATCCGGGATCAGGCTGCCGCCGGCCAGCTCGTTGAGATATTCGACGATGACGTAGCTATCCAGAATGACGTCGCCGTCATTGGTGATCAGCACCGGCAGCTTCTTCAGCGGCGTGATCTTCGAGTAGTCCTCGTTGGCCGTACCCGGCGCGACGGTTGCCGGCGTCAGCTCGATCTTGTCGATCAGCCCGAGCTCGATCGCGGCGATCCGCACCTTGCGGGCAAAGGGCGAGGCGGGGGAGAAGGTGAGCTTCATGGGAATGTCCTACGAGTGACCGGCAGCTATTTTCGTCATTGCGAGGAGCCCACGACAAAATTGCGAAGCAATTTTTGCGCTGGTGACGAAGCAATCCAGAGTGTCGCCGTGGAGGGATTCTGGATTGCCTCGCTTCGCTCGCAATGACGGGGAGAGGGCAGACGGCCGCGGCTTACGCCGCGACGATCTCCTGGCGCTGCTCGCCGAGGCCTTCGATGCCGAGCGTGACGACGTCGCCGACATTGAGGAAGGTCGGCGGCTTCATGCCGAGACCGACGCCGGGCGGGGTGCCCGTGGTGATGATGTCGCCCGGCAGCAGCGTCATGAACTGCGAGACATAGGAGACGCACTTGGCCATGGAGAAGATCATGGTCGCGGTCGAGCCCGTCTGGCGGCGCTGGCCGTTGACGTCCAGCCACATCGGCAGGTTCTGCACGTCCTTGATCTCGTCCTTGGTCGCGAGCCACGGGCCGACCGGGCCGAACGTGTCGTGCGACTTGCCCTTGGTCCACTGACCCAGGCGCTCGATCTGGAAGGCGCGCTCGGAGACGTCGTTGCAGACGCAATAGCCGGCGACGTAGTTCAGCGCATCGGCTTCCGAGACGTATTTGGCGCGGGTGCCGATGATGCAGGCGATCTCGACTTCCCAGTCGAGCTTGGTCGAGCCGCGCGGCTTCTCCACCGCATCGTTCGGACCGGACAGCGAGGTGTTGGCCTTGATGAAGATGATCGGCTCGGTCGGGATCGGGGAGCCGGTTTCCTTGGCGTGATCGCTGTAGTTGAGGCCGATGGCGACGAACTTCGAGATGCCGCTGACGGGCGCGCCGAACCGGGGCTTGCCGGAGACGGCGGGCAGGGACGCTGGGTCGATGGCCGCCAGCTTCTTCAGGGATTCCGGCGAATAGGCCTCGCCGGTGAGGTCCTTCAAATGCGCCGACAGATCGCGCAACTGGCCGGATTTGTCGATCAGGCCGGGCTTTTCCGCACCCTTTTCGCCATAACGAACAAGCTTCATTCTCGTTTCTCCCTGAGTGGACCGATCGGTTAAATAGCTTCATGGAACAGGGCGGCGGGAAATTCAACCGCCGAAAAGGCGTGCATTGCAGGCCTCCGGATTCGGTGGGTGGCCCGGGTCTCGTGCCCCGGACGCTGCGCAGCGCGAAGCGGTGCGCTGCAGAGCCGGGGCCCATGTCGCGGCATTCTGGGTCCCGGCTCTGCGGAGCAGCGTTGCACGCTGCACCGCGTCCGGGACACGGCATCATCCCAGCGCCACAAACCTGAACGCGTCCCCGTCGCGCTTGATATGCCCGGCCGAGAAATGCCCGCCGATCACCAGCGTCGGCGTGTCGGCAAACCGCCCGAACAGCTCGCGGCGCGTCACGGCCGATTGGCTCTGGTCGGAATCCGCGGTCGAGGACCAGCCGAGATGCTTCATCTGGCAGGGATGATGGGCGACGTCGCCGGTGAGCAGACCCCGCTCGCCGTCCGACTGGATCAGGATGCTCATATGGCCGGGGCTGTGGCCCGGGGTCGGGATCATGCTGATCTCGTCGGTGAGCTTGTGATCGCTCGGGATCAGATCGGCCCGGCCGGCATCGACGATCGGCTTGACGGAGTCGCCGAACACCGCGGCCTTGTCCGGCTCGGTCGAATGGTCGCGCCAGTGCTCGTATTCGGTGCGGCCGAAAACATAACGCGCCTTCGGGAACGTCGGCACCCATTTGCCGCCTTCGAGCTTCGTATTCCAGCCGACATGGTCGACATGAAGATGCGTGCACAGCACGGTGTCGATGCTGTCGGGCGCGAAGCCCGCCGCCGTCATGGTTTCCAGGAACGGCGATGAGCGGTTATTCCAGGTCGGGACGTTGCGGCCCTGCTTGTCGTTGCCGAGGCCGGTGTCGACCACGATACGCCGCGACGGCGTCTCCACCACCAGCGAGTGGATCGACATTTTCAGTCGCCCCTCTTCGGTGGCGAAATGCGGGATCAGCCAGGGCAGCTTCTGGATTTCCTCGGTGCTGGCCAGCGGCAGGATGAAGCGGGTCGAACCGACCGTCTCCATTTCCACGACCTTGGTGATCTTGACCCTGCCGACCGTCCACTGCATGCGCTGCGCCCTCGATTTTCTTGCTTTCGTGAAAAGATGCGGCTTTCCGCGGTCGAACGCAATGGATCATCTGTCGTGATGTCGCGTTATCGCAAGAACCCGAAACCAACCGGACGACGCCCCAAGGGGAAACTCATGCCAGAGCTTGCCATTTCCGCCGACAAGGTCGCCTTCATTATCGAGAAGGCCCGCGAATTCGACGTCAAGGAAGGCGCGACCGATCCGGATTCCGGGTCCAACGCGGCCGACGATGACGAGATCGACGTGCTGGAGGACACCGCGTCCGATCCGGTCGCGGCCGAACTCGCGGGGTTCATCCGCGCGCTGAACGAGGACGAGCAGCTCGATCTGGTCACGCTGATGTGGCTCGGTCGTGGCGACGGCGAGGTGGATGAGTGGGACGATCTCCGCACCCGCGCCGCTGAAGCCCGCGCCGAATACAAGGCGCCCCGGCGCGAAGCCGTGCAATATCTGCTGGGCGAGCCGATGCTGGGCGATCTATTGGCGGACGGCATGGACGCGCTCGGCATCGACTGGTCCGACGAGCGGATCACGCCGGTGGCGTAGAGGGCTTTAGGTCAAATCGCTCGAGCGGCGGTCTCGGTACAACCTCTCCCGCCTGCGGGAGAGGTCGGCGCGTCCGGACGATGCGAAGCATTTGGCGAAACTCACGCCAACTACCGCGCGCAATCCACAATCACCGTGCCGAGCTTGTCGCCCTTCTCGACGGCGAGATGCGCCTGCGCCGTGTCCGACAGCGCAAACTGCGCGGCGACATTGTGAATGCGAGCACCTGCCGCCAGCCATTTCGTGATGTCGGCCTGTGCCGCCGCGAGCAATGCGGGCGGCAGGGCGAACAGCACCAGCGAGCGCAGGTTGATGCACTTCTCCATCAGTTCGCGCATCGGCACATCAGGCGTGCGGTTGCCGTTGGTGGCGTAGACGGCGATGGTCGAATTGACCGCCATCAGCTTCAGCGTGGTTGCGATGTTGCCGCCGAAATCGACATCGACGACGTGGTCGACGCCGCGTCCGCCGGTGAAAGCCATCGCTTTCGCGACGACGTCTTCGCTCCTGTAGTTCACGACGAGATCGGCACCCGCCTGCTGCGCCTGCTCGCCCTTCACGGCCGAGCTGACCGTCGCGATCACCTGCGCGCCGCCCCATTTGGCCAGCTGCACGGCGTAATGGCCGACGGCCCCAGCGCCGCCGGTAACGAGCACGGTCTTGCCGACGATCGGCCCGTCGGCGAACAGCGAGCACCACGCGGTCATCCCGGGGATTCCGAGCGTTGCGCCTTCGGCAAAGGAGAGATTGTCCGGCAGCGGTGTCGCCAAATGCTCGGCGAGCGCGATGTATTCAGCCGCGGTGCCGAAGGCACGGCCATTGCGCTGGCCGTTGAACAACCAGACGCGGTCGCCCAGCTTGAAGCGCGTCACGCCGTCGCCGATCTGGTCGACGAATCCCGCGCCGTCGCTGTTCGGAATCACGCGCGAGAATTCCATCGCGCGATAGCTGCCGCCGCGTCGTCCGACATCGGCCGGATTGACGCCGGAGGCTTCCAGGCGAATGCGAACTTCGCCTGGACCTGCGACCGGCGTCGCCATCTCACCATAGGTGAGAACGTCCGCCGCCGGTCCTGTCTGCTCGTACCAGACCGCTCTCACAGCGTGCCGGGGAAGGCGCCGCCATCGAGCAGAATGTTCTGGCCGGTGATGAAGCCGGCCTTGGCGCCGCACAGGAACGCGCAGGCATAGCCGAACTCGTCGGGCTGGCCGAAGCGGCCGGCCGGATTGAGCTTGGCGCGCTCGGCCAGGATCTGGTCGGGCGTCGTGCCGCGCTTGTCGGCTTCCGCCTTCGCGGTGCCGGTCAGGCGGTCGGTCTCGAACGGACCCGGCAGCAGGCCGTTGATGGTGACGTTGTTGATCACGGTCTTGCGCGAAAGGCCGGCGATGAAGCCGGTGAGGCCGGCGCGCGCGCCGTTGGACAGGCCGAGGATGTCGATCGGCGCCTTCACCGCGGCCGAGGTGATGTTGACGATGCGGCCGAACTTGCGCGCCATCATGCCGTCCACGGTCGACTTGATCAGCTCGATCGGCGTGAGCATGTTGGCGTCGATTGCCTTGATCCAGTCGTCGCGGGTCCAGTTGCGGAAATCGCCGGGGGGCGGGCCGCCGGCATTGTTGATGAGGATATCAGGCTCGGGGCAGGCCTTCAGCACGGCCTCACGGCCGGCGGGTGTGGTGATGTCGCCGACGATCTCGGTGATCTTCACGTTCGGATAGGCCTTCCGGATTTCGTCGGCCGTCTTCTTTAGGGCTTCGGCGCCGCGCGCGGTCAGCGTGACGTCGACGCCGGCTTCGGCCAGCGAGATGGCGCAAGCGCGGCCGAGGCCCTTGCTGGATGCGCAGACGATGGCGCGGCGACCTTTGATCCCAAGATCCACTGTTTCACTCCCGTAAATGTCAGGCAGGTTTTTGGACGGGCGGCACTCTAGCCAACTGTGACGCCGCTGATAAGGGAGGGGCCCGCGTCAAAATGCATGGCGTGCGCTGCGGCGATGCAAATGCGCGGGCATGATCCGGAAAGGTGTGCAGCGGTTTTCCGAAAGGATCATGCCCAAACAATAAAAAGAGGCGCCCTAGATGCGCCGCTCTTCCTTGAGGCGGTCGATCGCGGCGGCGGCCTCCGGCGGCAACGTCTTGAAGCCCATGCGTCCCGCCGCGGAGAACAGCGGCCGCAGATGCGAGCCGGCGAGGAAGGGCGGTTGGCGGTTGGCCGGCACGATCTGGTCGAACACCAGCACCAGCGTGGTCGCGACGAGACCGACCCTGATGGCGCCGAGTGCGGCGCCGCCGAGCCGGTCGCCGATACCGGCCTCGCGGATCGTGTCGTTCAGCGCCAGCCGGCCGATATATCCGAGCAGCATGCCGACGACGATGAAGATGCCGAAGAACCAGATCCAGTTCTGGAATAGTGGCGCATTCGGATTGTTGGCGACCTGTGGGACGACCAGCGGCATCAGCGCAACCGCAATCGGCGCGGCGAGCAGGTAGGCGAGGATGGTCATGGCGCTGCCGAGCAGCCCGGTCCTGAAGCCGAAGCCGATTGCGATGGCGAGCGCGGCATAGACCGCGAGATCGAAACTGTTCATAAGCGAGCGAGCCTGCCTCGATGGAACGAATGAACGCCGAACCGATCATTCCGGTTTCAGATCGTTAAAATCGTCTGTATTGATGGCTCCAAAGCTACAGGGAATTCGTTCAGGGACCGCGCCATGTCAGACCTATTCGACGTCAGTAAAGAAACCATCCTCGTGACGGGCGCGAGCCAGGGGCTGGGGCGGCAATTTGCCCGGGTTCTGGCCGCAAATGGCGCGGCCGTCGCGCTCGCGGCGCGGCAGACCGACAAGCTACGGAGCCTCGAGGAGGAGATCCGCGGCAAGGGCGGGCGCGCGGCCGCCGTCGCGCTCGACGTCACTGATACCGCCTCGATCGCGAAGGCGGTCGATGCCACCGAAGCGGCGCTTGGGCCCATCACGGTGCTGATCAACAATGCCGGCATCGCCATCGAGAAGCTCGCGACCGAGCAGACCGAAGCCGATTGGGATGCCGTGATCGGCGCGAATCTCAAGGGCGCCTATTTCCTCGCGACGGAAGTTGCGCGTCGCATGATCGCGCGCAAGCAGGAAGGCAACATCGTCAACATCGCCTCCGTGCTCGGCACCGGCGTGCTGAAGGCGGTCTCGCCCTACGCGATCTCGAAGGCCGGCATCCTCCAGGCGACGAAGGCGATGGCGCTGGAGCTCGCGGGCCAGAATATCCGCATCAACGCGCTCGCGCCCGGCTATATCGACACCGAGATGAACCACGCCTTCTGGTCGACGCCTGCCGGCGAACGCCTGACCAAGCGCATCCCCCAGCGCCGCATCGGCGCCGAATCCGATCTCGACGGCGCCATCCTGCTGCTGGCGTCGCAGGCGTCGCGCTACATGACGGGAAGCGTGATCACGGTGGATGGCGGGTTCCTGTTGAACTGAGTGCGCACGCACGGTTCTATCCACATCGTCATTGCGAGCGTAGCGAAGCAATCCAGAGTTTTTCCGCGGAGGGATTCTGGATTGCTTCGCGGAGCCCGTCATTGGGCCGCGCTTCGCGCGGACCCGTTGGTTTGCAATGACGAAGAGGAGATGCCACTACCGCATCTCAGCCTTGATCATATCAGCCGCCTTCTCCCCGATCATGATCGTCGGCGCATTGGTGTTGCCGCCGATCAGCGTCGGCATGATCGACGCGTCGACGACGCGAAGTCCCTGAACACCGTGCACCTTCAGCGTGGGATCGACCACCGCCATCGCGTCCGTTCCCATCTTGCAGGTGCCGACGGGGTGATAGACCGTGTCGACGCGGTTGCGCAGAATGTTGCGGATGTCGTCATCCGTGCGTACGTCCGCGGTGAACATGTCCTTCTTCTGCAACCCGCGCAGCGCCGGCGTCTCCATCAGCCGGCGCGTGGTTTTGAAGCCCGCGACCATCGCTTCGAGATCCTCCGCCTCCCCCAGGAAGTTCGGATCGATCATGGGGGCCGCGAGCGGATCGGCGCTTTTCAGCCACACGCTGCCGCGGCTCTTCGGCCTGAGCAGGCAGACATGACATGAGAAGCCCGCCTCCTTGTGCTTCTTGCGCCCGTGGTCGTCGAGCATCGCGATGACGAAGTGGAGCTGGATGTCGGGCACGTCGAGATCGGCCTGCGTCTTCAGGAAGCCGCCGCATTCGGCGAAATTGGTGGTCATCAGGCCGCGCCGCTCGCGGCGATAGCGCTGGATGCCGCGGAGCAGGGACGGCAACCGGCCGAGCGAGGCGTGCACGAGGTGCGGATAGTCGGAGGCGTAGACGAACACGAAATCCGGATGATCCTGCAGATTGCGCCCGACGCCCGGCAGATGATGCGTGACGCCGATGCCGTGCGCACGAAGCGCATCGCCGTCTCCGATGGCTGACAGCATCAGCAGCTGCGGGGACTGGAAGGCGCCGCCGGCCAGGATCACCTCGCGGCGCGCGAGCAGCTGTTTTGTCTGCTTGCCCTGCACATATTCGATGCCGACGGCGCGCTCACCCTCGAATAGGATCTTGGTGGCATGTGCGCCGGTCTCGATGCGCAGATTGGGACGCTTGCCGATGTGAGGCTGCACATAAGCGCGCGCCGCGCTCCAGCGTTCGCCGCCGTGCTGCGTCACCTGATAGCTGCCGAGCCCTTCATGATCCTCGCCATTGAAGTCCTCGCGGATGCGGAACTGCGCCTCGCGCGCGGCCTGATGGAAGATCGCGTGGACCGGATTGTCCGTGCGCAGCCGGTTGACGTGCAGCGGGCCGTCCTTGCCGTGGTACGCGCCGTCGAAATCGGAATTGTTCTCCGAGCGCTTGAAGTAGGGCAGCACGTCCGCATACGACCAGCCGGCATTGCCGAGCGAGGCCCAGTGGTCATAGTCCCATTTGTGGCCGCGGATATAGACCATGGCGTTGATCGCCGAGGAGCCGCCGAGGCCCTTTCCGCGCGGCTGATAGCCGATGCGGCCGTTCAGTCCCTTTTGCGGCACGGTGTCGAAGGCCCAGTTGGCCGCGGGATATGGCAAGGCGAGCCCGAACGGCGTGGTGATCCGCCAATTGTCGTTCGGCCCGCCCGCATCGAGCAGCGCCACCGATGTCGCCGCATCCTCCGACAGCCGCCCCGCCAGAGCGCAACCGCCTGAGCCCGCGCCCACGACGACGAAATCGAATGTATCAGTCAATTGGTATTCCTCTTGGCATTTTCTTTGTTGGTGTTGGTGTCAGCTACGACATGAACCGCATCATCTTCTCCAGCCGCGCGATCTTGCCGCCATAGGGCGGATAGAGATCGGCGAGGCGATTGAACTTCGAGCGATAGAACACCGGCTTCAGCTTGCTGAAGGTCCGAAAGCCCCATTCGCCGTGATAGGCGCCGGTGCCGGACGCGCCGACGCCGCCCAGCGGCTGGTTGATTTGCGCGAAGTGGAACAGGCAGTCGTTGATGGTAACGCCGCCGGACACGGTGCGCGCCAGCACCTCGTCGCGCGCGGCGCGATCCTTGCCGAACCAGTACAGCGCCAGTGGCCGGTCGCGGCGGTTGACGAAAGCGATGGCCTCGGCCGGCTCGCGATAGCCGAGCAGCGGCAGCACCGGCCCGAAGATCTCGTCCTGCATCGCCGCCATCGCTTCGGTCGCGCCGACGATCAGCGTCGGCGGGAATTTGCGGTGCGCCTTCCAGTTGGGATCATCGGGCCTGGCCGGCTGCAGGATCTTGACGCCGCGTTGTGCTGCATCCGCGACGAGCCCTTCGAGCCGCGCATAATGCCGGTCGGAAATCACGGAGGTGTAGTCCTTGTTGGCGGGATCGGTGCCGAACATGCGCCGCATCTGCATGCGGACCTTTTCGGCGAAGGCCTGCAGCGACTGCGCGGGCACCAGCACATAATCCGGCGCGATGCAGGTCTGCCCGGCATTGAGCAGCTTGCCGTAAGCGATGCGTTCGGCCGCCTCTTCGAGATCGGCGGAGGCGTCGATGATAACAGGCGACTTGCCGCCGAGCTCGAGCGTGACGGGCGTGAGGTTACGCCCCGCGGCCTCCGCGACCAGCCGGCCGACCCGCGTCGAGCCGGTGAAGACGAGGTGATCGAACGGAAGACGGGCGAAGGCCTTTGCGATGTCCTCCTCGACATCGGTGACCAGCAACTCGGTGGCATCGAACCTCGCCGCCACCGTCTCCTTCAGCAGCGCGGAAAAATGCGGCGACAGCTCGCTCGGCTTGATCATGACGCGGTTGCCGGCGGCGATCGCGCCGATCGCGGGTGCGAGCGTCAGCTGCAGCGGATAATTCCAGGGCGCGATGATGCCGACGACGCCGAGAGGCTGCGGCATCAGCCGGTTGCGCGCGGGCAGGAATTGCAGCGCGGTCGCCACGCGCTGCGGCGTCATCCAGCTCTTGAGATGTTTGGTGGCATGCCGGATCTCGGAGAACAGCATCATGGCCTCGGCGATGGTGGTCTCGACCGCCGAGCGGTGGCCGAAATCGGCCGAGATCGCCTGCCGGAAGCGCTCCTCGTTGTCGGCGACCACCGCGCGCAGCCGCGCCAGCCGGTCGAGCCGTTCGGACAGGTCGGGCGCCGGCTCGGCCCGCGACCGCGCGACCATGGCCTGGAAGGCCTCGTCGAGGCCGTGATGCGGCGCGCGCGTCGGGGATTTGTCCAAAGCCTGGTCCATGGCGTTCCTCCCCCGAATGGCGTTCGCGCCGGCGTTTTGTTGCCGCAGGCTGGCGCTTTGCGGAACTTCTGGCAAGAGCACGCCGAATGCGTCGCAAATCGGCCCATCCCCCTGTCATAAAGTCGAAAAAAACGTCTCCGCGGCCCTTTCCAAAGGCACCCCGGGTTGGTACATACCCCCCGCACCCGACGGGCTTTGCCCCGGGGTTGCCTTCCAAGGAAGCCTTCGGGACGGGAGAAGCAAGCCACGCGAACAGCGTCGGCCCTCAATCCACCGTCCCCGGCATTTTGACGAAGGCGCGCAACGGTTTAACGCGGGGTGGAGCAGCCCGGTAGCTCGTCAGGCTCATAACCTGAAGGTCATAGGTTCAAATCCTATCCCCGCAACCAAATTCGGAATGACCGGTTCCGATACGAAAATGGCCCGCTTCATGCGGGCCATTTTTGTTTTGGAGGAGGACTGCTGAGGTGTCTTGGGTCAGTCAAAGTCACGAGTCGTCGCGTAAGCCGCTGGCCTGCATCAATTTTGTCACCTCGATACTGGCGCGACGCGGTACCGATGACGGTACCAAGTCTCCTGCTTCGTCAGAATCGAGATTAACGGGTTCGTCGAGGTTTATTCCACGGACTGAATTGTCCGACCCTCGGCTTTCGCTCGTGACAAAGCGCACATTTTACAGAACAGGATTGTCCTATCGCTGATGGTGCAGGCGAGGAATGGTTCTCGCCGTGCCATAGGAAATTGACAATGATTGCAACGAATAACGAGATGCTTGAATTGAATGCGGCCGACCTCGACAGCGTGAGCGGCGGCGGCATCCCTGGCGCCGAGAAGTCGAGCGGCAGCCAACGATCGGGCGGAGAGAGCTCCGGTGGCGGCGTCAGCTCCAAGCTGCTCGGCGAATTCGGCTGCGCGGTGGGGCTGAAGCTCTGCTAGTAAGTCGTCATTTGAATCGATGAAAGGATACGAAGGGGCCGTCAGTCCTCGCGGTCCCTTCTACTTTATCACTCCTGCAAGCCCAGCAAGCCGAAGCCGAATAGCTCATCAAAATCGGCCACGAACTCCGAAATCGGTCGGCTACGATTGACTGCTTAGGCTATTCGTCGATCCGGTTTGGACTCGCCTCCATTTCCCGGATCGCGAGATGGCCCCGGTCGTCAAATCCCCCGCTGCCTCACCGGCCGGGGCCATCCCGTATCGTGGCTGCGTTCGTCACATCGCAACCCGGGCGTTTCTGACCTGCCCATAGGCATGAGCGCCGGCCGCTGAGCCATAAAAAACTATCGATCTTCAAAACATGACAAGCGCCGGGCCAGCGCTAGAGTTTTGCTTTCAGGCTTTCTTGGCTGGAGGCACATTCGCGATGGAGCTGACTTTCGTCTATGTCATTGTGCCGCTGGCATTGGGCGCCACGCTCGCTCTCTTGAGCTGGTTGATGGGGTGGCTTGCCCTGCTTCTGATGATCCTGGATTGAGTTGTATCCGCTAGCCGGGCAAGACTTCGGACAAAAGGCGCGAGCTTTCGCCACTGCCGGATGTCGTCTTCTTATGGGCCATCAAAAGTTGCACGACGCAGAAAGCTGCCGGAGTATCCCGACAGCCTGCACGACCTCCCGGCGGGCTGAAGGCCCGGAGCGCCAATACGGATGCCAGCCCCGGGAATGCTCCGGGCCTTTCGCTGGCTTCTGCGGCCTCACTCAAGCAAGTTCAGCAGCGGCGCGCTGCATGTTCGAGGCCATATCGTTCGTCACAGCGCTCTGTTCTTCGACGGCAGCTGCGGTGCTGGCCACGTACTCGTTCACGTGGCCCATCGCACCCCGGATCGCCGCCAGCGCGGCAATGACATCGGATGACACGCGATTGAGCGCGTCGATTTCACCCGTGATCTTCTCGGTCGCGTGCTTCGCCTGATTGGCGAGGCCCTTGACCTCTGAAGCGACCACCGCGAAGCCTTTGCCGGCCTCGCCGGCGCGGGCGGATTCGATGGTCGCATTGAGAGCGAGCAGGTTGATCTGGCCCGTGATGTTGCCGATCAGGTCGACGATGCCGCCCATCGCCTCCGCTGCGGTGTTGAGCCGCTTCGCCTGAACGTCAGCGGCCTCGACCTGGCCGAATGCATCGGCCGTCGTCTGCCGTGACTTGACCATCGTTTCCGATATCTCGCGGATCGATGCGTTCATTTCCTCGCTGCCGGCGGCGACCGACTCGATCAGACCCCTGGCGCGATCCGCCTTGATGCGGGCGAGCGCCTGCGCCGACACGTCGGTGGCGTATTTGACGACCTTGAATGGATTGCCGTTCAAATCCATGATTGGGTTGTAGGACGCCTGGATCCAGATCTCGCGCCCGCCTTTCGCCAGCCGCTTGTATTCGGCCTGCTGATATTCGCCGCGATTGAGCTTTCGCCAAAACTCGGCGTAGTCGGGCGATCCGCGCTCGGCCGGTTCGACGAACATGCTGTGATGCCGGCCCTTGATTTCCTCGAGGCCGTATCCCATTGCGCTCAGGAAGTTCGCATTGGCCCAGCGGATCTTGCCGTCCATGTCGAACTCGATCACGGCCTGCGACTTCTTGATGGCGTCGACCTGCCCATTGGTGTCGGCGGCCATCTGCTTCTGCGCGGTGATGTCGTTGGCGAATTTGACGACCTTCAGAACCTTGCCCGTCTCGTCACGGATCGGGTTGTAGGAGGCGAGAATCCAGACCTCGCGGCCGCCCTTGGCCAAACGCTTGTACTCCGCGGACAGGTGCTGGCCTCGGTTCAAAGTGGACCAAAATTCTCGATAGGCAGGACTGGCCGCGGTCGCCGGTTCGACGAACACGCTGTGATGACGGCCGCGAATCTCCTCTATCGAATAACCCATCGCGTCGAGGAAGTTCCTGTTCGCGGTGATGATCGTGCCGTCAAGATTGAACTCGATCGCAGCCTGCGCGCGGTCGATCGCCTCGATCTTTCCGGCGTCATCAATCGCCTTGGCGCGCTCGGCGGTAATGTCCTGGGCGAACTTCACGACCGCGATCGGACGATCGTTCCCGTCGAGGATCGGGTTGTAAGCGGCCTGGATCCAGATTGTGCTGCCGTCCTTGCGGATCCGCTTGAACTGGCCGGACCTGCATTCGCCGCGATTGAGGCTGGCCCAGAATTGCCGGTACTCGGAAGCGTCGCGGTCGCCGGCCGGCATGAAGATGCTGTGATGCCGTCCCCTGATCTCCTCGAGCGCATATCCCATCGCATTGAGAAAATTCTCATTGGCGCGGACGATCCGGCCGCCCAGGTCGAATTCTATGACGGCATGAGATTTACTGAGCGCCTGGGCCTGTGCCATGGCGAAATCGCGTTCGGCCCGCCGGGTCCCCCACATGAAGTGTCCCCCTCAAATCAAAAAAGCAACGTCGCGAAAACTATCGATTCGGCATTAATGCTTGGGCGGGAACGTCCATCACGCCGGCTTATGGGTGATCGATCCTTATGTTGCTTTCGCCTTGGCCGCGGCGGGTGCACGCAGCATGCGCGCAATATCATCGCCCGATTGCGGCCGGGCGATCAGATAGCCCTGGATCTGATCGCAATTGAGCCTTGCGAGTTCCTTGCGCTGCTCTTCGGTCTCGACCCCTTCCGCGGTGACGATCATCCGGAGCTCGGACGCAATCGCGATTGCTCCCTTGACGATGCCGCGGGACGTTTCCCGCTCGGTCAAGCCGTCGACGAAGCACTTGTCGATCTTCACCTTGTCGAAGGGGAAGCGCAGCAGATAGCTGAGAGATGAATAACCTATGCCGAAATCGTCGAGCGAGATCCTGACGCCGATGGCCCGCAGTTCGTGAAGGATCTTGAGCGCCGCCTCGTCGTCGCCGATCAGAACCGCCTCGGTGATCTCGATCTCGAGGCGGCTCGCCGGCAGTCCCGAGACGTGCAGCGCCGAGACGACCTTGAGAGAGAAGACCGGGTTTCTCAGTTGCAGAGGCGACACGTTAACGGCAACCGCAATTCCGTCGGGCCACTTCATGGCTTCCCGGCAGGCCTGACGCAGCACGATGTCGCCGAGCTGGCCGATCAGGCCCGCTTGTTCGGCGATCGGGATGAAAATTGCGGGTGAGACGCATCCGCGGGCTGGATGCCGCCATCGTGCCAGCGCCTCGCATGCGACGATGCGGTTCCTGCGCAGGTCGTGGACCGGCTGAAAATGCGTCTCGATCTCGCCGTTTGTAAGCGCCTTGCGCAACTCGGTCTCGAGCTCAAGGCGCTCGCGCGCCTTGGCTTCCATCCCAGGCGCGAAGAAACTGTAGGATTTCTTGCCCTGGGTTTTGGCGGCGTACATGGCCAGGTCGGCGCTCTTGATGATGGAGTCGCAAGTGCTCCCATCGTCGGGGGCGAGAGCAATGCCGATGCTTGCATCGATCGTAAGGGTATGGCCGGCGCAGTCGTGATTGGATCGCGTCGCGTCATGTATTCGCCGTACCAGGTCCAGCACCTCATGTCCGTCCGGACCACACTCGCAGGTGAACGCAAACTCGTCGCCGCCGAGTCGCGCGATGAACTCGCCCGAGCCGACGCAAGCCTTCAGGTCGGCAGCGACGGTCCGGAGGAGCTGGTCGCCCACGGGATGGCCAAGCGTGTCGTTCACGGCCTTGAAATCATCGAGATCGACAAACAGAACTGCCAGCTGCCGGTCGCAGCTTGTTTCCAGGAGCGCCCGCCGAAGATGTTCCCGGAAGGACGACCGGTTCGGAAGTCCCGTCAGGGAATCGTACTGTGCAAGGCGCACCAGCAACTCCTCGGCGCGACGGCGTTCGGTGATGTCCTCGATGGTCGAGACCCAGCCCCCGCCGCACAGCGCCTGGCTCACGATCTGAAGGGAACGGCCATCGGCCAGGTTCAGAATTCGCTGCGACCGGCTGACCAACCGGAGGGCTTCCTGGACGCCGTCGCGATAGAGCTCAAGGGCTGCGAGGCGCCGGCTGTCGGAGCGGCAGCTTCGGGCAATATCCTTGAGCCTGCGGCCGATCACCAGATGCTCGGGCGTTCCAAACATCTGGGCGTATCGCTTGTTCCTGACGATGAGGCGCTCCGATGCATCGAACAGCAACAGGGCCTGGGGCATATTGTTGATCGCGACGTCGAGGCGGCGGGTTTGTTCTTTCAGGTGCTGGACCACCGAGATCAGCATGATGCCGGTGACGATCGCGGCAAGACCGGCGACAAGCATGAGAATGCGGGTCTCGTCGCGCCAGCTCGCCAAAGAGACCGACACGCTCGTCGCCGCGACAACGTCGACGGGATAGTGAGCCAGGCGACGGGTGGATATGATGTTGTCGTTAACCGCGTGTGTGCCAATCGATGCGAGAGACGATTTGCCCGTCTCCGCCAGGCTTTGCATGACTGACGATTCCAGGAGCCTCAGCGTGTCGCCGAGAGCAACGGTTGGATAGCGTGCGATCACTCCGGAGGAATCGCTGACAAGGAGCGTTATCCGGTCATTTCTTGCCGTCGATGACAGGAAGCGCTCGATGTCTGAAGGAGGAATCGTACGGACGATGATGCCGAGAAACGCACCATCGCTCGTACGCAGGCTGCGTGCGACGACGATGCGCTTGTCGTCATGCGTGCGACTATCGACAAGCTCGATCTGGGGAGCGGAGCCGTATGCCGGGCTGGCCTCCTTGAGGGCCCTGAAATAGCTCCGATCGGAAATGTTGATCGGAGGAAGAGGCATCGGCTCGGTCGAAACGACCAGATCGCCGTTGTAGTCGAACAGGCTGATCCGTGATGATTTGTCGGCGGACGTGCTGACCTGGTCGCGGAGGATCTTGTTGAACTGCTCGCTTTTCAGCAGCCTGACATAGTCGTCCGATGAGGACGCCTCTCGCTCCACGAGGCCGGCGACGAAGTGCTCGGCTGCACTGATCACGTCGAAATGACGATCGAAATGTTGGGCAAGCAGGCGAGAGATGTTGTCGAGTTCCGTTTCGCTCCGGTCGATCGCACGTTCGCGAAAATCGCTCACGATCAGCGATGCGCCGATGATGATGGCCGCGATCAGCGTCGCGCCATAGCCGACCACCCAGACGACGGGATCCGTCAGCGCAACGAGATACTTCGCCCGGGGGCGGATTCCTGCAGCTTGATCGAACTCATCGGCGGAACTCATGATCCAGTCCTTCGGCGATCCGCTGGGGGCGGGATCCATCTGAACTGGAAGGATATTTTGCAATTTATTGCTTGATCGATGAACGTCTCTTTGTCGAAGTTTGATGGATCATCAATGGCTTAAGGGTATTTCGCCGGACTATTGCTGCAAGCGGCAGCGGACGGCTGCCCGCCAGGGGCCAAGCCTAGCCGGAATGGTGGAAGTACCGGTTGGCGTCACAGCGGGTAATCGTGGCCAAGCGTTTTGAAGCCCGACGCGCCGAAAAATGAACTGACCATCGTATTGCTGACCGGAACGCAGTTGAAATTATCGCAATGCCTGCACTGGATCACCAGGGGAAGGCAACTGATGGCCTCAACGGTTGCATTCGAATCGACAATCACGGCGGTGCTGTCGACCCCAAGGCAATGACGGCAACAGAAGATCAACTCCTGCGTCATCGCGATGAGTTCCGGGTGGCGGCTGCGCTGTCCGATAGGACCTCCAGATGCTGCGCCGTACGCTCGTAGTTTGCGGCGATGTTCAGGAGGCTTTCTCGCCGGCTTGAAGTATTGGCCGACTCGGCGAGCTGTCGTGCTTCGTCCGCCTTGTCCCGGTAGCGTTTCGTGTCGCTGGCGCCGCCCGGACCCTTCTGGCTGGCTGCGACTGGCTTGAGTTGCGCATCGCGGCTCTCTGAGGCAGGGAGAAGCTTTCGCGGCTGTCCCGATGACGGAAGGTGACCGCTCGGGGCATTCTGCGCCTGTCCAGGCTCGAACACCTTGGCAAGGCATCTCACCAGTGCGTCGAGCCTTGCGTCCGGCGCGTCGGTGTTCTTGTAGATGCCGGCATGCATCGTCGGCAACTTCGGCAGAAAATAATCCTTTGCGATCTTCATTCCGGCCGGCGTTGATCGCTCGGCGACGCAGAGATAGCCCAGCTTGAGCTGCAGGGCTTCGAGATGTGCCGACAATTGGTCGCCGACGAATTCCGAAGTGTAGCTGACCTGGGCGCGCTCGCAGGTTTTCACCGCGATCTGGTCGGTCACGGCGTCGGGCCAGGTCAACAAGGGAAGCGGAGCACCGGGGCTCAAGACGAACTCGGGATGGCAAACCCAGACCAGAGGCTCCTGCCATTCGATAACCGGCGCAACTTCCTGCGTCTCCGCACCGCTGAAAGCAACGACTGCATCGAACAGGCCCGATCCGACGCGTTTCATCAGATCTTCGGAACGATCGCAGATGATCTGAACCGATCGAAAATTATCCGCGTCGAGAGCGGCCCTGAGAGTTCCCAAATGCAACCCGCCCAGAACGGAAGGAAGACCAACCCGGAACCTTTTGTTGCTGCGGCCAGACCACAGAATTTGGTCATTCAGAGCGAGAATGCGCCTTGCGTACCGGCAGACCATTTCGCCTCGCTCCGTGAGCGAGATGCCGGCGCCTTCTTTCCGGAACAGCTCTTCACCAACCAGCGTCTGCATTCGTTTGATTTGGGCGCTGATTGCCGGCTGCGTGATGTTGAGGCGTGCAGCTGCCTTTGTGAAACTGCCGTTGTCCAAAACACTCACGAATGAGCGAAGAATCTCGATAGGAATATTGCTCGGCTCGTATCTGCGATGCATTCTCGGTTTCCTCGCGCTGGCTCAGCAGAAAGTTTTATGCCGCATAAATTTTCATGATTGCATAAGTTATTGACGTTGCTCCATATTTTGTCGGGAAAAACCTAGGATGTACAACCTCGATTCGTCAACCGTGGCAGATGCGGCGTTTTGCAACGGCCGTTGAGCTTTCGTTAAAGCGTCGCGTAGATGTCGAACGCCTTTCTCGTGTCTGCGAATAACCGGCCCTTGCCCTCCTTGATCACCAGCACCGCAGAACAGAACGTCTGAATCACTTCGAAGTTGTGCGACACGATGATCATGGCGTTATCCTTCCGGCGGCCGAACAACTCATCGAATGACTTGCGTTGAAATCGCTTGTCGCCGACGGAGATGATTTCGTCGATGAGATAGCAATCGAAATCGACGGCGAGCGAAATCCCGAACGCCAGTCTCGCCCGCATCCCCGACGAGTAGGTCTTGATCGGCATGGCCAGGTATCGGCCGAGTTCGGAAAAGTTCTCGACATAGTCGCAGAGCTCGCGCCAATCGCGACCATAAACGCGAGAGACGAAGCGCGCACAATCGTATCCTGTCATCGAGCCACCGAATCCGCCCGCGAGACCCAGCGGCCACGACATTGACATGTCGCGGGTGATGCTGCCGGACGTCGGTTGTTCGATTCCGGCAAGAATGCGAACCAGTGTCGATTTGCCGGCACCGTTCCGTCCGAGGACCGCGATCTTTTCACCCTTCGAAATCGAGAAGGTGACGTCGTCCAGAACCCGCTTGGCGCCGCCTGCGCTCGGATAGACCTTGACCAGATTGGATGCGCAGATCATGGCCTAATGCTCCCGCTCGGCGTGTTCACGCACATAAAGGGACAAGGCCTGAACGAGGAGGAAGGCGGCGAGCGCGACAACGAACGTCAGGACGATCGAAACAAGTGCCCGCGGATAGGTTGGGTGGTCGGGTACATGTGGCTCCACGATGCGTTCGATGTAGAGTTGCTGCCGCTGCGCGTCGAGGCGCGCCGTCTCCAGAGACACCGATGCCGAGTTGACCCGGCGGGAGGCGAGCTCGCGCTGGAGCAGGAGACTTTCATATTGCGAGAGGTTTGCTGCAATGGAGGCGTTTCCGCCCACAACGCGGCTGCGTTCGCGTGCGATCTGTTCCTCGATCGCGCCGATGCTGGTTCGCAGGGCGGGGACTTGCGGGCTCGCGGGCGCCTGACGCTCGATTTCGTATGCACGCGCGCGCTTCTCGACCGCATCCAGCGAGAGCCTCGAGATCAGGTCCAGGATAGACGTTGCCTGCTTGTCCGGGTCAATCATGGCGACCCGGTTTCGGAATTCGGCGATCTGCTGCTGCACGTCGGCGAAGCGGCTTTCCGCCGCATCTACTTCCGCCTGCGCGGCGCGGATCGCATCCTGCCGCGCGCGGTCGTTCAGGCGGTTGACGAGATGCTCGGACTCCTCGAGCAGAGCGAGAGCGAGGTCGCGGGCATCGTCGGGCCGGAATCCGCGAACTTCGAGCGTGCTGATGCCACTCGCGCTGTCGGTCTGGACCTTGATGAAGCCGAGGTAGTGCCGAAACAGGGCTTCGAACGTCGAGCCATGCCAGATCGACGGGAAGCCGGCAAAAAAGTCGGCCTCTGGTCGCGACAGCAGTTCGCGAAGATGATGTTGTTCTGCGAGACGAGCCACCGCATCGCGGGACTTGATGAAGTCGGTCACCGCATAGCTGTCATCCTGGGCCCGCAAGAAGCCGGTGCTCTGGAGGAAGCCGCTGATCAAGCCGGATGACGCCCGTTGCGGGCTGCGGACGAGGAACCGCGTTTCCGACGCGTATTGGTCGGCGGCGATGCATGTGAAGTAGGCTGCTGCGACCAGCGTCGGGATGACGACGATCATCGCAAACAGGACGAGGGCTCGCCTCGATCGGTGCGGAGGCGTGTGATCAGGGCCATGGTCGGCGGTGGCAACTCTCCGCACGGGCAGGGATTTGACGGCGACGATCCGGGGCTCGAACCCTTGCTCTAGAGCGATTGACATGGCTCGCTCCCGGAATGGGCCGCACTCGATCTCTCATAGGCAATGAGCCGGCGGGTCGCCGCCATCTCCGGCGCAAGCTTTGCGCTGATAAGCAGGCGGTGCAGCGCCTCGAAATGGGCGCGCCACGTCCATTGCTTGTGCTCGCAATGCTCGATCCGCCTCGGCGATCGCGTGTGTGCTTCGAGCGCCGACAGCCAGCCAACGCCGTCCAGCGCATCGATCAGCAGGGCCCGGCCGCGCGAGACCTCCCGGTGCGCGCGTATGTTCGAGGCGATGACCGGCGTCCCGAGCGCCAGAGCTTCGGCGACGGGCATGCCGTATCCCTCGATGTGCGACGGCGCGAGCAGCGCCGAAGCGCCACCCATCAGTTGCGCGAGCGCCCGATCGCTCAATCCGGCCACCTCGATGACCGCGCCGCGAAAAGCTGACAGGTCGTTCAGAAGCGAAAAAACATGCGCGTTGTCCCAGCCGCGGCGGCCGGCAATCACGAGCCGGGGCGCGTCGGCGCCGTGGCGTTCGACGAGCTGCCGCCAGAGATCGAGGAGAAGCGCGTGGTTCTTGCGCGGCTCGATCGTGCCCACGGAGACGAAGTAGGGACGTACGGTTCGCACGCTCGAGCCCGGATCAAACTGCAGGAACGTGCTTTCGAGCCCGGGAGGAAGGACGGCCGTCAGGGGCTGCGGCAGATCTTCGGCGCCGGCCAACTCGTCGAGTGTTCGCGCCGTCGTCTGCGAATTGCAGAGGATCAGGCGGTGCAGCCGCAGCATCGTTTGCACGCGGGTCCTGTGACGGCCGGCTTCGCCGGCCCTGCAGAACTCCGGCCGCAGCAAAGGGATCAGGTCGTGGAGATAGAACAATGGCAGACTTGCCCTGCGGGCGAGCCAGCTGTAGCTCGATTGCCGATGGATCTGGGCATGCGAGACATGGACGAACAGCGACGATGCAGGCACGTCGAACGGAGTCCAAAGCAGGCCCGCGGCGGCATTCAACGCGCGCATCGCGGTGTTGGAAGCAGATGTCTGCTCGGTCCCACCGTTTCCGGTCATGACGGACCGACCCGTCTCGATTCGATCGACAAGATTTGAGAGCAGGGACGTCTGATTGTTGCAATGGCGATGGGAGCGCCATTTGTCGTCGGTCCCCGTTACCAGTGATCGCGCGACCTGCGGATGAATGCTCCGGTGGCCGAAAGCGCCGCCCGCGACGAAATGAAGATCCGTATCGAATCTGTCGATCGCCCATTTGGCATAGTTCAGCTCGAATCGATCGATGCCAGTTGGCGTATCGAACCTTGCGCGCGAAATGAGCCTCGACAGATCAAATACAACGGGCATCAGCCATACCCGTCCGACTGTTGGGCGCCGGTCGTCGTCCCGTCCCGGTCGGCAATGATATCGCGGATGACATCCTCAGGCTCGCAGGGGAGGCGGGACCGCCAACATCGGTAGGACGGATAAAGAATCAGGGCGCCCGCAACGAGCTCATCGAGTGACAAGGTTCGTCGACGGCGGTCGATGCTCACGCTGTCCTGCGTCAGACCCCAGCCGCTGTAGAACGGTGCGCCATGGCAGTAAGTCTTGACGCCGCGAAGCAGCGCCTCGAATCCGATCTGTGACGTCGCGCTGTGGCATTCGTCGATGCCGCGCCAGTTGATTTCGACCTTTCGGTCGAGAACGTAGTCGGCCTGTCCCCAGAAATCGAGCGGGGAATATTCGCTGTGCCGCGCGCCGCTCAGGATGTCGGGGTGCCGCTTGAACAGGATGAAATGATGTGGCCGCGTCTTCCGTACCCATGCCAGTAGCTCGAGGCTTGTCTCGTGGACCGGCATGCCGAACCGGAGCGAGGCATCGTCCGGGACTTGTTCCGCAACCAGGGCAACCGGCCGGTCGGTCTTCAGCGAACCCACATCGAAGAGCGAGCTGGACACATTATACTTCGATATCCGCTGGTCGACGATCGAACAGCGAAGCCGCCGGGCTCGTTGCAGCAGTGCATCATCGAAGGCGGTGTCATTGAGAAGGTTCTCAAGATGGCTCGGTCGGGTAGCGTCGTAGTAGATGCCGATTGGATCGATGCAAAGCGACCGTGCTCGGGCAAATTCGGCGCCAAGTCCTGCGGACCTGATGAATCCGTCTTCAACCGTGACGCGTTGCTGTTCGTGGATCGGCTCGCGACCGCTGCCCCAGTACACGAATTTGTGCCGCGGTTTCGACAGTCGGCGAGCGGGAAGCGCCGTCTTGAACGATAGCTCGGCCTGGGGCATTCCGATGAACAGCCGCGCAGTCTTGTGCTTGTGCCGTGAGAAACCCACGCAGACGTGGCTGCCGACAAATCGGTTCGCTTCGCGCTTCCAGGCGGACAGGCGATCGAGTGCGCGATCGACACCGACCCGCTTGCCTTCGACAGGATCGAAATAAATGGGGTATCGCACCAGCGCAGCTGCGACGAGCTCATCGACTGTGGCACTCCGCGTCCGCCTTGCGCGAGCAGCCGCGGACGCCGGGTCGGCCGCACGATCTTCCGTCAGCCCCCAGCCGGCGTAGAACGGCATTCCATAGGTGACGACCCGCTTGCCACGTAGAAGAGCTTCGAAGCCGAACTGGCTGGAGACCGTCCAGACTTCGTCGACCTCGCCGAGCAGCTCGTCGATGGCACCGCGGCCGTCCAAGACACCGTGGTTGGAGACCTCCGCGATCCGTCGCAAACATCCTGTCGCGAAACCGCCGAGGACGTCGGGATGATCGCGAAGAATGACCTCGACATCCTGATCGAGGGCGTCGAACCACATGCGCCGAAAAGCGGAGTTGCCATAATGGGCGATCGAAGCGTCGTTGGTGACCTGATCGACGAGAAGAATTCGCTTCGATTTTCGAGCATTGGGAAGAAGGAGAGTGTGGCCCTCGTCGACGTTGTACTTCGTCAGCCGTTCCTCGACGAGGCGGGCGCGTACGGTGCACGCATCATCGAGATCACGCGGCGCCGGGCCCTCGAGGATGAGCGCTTCCAGGCGATTTTGGACGCAGGGATCGTGATGTAAGCCAAGGTCGTCCACGACGATCGAAACCGCATCATGTCCCGCCTTGCCGAGGCCGACCGATCGCAGGAAGCCGTCCTCCAGCGCCCAGTATGGCAGCTTGCGCATTCTCGCGTAGCGGCGGGCGAGGTCGGCCTGCATCCGCCCGCCCCAGCCGACGACTCCGTCGGGTGCAACGATCGACAATTCAAGGGGCAATATGGTCGAGGCCCCCAGGGCCTTGCGCAGCATCGGGAAGCGACGCTTGACGATCGTGGCCACGGCCAGTCGTGCACCGGCGGCTGGCGTCCATGCCTGCAGACCTGGAGAGCTATTATCCTGCCGCGCGCTCATGCTCGATGTCTTCCATACGCTGGCCACCACTGTTACGGGCCGGGAATAGCTTCAGGAGGCAAGTGGCTACGAAGTCTTCGTGGATCCTGCCCGCGATGGCTTCCGCGGTCGCCGGAGCTTCTGTCGCCAGATAGAAGTTGCCGCCCACAAGGCTCTCTTCGTGCATGCGCGCGAAGAACGACAGGACGTCGTCAGGGTGGGCGATCGCGGGGCGCGTCCAGAAGATATCCAGGTCGCTAGTGTATCGAAGCGGCAGTGTTTGCAGGGTGGCCGTCGAGTAGACGGCGTTGCCGAGCACCATGAGTGGCCTGCCGTGCTCGAGCGCGATCAAGCCGGACGTGCTGTTGACGGTAATCACGCCGTACGAATTGCGGATCATTGGGCCGATCGGGCGGTCGTCCACGATCTTGATCCGGGATCTGCAACCGTATTTCGCCGCAGCCGCGCTGACGAGGCGTCGATAGGGGAGATGCCCCCGATCGAGCGGATGAACCTTGAACAGTAATTGTCGATCTTGCGGTGCATGAGCGGCGAACGATCGCGCGGCCTCGTCGATCAGGCGCGCCATCGTCCAGCCGTTGCCGTTACGCAGCAGGTTGAGATCATCGTGCACCTGCAGGGCGACCACATAATAGTCGCGGAAACGCTTGGTCACGATTTTGCGGAAGATCAGCCGGTTTGCCGGGTAATAGGCAGCCTTTCGAATCAGGGATAGCCCCCACCGGGCGCATTCGACCGCCATCGGTCGTTTTCTGTGCCGAACGTTGTCGCGAAAGCGCGAGCCCGACACGATCTGGGCGATCGCGTGAAGCACGGCATATCTTGCGGTCACCCCAAAGGGGTTCTTGACGGGGCCGCTCCCTTCGAGTGGGCGGCGGTGGACTTGAGGGCTTTCCTGCCTAAGCGGAGAACGCGCGTTGTTTCCGAAGCGCTCGCAGGTTACGTAGTTCGGCCTGATATAGCCTTCTTCCAGGCACCAGGTGGTCACTTGGCGCTTCTTTGCGAGGTGCAGCGCCTCGACATGATACGGGCGGCCATCGCCGAACAGCACGATTGCAGCCGGGGCCTGCTCCACAAGGAATGTGTTTAGCCAGAGCGTCCACTGCGCCGGAGAGCCGCAGAAATTGACGACCTCGCCGCGCGGCGAGAACAGCAGGTCGCCGCCGTTGAAGTTCACCTTGACGACACGAAAGCCGCGATCGACGAAGCGCTGGTGCAGATGACGAAAGAACGGCCCTACCGGACCCTGTAGCAGCAGGATCAGGGGCGTTTGCGGTCGCGTCGATTGATATGAATTGACGAGGATCATATCGGTTCAAAGGAACAAGAGGATAGCCGTAGCTCAGGCTCCCATGACTGCACGCCGTCCGTTAACGGGGCGCCGGTCGCGCCCATGACGGATTTTCATGGAACGCAAATATCGGTTGTAGGAGCGCTGCTTATCGCCCCATAAAAATTCGTTTCGTATTCCGATCTCCTATATGCGCGGCCTATCCGCCGTTAACCCGCACACCCGGAAGCTCGTGTTGCCGTCAAAACAGGGGACGGCGTGATTCGGACGTGCCCGGCTTTGCGCTGCGGCACGCGCATTGGTGCAATTGCATTTATTGCAAATGAGAAGGGTGCGTAATGGCTATCAACGTTAACCTCGGGCAGCAGTCTCCCCAAACCATCAATTCGAGCAACGCGCCGTCGGACAACGACGTCAGCGTCTCGGTGGCGTCCAGTGGCACGCTGATCATCGACGGCGTCGATATTACGATTACCAGTCTCGCGGGTGTCGGTGCGCTCTCGAACACGACAATCGAAGCGATCAACGGCGCCCACGTCACCGTTGCAAGTTCGGCAGCCGGAATCACTGCCGCCTCGACGCTCACCTACGACATTGGCGCCAACTCGTCGCTCAACCTGCAGGCCGGTCTGGCCAACGTAGGCCTTCTCAATAACACCACGGTCAACTTCGAGAATACCGGCGGCACTGGTCAGTTCACGATGACGCCGGCTGCAATCAACCTCGGCCTGACGACGTTCCCGGTCGTGACCGGTTTGTCGAATGGTGACAAGATCACGGTTACAGGCGCGACCTCGGCGGCGCTCACCGGCAATACGCTGACCTTTCACTATCCGGGCCTTCTCGGCGCGGATACCACCGCCAGCTTCACGCTCCAGGGCATTCCTGGTGGCTCGACGATCACGTTCGACAACACGACGGATACGGTCGTTTTCGCCTGCTTCCTGCGGGGGACGCGCATCGCGACGCCCTACGGTGAGGTGGCGGTCGAGGATCTGCGGCCGGGCGACTGGGTTCTGACGCTGAACAAGGGCCGCGCGCCGATCCGCTGGATCGGCCGGCGTGTGCTCGACCCGTTGATGATCGAGCGACCACGGGATGCCTGGCCGATCCGCATTCAGCAGGGCGCGCTGTCCGACAACGTTCCGCATCGTGACCTCCTGGTGTCGCCGGATCATTGTCTCTTCGTTCAGGACGTTCTCATTCCCGCCAAGCTGCTCGTCAACGGAACGACCATCGTGCAGGAGGAGTACGAGGATCCCTTCGAGTATTTCCACATCGAGCTGGAGAGCCACGACGTCGTGCTCGCCGAAGGCATGCTGGCCGAGACCTATCTCGATCTCGGAAACCGGCACATGTTCCTCGGGCCAGGCGTCGCGCAGGTGCTTCCTGTCCAGCCGGCGGTCGAAAACGCCGAGTATTGTCATCCGCCGCATTACAGCGGGCCGGTCTATGACCGGGTCTGCCGGCAATTCCAGAAGCGTGCGGTCGATCTCGGCCTTGCGAGAGAGCTGAGAATGGCAAGCTGACGTCGTTGAACGACGTCTTTCTTCAATCTCAGGATCAGACCGACAACCGCATCATGGCCGAAGACGCACAGACGTCGCCATACGCTCTCGATCGCGAGATGGCGGCGAGCACCCGGAAGGCGGACGGTGCTCGTCCGTCCATCTACTTCGATGGCGTGTTCAAGGGCGATTACAGCCTGGCGATCGTCAATCGCTACCTTGCGCGTGCGCTGATCAAGTCCGGCGTCGATCTCGCCTGTTTCACATCCGAGGCTGACTGGCAGACCGACCCTCTGTTGAACGCGATGCCCGACGTCATGGGGCGTATGCGTAGCGCGGCTCCGACGGAGGAAACATTCGATGTTCACCTCCGGAACACCTGGCCGCCGGCGACCCGGGACATGATCGGCCGGCTCAATGCCTATGTCTGCTTCGCCTGGGAAGAGGCGGAGTTTCCACCTAAGCTGGTCGAGCGCTTCAACCGTGAGCTCGATCTCGTCTTGGTCGCCTCGACATTCGTCAAGCGGGCCTTGGTCGATTCCGGCGTCACCATCCCCGTCGAAATCGTCGGAGAAGGGGCAGATCACGTTCTGGAGGTCGCTTCGTCACCTCCGCCGATCAGGCTCGGACGAAATCGTCTGCTTCACGTGTCGTCGGGCTTTGCGCGGAAGGGTGTCGATTGCCTGATCCAGGCGTACCGCCGGTCATTCACCGCGCTCGACAATGTCGAGCTCGTGATCAAGACCTTCGCAAACCCGGACAATCTGATTCCAAAACTGGTGGCGGAGCTCGACAACGGGGACAGGCACGCGCCAATCCGGGTGATCGAAGCCTCATACAGTCACGAGCAGCTGCTGCGTCTGTACCAGACGGCAAGTGCGCTGGTCGCGCCGAGCCGGGGCGAAGGCTTCGGCTTGCCGCTGGCGGAAGCCATGGCACTGGAAGTGCCTGTTGTGACGACGAACTACAGCGGCCAGGTCGATTTTTGCCGGGAGGACACGTCCTGGCTTGTCGACTACACGCTGTCGGCTTCGAAGGCTCACGTGTCAGGCGCGTTCGGGCTTTGGGCCGATCCCGATGTCGATGATCTCGGACGTCAGATGAAGGCGGTGCTGCGCGAGTCCGAGGAAGCGTCGCGGCGCGCACGCTGCGCCAGGACGTTCGTTCAAACTCACCTGACTTGGGCCAAGACGGCCAGGCGTGTGCTGTTCGCGGTCGCGAAGCATCGATCCGGAAGATCGCCGCTTCCGATCGCATCTCTCCTCGAGGGACCGCCGCTGAAGATCGACGTCGTGACATCGTGGGGACGGAATTGCGGGATCGCGACTTATGCGTCGCATCTGTATCAGGGAACGGCGCTAACCGGCCATGTGTCCGAAATTCTCGCCCAGACTCATGGCGAGACGGCAGCACCGGCTTCCGCCGACAGTTCGCGCGTCTCGCGAATCTGGGGCGACAATCATCAGGCGATGCAGGCGCTCGCGGCACGGCTGGAGCGCGGCAGCGCGGACGTGCTTTGGATGCAGCATCATCCGGGCCATTTCTCGACCGGTGACATGGGTGCCCTGGCACACGCCATCGCCAAATCAGGCTATCGTGGACGATACGTCACGCTGCATAGCGTGTCGGAGGCCGCGAAGGGCGGAGCGCTGGAATGGTGCAAGGCGTTCGACACCGCCTTCGTCCATTCCGCCAGCGATGCTGAAGCCCTGTCCAGGGCCGGACATCGCAACCCCGTTGTGATTCCGCATGGTTGTTTGCCGATCTCGACCTCAAGTCAGCCGGCGAAAAAGATGCATTTCGATATCGGATCGTTCGGCTTCCTGACCGCGCACAAGAATGTCGACATGCTGGTTCGTGCCTTCGCGCTGGCGCGGCGCTTCTCCCCGGAACTGAGGCTGCATCTGTTCAACTGCACGCTTGCCGACGATCGCTCACGCGCGATCCAGGCGGTGGTGGAGAACCTGATTCGCCATTTCGGCCTCTCCGAGTTGGTCCATCGCCACTACGAGTTCATCCCCGAGCAGCAGTTGCTCTCCGAGCTGTCGCGCTGCGATCTCTTCGTCTTTCCTTATGGCCTGACCACGGAGACAGCGACTGGCGCCGCGAGGATCGCGCTCAGCGCCAACAAGCCGATCCTGTGCTCGCAATCGAGCGTGCTGCGCGATCTCCATCCCGTCAGCCATGTCCTGCGAGAGCTCAGCGTCGATTGCCTGGCCGAGGCGCTGATCAGCCTGTCCCAGAGCAACGAGCTGCTCTCCCTTTACGACGATCAGCGCGCCGACTTCCTGCGGCAGCGTTCATATGAGCGGATGGCCACGCGCTATCTTGGACACATCATGCGATCCATAGGCGGGCGCCGTGACTATCGCAACGCAGCTTAAGCAACTCGAGGAAGCCTTTGCGATCCCGCAGGAGGCGTCGAGCCCCCTTGGCCTGAGCGCCGAGGACAACGACACACTCAAGAAGGTCTTTTCCCTTGCGCCGGAGGCCTTTGTCGATGCCTGGGCGCGTGCGCTTGCACTCTCTGACGCGGAATTCACTGAAGCGGATCGCGATCTCTATGCCAAGGCGATCCAGAGCGGGACCGGCCGGCTCAGGATCGTGGATGCGCTCTATTCCCGAAAATGGGCGCGCCCGTCCCCGCTGGGCAGCGTCACCGCACACGACATCTGCGGGACGCAGGACCAGTTCGTCCTGATCGAGAATCTGCAGCATTTCGCACCGAACGATCACGCGGCCTTTCTGCGCTACGCGTTCAAGCAGATTTGCGCCCGAGACCCGGCCTCGACTGAACTCCTGGCCTATGACTTCGACCTTCGTCGCGGTGTGCTCGACCGGCGATCGGCGATCAAGAAGATCGTCCGGCTGGCAAATCAGGAAGGACGCCCGGCGCTGTGGGATTCCCTCGATCTCGAGGAGGACAGAAGCGATCCGACCTGCGCGCGCACGCTGCCGACCGGGTTTGCCTATGATGAGAAGGGGCGCGAATCCCTGATCTTCGTCCGCGCGATACCGGAAGGCGGCTGGATGGTCGCCCCCGATATCCTGAGACAGTCCCCCAAGATGGAGCAGCGCGGCTGGGTGCTGCGCGAGGGGTGGGTGCTGACTGGGCCCAAGCGCAGTCTTCGCCCCGGCACATGGCGGGTCGATCTGGACATCCTGCAGCAGGAACAAGTGCTGCAGGTCGACGTAGTCGCAAATTCCGGTCTCGACGTTCTCCAGGAGTTGTCGATCAGCGGGCCGTTCGCCGGCAACTTCTGTGTCGATGTAGCAAACCATCATCGCTTCGTGGAGCTGCGCATGCTGGCACGCGACGGCGGCGAGGCGGTGTGGATCGATCCGCGAAACATCTCAATGCATCGGATATCCTGATGGCGCTCGCAGCCTATATCGACGATGCCTTGCACTCGCTGTTCGACGTTGGCGCACTCGGCCGGACGTCGAAAGACCTGGTCAGGAGCGCCGACAAAGCGAGGGACCGGAAAGATTGGGCGCGCGCAGCCAAAGGCTATGCCGATGCTATCGCCTCCGGGCGCGTCAATCCGGGCGTACGAGTGCAGCTCGGGCATTCGCTCAAGGAGATGGGCGATCTCGATGGTGCCGAGGCTGCCTATCGGCAATTCCTCGCCGATCATCCTGATAATGCGGACATCCACCTTCAGCTCGGTCATCTCTTCAACAGGAAGGGCGATCTGGCGACCGCATCGACATTCTATGAGCGGGCCCAGGCGCTCGCCCCCGGTGACGCCGATATCGCACATCATGCCACTTCGGCGCGCCGCAATGCCGGCCGAACCGAGGTTGTGCGTCGGAGGGAAGCGGCGATGGCTTGTGTCGCCGGGCAGAAATGGGAAGAGGCACGCCGTCTGCTGCGGCCACTGATCGCCCTGGACGGCGAGAAGGACCTGATCGGTGTCCTCGCGAACGTCACCAAGGAAACCGGGCGGTTGGACGAAGCCGAAGCGTTGTACGGCGGCTACCTTCGCTACGCCAGAAACCGCGACAAGCCGGACCTTGTGGCGGACTGTCACATGCAGCTCGGGCACCTTCACAAGATCAAGGGCGATCTGCGCGCCGCCCTGATGGATTTCATTGAGGCCCGCAAGATCAGGCGCGCCGGCGGCGACGATGATCTGGAAGCATCGGACGTGCAGCGGGAGATCCTGTTCTGCCTGCGCCAAACCTATCCCTGCTTCGTTTTTCAGGACTGACAACCACGGGGACACCAGAGGGTCGAGTGATGGCTACGGTAAATGACGTCGAGAACTGCTATCGGTATATTTTGGGGCGCGACATGTCGGCGGAGGAGCGGCACGGCATTGACGGCGATTTCGTCGCAGGCCGTCAACTCGGCGAGCTGCGCTCGCAATTCCTGGCGTCGCGCGAATTCCACGACGCGCATCTGGAAACGCTGTTCGACAATCTCGTTCCGCAGTCGATCCCGGTTCTCTACGAGACGAATCTGGGCTTCAAGATATTCCTCGACCTCCGGCAGCTTCACATCACTTTCGGCGTGCTTCAGGAGACCTATGAAAGAGCCGAAGTCGAGCTTCTGCGCCGGATGATGCCGGACGACGGTGTTCTCGTCGATGTCGGTGCGAATTGCGGATATTTCTCGCTTGCCGTCGCGGCGAAGAAGAACTTCTCCGGCAGGGTGATCGCGTTCGAGCCGCTGGCGCCGCTCGCGGCACTGCTCGAGCAGTCGATCGTGGCTAACGGCTGGTCGAACAGGATCGAGCTGCGCAGGATGGCGCTGGGAAGCGAGCGGGGTACGCTGCCGCTGACCGACGCAGAGCTCAGCATCAACGCTGGCGCCACGCGGCTGGCCATCGGCAATTCAGGCCGCGCATCCAGCCGCATCGTGGCTGTCGAGACGCTCGACAATGTCGCGGGCGACATGATCCCTGACGCGATCAAGGTCGATATCGAGGGCGCGGAAGGTCTATTCCTCCACGGCGCGCGCGCGACCATCCATCGCAGCAAGCCGGCGATCCTGTTCGAGGTGAACCCGGAACTGTTGACCGCCGTGTCGAACGTCGCGCCCGCCGATCTGCAGCGCTGGTTCCAGGAGCATGGTTACCGGCTCTGGGCCGTCGAACCAGACCGTCTCAACTCCGTCGCGACCAACCAGAACATCGGTGAGCTGATCGGCCATCGCGGGATGAAGAACTTCCTCGCGGTCCATGGCGATCGATTGCCGTTGGTGCGCGACCGCCTGGGGATCGCGGCGAACTAGGCGGCGACGGTCACTCGAAATGAAGGGAAGCGGCGGCGCGGTGCATCATGGTGAGGCCCACGCCGGTCGCAATCAGGCAGACGGTCGCGAGGAAAGGCACGCTGAAATAGGTCTCGACCGTCTCGCCGAGCAGACCGGCCCTGAACATCTCGTAGCAATGCACGGTCGGAACGTAGAGGGCGAGACGCTGGGTCCAGGTCGGCAACCAGCTCACCATGAAGAAGCAGCCCGATACGGGCAGCATGAGATACTGGAATGGAGAAATCAGCTTCTCGACGAAGTCGAACTGCTCCGACAGCGCCGAGAGAATCATGCCGACGCCGAACGACAGCCACGCCATGAACAGCCAGCCCCCGACCATCAGATCGATGCGGGCCTGGGGTTCGACGAGGCCGGCAAGCCGGAGCGTCGAAAAGACCGCGATCAGCGCCATCGAGGTGCCGAGGAATTCGAGGATGACGGTTGCGAACAGCAGGTCGAGCGGCCGAACGCTGCGATGATAGAGCAGGGCGGTGTTGTGCCGGATGCACGTGACCGCATGCGAGGAAATGTGCCGCCACAAGGTCAACGGCATGTAGCCGCTGACGATGAAGGCGATCAGCGGGATGCCGTGGGAGTCGTGCCGAATGAATGACCAGACGATCATGACGCCGACGCAGAGAATCAGCGGCTCCACGATCAGCCAGAGGAAGGCGAGATTCGTGCGGCCGTATCGGCTGAGGATTTCGCGGATGAGAAGCGCCGCCAGCGTTCGTGACGCCAGTCGCAGGCCGGTTCGCGCATCCGATTGCGGGTTGAGGTCCGTCTGCGCGTTTGGTGTTGTCGTCATGCCTGCCACACGGGTTGCTGAGCGAGACACAGGTTGTGATGATCCGGTTAATGTTCGGTTCTGCCGTCTCGCAAAGTATGATGATGTGAGCGTGCACGCATGAATGCGATCTCGAAGATTGTCGCGCGAAGCGGCGCACCGGTTGATCTGGCGACGCTGAGTGCACGGCCAACGCGCCGACGTTCCATGTTCTGGCGGAGTCTTGCGGCGCCGCGCAGGCATCCACTTCTGCTGCTCGGCGTCATCTTCCCGACGACGATCGTCGCGCTCTATTATATGTTGATCGCGACTCCAGTTTTCGTCTCGGAGTCCAAGTTCATCGTTCGCCTATCCTCGCCGCCGTCACAGTCCTCGATCGGCTCCATCCTTCAGTCGAGCGGGATAGCCAGATCGCAGGACGATACGTTTTCGGCGTCCGACTTCCTGTCGTCTCGCGATGCGCTTCGTCGGCTCGATCAGCGTGAGCCTCTGCGTGCGATCTTCGCGCCGCCGGAAGCTGATTTCCTGGCACGTTTTCCACGACCCTGGGACACCGACAGCTTCGAGGGGCTGTATCGCTACTTCCTCGCGCGCATGGATGTGATCCACAATGCCTCGACCGGTATCACCACGCTGCGAACCCGCGCGTTTTCGGCGCGATATGCATTCGTTCTCAACAACGAGCTGCTGGCGGCGGCGAGCGACCTGCTCGTTCGGCTCAACAACCGGGCGCGGGAGGATGCCGTCGCTTTCTCCCGCCGCGAGGTCGCAGATGCGGAACAGAGGCTCCTCGATATCCAGGGCGAGATCACGAAGTTCCGCAACAATGAACTGATGATCGATCCCACCCGGGTATCGATCGTCATGCTGGACATGATCGGCCGTCTGTCGACCGAGCTCGCCTTGGCCAAGGCGAGGTTGGCCGAGGTGAGGGCGTCGGCGCCAGACAGCGGCGCCGTCCCGAGTCTCGCCAGCCGCGTGCTTGCGCTTCAGGAGCAGATCGACCGGGAGCGAAGCAAGATGGTTGGAAACGATGCCTCGGTTGCCGCGCATATCTCGGACTACGAGCAACTGACCCTCAAGCGCGAGATGGCAAACAAGGCGCTGGCGCTGGCGACCGCCTCGCTCGAAACGGCTCGGGCCGATGCCCGGCGACAGCAACTCTATCTGGAACCCATCGTCGAGCCGAATCTGCCCGACGAAGCGATCGAGCCGCGTGGAGCGATGCATGTCCTCGTCGTGTTCCTGCTCGGATCCGTGTTGTCCCTGATCTCGTGGGTGCTCTGGATGGCGGCCGCGGAGCACTATCAGAACCGGAAACTGATGGGGCGTTTCGAGGCTGCGGCCGACTAATGCGGTCCGGTTCCCCGCGATCGTGATGGACCATAAGTTTGAGCGAGAGATCCCTTAAAGAGGCGTAAGCCATAACTTCACAATCTGCCCGCACGAAACGTCGCTTTATCGAATCGAGAGACTGTCGTGATGGGCCTGGAGCTTGCTCGCCGTGCGTGGCGCGATGTGGTGCGTATCGCACGGTCAGCCGTGGGAGTCTGGATACGAATGATCGTGTTTGGCTCGGGCTTGTTCCTGGCGGGATGTGCGCTGCCGGCCAGTGGTCCGTCGGCGAAGGCGTTCTCGGCCCACGCCGAGGAGCTCGTTCCGCCGACGATCGCGGTCGTCGAGGTGTCCTCGCAAACGCTTCTGTCGCAGAAGGCGCGGCCGGCCATGAGCCTCGCTGCAAGGTTCGGCGCGGCAAGCCAGGCGGCGGGCCTTCGCTTGGCGCCTGGCGACGTGGTGACATTGTCACTCTGGGAAGCGCCGCCCGGCACATTGTTCTCGACATCGATCATCACGGGGCAGAGCGTCAGCAACACCAGCACCATCTCCATTCCGGCCCAGAGTGTCGAGGCTGACGGCACCATCGGCGTCCCGTTCGCGGGCCGTATTCAGGTCGTTGGCGAAACGCCGGCCGCCGTTGAGGCCAAGATCAGCCGCGCGCTTCAGGGCAAGGCGGTGCAGCCGCAAGCCCTGGTGTCGGTGGTGAGAAGCTCGGTCAATGCGGTCACCGTGACGGGTGAAGTCGCCGGCGGCTCGCGCGTGCCGCTTTCGTCCGGTGGTGAACGGGTTCTGGATGCGATCGCTGCTGCCGGCGGCCTTCGCGCGCCGGTCCACGAAAGCGTGGTCGAATTGACCCGCGGACATACCGCCGCGCGCGTGCGGTTCCAGCGGCTGCTCGGTACGCCCTCTGAAAACCTCTATCTCCAGCCCGGCGATACCCTTGCCGTCGTCCGCGAGCCCGAAACCTTCAGCGTGCTCGGCGCAACCGGCCGCAACGATGAACTGACGTTCGAGGCGACGAAGATGTCGATGTCTCAAGCGCTCGCCAAGGCAGGCGGCCTCCAGGACGCGCGCGCTGACGCAACCGGCGTCTTCCTGTTTCGCGTCGAGCCGATTGCTGTGGCCGCAAAACTCTTGCCGCCGGATTCGCCATTCCTCGAGCCCGGCGTGAAGTTCGTTCCGGTCGTCTATCGGTTCAACCTGGCGGATCCCGAGGTCATGTTCGCGACGTCGCGCTTCTGGATGCAGCCGCGGGATGTCGTCTATGTCGCGAATGCGACCGGTGCGGAGCTTCAGAAATTTCTCGTGATGATCCAGGGCATCGTCGGACCGGTGCTGAATGGTGCGGCCGTCGCGGTTGCGGCGCGATCCTGAGGACTGTTCGACATGCCTCATAGCAACCCCGATCGGCGAGCCCGCCCGCAGGTGACGGATCTGGCGGCGATGAGCCGGGCGGACGCCGAGCATTTGATCCGCGGGGCGGTGCAGACGGCCTATCTTGGCGACCACACGGCGCTGACACGTATCCTCGGCTTCCAGAAGTTCTTCGTCGACACGAGGGACGTGGGCTTTGGCAGCCACGTGCTCCTCGACGGATACTGGGAGATCTGGCTCACGCTGTTCTGCCTGCGCAACGTGAAGAACGGAATGGTCGCGATCGATGTCGGGGCCAACATGGGCTATTACACCGTGCTGTTCGGCAGCAGCGTCGGACCCGGCGGTCATGTTCTGGCGGTCGAGCCGAATCCACGGGCCGCAGCCCTGCTGCGCCGTAGCGTCGAGATCAATGGATACGCGCCCCGGACGCGGGTGGCCCAGGTCGCGTGCTCCGATCCGGCCACGACCAGCGCGCGCCTCGTCATACCGACGACGGAGCCGAAAAACGCTTACATCACGGCCGATGGGACGAACCCGGGCCGAAATTCGATCGAGACGGAATGTTTGACCCTCGATCAGGTCTGCGAAGGCTGCGAGCGCGTCGACTTCATCAAGATCGACGCCGAAGGCTCGGAAGAGCGGATCTTCGCCGGAATGTCGGCGGTGCTCGAGCGACACAGACCGATGATTGTCGTCGAGATCAACGTTGCGCGATACGCCGATCCCGCTGCCTTCGTTCAGCGGCTCAGGAACGTCTACGGCGCACTGCGTTACGTGTCATATGACGGGCAGGCAGTGGAGGTTGCGCCAGATGTGCTTCTGTCGAACAATGTCGGCCAGGACTGGCTCGTCGTTTTGAGCCCGCGTACTCCATCCTAGGCGGGCGCAAGTGATGGCATCTTCGATTCTTCTCGATGGCCTCAATCTGGCGCTGAAGACCGGCACCGGCATTGCCACCTATGGCAGGGGCGTCATGGCGGTGGCGCGCCACCACGGCTACGGCACGGCGCTTCTCCATGCCTCGGCTGGCCGGATGCCGGCGGATCCGACACTTCAGGAAGTTCTGTTGTTTGACGATACGTCAGACACCGTCATGAGCAAGAGACGCCGGCTCAAGCGATGGCTGAAGCGCAAGGCTGGCGCGCCCGGCGGTTTGTCGCTCAATGCCATCTCGATGCAGGGAATTGTCGTCGCGAGATCGTTCAACAGGCACCTTTCAGAGGTCGACCGTATCTTTGCCCATGACGATCTGTTTGGCCTCGCGCGCGGTCACTTCAAGAGCTACGGCCGTCCGCTTTCGCTGAAACTGGACCACCAGCCGGATGTCTTTCACAGCACCTATCCACTGCCGATCGCGGTCAAGTCCGTGCCGTCGATCCAAACCATCCACGATCTCGTGCCGTTGCGGTTGCCGTATTTGACGGAAGACAACAAGCGCTATTATTACCGGATGGTTCGTGCGCTGACGCAGCAGGCGGACCACATCGTCACGGTCTCGGAAACGTCGCGGCGTGATATCATCAAATTATTCGGTGTCGACGAGGCGAGGATCACGAACACCTATCAGGCCGTGGATTTGCCGGCAGAGGTGTTGCAACGTGACGCCGGCGCGGTCGCCGACGAAATCGCCGGCGTGTTCGATCTCGGCTGGAAAAAATACTTCCTCTTCTTCGGCGCGCTCGAGCCGAAGAAGAACGTCATGCGACTGATCGAAGCCTATCTTGCCGCGCGCTGCGACATTCCTCTTGTCATCGTCGGGTCGGCCGGATGGAAGGCCGAGACCGAGCGAAAGATGCTGGAAGATGGACGCTTCGGGTACTACGAGCTCTCGGACAAGCGCGTCACCTACCAGCAGAAGATCAGGCGCTTCGAGTACGTTTCGTTGCCGATGCTGATCAGCCTCATCCGCGGTGCGCGCGGCGTCGTTTTCCCATCGCTTTACGAAGGCTTTGGGCTGCCGGTCCTCGAAGCCATGATGCTCGGCACGCCCGTGATCTCCTCGACGGAAGGATCCATCCCCGAAGTGGCGGCGGATGCGGCCATTCTCGTCGATCCCTACGACGTCGGAGCGCTTACAAAGGCGATCAAGGCGCTTGCCCGGGACGACGACCTGCTCGCGCATTACAGCGAGGCTGGACCAATGCGCGCGGCTGAATTCTCTTTCGAGAAGTATGCAACGCGGATGGGATCCATTTATAGGGATGTCATCGATTGATCAGTGACGAAAAGATCGCGCTGGATGAGTACGCCCTGGCGGTGGTGTTTGGCCTCCCGGGGCCGACGACGACGGCTGTCGTCGATGTCCTGCAGGCGATCGCGCGAATTGCGCGTGAGGACAGCACGGTCGTGGAGGTCGATTCGGTGCAGGATTGGGAGGCGGCCTCCGCCGCCGGCAAGCCTTTCATTGCCGTCAGCCATTATCCATTGCCCGATCTGCAGCGGCATCCGGAGTTTCGCCAGATGCCGGCGATCGCAGTGTCCGCAGATCCCATGCGTTCGGTAGCCCATCTGCTGGAAGAACAGCTGTCCGACATCGGCGCCGTGCGGTCGGTGTCGGCGAGCGTCTCCTGTCTGCTCGACAAGGGGATGCTGGATGAAGCGGAAACTCGGTCGCAGAATGCCAGAAGCCTGACGCTGTTCCTCACCCGGTTGGCCGACTTGAGCGGCGTCCATATTGGCTTGTCCGACGTCGAACGAATTGAGATTCAGGCGGGCGAACTGGCCGACCGGCTGGACAGCATTTGTGCGCCGAGGCAAACCGCCCCGCTGCCGGCCAACAGTCTATGGGCGCTGGCGGCCGCGGCATTGCCGCAGCGGCGCGACCCTTGCCGCGGTGACCGCCGCATCCAGGCGATGTGGCTTGGTCCTCTGTTTCTGCTCGGAGACATTCCGGATACATGGATGCGTGGTCCGGTCGATCTGTCGGGCCCGGCAAGATGCGTGCTTTATGGTCCCTATCTGCACCTGCCTCGCGGACAGTGGGACGCGCGCCTGATCCTTGGGCTCGCCGGCCATGACGGCACGGAGTCCTTCACGGTCGAAATCGTATGCGGTGACGTGATCGCAAAGGGCAGCTTTTCCGCCGAAGGCTCCGGTCTGTTCGAGGTCGGAATGGAGTTCGCTCATCGCGATCCGCACATGCCGATCGAGTTTCGTCTCTTCCTCGACGTCGGCGCGATCTACGGCTGGCTCAGCCGCTTCGAGGTGTGCCTGGAGTTGCGTGAACGGAATCGGTGACCTGGATCGGCGAACGGTGCAAGGCCGGGTTCGGTCTAGTGATCGCCGTGCCGGGTCTCGAGCAATTTGAAATGAGTGACGCCGTCGACCGGCTCGGAATCCCGGGCCAGTTGCTCCGCCATGGCGCTGATCGCAGAACGCTTCTCAGGTTCGGTGATGCAGTAAAAGGCGATGACGAGCCGAAGCGCTTCTTCGTCCGAGGGGCGACCGGGCATATGACCTCCGAGGGGTTAGGACCTTCTGGAGCGAATCGCATTTCTAGCCCAGCTTCTGCTGAGGAGGAGCTCGTCTGGATAAGCCGACGAGTTGGCAAGATGCTACGCGTAGTAAGCGCGCGTGCCGAGTCCGGGGCAATACGGAGGCGACTTGATCGGACGCGGAGGCAATTCGTTCAGCAAGATAATCGACGAGCGCGATCCTGTATATGCAGTTCACGCCGTTTGTTGGCGGCACGTGTTGCCGCGTCGGCAGAACCGGGTGCCGACGGGTCAGATGGGCGCGAAGAACAACGTCGCCAGCCGATCGACCATGGGCGCCGCCTTGCCGGGCTCTACGTCCCGGTTGAGGCAGAGCAACCCCCTCGCTTGAGGCAACGCCGGCAGGTTAAACTCGTCTGCGAGGGTCAGATCCGGCGGCACCAGGCGTCTCGGCAGGCAGGTAATCCCGAGACCAGCCTCGACGGCCATCTTCTTGGTGTCGAAATCGCCGCCGCTGAACGCGATCCGATAAGCCACGCCCTTTGCAGTCAGCGAGCGGGTCATGGGATCGTTCTCGCCTGCCCAGGTGATGATCGGGATCGGCGCTCCCGGGCTGAGTGTGAATTCGTGGGCCCGCACCCACACCAGATCGTCGGTAAATTCGTGCTGGACGAAGGGCTGAAGCTCGATTGTCGGCAAGGCATTGCCGTCGAACAGGCAAACAACGTCGAGCTGTCCGTCGAGAAACCGTCGGGCGAGCGCGGCCGAATTGTCCGAGTGAACGGAAACGCTGGGGAGTGAGGATCGGTCGAAATCGAGCAGGAACGCCCTCACGAGCAGAGTGCTTAATCCCAATCTGAGGAAGCGATCGTTCCGGAGAATGCCGCCGATAGCCAGGATCTGATCATTGGCTTCGATCATCTTTCGGCATTGTTGCAGGACCGCCAGCCCCAGTTCCGTGACGCGGTTTCGATTGGCATTTTTCGCGAACAGAGGGCCGCCGACAAGCGTTTCGATCCGCCGCAGTTGAGAACTGATGGCAGGCTGCGTAATGCCCAGGACGTCGGCCGCCTTCGTGAAGCTGCCGACCTCCTGAACCGTCAGAATCGTTCGAGCTATTTCCGTAGGCACATTGATGTGCCTTTTGCCGCTCATGACATGTGCTCTTTGGCTCGTTGCAAGCGCAAGGTAGCCGTGCCATTTGCGGCGGAACTACGATCCTAACTCGCGGGGGTTGCGGTGGGCAAACTAATGCGCCGTGTACTGTCTAACCACCGGGGTAGTACCGGCTCATTCCTCCCATGCGCCAAGCGTATACGTCGCCGCGCTGCGAAACAGGATTTGCGGCGGCATGAGGACAAGCATCGCCAGTGTTTGTTGTCGCCTGACGCGCCAAGAATTTGTCGAACGCGACGGAAAGCTCATGGCTCAGTCGCAGAAAGGCGGTTTCAATCCAGCTTTGCAGATTCTTCCAGCATCAGAAAATGAGTCACGCCATCCACGACGCGGGATTCCCTGGCGTAGCGCTCGGCAAGCGCCAAGACCTCGGCACGCTTCTCGGGCTCCATGATGCAGAAGAAAGCAACGACGACCCTAAGTGCCTCGTCGTCCGAAGGGCGACTGTAGGGGTTATCAAAGTCAGGCATTGAGTCAGTCATCGTGGCGAACGCGCCCGTCGCGATTTTCTTTTATCAATCGGCAAAAAACGCCCAGTGTCCTCTACTAATCGATATCCGGGGCGATTGATCCGCACTGCAGACTACATCAGTGACGAGGTCTTGGAACGTTAAAAGTAAAATTTATGAGGGATAAAGCGCGTTTATAGGTGCGGTTGGTTCCTATGAACGGGTTTAATTTACCGGTGGTCGAAGCAACCTTACGATGATCTTATGCGGTTCCCATGGAGGATCCATGAGCGCCGAATCTTCAAAGGTTGCCGCCCATATCCTGGAAAAGTGCAGCGAGCTGTGTGATTTGGCGCTTCAAGCCGAATTGGATGTCTTGGCCCACTTGCTCAGCATGGCGATGCTGCAGGCGTCGCGAGAGCTGCCCGAATCGGAGCGCGATTCCGGCAAACCTTCATGACTGCCGACGAGCAGGTCCTTCCGAGACCGCGACATGAATCGGGCCTTCCATTAGCAATTATGCACGCTGTACAAGCGAGGTCCGTCGAGCTCGAAGATCGCGCCGGGAAATCGTTCAGGCCGCTTTGACTGATCCAGCGTGCAATGACCGCGGGCGAATACCCATCGCACTCTGCCACCGGAGACAATTCGATACTCCGCCTCGAACACGCCGCCATCGAACGCCTGCGCGATCGCCTGGCTCACTTGTCCGACGTCATCGGGATGGACAGATGAAAGACACGTCGCGTTGGCGACCCCCTTTGCGCCTGCAGCTGGATCATGGCCAAACAAGCGCGAGCAGTCAGGATCGAGGTAGTTCAGGTCCCGAGCGACGTCCCAATCCCATATGCCGATGATCGCATGGCTTCTGAGTTGAAGAGGAGGCTTCGTCCGGTGGGCGTGCAAAGCCGTCATCTTGCATAGATGAGAAAGAACCTTGTCGTCGAAGTGAGCCGCGCGTTCCGCAATCTCAGCAAAATATTCGCTTAGTGTTTTAGCCATTCACTGCCCCACGCAGAACCGACATTAGAAAAACTATGAATGGGATAAATAGGCAATTGGTTGTATGGTGCCATGCACACGCGCGACGGGGCGCACCGCGTCCCGGGCGGAATTGCATTTGACGATCCTCCGAGATTCGGGCTGGCCCGTCTTTCGAGCCGCCAGCGCGACATAAGCGCCGCTCATGCGGGATGAATGAGAATTGAGCTTCGACCCGGAGGGCGCTCCGCTGGGAGGATCTGCGACAGAGTGTCACTTAACAAATGTTGGCGAGGCAGCCTGCGCGCATCTGGCTCCTGGTCAAATGCGCTGCGATGAGGTGCCCTCCCGTAGGAAAGAAGGACGCTGCCCCGTGAGAAAGCACTGGGAGCCGGGCGCAAGCCGCATTCTCAGTAGATTCGAACTTTCGCTTTGATCGCCGCGCGGCCGCCACACGTCAGCTGAAAGCTGTCCCGGTCGTCGCCATCGCCGATCCGTTCGATCCAGCCTTTACGCAAAAGCCTGCCGATCATTCTCGAACTGGCCTGATAGTTGGGGTCGCCGAGGATCGCGGCCATGGCCGCGCGTTCGAGATAGTTGGCAGGCTCCTGGCTCAGGGCTGTTGTCATGGTCGGGGCGATCTTGATCGCTGACTTGGACTTGGACGTTCAGATGGAGGCTCGCACTCCGTGTTGAGCGTTCGATGTTGCCCCTCACGCGGCAGCCGCGGCTCGTCGGCCATGGCCGACGCGTAAAGGCCGATCCCCAGAAGCAGGGCGACGACTGAGAGCCCCGCCAGCAAGACCCATACGATCATCATCAGGTCAAACCCGATCACTCATGAAAGGGTCTCATCGAATGCTCAATTGCTGAAGAGCGCCTTTACGGAGTCATAAGAGATATTGTGGGGGGAGAACTTGTGGAGTGAGCCGATCCCGCAACGCAGATGCCGGTGGACGAGGCAGTCAGTTGCGAATCCATCAGCCATAAGCGTCGGCGATGGGGTACTACATTCGCTGATATGCGACTTCACCGCATATTCAGAGGCCGGCCTCGAAATCAAACGAAAATCAGATTTCGGGGATCGTCATGTTTCGTATGCTTCTGGCCAGGCGCATTGGCCGTCCTCTTGCCGGCTTCTTGCGTGCCGAGCAGGGCAATATCGCGACCATCTTTGCGATCTCCCTGGTTCCGATACTGGCCTTCGTCGGGGCTGCGATTGACTATAGCCGTGCTGCCCGGGCGCGCACCGCAATGCAGGCGGCTCTCGATTCGACGGTGCTGATGCTGTCGAAAGATCTGACCTCGAGCCAGATCTCGGCATCCGACGTCAACACCAAGGCTCAGACGTATTTCAACGGGCTCTACAACGCGACGCGGGTCGAGGCGCAGGGCGTTACCGTGACGCCGACCTATACGCCCGCCAGCGGCAGCACGCCCGCGACCGTTCTCTTGAATGGATCAGGCTTCATCGCGACCGACTTCATGCAGATCGTCGGATTTCCCAAGCTCGGCTTCAGCACCACCTCAACGACCACCTGGGGCAACGTCAAGATGCGCGTGGCGCTGGCGCTGGACAACACGGGGTCAATGGCATCCGACGGCAAGATCACGGCGTTGAGAAATGCAGTCGCCGCCAGCGGCGGGTTGATCGATCAGCTGAGCGCGCTCAGCAAGACCAACGGCGATGTCTATATCTCGCTGATTCCGTTCGCCAAGGTCGTGAACGTGAATTCCAGCAATTACTCACAAAGCTGGATCGACTGGACTGACTGGCTCAACCCGCCGACATCGCAGCCTGCCAATGGCAGCTATCAGGCGGCCTTGCCGATGAACTGGCACGCGGTGGGTCCAGGCGCCAAATGTCCGTTCGCAAATAGCAGTGATGGCTTTACATGCACGGTCAGCCCCACCAGCACCACGACGACGTCTTACATCCCATCGCTCGGCTCCTACGCAGGCTATATCTGTCCGAGCGTCGACTACAATTCGCATTCCGTCTACAATGGCTGCTGGGTCAGCACCGCGGCGGGCACTGGCGTTTTCTGCTCCGGTTCGGCATCGTGCAGTTGTCCGGTTACGGCCTTGGGGCTTCCGGTCCTGGGTTGTAGCTGCACCGGGTTCGGCGGCGGCAGATCTTGTACGGGCGCTCTCTACACCCATAATTGGACCCAGCCAGGCCCGAACGACCTCGTCGATAACCGTGGCCAACCCAGGGTGAATGCACCTGTTGGCTTCGCGAACAACAAGTGGACCGCGACGAGTTCGACGCCGACCGTGGCAAATGACTGGCGGCAAGCGTCGACCAATCCGATCACGACCTGGACCGGCTGCATCACGGACCGCACGCAGCCGAACGACGCCACAGGCGTGCTGCCGGCCTCGTCGGATGTGACCACTCTTCTTCCTGCCAACGAATACTATGAGAACAGCACCGCCTATTGCAGCAGCAGTGTCTCGAACCAGCTCCAGCCGCTCGTCCCTCTTAGCTATAGCTGGAGCACTTTGAAGTCGGCGGTCAACGCCATGCAGCCGACTGGCGGAACGAACCAGGCGATTGGTCTGGCCATGGCCTGGCAGTCCCTTTTGGTGGGCGGCCCATTCGGCACGCCATCCGAGGATGCGAACACGACCTATAACCGGGTTATTATCCTTCTGTCCGATGGACTGAACACAGAGGACCGCTGGCCGGAATATGGCAACGGAAGCTCTCAGGCCTCAGGCAATCCGATCGATGCGCGCCAGGCAGCGCTATGCACCAACTTGAAGAATGCAAAGGATTCTGAGGGGCGCACGATGTACACGATCTACACGATCCAGGTGAACACGAGCTCGCCCGCCGATCCGACATCAAGCGTACTCCAAAATTGCGCGAGCAGCGCTGACAAGTTCTTCATGCTGACGAGTGCGACCCAGATCGTGACGACGTTCAACACGATCGGCACCGCGCTGAGCAAGCTCAGGATTGCACGATAGTATACGCTGCAACGTTCGGCGGCCTCGATAGATACGGAAGGCGACGGGCCGCGCATTTGATTGCGGTTGCCGACGTCCGCTTCGGGTCAAGAACGAAACAGGCGAAAATCCGTGCTAGGTCTGCTGTTGAGTTGGAGGCGGTCCCGCAACAATGAAGCAGGTGTCCGTTAGCGTCTTCAGATTGCCGGGTTCATCAGGCCAGGATTGTCCCGCTGCATTAAATTTGCGCGAAGTGCTCGGTTGCGCCGCTGGGGGCGCGAGAGGGATCAATTGGGTCAAGCTGAGAATTGTATCTTACGAAACAAATGGCGTCGTGTCGTTTCAGCGCCGTTTGGGGGGAAGGTGTCGAGGTATCTGGGGAGCCGGGCAAGAATGAACCAACCAAAGTCCGGCTATGACCCTTCTAGAGCAATGCCAGAAACGCGGGAATTGTCAACGGGATGCCCGAGGGACCGCTGCACGCGTAGAAGCCATCACTTGCTTTCTTTGGTTTGTCGCTTGCGAAGGCGTGGCCGGTGCTCAGCGGGGAAACCCGACCGCGAGATACAGGAAGTGCATGCGAGCGCGCGGATGGACGTTCAGCCATCTGTCGCGAAATCACGCGCCGCCTCGTTCGGCCGCCGAAGAGCGCGCGTCGAGAAGCAGCCAGCAAAATGCCGACGAGATATCACAGCGGATCGATGACGTTGTCAGGCACGGCGACGAAACGAATGCTGCCATCGGCGCCGCTGCCGGCAATTGATGTTCAAGCGGATCGCGGCGGTCTGCCGATCTGACGCATTGTTGCCATCGCTCAAAATACGAAGGCCGACTGCGGAGACAGCATGGCTGTCGTCACGCTCGTCATCGTGATCGGGCCGTCCCCTGCTGAATTCTCGGGGTCACGGACCGCAACCGCGCACCCGTCGATATCGCCGCCTTTATGTCCGCCGCCGGACGCTCGCCTACAACTGTAATCCTGCCCCTCAGGACTGAAATCCTTCAGTAGCTCCATCGCACCAGCCTTGACGTTTCATGGCAACGGCCACGCGCGCAAGCACGCGCAGCGCGTCGTTGCACCGATGTGTACGAAGGAAGGTGCGGCATGGGACGATCCAACGCGGAACGCGAATGTCTCCAAGACCAAAGTCTTCAGGACAAAGTGCCTCGAGAAGAGTCGGGCGGTCGGTTCAAGTTCCGAACTGCCGTCCGCGAGATCAGCGTCGCTCTCGCGCTGCTCGGCATCTCCCTCGTGTCCAGCGCATCCGCCCAAACCCCGCCCGCCCCGACGCCTGATCGCATCAAGGCGGACATCTCGCGGGTCGACAGCAGCTTCATCGAAGCCAATACGAAAACGTCGAAGGACTGGCCGACCGTCGGTCTCGACTACGCCGAGACACGATTCAGCAAGCTCGATCAGATCAATTCCGGCAACGTCAGGGAGCTCGGGCTCGCCTGGAGCTACAATCTCGAATCGGAGCGCGGGATCGAGGCGACGCCGCTCGTCGTCGACGGCATCATGTATCAGTCGGCGCCCTGGAACGTCGTCCATGCCATCGACGCGCGGACGGGCAAGAAAATCTGGACGTTCGATCCGGGCGTCGACCGGTCGAAGACCTATCGTGGCTGCTGCGACGCGGTCAGCCGCGGCCTCGCGCTTTACAAGGGCAGGGTGTTCGAAGCCGTCTATGACGGGCGCCTGATCGCGCTCGACGCCGCGACCGGCGCGAAGATCTGGGAAAAGGACACGCTGATCGACCACGCGCATTCCTACACCATCACCGGTTCGCCGCGTGTCTTCAACGGCAAGGTCGTGATTGGCCAGAGCGGCGCCGAATATGGCGTGCGCGGATACATCACGGCGTATGACAGCGAGACCGGCAACCAGCTCTGGCGCTGGTTCACCGTGCCCGGCGATCCCTCGAAGCCGTTCGAGGATGCTTCGATGGAAGCGGCGGCCAAGACCTGGGACCCGTCCGCCAAATACTGGATCAACGGCGGCGGTGGTGCGCCGTGGGATACGATCACCTTCGATCCCGATCTGAACATGGTCTATGTCGGCACCGGCAACGGCGGCCCCTGGAATCGCAAGCTGCGCAGTCCGGCCGGCGGCGACAATCTCTATCTCGCCTCGATCGTCGCGCTCAACGCCGACACCGGCAAGTACATCTGGCACTACCAGGAGACGCCCGGCGACAATTGGGACTACACGTCGACCCAGCCGATGATCCTGGCCGACCTCACAATCGACGGTGTGATGCGCAAGGTGATCCTGCACGCGCCGAAGAACGGCTTCTTCTTCGTCATCGACCGTACCAACGGCAAGTTCATCTCGGCGAAGAACTTCGTCGACGTGAATTGGGCGACGGGATACGACGCCAACGGGCGGCCCATGGAGCTTCCGGCCGCGCGCGACGCCGAGCAATACGAGTCGATTCCGGGACCGGACGGCGCGCACAACTGGATGCCGATGTCGTACAATCCGATCACCGGCCTCGTCTACATTCCGGCGCAGCACAATCCGGTCAATCTGACGCCGGAGAAGACGTTCAAGCAGAATGCCGTTGCGCCGGGCAAGCTCGGTGCGCTGTTCGGCGGGAATATCGGCTTCGTCTTCAACCCGTCGGTGAAGTCGATGCCGTTCGGGCGTCTGCTCGCCTGGGATCCGGTGCATCAGAAGGAAGTCTGGCGCGTCGAGCACGTGGCGCCTTGGAACGGCGGCACGCTGACCACCGCCGGCAATCTGGTTTTCCAGGGCACCGCGGACGGCCGCTTCGTCGCCTATGACGCGGCGAAAGGCACCGAGCTGTGGGAGATCTCGACCGGATCCGGCGCGGTGGCGGCTGCTTCCACCTACATGATCGATGACAAGCAATACGTCTCGATTGCGGTCGGCTGGGGCGGCTCATGGGGCATCACCCATCGCGCGACCGAGTACCAGAACCCGGGAACGATCTACACGTTCGTGCTCGGCGGCACGGCGAAGATGCCGGAATTCGTCAAGTACCAGACCGATGGTCTGCTGCAGGGCGTGAAGTACGATCCGAAGGATATCAAGGAAGGCGCGAACCTCTATATGACGGCGGGCTGCATCGCCTGCCACGGTGTGCCCGGCATCGGCCGCGGCGGCAACGTCATCAATCTGGGTTATGTCCCGGCCGACGCGATCACCCATCTGAAGGATATCGTCTTCAAGGGTCCATTCCGCGACCGCGGCATGCCCGATTTCAGCGGCAAGCTGACCGAGGCGGATGTCGTAAAGCTTCAGGCCTTCATCCAGGGAACGGTCGACTCGATCAGACCCAAGGCCAAGTGACGAGAGACAGAGGCCGTGAGGTAGAGCTGCCAGGTCGCGTCTGAGCGCCAACGGCGTTGCTGCAACCAGGACAAGGCCCGGCATCCCCAGGGGATCGCCGGGCCTTGGTCTCGGGACGACGTCTTTGGGACGAAATGCCGCCCGTTCCAGTGCGAATGTGGGGTCCCGGGCGCTCGGTTTACCTGTTCGGCTCAGCCAGGATAAGATATCAAGACGTCAGACCACTCATCCTTCGGTTGTCCAGGGAAAGCAGTGTCTCGATGGTCATGCGATTCGGTTTTTTCAGCACGCTTGCAATCGCGTTTCTCGGCATCGGCGCCGCACTCGCGGAGGACCCGAGCAAGCTGGAGCCGCCGCGCCTGCTGGAATCGCGGGAGTCGATCTACAACAACATCTACGTCTATCAGCGATCGCAATACGTCATCCTGACGTTCGGGCACAACAAGCAGATCTACACCGAGAGCGTGTTCAACGGCGGCGACGACCGCGAACTGGTGATCACTTATACCCAGTTCATGACCGCTGGGCTGATGTACCCGAAGAACGTGACGTCGATCCTCGAGATCGGGACCGGCGGCGGCCGCACCGCCTGGTATCTGCATCGCTTCCTTCCCCACGTTCGCGTGACCTCGGTCGAGCTCGACCCCGCGGTCGTCGAGCTGTCGCGGAAATATTTCGGTCTCAAGGACGAGCCGAATTTCGCCCTCGAGGCCAAGGACGGCCGCCTGTTCCTGGCGCAGTCGAAGGATCGCTACGACATCATCATGATAGACGCCTATCGCGGTCCCTTCGTGCCGTTCCACCTGCTGCCGAAGGAGTTCTACCAGATCGTCAGGGACCATCTCGCCGAGGGCGGCGTCGTGGTGCAGAACGTCGCATCCGACACTATGCTGTTCGACGCCGCGATGAAGACGATCGGCGCGGTATTGCCGCAACTGGAGTTCTACAAGTCGGACGACAATTACGTCACCGTCGCCTATGACGGCCCGGCGCGGAAGCTCGAAGATCTCGCCGCGATCGCTGCCGAGCGCGACAAGGCGTTCGGGTTGCGCTACCCGCTCGCCGGCATGCTGGCACAGCGAAAGGCTGTCGATCTCAACGACGCCAAAATGATCAGCCCCAAGGCCACGGTGCTGACCGACGATTTTGCGCCGGTCGAGGCCCTCAAGAGCATCGAGCGGCACAACAGGAAGCTGCCTTGACGCAGCTCCGTTCGCTCGCGCCGGTCATCTACGTCATCGCTTTCGTTTCCGGCGGCGTCCTGATGGGATTCGAGATGCTGGGCAGCCGCTATCTGTTTCCCTATTTCGGCGGCGGCATCGGCACCTGGGCCAGCCTGATCTCGGTCGTGCTCTGCGCGCTTGCGATCGGCTATTTCGCCGGCAGTGCCGTCGTCGACCGCTATCCGTCGCCGCGTACCATCGGCGCGGCCATCCTGGTCGCGGCGCTCTGGCTCGCGCTGGTCCCGGCAACGGCCGATGCGATCATGCAGTGGATCCTGGACCGGCTCGGCGCGGGTCCCGCCGCGACGCTGTCCGCCTCGACCGCGCTGCTGCTGGTGCCGCTGACGCTGCTCGGCACCTTCTCGCCGGTCGCGGTCAGCTTGCTGACCCGATCGGCCAACGAGGCCGGCCGGGTGGCGGGACGCGTCTACGGCGTCTCGACGATCGGTAACGTCGCTGGCACCCTGCTGACGACATTCGTCCTGATCCCGTCGATCGGGTCGCGAAACATCACCTATCTCTTTGCTTTGATGCTTGCGGCCTGCGCCGTGTTGTTGTTCATGACGTCCGCACGGCGGCAGATCGAGGCTTGAATGATGTTGCAGAAGTTCCAGTTCCGGCTCGCGGTCATCGCGTTGCTGGCCCTCTCGCCCGGGCCGCTGTTCGCCCAGGAAAAGCCGGATCAGGGCAAGGCCGATCTGGTCAACATCGAAGCTTGGGACGGCAACCGCGCGCTCGCCGTCATCGTGGATCTCCTGAAATTCACGCCGCGTTCGATGGAGACGCCCGGGCATCAGAAGGCCATCGACTACATCACGGCCGAGCTGAAGAAGACGAAATTCGACACCATCGTGCCGCAGCGCTGGATCTCGCGCGAGGCCGGGCGCACCATGGCGATGACCAACATCATCGCCCGCTTCAATCCCGACAATCCGCGTCGCATCATCATCGCCACGCATTACGACAGCATCATCAAGGCCTATCGGGACGCGAAAACGCCGAACGCGCCGATGCCCGGCGCCAACAATTCCGCCTCGGGCGTCGCCGTGCTGCTGGAGACGGCGCGGGTGCTGTCGCAGATGCCCGAGGCGCCGCCGGTCGGAATCGACATGATCTTCTTCGACGGCGAGGAAGGCCCGCTCTCGCTCGGCGCCGGCGATCCGAACTTTCACTCGATCGGTTCGCCGTATTTCGTCGACAACCTCGCCGAATTCTATCCGAAGGCGAAGCCGGAGAAGATGGTCGACTTCGACATGGTCTGCGACCGCGACCTGCACCTGAAGGCCGATCAGTCCGGCTTGCGCTCGGCGCCGGCGGAGGTGAAGAAGTTCTGGGAAATCGGGATGCAGATCGCGCCTCACGCATTCGAGCGGCGCGCCGCGCCCTATGCGATCGAGGACGACCACACCGCGTTCCAGAAGGCCGGTATTCCGAGCTTCATCGTGATCGATTTCGAGTACGAGCCGTTCTACAACACCACCGAGGACACGCCCGACAAGTGCTCCGTGCAGAGCCTGGAGGCGGTCGGGCGCACGCTGTTACGGTATCTTTACCTGCCGTGAGCGGGGGGAGGGCACTGCCGCCGCATTTCCACGCTACCCGACCAGGGTTCGGTCGAGACGTGGACGCAGGCGATGATCAGGAGATTCGAAGGAAAAGTGGCGCTCGTGACGGGGGCGTCCAAGGGCATCGGAGCCGGGACTGCGATCCGGCTCGGGGTGGAAGGCGCGGCGGTCGCCGTCAACTACAATGCCGGCAAGGACGGCGCCGACCGCGTCGTCGCAGCCATCACGGCCAAGGGCGGCAAGGCCGTCGCTATTCAGGGTAATCTGGCCGATCCCGGCGATGTGAAGCGCGTGGTCGCAGACACGGTCAAGGCGTTCGGCCCGATCGACATTCTCGTCAACAATGCGAGCATCTACGCGTTCAGGCCGCTCGGCGAGATCACGCCTGAGCACTTCCATGAGCATTTCGATCTCAATGTGCTCGGCCTTCTCCTGATCTCTCAGGAGGCGGTGCGCCATTTCAATCCTCATGGGGGAAGCATCGTCAATATCAGCTCGGCGATCTCGACCATCACGCTCCCCAACAGCACGGTGTACACCGGGACGAAAGCCGCGGTGGACGCGATCTCCTCCGTGATGTCGAAGGAGCTGGGGCCACGCAACATCCGCGTCAACGCGGTCAATCCCGGCTACATCCCGACCGAGGGCCTCACGTCCACCGGGCTGGACACGAGCGAGAACCGCAACACCGCTGTTGCCGTGATCCCGCTCGGCCGCATCGGCAAGGTCGAGGAGGTCGCAGCCGCGGTGGCCTTCTTCGCATCGGACGATGCGGCTTACGTCACGGGCGAGACGCTCCACATCTCGGGTGGGCGTCGCTGACGATGGGGGCGGTCGCCCGCTGTGGCGGTCAATCTCGATCGAAGCCGGGCTGAATGGCGTTCGCGCGCGAATCGGCGCTCCAAAGCAAAATGCCTCCCGCAGGCCGAGGGCGTGCGAGAGGCAATCGCGGTGATTCGCTTGACCGGGCGAGAGGCCCGGGATCAGTCGCGGTGAGGGCAGACCATCGTCAGGTTGAGCAGCGTCGGCTTGTCGGAGCCCTTCTTGTAGTCCCACTCCAGCCGGATCTCGTGCCGGTGGGCAAAGGCGTCGCCAGGCGCATGGACGATGATGTTGGTCTTCATCGGGATCGGCGGCTCGGAGTTGAAGCATTTGCGGACGCAGGCATCGAGCAGGTCGCAGCGCGTCAGGGGAATGACCCCCGGTTCGTCCCTGGACAGCGGTACGGTGTTCGGTTGGGTGCTGAGGTCGAGACGCGCCCGGCCCTTCTCCTTGTGCCAATACTTGGCGCTGCCCTGCGGCCACTTCGAAGCGGGCGTCAAAATCAGGTGATACTGGCCGTATTCCAGGGTCGGCAGGTCGATATCGTCCGACGCCTTGAGCTTGGCCACGCTCTTCTTCATGTTCGCCAGAGGGTAGTAATTGCTGTTCATCAAGTCTTTGAACTGCTTGCCGTTGTAGGTTTTAGTGCCCATCGCCCCATTCCTGTTGTGACGTCGTTGCCCCGGAAAAATTTGTGACTGCAGCAATAGCGGCGCCGGCGGTAGACCGGCGCAGCAAAAACTCATGCGTCATTACTGATCGATTCTGGCAAAGTATCATCGCGGCCTGTGCTTCGTCCAGCAAAGCAGCCCGGTTGGAATGCGCCGGGAAGCATTGATAAGAAGCCTTCGACTGCTAATCTTGGAATCTGGTCGCTCACTGTAATGGTGGCCATCCTCTCGGGACTTTGAAGGCACTCGGATGCGCTGTTTGACGTGTCAGTCGACGATCGATCCGGAAGATGGTCGGTGTCCGGGATGCGGTACTGCAGTCCAACGGCGGGAAGACCCGGAGAGCGAACGCAGGTTCGTAACGATTCTTCGCGCCGATGTCATCGATTCGACCGGGCTGGTCGCCGAACTCGAGCCGGAGGAAGCCGTCTCGCGGCTTGAACCGGCACTTGCCGCAATGCGGGGCGCGGTGCGCCAGTTCGGCGGCATCGTCAGCAAGGAGTTGGGAGACGGACTTTCCGCCGTCTTCGGTGCCCCCATTGCCGATGACAATCATGCCCCGCTCGCCTGCCACGCCGCCATTGAACTCGTTCGGCGCGTCGTCGGCCTTGGTGACCCCGGGCTCCAGGTAAGGGTTGGTCTTCACTCCGGCCACGTCGTCGCCTACATGGTCGCGAGCGAGTTCTCCAAGGTGTACGAGATCGGCGGTGCCGCCCAACATCTTGCTGCGCGACTGGAATCGGAGGCGGAGGCGAACCAGATCTTCGTGTCTGAGGCCTGCCAGAGGCTCGCGGAAGGGCATGTCCGTTTCGATTTTCTCGGCCGCAAGGCCTTGCGCGGGTTCAATGAGCCGCTTCCGGTTTACCGGCTCCTGGGCGCGAGCGATCTTTCGAGCTGGCGCGTGCGGCGCGCGCGCAGTGTCTCCCGGTTTGTCGATCGCACGACGGAACGGGCCCTGTTATGGCGCGCTGCGGAAAAGGTCTCGTCCGGGCGTCAGACGATTCTGCTGATGGGTGATGCCGGCATTGGAAAGTCGCGTCTTGCGCATGAGTTCGCGCAGGACCTTCGGGTCGGCGGTTGGTGGCTGATCGACACTGAGTGCAGTCCCAATTTGCAGGGCGCGCCTTACAGCGCCCTCAAGCGCCTGCTGCTTTCAATTCTCGATGCTGCTGCGCGCGACCCGGCCTGGGTCGACGATCCCAGAGCCGAATTGTCCGCGATACATCAACGGGCCATCGACGCGGTCCTCGATCTGCCGATCTCCGATCCGCAATGGGACGAATTGGGGCCTCACGCACGCGGACGCGCGATCCTGGATGCGAGCTGCGCCTTGGTCGAGAGCGTTGCTCGCCGCCGGCGATCTGTGCTTCTGATCGAGGATGTGCACTGGATCGACCGGGCGAGCGATGCGGTGATTGCTGCACTCGCAGGGCTTCAATGCGCCGACCTGCTCGTGTTGTTGACGACCCGGCCGAATGGAATGCCGGTGTGGATCGCGCGTTGCCACGCCGAAATCGTGGCGATGCGGCCTCTCGACGATGATTCGGGTCTGGCCATGCTCGCCGAGATGCTCGGCCCGGCCACGACCAACGAAGACCTGAAGAACCGGATCATCTCGCATGCGGCCAATATTCCGCTGTTCATCGAAGAGGTCTGCCGTAGCCTGAAGGACAGCGGTCTGCTTCGGGGGCAATGGGGCGACCTTTCCCTCGCGCGCTCCATCGACGAGCTCGGCATTCCCAGCAGTATCCAGGGTGTGATCGCGGCACGGTTGGATCGCGTGTCGCGGCAGCAGCGGTCGCTGCTCCAGATCGCGGCGGCGCTGGGACCCCGGGCCGACCAGGCCCTGTTGCGGAAAGTCGCTGCGATACCCGAAAACGTCCTGCAGGATTGCCTCACCGCGCTGGATCGGGCCGAACTACTCGTCCGGATCGACAGCGAATTGGAGGATTCGCTCGAATTTCGGCATGAGATGGTCAGGCAGGTGACCTACGATTCGATGGTCGAAAAGGTGCGCGAAAGCGTCCATGCCGGCATTCTCACGGCTCTCGAGAACGACAGTTCATCTGCCGAGAGTCTGGATGCGCTCTGCTATCACGCGACCCGTGCCAAGAATTGGCAGAAGGCGTTTCACCATGGCCAGGGGGCTGCGCGAAAGTGCATGGCGCGCTCGGCGTTCGCCGATTCCGCCAACTACTTCACGATCGCGATGAATTCGCTGGACAGAACGGAACTGACCCGTTCGCGCGAGGCAAACGCCATCGACCTCCGGCTGGAGGCGCGTTTGGCATTCATGGCATCCGGTCAGGTCTCCGACTGGTTGGATCACGGAAAGGAGGCCGAACGTCGGGCCAACGCAATCGATGATATCGAGCGCAAGGTTGCGGCCATGACGGTGTCGGCTGCCGCCCAGAATTTCTACGGGACGCCCGCTGAGGCGGTTGCGATCAGCGAGGATGTGATCGTCCTTGCCAAGGAATGGGGCAATCTGGGCTGGCTGAATGCCGCCGAATACGGTCTCGGGCAGGCCTATTTTCTCGCCGGGCGCTATCAGGACGCCGAACGGGCGTTCGCGCATGTCCGCACCCAATTGCAAGGCCCGGATGCCAGCGCGCCGATTGGCGCGCCGCCGAAACATACGCTCCTCCTCTGCTGCATGATGAAGAGCTTTACTCACACCGTCATGGGTGAGCTCGATGTGGCCGAGCAGCTTCAGCGCGAGACTGCCGCGATCGCCGAGGAGACCAATCGCCCCTATGACCGCGCCGCAGCCGCCTACAGCGGCGGCTGGCTGTTGCTCGGCCGCGGCGATCCGGCGGCGGCCGCCGCCATCCTCGAGGACGGCTTCGTGCTGGCGCAGAAGCACGGCATCCGGCTGTTCGTGCCGGTGCTCGCCTGTCACCTCGGTATCGCCTATCTCGAGCAGGGACTGTTCGACCGGGCGCGCGGCATGCTGGCCGAGGCGCGGGAGGAGGCGAAAGCGGTCGGCTATACCTCGGCGGTGCTGCGCAGCTCGATCTATCTCGCGCTCGCCACCTGGCGCCTCGGCGACGCCCATGGCGCCCAGAACATGCTGCGCGAGGCGCGCAACACCGCCCGTCAGCAGGGGTTCTCTGGTCTCGAGGCCGAGGCCCTGTTCGGCGAAGCCATGGTGACGCCGGCTTCCAGTGACGACAACAAGGCGTCCATCCTCGCTGCGCTGCGCGCCAGCATCCGCATTGCCTCGGACAGCGGCGCGCTGCCGCTTCACCACAAGGCCGAATCCATGCTGAACGAGGTGCTGGCGAGGGGTGACGAGCTGACCTGACGGTCGCCTGCCGGCGGTGCGGTCGGGTGCCCGACGGGTCGCGCGGATTTCCTCGGGAAAGCAACGGCTTGGCTACTGTGCATGGGGTTGTTTTCGACTTCTTTTGAGCTGCCGGCCTCGTTGATCTCGGTGACGAAGCCCCTTGCGCGCCTGCCGGGGTCGGCTACCGTTGCGCCTCGCCTGACGGTCAGGTGACTTTTAACGTCGATTTTTTAGTATCCGATTTTTCGGCGCCGCATCGGCGCGACGCCCACCGAACGAGGCGGGGCCATGATCAGTAAGGACCAGTCGGCATTGTTGTCGCCGGTCGAGCGCGATCTGCGGCTCGATCTCTTCCGCGGCGTCGGGTTGTGGATGATCTTCCTCGATCACATCCCGCACGACGTCGTGGCGTGGCTGACGCTGCGCAATTTCGGTTTCAGCGACGCCGCCGAGTTCTTCGTCTTCATCTCCGGCTATCTGGTCGGCTGGATCTACGGGCCCATCGTCGCGGGCGGCTGGTTCCTCGCCGCGGTGAAGCGGCTGTGGCGCCGCGCGGCCGAGATGTACGTCGCGCACATCATGCTGTTCCTGCTGTTCACGGCGCAGATCGCCCGCACCGCGCGCCGCTTCGACAATCCGATGTACGAGCACGAGTTCAACGTGTTCAATTTCCTGTCGCATCCGGACGAGCTG
>Ga0065165_1000345_pt1 | contig 76072 bp, 73 predicted proteins | sample AraplaMF_Cvi_mMF_FD_63813 | JGI IMG/M metagenome (GOLD analysis project Ga0065165, IMG submission 63813) | Arabidopsis root microbial communities from the University of North Carolina, USA - plate scrape MF_Cvi_mMF (version 2) (version 3) | ecosystem: Host-associated > Plants > Roots >... | reverse complement strand
CGGACACGCTGGAGTAACCCCCTCCAGCCCAGTCCCGCTCGATCGCCCCCCGCCGCCGCATCGGTCGCTGGCCATGCGCCCTTTCCCCGCGTCGAGGTGAGATCAGGATACGGCGATCTGGAAGGGTGGGGACCAAATCGGGTCGAGAAAGTTCAGGGCGTTGAAATCGCGGGGGTTTGTTGGCTGAACGCCGAGGATAAGGCCCATGCCCCCTCTCCTAGCGGGAGGGTGACAATGAGTGTCTCCCTAGTCCGGCAACCCCTCGAACACCTTCAGCCCCTCCGGGATCACCGCCCAGTCCGGCCGGTCCTTGGCGAAGATCGCCACGGTCGGGTGGAAGGCCGTCGGGTCGTCCAGCGAACCGGCGTAGATCGTGTGGGAGTCGGTCTCGCCCACCGGTCCGCCGAACACCAGGCTGGCGCAGGTCGGGCAGCTGTTGCGGACCGCGTTGGAGCCCCGCGCCGAAATGCAGGTGAAGGTCCGGGTCGGGGCGCTGAAGGTCAGGTCCCTGGCGGCGAAGGCCATGAACGGGATGAAGCCCGAGCCCGAGGCCTTGCGGCAGTCGGCGCAGTAGCAATGGCCCATGAACAGCGGCCGGCCCCGCGCCGCGTAGCGCAGGGCGCCGCACAGGCAGCCGCCGGTGTAGAGCACGTCGTCCATCACACCACTCCCTTGGCCCGCAGGCCGGCGATCGTTTCGGCCGACAACCCGGCCACGGCGCCGAGTACGGCGTCGGTGTGCTCGCCCAGGGCCGGCCCCGGCCAGCGGACGCCGCCAGGCGTCTCGGACAGCCGGGGAAAGGCGTTCTGCATTTTCACCGTCCCGAACACCGGATGGGCCACCTCGACGATCGACTGGCGGGCGGCGAACTGCGGGTCCTTCAGCATGTCGGGCGCGCGATAGACCCGGCCGACCGCCAGGCCGGCGTCCTCCAGCAGCGGCAGCAGGGTCTCGATGTCGTGCTCGACCGTCCAGCCGGCGATGGTGGCGTCGAGCTGCAGCTGGTTGACGCCGCGCGCGGCGTGGTCGCGATAGCGCTCGTCGGTCGCCAGCTCCGGCCGGCCCATGGCCTCGCACAATCGCTTGAACAGGGTGTCCTGGTTGGCGCCGATCAGGATCAGCTCGCCGCCGCGGGTGGGATAGACGTTGGATGGGGCGATGCCGGGCAGGATCGCGCCGGAGCGTTCGCGGATGTAGCCCGACAGGTCGTATTCGGTGATCAGGTTCTCCATCACCGTCAGCACGCTTTCGTAGATCGCCGCGTCGACCACCTGGCCCCGGCCGGTGCGCTGGCGGGCGTGCAGGGCCATCATCACCCCCAGGGCGGCGTTGAGGCCGGCCAGGCTGTCGCCGATCGAGATCCCGGCCCGGGCCGGCGGCCGGTCGGCCTCGCCGGTGATGTGGCGCAGGCCGCCCATGGCCTCGCCGATCAGGGCGTAGCCGGCGCGGTGCGAATACGGCCCGGTCTGGCCGAAGCCCGAGACCCGGGCCATCACCAGGCCGGGATTGGTGCGGGCCAGGTCGTCATAGCCCATGCCCCATTTCTCCAGCGTGCCGGGCCGGAAGTTCTCGACCACCACGTCGGCCGTGTCGATCAGGGCGCGGGCGACGTCGCGGCCCTCGGGCGCGCGCAGGTCCAGGGTCACCGAGGTCTTGTTGCGGCCGATCACCGGCCACCAGGGCGAGTGGCCCTTGGGCTTGGTGCGGCCCCACTGGCGCATCGGGTCGCCGGCCCTGGGATCCTCCAGCTTGATCACCTCGGCGCCGAAATCGCCCAGCACCTGGCCGCAGAACGGCCCGGCGATCAACGACCCCATCTCGATGACCCGCAGGCCCGTCAGCGGCGCGTCGGCCATGAACATCTCCCTGGCGATCACGGAACCATCACGGCCGCGTGAAGTTGTTTAGACCTCCGAGGCGCAAGCGCGGCGCCCCGAACCGTCAAACGTTCTAGAAAAACGCGCAGGGAAAGAAAGCCATGACCCGTAAGCTTCTCATCGTCGGCGCCGCCATCGCCGCCCTCAGCGTCGCCGCCTGCGGCCAGAAGACCGACGAGACCAAGGGCGCCGCCACCCCGGCCGAACAGGCCGCCACCCCGGACGCCAACCCCGCCGCCACCATCCCGACCCCGTCGGACGAAACCAAGGCCGCCACCTTCGTCGACAAGGCCGCCGCCAGCGACATGTTCGAGATCGAGGCCGCCAAGCTGGCCGTCAAGCGCTCGACCAACCCCGACGTGAAGGCCTTCGCCGCCAAGATGGAAAAGGCCCACGCCAAGACCACCGAGGACTTGAAGGCCGCGATCGCCGCCTCCGGCGCGGCCCTGACCCCGCCGACCGCCCTGCCCGAAGACCTGCAGGGCAAGCTGGACGACCTGACCAAGGCCGACGCCAAGGACTTCGACAAGAAGTACGCCGACGGCCAGGTGGACGCCCACCAGGCGGCCCTGAACCTGCTGCAGCGCTACGCCCAGGACGGCGACACCCCGGCCATCAAGGCCTTCGCCGCCGCCACGGCCCCCGCCGTGCAGGAGCATCTGAACATGGCCGAGGGCCTGAAGAACGGCTTCGACACCGGCAAGGACGTGGCCAAGGCCGAGGAGAAGGTCGCCGACGCCAAGGCGAAGGTCGCCGAGGAAAAGGCCAAGAAGTAGCCCTGGCTACGGAATCACGTGGGCGGCCGTCGCTTCGGCGGCGGCTCGCTCGCGCGAGCCCGGCTCGATCAGCTTGAACGGCGCGCCCGGCTTCGACGCCGGATCGTTCACCTCAGCTCGACCCTGGTGGTGTTGTCGTCGCCGTTGCGGTCGATGACCATGTTGTAGGGATCCACCCCCGCCGCCCTGGGCAAGGTCCGGGTGACGAAGGTCAGGGTCTGGGTCCCCGAGCGGATCGTCCGGCGCTCGAAGGCCACGACCTTGTCGGCGCCGAAGCCCTTCTTGCCCGGCTCCAGGGTGAACAGGCCGACGTCCATCGGCTCGCTCATCGCCGCCTCGGTTTCCTGGCCGCGGCCCTGGGCGTAGAGCTTGCGGGCCTGCACCGTCAGCGTCACGTCGTAGCGGCCGTCGGGCCGCTTGCGAGCCGTGGCCATGGTGGCCTTCAGGTCGTAGAGGGTGATCTTCTCGAATAGGTCGGTGATCAGCGCCTGCTTGTCGGCCGGGGCGTGGCGGCGCAGGGCGGCGACCAGCTCCAGGGTGGTCGGATAGGGCGGACCCTTGAAGGCGTAGGCCGCCAGCATCTCGCGCAGGGCGGCGTTGACGTTGTCCTCGCCGATCTCGTCGGCCAGTCGGTACATCACCAGCGAGCCCTTGTTGTAGTAGATGTAGGGCTGGTTCTCGACCTGGCGCAGCGGCAGCTCCTCGATCACCTCGCCGCCCCGGGCCCGCAGGTAGCGGTCCAGCTCGTACTTGAGGAACTTGCGGATCATCGGCTCGCCGTAGGTCTTCTTCATCACCATCAGGGCCGAGTACTGGGCCAGGGTCTCCGACAGGGCCGCGCCGCCCTGCTGGTCGGCGCCGATCAGTTGGTGGGCCCACCACTGGTGGGCGATCTCGTGGGCCCCGACATAGGTGACCATGTCGATCTTGGTCGGGTCGTCGTACTTGGACACGAAGCCCAGGTTCTCCGACCACGGGATGGTGTTGGCGAACGACTGGGCGAAGTCGCCATAGGCCGGGAACTCCAGGTAGCGCACCTGGCGGAACTGGTAGGGGCTGAAATGGGCCTGGTCGTAGTCCAGCGACCGCTTCATCGACTCGAGCATCCGGTCGACGTTCCAGGCGTGGGCCGGGTTGTAGTAGACCGACAGCTGGACGCCCTTGTAGGGCGTGGTCCTGACCGCGTAGCGGGCCGACTGGATCGAGAAGAAGTGCAGGATCGGGGCCTCGGTCACGAACCGCGCCGTGCGCCGGTCGCCGGCCTTGCCGATCGGGCCGCTCATGTCGGCCGACTCGCGCCAGGTGCGCTCGGACACCTTGTAGCCGGGAGCCATCGGCGTCTGGTCGGCGTCGGTGGTGACCTTGATGTCGGACGTCACCCAGTCGCTGTCCCGGCGCAGGCCGTTGAACTGCCGCGAGGGGATGTCGCCCAGCTTGGCCGGCCGCAGCTCGGGCTTCAGTCCGTACTTGCGGCGCTTGGTGCGGTCGGTCAGCAGACCGTCTCGGTCCATGCCCAGGGACGGGGCCAGCTGCCGGTCGTTGATGAAGGTCCCGTTGTCGACCATGTGGGTGTCGGGGCGGCTGTTGGGAAAGCCTATCGCCACGCGGGCCGTGGTGAACGACATCGAGCGCCGCTCGCCCGGCTGCATCGGGGTGTCGAAGGCGAAGATCCGGTAGTTGAAGCGCTCGAAGGTCCGCTTGGGCCGGGCCCCCTCGATCGACAGGGCCAGCACCTTCAGGTCGCGGTCGAAGCGGACGTGGATCTCGCGCAGCGGCTTGTCGGTGCGGTTCTCGATCTCGTAGACGCCCCTGGTGTCGATGCGCGGGGCGCGCGGGTGGATGTCGACGTCCAGCCTGACCTCCACGACCTTGGGCTGGGGCGTGTTCTCGAACGGCAGCAGGGCCTTCTCGTAGTCGGCCGTCCAGCGCTCGTTGCCGACCGTGGTGCGGTACTCGTTCCAGACGTTGGTGTTCATGTAGATGAAGGCGCCGACGCCGACGAAGGTCAGCAGGGCGCCGCCGGCGATCAGGCCCGGCGGGCCCGCCAGCCGGCGCGGCAGGGCGGCCAGGCGCGGCCACAGCCGGCTCTCGGTCCCGCGCCGCCACAGCACGTGGCACAGCACCAGCAGCAGCACCGCGAACGCCGCCCAGTAGAGGCGGAACCACCAGGCCCCGACCCAGAACCGGCTCTGGCCGTTGAAGTCGGAGAGCGGGACGACCGGCGCGCCGTCGTAGAGATAGAGGTTGTGCTCCAGCCCCCAGCTGGAGGCGACGAGGGTGCCGATGATGTAGAGCACCATCAGGCCCCAGCCGACGAACTTGTGCGGCGACAGCACCTGGAGGAACACCGCCAGCACCGCCAGCAGGACACAGTCGGCGGCCTGGGGCAGCACCCACCAGACCAGGTAGTTGACCAGCTCCAGGTGGGTGTAGCCCTTGATCAGCTGGATGATCACGGCCACGATCGCTCCGGCCAGGAAGGTCGACAGCAGCACCAGGCTGATGGCCAGGGTCTTGGGCACGACGAACGCCCAGTCGGGGATCGGGGTGACGTCGATCAGCTCGTGGGTGCGCCGGTCCTGCTCGCGCCAGACCAGCTCGCCGGCGTAGAACGCCGCGATGATCAGCGAGATGAACGGGAAGACGCCGTTCAGGGCCTGGGTCATCATCCGGGTCACCGGATAGATCGCCCCGCCATAGAGGCTGTCGTCGGCCACGCGCCACAGATTGAAGATCGACAGGGCCGCGGCCAGGCCGACCAGCACCAGATAGGCCGGGCTGACGAACACCTGGCGGGCGTCGAGCCGGGTGCGGGCCCACAGCTGGGCCCAGCGGGACGGCGCGGCGAAGCTGGGTACGCCGTGCGCGACCGCGGTCGGGCGCGGGGCGGCGTCGGTGCCGGGCTTCTCGCGCTTGACCCGGGTCGCGCCGTCGCCCCTGCGCAGGTCGAACAGCCAGTAAGCCGCGACGACGATCGCCAGGGAGACGCCGATCCAGATCAGGCGGTTGGCCAGCAGGTAGCCGGCCAGGGGCGGGACCTGGGTGTTGCGCTCGGCCGCCGTCCAGTAGCGCACCGCCAGACCGTAGGCGCCGCCGCCGAAGGGCTCCCAGAGGGCGGCCACCTTCTCCAGGCCCGGCTGGCGCAGCATTGTCGAGCTGATGAAGGTGGCCACCATGAAGGCGATGACGCCGACATAGGTCCACATCATCGACCGCGTCACGGTGGTCGCCGCGAAGAACACCGACGAGGTCAGCAGCAGCGACGGCAGGGCCAGCACGAAATAGGCGAACAGGTAGTGGTTCAGCACGAACGGCCCGACGCTGTCGGGGTCGACCCACCACATGACCGCGCCCAGGGCCATGCCGGCCGGCACGGCCAGGAACGACAGGGCGGCCGCCGCGAAGGCGCCGGCGAACCGGCCGTACAGATGGTCGAACTTGGTCAGCGGCGTGGAGCGCAGGATGCCGTCGAAGCCGGTGTCCTCGTCGCGCACGATGATGTTGGCCACGAAGGCGGCCGTGATGAACATGTAGATCAGGGCCAGGTTCAGGTTGCCGCTGGCGATCACCGAGGCGGCGTTCTTGTGGACATTGGCCGTCGATCCAAACTGCACGAACTGCGGCGCGGCGACCGAAGCGAACGACAGCAGGAAGAAGATGATCACCCCGACCCAGAAGACGGGCTGGCGCGCCTGGTAGCGAAATTCGAAGGCGGCGACTTTTCCGAACATCCTTCCGGACCCCATTCCCGCGCGCTTCAGGCCGCGCACCGGGTGTCGGACAGGGTGGAGAAATAGACGTCCTCCAGTCCGCCCTCGACCTGGCCGAAGCCGTCGCCGGGATCCTGGTCGGCCAGGACGTGGATCACCGTGCGGCCAGCCAGCAGGCGGGTCGAGATCACCTGGTGGCGGGCCTTGGCCGCCTCGAGCTCGGCCTTGTCGATGACCTTCTTCCAGATGCGGCCCGACAGCTGGCGGACCAGGTCGGCGGGCGCGCCTTCCTTGACGATGCGGCCGTCGCAGATGATCGCCATGGCCGGGCAGAGGTCGGAGACGTCCTCGACGATGTGGGTCGACAGGATCACCACCACGTTCTCGCCGATCTCGGCCAGCAGGTTGAGGAAGCGGTTGCGTTCCTCGGGGTCGAGGCCCGCGGTGGGCTCGTCGACGATGATCAGCCGCGGGTCGCCGATCAGGGCCTGGGCGATGCCGAACCTCTGGCGCATGCCGCCCGAGAAGCCTGCGATGGCCTTCTTGCGGACGTTCCACAGATTGACCTGGTTGAGCAGGCTCTCGACGACGTCCTTGCGTTCCCTGGCCCCGGCGATCCCCTTCAGCACCGCCATGTGGTCCAGCATGTCGTAGGCCGAGACGCGCGGATAGACGCCGAAGTCCTGCGGCAGGTAGCCCAGGATCCGCCGCAGTTGGTCGGGCGACTTGAGCACGTCGATATCGCCGAAGCGGATATGGCCCGAGGTCGGGGACTGCAGGGTGGCGACGGTGCGCATCAGGGTCGACTTGCCCGCGCCGTTCGGGCCCAGCAGGCCGTACATGCCGCGGGGGATCGTCAGACTGACCTCGTCGAGGGCCTTCACGCCGTTGGCGTAGACGTGAGTCAGGTTCTCGATGATCAGCATCGTCGGTCCAGAGCCCCTTCGACGTCGGCTTGGCGGGTTTTCGCCACAATTGCCTGACCGTCATGCCTTGTCGCCGCAGGTCGGGGCAAGTGAAAGAACGTTTAGACGGGCGTGATGGCCGGCGTGTTGCAGGATCATGTCCTCACGAAGGTGACTTTTGGCGGAGCGGGTTTGGGTCTAATCAGGCGCCATGACGCCCTTCGCCTTCCCCCCGCCCGCCCAATCCACGGTTCCGGTTGAAGGCGGCGATTCCGTCTTTCCGGTGCGCCGCATCCTCTGCGTCGGCCGCAACTACGCCGCCCACGCCCGCGAGATGGGCGCCGACCAGCGGGATCCGCCGTTCTTCTTCGCCAAGCCGGCCGACGCCGTGGTGGTGGGCGACAAGGTCCCCTACCCCGTCGCCACCCATGAGCTGCACCACGAGATCGAGCTGGTGGTCGCCCTGAAGTCGGGCGGGGCCAATATCGCCGTGGAAGAGGCGATGGATCACGTGTTCGGCTATGCGGTCGGGGTCGACCTGACCCGCCGCGACCTGCAGGCCGCCGCCAAGGCCAAGGGCCATCCCTGGGACGCGGGCAAGGGCTTCGACGCCAGCGCCCCGATCAGCGCCATCGTCCCGGCCGGCCGGGCCCATCCCGACGGCGCCATCACCCTCTCGGTCAACGGCCAGCCGCGCCAGCACGGCCAGGTCGCCGCCATGATCTGGACGATCCCGGAGATCATCGCCGAGGCCTCCAAGCTGTGGACCCTGGCGGCCGGCGACCTGATCTTCACCGGCACCCCCGAGGGCGTCGGCGCGCTCGGCCGGGGCGACCGGGTGGAGGGCGCGGTCGAGGGCGTCGGCAAGCTCGCCTTCACCGTCGTCTGAGGCCCCGGCCCATGCAGCTCACCCTCCATAGCGCCTGGCGGTCCAGCGCGGCCTACCGGGTGCGGATCGGCCTGAACCTCAAGGGGCTGGCCTATGACATCGCGCCGGTGAACCTGGTCGCCCACCAGCACCAGACGCCGGCCTTCGCCGCCCTGAACCCCCAGCGCCTGGCGCCGGTCCTCGAGGTCGACGGCCAGGTCCTGACCCAGAGCCTGGCGATCCTGGACTGGCTGGACGAGACCGTCCCCGTCCCGCCCCTGTTGCCGGCCGATCCGTTCGACCGCGCCCAGGTGCGGGCCATGGCCCAGATCGTCGCCTGCGACATCCACCCGGTGAACAACCTGCGGATCCTGCGGGCCCTGACCGACCTCGGCGTCGACGAACCCGGCCGCGAGGCCTGGATCGGACGCTGGATCGGCGACGGCTTCACGGCCCTGGAGACGATGATCGCCCGGCGCGGCGCGGGCTACGCCTTCGGCGACGCCCCGACCCTGGCCGATTGCTGCCTGGTCCCGCAGGTCTACAACGCCGAGCGCTTCAAGACCGACCTGACCCCGTTCCCGGCCATCCGCGCGGTCGCCGCGCGGTGCGCCGGACACCCGGCCTTCGCCGCCGCCCATCCCGACAACCAGCCGGACGCCCTCCATGCTTGAAGACCTCAAGAGCAACAACCTGGCCTGGTCGCTGCGCAAGACCGAGGCCGATCCTCAGTTCTTCAAGCGCCTGGAGGGCCAGCAGAGCCCGGAATACCTGTGGATCGGCTGCAGCGACAGCCGGGTGCCGGCCAACGAGATCGTCGGCCTGGATCCGGGCGAGCTGTTCGTCCACCGCAATGTCGCCAACCTGGCCCCGCCGCAGGACGCCAACTATCTCAGCGTGCTGCAGTTCGCGGTCGACGTGATCAAGGTCAAGCACGTGATGGTCGTGGGCCACTATGGCTGCGGCGGCGTGGCGGCGGCCATCGACGGCAAGCGGCGCGGCCTGGTCGACCACTGGCTGCACCCGATCCGCGAGGTCCATGCCGAGCACCGGCACGAGCTGGACGCCCTGCCTGACGAGAAGGCTCGCCTCAACCGCCTGTGCGAGCTGAACGTCATCCGCCAGGTGCGCAACGTGGCGTCCGACGTGTTCGTGCAGGACGCCTGGGCGCGGGGCCAGCAACTGTCGGTGCACGGCTGGGTCTATTCGCTGGGCAACGGCCTGGTCACCGACCTGAACGTCGGGATCTCCAGCCTGGAGGACTACGAGCGGGTCGCCAGCGGACCGGCCTGAAGCTGACCGCGAATACCAGAGGCGGGTCCGAGGACCCGCCCCCCTTACGCCTGGAACCGCTCTTTCTCCGAGGCGTGACGATCGTCGACGCCGTCAGCTCGTGCGAAACAGGCTGAGGATCGACACGGACGACTGGTTGGCGATCGACAGCGCCTGGATGCCCAGCTGCTGCTTGGTCTGCAGCGACTGCAGCCGGGCGCTTTCCTTGGCCAGGTCGGCGTCGACCAGGTTGCCCACGCCGGCGTCCAGGCTGTCCTGCAGCTTGCCGACGAAGGTCAGGTGGGTGTCCAGACCGGTCGAGCTGGTGCCCAGCGAGGCCAGCTTGTTGGTCGCCGTGCCCAGGGCGTTGCTGATCGTGGTGATCATCGTCTTGGCGGCCGCGGCGTTGGCGAAGGTCGAGCTCGCCGTCAGGCCCAGGCCGACCAGCGAGATGGTCTTGGCGTTGACGGTGAACTGGGTGCCGTCGGTATTGGCCAGGAAGGCCAGCTTGGTGGTCGAGCCGTCGGCGATGCTGACGCCGTTGAACTTGGCGTTGGTGACAGCCTTGGTGATCTGGTCGCGCAGCGAGGTGAAGTCAGAGACCAGGGCGTTGAACGAAGCGGTGTTCAACGAGGTGTCGGAAGCCGCGAGCGCCTTTTCCTTCATCTTGCCCAAGAGGTCGGTGACGGTGTCGCCGGCGGCCAGGGCCACGTCGATGGTCGACTGGCCGCGTTGCAGCGAGTCCTTGACGGCGTTCAGCGCGCTGGCGGTCGACGACTGCGTCTTGGCCATCGCCCAGATCGCGCCGTTGTCCTTGGCGTTGCCGATCTTCTTGCCGGTGTTGATGCGTTGCTGAACAGTCACCAATTCGGAACTAGTCTTGTTCAGATTCTGCAGGGCAATCATCGCCCCATTGTTGGTATTTATACTATTCAAGGCCATTGTTTAGAGTCCTTGTTCAAGGTGGCCGGCGTCATTCTGGCGTCCGGGAGCATTTTGCTCGACCTTAGCAACGACTCACTAGCGTTCAGGAAGAGTGAATCTTCTCGCTTTCGCGGAAAACGTGCCGTGCGATATTTCAGCGCACCGAACATTTATTTGGGCGAGGTGGACGGCGGCGGCGTGCGACGACTCGTCGCGGTCGCGGAAGGCGGATTCAGCGGGCGCGGCGGCGTTCGGGACGGCCTCAACCGCCCTTGATCCGCACCCGCGCCGAGGCCGCGCGGCCCTGGCCGTCCACGACCCGCACCCGATAGAATCCCGCCGCGGCCGGTCGCCAGATCACCTTGCCGCTGACCGGATCCGCCGACAGCGGCGCGCCGGCCACATACCAGGTCAGGTCCTCGCCGCCGGCCGCCATGATCAGCCCGCGCGAACCGGGACCGACGCCGTCGACCTGCACCGTCGCGCCGTCGGGGGGGAAGATCAGGCGCGGGCCTTCGGACGCCTGTTGCAGGCGCTGCAGGGCGCCCGGGGCGGCCTTGGGGGCGATCGGGCGCGGCGCGAGGGCCGGGGCGTCGATCACGTCGGCCACGTCGAACAGCAGGGGCAGGGCCGCGTCGCGCCCGGTCAGGCCGCCGCGCGCCCCGCCGTCGGCCCGGCCGGTCCAGACGATGATCGCATAGCCGCCCACCACCCCCGCCGCCACCGCGTCGCGGAAGCCGTACGAGGTGCCGGTCTTGAAGGCCATGGCCGGCCCGCCCCGGGTCAGGGCCGAGGGCGCCCGGCCGCGCGGGGCCGGGGCCTCGCGCAGGATGTCCAGCACCTGGGCGGCGGCCTCGGCCCGGACGATCCGGGTTCCGCCCGCGCGCTCGCGCTGTTTCGCCTCGGCCTCGGTGAAGGCCAGCGGCTTGGCCAGGCCGCCGTCGCCCAGGGCGGCGTAGAGCACGGCCATGTCGCGCGGCGTGATCCCCGCCCCGCCCAGGGCCAGGGCCAGGCCCGAGGCCTTGATCGCCGTCTTCGGCCGCACCAGCCGCACCCCGGCGCTTTCCAGCCGGGCGGCGAAGGCGTCCGGGCCGATCTTCTCCAAGGTGGCGACGGCCGGCACGTTCAGCGAATAGGCCAGGGCCTCGCGGGCCGTGACCTTGTCGTGAAACACATGGTCGAAGTTCTCGGGCTGGTAGTCGGCGAAGCGCGTGGCGGCGTCGTCGATCTGGGTGTCGGGCGCCAGGGCCCCGTCGTCGAAGGCGAAGGCGTAGATGAACGGCTTGAGGGCCGAGCCGGGCGAGCGGATGGCGCGGGTCAGGTCGATCCAGCCGCCGGGCCGCTCGCGTCCGGCCGAGCCGACCAGGGCCCGCACGGCGCGGCCCTTGATCTGGACCACCAGGATGGCGGCGGTGACGTCCGGCCCCTGGGCGGCGGCGACGGCGGCGGCCATCGGCTCCAGCCGAGTCTGCAGGTCGGCGTCGATCGTCGAGACCACGCTGGGCTGGCTGGCCGGCGCGGCCAGGGCCAGCTCGCCGGCCGCGTGCCAGGCCAGGGTCGGGAACGGGGCGCGCCGCGGGATCGGCTCGGCGTCGGCCTCGCTGGCGGCGGCCTCGGTCAGGACATGGGCCCGGACCATCTTGTCGAGCACCGCGCGGCGGGCGGCGCGGGCGGCCTCGGGACGACGGTCCGGGCGGCGCGCCTCGGGCGACTGCGGCAGGGCGATCAGCAGGGCCTGCTCGCCGTCGGTCAGGCTGGTCGGCTCGTGGCCGAAATAGGCCAGGCTGGCGGCCCGCACCCCCTCCAGATTGCCGCCGTAGGGGGCCAGGGTCAGGTAGAGGGCCAGGGTCTCCTTCTTGGTCAGCCGGGCTTCCAGCTGGGTGGCGCGGACCATCTCGATCAGCTTGGAGGACAGGTTGCGCGGCCGCGGCTTCAGCAGGCGGGCGGTCTGCATGGTCAGGGTCGAGGCGCCCGAAGTGGCCCGGCCATGGACCACCGCCGAGCCGACCGCCCGGACCAGGGCCAGCGGGTCGACGCCCAGGTGGCCGTAGAACCGCGCGTCCTCGACCGCGATCAGCCGCTTCTGGAAGGTGGGATCGGTGCGCTGGAGATCGGCCCGCACCCGCCAGCGCCCGTCCTCGACCGGCAGGGCGCGCAGCCAGGCGCCGCGGTGGTCCAGCACCACGGGCGACGAGCGCCGGGCGCGGGCCATGTCCGGCGGAAAGGCGGCGCTCAGGGCGAAGAGGACGACCTGGACGGCGACGAAGACGACCAGGAGGCGGGTGAGGCGGGGGATGGTGATCATGTTCGCTACGGCCGACTCACTTGCCCCCTACGGACCGCTTCGCGGTCGTCTTCCCCCAGAGGGGGAAGAGCGCGAGGCTCCGCCCCCATGGGGGCGGACAGACCGCGAAGCGGTCAGGTGGGGGCAAGTCCGCCGCCCCTACCCTCCCGGCGCCACCGTGATCCGCCCCGCGTCCGACCGCGCGTTCAGGCTGGGCCGGTACATGTCCTTGGCGACGGTCCCGGGCAGGAAGAACTCGCCCGGCGTCACGGCCCGCGCCACATAGGCCATGGCGAACGGCTTCTCGCCGCCCAGGTCCAGCGCGGCGATGTAGCGGTCGTCGCGGCTTTCCTGGACATCGGGGTTGGTCAGCTCGCCCAGGAACTTGAACGGCCCGTTCTGGGCGTCGTCGGCGCCCAGGGTGGTCTCGATCTCGAAGCCGGCCGGCAGGGCGTCGTCGACCACCAGGGCGGTCGAGCGGGCCTGCATCGAGCGGCCGGAGACCAGCACGATCACCCGGTCGCCCTGGTGGATCTGGGCCGGATCGATCGCCCCGCCGTTCATCGAGAACAGCCGCTTGCTCACCGAGATGCCGTTGGCCTCGGCCCCCGGCGCGGCGACCGGCGTGCCGCGCACGCTGACCGTCCGCCACAGGGCGCCCTTGCCCTTGTTGACGAAGCGGGCGTCGGCGAGGCGCCCCACCGCCCAGCGCGGCGCGCCGCCGGCCGGCGGCAGGGCGGTCACGCCCTGGGCGTCGATGGCGATCGGGCCGGACGCCTTCAACAGCTGGTAGGCCGCCGACAGCACCGCCGCCTGCTCCTGGGTGTTGAGGGCGTCGGGATCCTTGACCACGTTCTCCAGCCGGCCCTGCAACTGGCGGGCGATGTCGCCCTGGCCGGCCTGGACCGCCAGGGCGGTGACCGCCGCGACGTCGCGCAGCGGGCTCTGGTACCAATCGGCGTCGTCGCGCCAGCCCAGCGAGCGGACCGCCTGGCGCATGGCCGAGCGGGCCCGGGCCTGGTCGCCCATCAGGGCCAGGCCCGCCGCCACCTGGGCCTTGGCCAGGGGCTGGTCCTCGTCCTTCATCTGCACGTCGTGCCACCAGCGCAGCCGCGCCAGGTCGCCGCGCCCGGCCTTGGCCATCACATAGAGGGCGTAGGCCGAGGCGCGCCGGCGCATGCGCTCGGTGGCCTTCTTGGAGTCGTCGGGCGTGCGGCCCCACCATTCGGGATATTCCAGGCGATAGGACACCGAGCTCCAGCCGTCGGGACGGCTGATCTGGCGCATGGCGTTCAGCGCCTTGTCCATCGCCTCGTCCGGCACCGCTATGCCCTGGGCCTTGGCCTCGACCAGGAAGTCGGTGGCGTAGGCGCCCAGCCAGCCGTCGGCCTCGCCGTCGCCCACCCGCCACAGGCCGAACGCCCCGTCCAGGGTCTGGCGGTCCAGCAGCTTGCCCACCGCCCCGGCCAGGATCGCCGGATTGCGCTTGAGCTTGGGATCGCTGGAGACGCTCTGGGCGTAGAGCAGCGGATAGGCGGTCGAGACCAGCTGCTCGGTACAGCCGTAGGGATAGCGCTGCAGGGCCACGGCGATGGCCGAGGGGTCGAAGCCCTTGAACGGCGAATAGCTGACCTGCAGCGTGATGTCGCCGGCCGCCAGGCCCGACAGCAGCTGGGCGTTGGGCGTGTAGCTCATGCCCGGTTGCTGCAGTTCGGTCGTCGTGCGCACCACGTCGCCCCAGCCCAGGCGGGTCTGGATCGGATAGTCCTTGGCCGTCTGGAAGCCAGGGCCGGCCACCTTGAAGCCGACCTTGCCGATCCCCGTGACGGTGGGGGCCAGGAACGGGATCTTCTCGGCGATGCGCTGGCCCAGGACCAGGGTGATGACCTTCCTGAAGGCCACGGCGATGCCGTTGGTGGCGTTGGCCTCGACCGTATAGGCCCCGGCCTTGCCCTCGACATTGTGCAGCTCCAGCGTCGCCATCGGCTTGTCGCCGGGGGCCAGGAAGCGCGGCAGGTTGAGGTCGGCCACCACCGGCTGGCGCACGGTCAGCGGCTTGGAGCCCGAGCCGACGGCGGTGTCGGTCCAGGCCACGGCCATGATCCTAAGCTCGCCGTTGAAGTCGGCGGCCGGCAGCTTGACCACCGCCTTGCCGTCCATGCCGGTCTCGACGATCCCGGACCACAGGGCCACGGTCTTGATCGGCGTCACCGTCAGCCCCTCGCCGCCCAGCTCGTCGGCGCCGAAATTGACGTTGGCCGGCGCGCCCATGTTCGGATCCAGCAGGCGGCCGTAGTCGTCGCGATAGTTCAGGGTCAGGGCCCGCTTGCCGAAGTACCACTTGGCCGGGTCGGGGCTGTCCTGGCGGGTCAGGCGCAGGATGCCCTCGTCGACCGCGGCGATGGTGACCTTGGCCTTCTGGCCGAAGCCCAGGCCGTTGACCTTGATCGGCACGTCGACGGGAGCCTTGGAGTCCAGCTTGACCGGCGTGCCGATGTCGACCGTCAGCTTGCGGCCCTTGGGCTCCAGCGGCACGTAGATCAGGCCCAGGGCCCGCTTGGGCTTGGGCGAGCTGACCGGGTCGCGCGGCTGGATCACCGTGACCATCACATAGGCTCCGCCGCCCCAGGCGGCCGAGGTCTTCAGGCGCACGGTCGTGCCCTTCTCGCCGACGCTCAGCGTCTTGAAGTCGATCAGCCGGTCGGTGGCCACCGCCACCTGGGCCTGGCCGGCATAGGGCGACTTCAGGGTGATCTCCACCGTGTCGCCCTGGGCGTAGGCCTTGGTCCCGGCGGTGACCCGCACGAAGTCGGGCGCCTCGCCCTCCTTGGCCGGCGAGCCCCAGCCCGACGAGAACTTGGTCACGGTCCTGGCCCCGTCCGGCCCCTCGACCACCAGACGGTAATCGCCCCAGCCCAGGCGGCGGGTGAAGCGCGCGGGCGTTCCGGCGCCGATATTGACCGTGGTCCTGGCCACCACCGCGTCGCGGCTGGTGCGCCGCCACTGCCAGCGGCCGTCCTGCTGGAACCAGTCGTAGTTCCAGTTCTCGCTGATCAGGGTGTAGGTCGCCGTCGAGGCGATGCGGGCGCCGGCGGCGTTGACCGCGATCATCTCCAGGCTGACCGGCGGATCGCCATTGCCGGCGTCGCCCTGCTCGACCTTGACGCCGTAATAGACCGGCTTGCCGCGCACCTTCAGCTCCAGGCCTTCGCGCACCGGACGGCCGCCGGGCTCGAACACCGAGGCGGTCACCGCCGCCACCAGCGGCTGGGCGGTGTCGCCGGCTTCGCTGGTGCCCAGGTTGAGCATGGCGTGGCCGTCGCCGTCGGTGACGGTCGTGCCCAGCTCGATGAACTTCTCGTCGAAGGGCGCCAGGTCGTCGCCCCATTCATAGCCCTTGAACTGCGGGAAGGGGTCGGTGTCGAGCCGCAGCCGCGCCTCGCCCTGGGTCTGCAAGCCCGCGCCCGGCGCGCCGTAGAGGAAGCGGGCCGAGACGTCGATCTTGCGCTCCTGGCCGGCCGCGACCGGCACGGACTCCTGGCCCGTGGCGGTGACCGCCAGCCGCTGCGGGGCGAAGTCCTCGACGCTGAAGCCGAACGACCCGGCCTCGGCGTCGGACCCTTCCATCTTCAGCACCGCCGTCCAGCGGCCGCGCGGGGCGCTCCTGGGCAGGGCGATGTCGGCCAGCACCGCGCCGGCGTCGGCGCGGCTGAAGGCGTAGCGCCTGAACTCCACGCCCGAGGGCCGCTTGACCAGGATGTAGCCCTTGCGGTCGTTGACCGCCTTGGCCAGGCGATCGCGGACCATGGCCGTCAGGTGCACGGTCTCACCGGGGCGATAGATGCCGCGGTCGGCATAGAGATAGCCGTCGATGTCGGTGGACAGCGCCCGGCCGCCCTCGGACTCGGTGCGGCCGCCGACGCCCTGCTTGCTAAGGTCGACCGGCGAGCGGTCCAGGTCCAGCACCGCCAGGTCGCCCTGGTCGCCATAGGCCATGACCATCTTGGCCCGCGCCGCGCCTTCGCCTTCCAGCAGGGCGTGGGCGAAGCGCGCCCGGCCGTCGGCGTCGGTCTTGGCGGTCGCCAGGTCCTCGCCGTCCTTGGCCACCAGGGCGACGCGCACGCCCGACACGGTCTTGGCGGTCTTCAGCGAGCGGACCACGACGTCCAGCGATTCCGCGCCGTCGTAGCCGATCAGGGCCATGTCGGTGAACATGATCCAGCGGCGGGCCTGGGCCGGGGTGGGATCGCCCTCGCCATCCGGGTCGCGGCCGCCCGAGGCGTCGCGCGCCTTGATCACATAGCCGCCCGGCTTCATCTCCTTGAGCACCGCGCCCAGCGGGAAGACGGTGGTCGCCTTCTGGCCGGCCGCGCCCTCCACGTTGATCACGCCCTTCCAGACCTGGCGGCCCTCGTCGTCGGGACTGTCGTCGCCATAGTCGCTGGCGTAGTCGCCCTCGCCGGTCGGGTCGGGGGCGCTGATCGACTTGCGCACCAGGTTGCGGTCCGAGACCCGCCAGACCTCGATGGCCAGCTTGGAGACGTTCATGGTCTCCAGGGCCACGCCGTCGGACTCCTCGCGCGGCAGGATCACGCCGTCGCCGGCGAAGCCGACATAGGGCGGCTTTTCACCAAAGGTGAAGTCGACGTCGGCGTTGGCGGCCAGGGTCTCGCCGTTCTTGCCCGGCAGGCCCTTGAGCAGGGTGATGCGGTGGTCGGTGAAGCCGACCCCGCCCAGGCACAGCTCGTCGTCCTTGACCCGCACCGCCGGCTGGCGGCCCAGGTCCGGCGAGATCAGCACGAAGTCGGCATAGGCCTTGGACGGGTCGAGCGGCTTGCTCATCTGCACGCAGGCCATCGGCTCGGCGCCGGAGCTGTCGATGCGGCTGCGCCAGACGGCGAAGCCTTCGGGCTTGGGGATCCCGCGACGCGGGGCGTTGGCCGAGCGGGGCTTTCCGAACAGCGACCAGGCCTGGCCCTTGGGAGCCTCGGCCGTCGCCGCCTTGTGGCCGAACCAGCCGAAGTCGGCGACCTTGCCGACCGCGAAGCCGCCGCCGAAGCCCAGCGCCAGGGCCGCCGCGCCGACCGCCACCAGGGGCGACTTCAGGCCGGACGGGATCCTGGCCTTGAGGGCCTCCCAGCGGGACGTCCTGGAGCCCTGGCCGCCTTCCGGCGGTGTCTCGTCCGTCGACATCCCCTGCCTCCCAACCTTAGCGTGTTGGGGGGACTTGAACCTAAGCCGGGCAGGGGGTCAACGAGATCTACGCGTCGAACGCCACCACGCCGCTGGCCAGGTCGTAGGTGGCCGAGACGATCTTCAGCCGGCCCTCGGCCTGCTTCTCGGCCAGGGTCCCGTCGGCCACTTTCAGACGGGCGGCGACGTCGCGGACGTTCTGGCGGATGGCCGCGTCCTGCAGGTCGGCCGGATGCTTCTCCTGCGCCTCCAGCACGGCCGGGATGATCGGCAGCACCATGTTCAGCAACGAGCCATGCAGGTCGGCGTGCTTGGTGGCCACGTCCACCGCCGCCCCGACGGCGCCGCACTTGGTGTGGCCCAGCACCACGACCAGCGGCGCGCCCAGGTGCTCGACGGCGTAGACGATCGAGCCCAGGCCCTCCTGGCTGACGGTCGAGCCGGCGACACGAACCACGAACAGCTCGCCCAGGTTGCAGTCGAAGACCAGTTCGGGGCCGACCCGGCTGTCGCTGCAGCCGACGATCACCGCGAACGGCTTCTGGCCCCTGGACAGCTCGGCGATCCGAACCATGCTCGGCAGGACGATGCTGGAGCCCCCGCGCGCGAAGATGGCGTTGCCCTGCTTGAGACGGCCCAGGGCCTCGTCCGGGCTGACGGCCTGGGGCGGGTGCACCTCGGCCGGCTCGACCGCGTCGGGGTCCTCCAGCGGCTTGACCTGGGCCAGGGTCTTGTCCAGCGCGGCCTTGTCGGCGGCCTGGGTCTTCAGGGCCCGGCGCGTGCGGCGGCCCTTGCGGGTCAGCACCGACGGCGTGGGACCGTCGCCTTCGGCCCAGGCCAGGGCCGGCGCGGCGAGGCCGGACGCCAGGGCGCCCAGCAGCATGCGTCTCGAAACCATCTCATCCCCCGACGAGTGCGGCGATCGTGGCCTACACTCCTGCCAGGGGAAGGTTAACCGCGCCGCAACGCCGGCCGGGCCTCAAAGCGGCAATTCGACACGTTTGACCACGGTGCGCATGGCGATCGACGAACTGACCCGGACCACCCCCGGGATCCGCGTCAGCCCCTGGGCGTGCACCCGCTCCAGGTCGTCGACGTCGGCCACCACCAGCCGCAGCAGGTAGTCCGAACCGCCGGTCATCAGGTAGCACTCGGCCACCTCGCGGACGTTGGCGATGGCCTTCTCGAAGGCGCTGAGCGTCGCCTCGGCCTGGGACGACAGGGTGACGGTGACGAAGACGCTGAGCGGCAGGCCCACGGCCCGCTCGTCGATCACCGCGGCGTAGCGCCCGATCACCCCGGTCTCCTCCAGCGCCTTCACCCGGCGCAGGCAGGCGGATTCGGAAAGATTCACCGCCTCGGCCATTTCCACATAGCTGGCCCGGCCCCGCCTCTGGAGCAGGTTCAGCAGCTTGCGGTCGAAGGCGTCGAGGTTGGCCGCAGGTTTCTTCACCGCAATGGCTCCGTGGCGATGGAATCCTGCATATCACGGTTACGGGCGCATGAAACTCCCCAGGAACCTGCGCAAACTCAGGCGTAAACCAGCGTCAAAGCCATTTGGAGGAGACTATCATGCGGGTTGGCGTGCCTTCCGAAATCAAGCCGGGCGAACACCGGGTCGGCCTGACCCCCACCGCCGTGCGCGAATATGTGGGTCATGGCCATTCGGTGCTGGTCCAGACCGGCGCGGGCCTGGGGGCCGGCTATGGCGACGACCTCTATGTCCGGGCGGGGGCGACCATCGCGCCCGACGCCGACGCGGTGTTCGCCGGGGCCGAACTGATCATCAAGGTCAAGGAACCGCAGAAGGTCGAGTGGGAGCGCCTGACGCCCCGCCACATCCTGTTCACCTATCTCCACCTGGCGCCCGATCCGGCCCAGACCGAGGGCCTGCTGGCCTCGGGCGCGGCGGCCATCGCCTACGAGACCGTCACCGACGCGCGCGGCGGCCTGCCGCTGCTGGCCCCGATGTCGGAAGTGGCCGGCCGCATCGCGGTGTTCAGCGCCGCCGAGACCCTGCTCAAGCACAATGGCGGCATGGGCCTGCTGCTTTGCGGCGTGCCCGGCGTGCCCCCGGCCCGGGTGGCGGTGCTGGGCGGCGGCGTGGTCGGCTCCAACGCCGCGCGCATGGCCGCCGGCCTGGGCGCCGAGGTGGTGGTTCTGGAGCGCTCGATCCCGCGCATGCGCGAGCTGGACGACCTCTACCAGGGCCGCATCCTGACCCGCTATTCGACCATGGCCGCCGTCGAGGACGAGATCCTCAAGGCCGACGTGATCATCGGCGCGGTGCTGACCGCCGGGGCCGCGGCCCCCAAGCTGGTCAAGCGCGAGCACCTGGCCAGGATGAAGCCCGGCTCGGTGCTGGTCGACGTGTCGATCGACCAGGGCGGCTGCTTCGAGACCAGCCACCCGACCACCCACGCCGAGCCGACCTACACGGTCGACGGCGTCGTCCACTACTGCGTGGCCAACATGCCCGGCGCCGCGCCGCGCACCTCGTCCGAAGCCCTGGGCAACGCCACCCTGCCCTTCGGCCTGGCCCTGGCCAACCAAGGGCTGGACGCGCTGAAGGGCAACATCCACCTGGCGCGCGGCTTGAACGTCCTGGCCGGCCAGCTGACCCACCCGGCCGTGGCCGAGGCGCTGGGCAAGGCGTCGGTGGATCCGTATGGGGCGTGGAAGTAAGGGCGGAGCAAATACTTGCCCCCACCTGACCGCTGCGCGGTTTGTCGCGGCGAGGGGGCGGAGTCTATGGCGCGAAGCTCTTCCCCCTCTGGGGGAGGAGCGCCGAAGGCGCGGAGGGGGCAAGTGAGCGCACGCGGCGCCTGAAGCAAATCCCTAAGCCGCGAACCGTCCCAGGTCCTGGTGGCTCTCCACCAGGTCCAGCACGTCGTGCATCGAGAAGCCCGGATCGGCCGGATACAGCGCGTCGTAGATCGAGCGCGCGAAGGCCAGGTCGGCCGGGGTCTTGACCCGCCAGTCGTAGTGCGACCAGTCGCGCTGGGCCTTCAGGTGGGCCTGGCGGAAGCGGTCGGGCCGCGCGCGGATGGCGGCGGTCGGCGAGATCATGGCCAGGGGATCGCGAACCTCGGCGGCGGCGATGCGCAGCGCCTCGACGGTGACCACCTCGACCTCGAGGCCGGCCGGGAAGGTGCGTTCCACCCGGTTGGAGGTGTAGGCCGCGCCGCTGACCAGGGCCAGGCGGACGGCCTCGTCGATCACGGCGGGGTCGACGAACGGCGCGTCGCCCTTGATGCGGACGATGTGGCTGACCGGGCCGGCGGCCTCGGCGCAGCGGGCGATGCGGTCAAGGATGTCGCTGCCCGCGCCGCGGTGCACGGCGTAGCCGCGCGACACCACCAGGCCGGCCAGGCCGTCGTCGGCGGCGTCGCTGCTGGTGGCGACGATGATCTTGTTCAGGCGTCGGGCGCCGCGCAGGCGCTCGAGCTGGCGCAGGATCATCGGCTCGCCCTGGAGGGTGGCGACGGCCTTGCCGGGCAGACGCTTGGAGCCCATGCGGGCCTGGACGACGGCGAGGATCATGGCGTTCGGCTCCCTCGGTGTTGCTCAGCTCTTGTCCTGAGGCTGAGCTTAGATTCGTCCGAGCGTCAGGCGACCCAACGTCGCGGGTCCAGGGCCACCGGATCGTCGATGGCCATGTCGTCCCAGTCGAGATCGGGCGGCGGGCTGGAGGCGGCGGCGACCACGGCCGACAGCTCGGCGGCCGAGGTGACCCCCACCAGGACGGCGCTGGCCTCGGCGCGCGACAGGGCGAAGCCCAGGGCGGCCTGCAGCGGATCGGACCGGCCCTCGGCGATCATCCGCCGCACCTTCGACAGGCGGCCCGAGGCCCCCTTCAGCTGGGCGGGAACGCGGTCGGGCGGCAGGAACAGCAGGCCGTTCAGGAAGATCGAGCGCAGCTGCACCTCGATCCCCATGCCGGAGATGCGCTGCAGCGAGCCGTCGGCCAGCAGGCGCTGATCCAGCAGGCTGGCCGGGGCTTGCAGGATGTCGGGCTTGAAGCGGCGGGCCACGCCCACCGGATCGTCGCTGGCGTGGGCGGCGACGCCGACCTTGGCGAACAGCCCCTGGTCGCGCAGCCGGGCCAGGCGGTCCCAGACGGCCGCGCCGTGCGGGCCGAACAGCTCGGCGGGCGAGGAGACGACGATGGCGTCGGCGCGCTCCAAGGCCAGGCGGCGCAGGGAGGCGCGGGCCTCGGCCTCGACGAAGTCCGGGCCGCGGTCGGCGCGGGCGGCCGACAGGGTGACGCGGAACGGCACGGGGCGCGGGATCAGGTCGCCCAGCACCTGCTCGGACCGGCCGTAGTTGCCCGACACGTCCAGCACCGACAGGCGGGCGCGGGCGGCGATGGCGAGGATGTCGCGGGCTTCGGTTTCCGGCGAACGGGCGCGCGGCGACGCGCTCATGCCGTCCAGTCCGAACTGGGCGGCGGCGAGACCGAGCTTGGAAACGGAAAGCGACATGGAAATCCGTGAGGATGCGAACACCTGTGACACGAACCGTACGCCCCAAGGTTTGAAGAAGGCGTTTCTGGAAACTTGCCGAGGGGTTAACATCGCCGGCGATGAAGCTTCCCGATCCTCCGCTCGAACAGGCCCCCGACACTGCCGGGGAAACCGCCGGGGACTGGCCGCTGCACGGCCTGGCCGAGGACATGCGGCCCGCCCTGGCCCAGGCCCTGGCGCGCGGGCCGGCGGGCCTGGCGACGATCGTTTCGCTCGGCGACGGCGGCCCGCGTCCGGTCGGCGCCCAGATGGTGTTCGGGGCGGAGAGCCGCGCCGGTTTCCTGTCGGGCGGTTGCATCGAGGCCGATGTCGAAGCGCACGCCCGGACCTGCATGGCCGACGGCCGGCCCCGGCGGCTGGTCTATGGCGAGGGCAGCCCCTGGCCCGACATCCGCCTGCTGTGCGGGGCGCGGGTCGAGATCCTGGTCGAGCGCCTCGCCTCGGACGACGCCGCGGCGCGGGACCTGCTGGCCCTGGCCCGGGCGCGGGTCCCGGCGATCTGGACCAGCGACGGCGAACGGCGGTTCTGCGTCCCGCTGTCGGACGAGGTTCCGGCCTGGCCCGGCGCCTTTTCGCGGCGCTTCGACCCGCCGCCCCGGCTGGTGGTGTTCGGGGGCGACCCGACCGCCCTGGCCGTGGCCAGCCTGGGCGCCCAGTCGGGCTTTTCGACCACCCTGGTGCGCCCCAAGGGCCCGATCGCGCCGCCGCCCCTGCCCGGTGTGGCCTATCGTCGCGATGACGTCGCCGGCGCCGTGGCGACCATCGGACTGGACGCCTGGACGGCGGTGGCGGTCTGCGGCCACGACGAGGAGGTCGACCACCAGGCCCTGCTGGCCGCCCTGCCCTCGGCCGCGCCCTATGTCGGCCTGTTGGGCGCGCGGCGGCGGCTGGGCGCGCGGCTGGACCGCCTGCGGGCGGCCGGGATCGCCGAACACGACCTTGCGAAGCTGCGCGCGCCGATCGGCCTCGACCTGGGCGGCAAGGCCCCGTTCGAGGTGGCCGTGGCGGTGATCGGCGAGATCATGGCCGCGCGGCACGGCCAGCCGGCCCTGGCGCGGCGGCCCTGATGAAGCACGCGGGTCCGCAGGCCCTGGACCGGCTGGAGCCGCTGATCGCGCGGATCCGCGACCTGCCGGGCCTGGTCGAGAAGACGCGCGGAACCTTCTACCGAAAGTCCCGGCCCTTCCTGCATTTCCACGAGGACCCCAGGGGCCTGTTCGCCGACATCCGGATGGACGGCGACGATTTCGAGCGCATCGACGTCAGCGATCCGGACGGGGCGGACCGGCTGGTGGCGATGGCGCGGGCCTGGCTGGAAGCCTGACCCCTACTCCGCCCGCCAGTCGCCCGACTTGCCGCCGGTCTTCTCGACCAGGCGCACGGCCTCGATGACCATGCCCTTCTCGGCCGCCTTCAGCATGTCGTAGATCGTCAGGCAGGCCACCGAGACGGCGGTCAGGGCTTCCATCTCCACGCCCGTCTGGCCCTTCAGCTTGACACGGGCCATCACCGCCAGCCCGCCCTCGGCCGGCTCGACCGACACCTCGACCTTGGACAGGGCCAGGGGGTGGCAAAGCGGGATCAGGTCGGACGTCTTCTTGGCCGCCATCACCCCGGCGATCTCGGCCACGGCCCGGACGTCGCCCTTGCGGCCGGTCCCGGAGATGGCCAACTCACGGGTCGAGGGGCGCATCCGCACGAAGCCGACGGCGATCGCCTCGCGGACCGTCTCGGCCTTGTCCGAGACGTCGACCATCCGGGCGCGGCCCTGGTCGTCGATGTGGGTCAGGCGGGTCACCGTTCCAACAGCCTCGGCATCAGTTCGACCATGTTGCAGGGCTTGTGGCGGCTGTCGAGCTGCGCCGAGATGACCTTGTCCCAGCCGTCGCGCACCGCGCCGTTGCTGCCCGGCAGGCAGAACACGAACACTCCGTCGATCAGACCGGCCGTGGCCCGGCTCTGCAGGGTCGACAGGCCCACCGAGGCGTAGCTGACCAGGTGGAACACCACCGAGAAGCCGTCGATCTTCTTGTCGAACAGCGGCTCCAGGGCCTCGACCGTGACGTCGCGGCCGGTCAGGCCGGTGCCGCCGGTGGAGACGACGGCGTCGACCTGGCCGCTGGCGACCCAGTCGCGCACGGTCCGGCGGATCGTCTCGATGTCGTCGCGGACCACCGCCCGGCCCGCCAGGTCATGGCCCGCGGCCTTCGCCCGCTCGACCAGCAGCTGGCCGGAGGTGTCGGTCGACTCGTCGCGGGTGTCCGAGACGGTCAGGATCGCCACCCGCACCGGCTTGAACGGAAGCTCCGGCTTGATCCCGCCGCCCGGGGTGAGGCCTGCCGACATCTTGTTCTCCTAGTCCCAACGCTCGGCGTCGGTCCTATCGCGCGCCGTCGGCTCGATCCAGCGGTCGCCGTCCGGGCCGTGCTCCTTCTTCCAGAACGGCGCGCGGCTCTTGAGGTAGTCCATCAGGAAGTCGCAGGCCTCGAACGCGGCGCGGCGATGGGCGGCGGCCGTGGCCACGAAGACGATCGCCTCGCCCGGCGCGACGCGGCCGACGCGGTGGACGATGCGGTAGTCCTGGAGCGCGAACCGGGCCTTGGCCTCTTCGGCGAACTCGGCGATCGCCGCGTCGGTGAAGCCGGGATAGGCCTCCAGCTCCAGGGTCGTGGCCCGGCCCCGCTCGGCCCGCGCCAGGCCGACGAAACTGGCCACGGCCCCGGTCTCGTCGCGGCCGGCGCAGAAGGTCGTCAGCAAGGTCCCCGGCTCGAAGGCGTGGGCCGTCAGGCTGATGGACGGGAAGGTCGTCATCCGCCGCTCATCGGCGGCAGGAAGGCCACCTCGGTCCCGGCCGCCAAGGGGGCCTCGCCGCGCACCAGCGCCTTGTCGACCGCCACCTGGACGCCGGGCCCGGACAGCGCCTCGGCCAGGTCCGGATCGGCGGCGGCCAGGGCGTCGCGCAGGGCGGCCAGGGAGGCGGCCTCGACGGTCCGGTCGCGCCAGCCGGCCTGGTCGGCCAGCCGTCCGAACAGCAGCACCCGCGCCACGGTCAGCCCCCCGTCGTCGACATGTGGCGAGCCACGGCCGGCCGTGCGCCGTCGATCTGGAAGTCGTGGCCCTGGGGCTTGGCGCCGATCGCCGCGAAGATCGCCCGCTCCAGCCCCGCCTCGTCGGCCCCGCCGCGGATCACCGCCCGCAGGTCGCTGGCGTCGTCGCGGCCCAGGCAGGTGTGCAGGGTGCCGGTGCAGGTCAGGCGCACCCGGTTGCAAGCCTCGCAGAAATTGTGGCTCAGGGGCGTGATCAGGCCCAGCCGCCCGCCTGTCTCCTCGACCCGCACATAGCGGGCCGGACCGCCGGTGGCGTAGGTCAGGTCCGTCAGGGTCCAGAACGACGAGAGGTCGCGGCGGACGTCCTTCAGCGACAGGTACTGGTCGGTGCGGTCCTCGTCGATCTCGCCCAGCGGCATGGTCTCGATCAGGGTCACGTCGGCGCCCTGGCCGTGGGCCCACTGGATCAGGGCCGGCAGCTCCTCGGCGTTGTCGTGCCTGAGGGCCACGGCGTTGATCTTGACCTGCAGCCCGGCGGCCAGGGCCGCGTCGATCCCGGCCAGCACCTTGGCCAGGTCTCCGCCCCGGGTCAGCTTGCGGAACAGGTCGGGCTTGAGCGTGTCGAGCGAGACATTGATCCGCCGCACGCCCAGCCGGGCCAGGTCGGCGGCATGGCCCGCCAGCTGGGTGCCGTTGGTGGTGAGGGTCAGTTCGTCCAGGGCGCCGGACCGCAGGTGCCGCGACAGGCCCTCGACCAGGGTCATGATCCCCTTGCGGACCAGGGGCTCGCCGCCGGTCAGCCGCAGCTTGCGCACGCCCAGACCGACGAAGGTCGAGGCCAGCCGGTCCAGCTCCTCCAGCGACAGGACCTCGGCCTTGGGCAGGAAGGTCATGTGCTCGGCCATGCAGTAGGTGCAGCGCAGGTCGCAGCGGTCGGTGACCGAGACGCGCAGATAGGTCACCGCGCGGCCGAAGCCGTCGACCAGGCGGCTCGGCGGGCGCGGGGAACGGGTTACCGCTTGCGCGGGGCTGGCGTCATAGGGCGTCATGTCTACGCATAAGATAGGCGCGGGACGGCATGGCGGAAAGCAAAAGCGCGCGGTGCGACGCCGTGATCCTGGCGGCGGGGGCCGGACGCCGGTTCGGCGGGCGGAAACTGCTGGCGCCGTTCGAGGGCCGTCCGCTGGCGGCCGGCGCCCTGGACGCGGCCTTCGCGGCCCCGGTCCGGCGGGTGCTGCTGGTCACCGACGGCGATCCGGACCTGGCCACGTTCGCCCGCGGCCACGCCCGGGGGCTGGGTCGGGAAGCCGATCTCGATATCGTCGTGGCGGCCGACGCCGCCGAGGGCATGGGGGCCTCGCTGCGGGCGGGGATCCAGGTCCTGCCGCCCGGCTCGGACGGCGCGTTCGTGTTCCTGGCCGACATGCCGCGCGTTCCGCCCGGCCTGGCCCGCGACCTGGCTTACGCCCTGGTCCCGGGCGTCGACGCCGTCGCGCCGCGCTGGGCGGGGCGGCGCGGACACCCGGTGCTGTTCGGCCGCGCCTGCTTTCCCGCCCTCGGCGCCTTGCATGGCGACGTCGGCGCGCGCGAGGTGCTGGCCGCGATGGGCGATCGCCTGGCGCTGGTCGACAGCGCCGACGCTGGCGTCCTGTTCGACGTCGACCGGCCCGAGGACCTCGCCTGACGGCCGGGATATGCGGCGGTCAGGACCGCGCGTGGCCCTGTTCGCGCCAGGCGGCCCAGGTGCCGAAGGCGATGCAGGCCAGAACGCCGTAGCTCCACATCGCCATGCCGATGAACAGGGTGCCCAGCGTCACCCGAAGGTCGATCATCACCGCCACGTGCGAGGCGACGATGATCGCCATGAAGGCCGAGGCGACGATCGTCCAGATCCGCCGGGTCCGCATCGAGATCCAGACGAAGACCACCAGGGTCACGACGTCGATCGCCAGGATGCCGTAGTCGGCGTTGTAGGGGTCTCGCCGATAGACCAGCAGGGAGCCCAGCCAGTCGGCGAGGAAGGCCGCGCCGACCCAGCGGGCGCTGCGATCGCCGCGCCACATCGCCAATCCGCAGACCAGGACGGCCAAGATCAAGGAGACGAGTGTGTGAATCTGCACGACGATGACGCCTGATTGCAATCAGGCGCCACCATGCCTCAGGGGCGAAGGTCGGAGAAGCAACCTGAGGTCGGTCAATGCCGCGTGCGGCGACCTTCCCACAGGATCGTCTTCACTTCCTCGATGATGCTCAGCGCGCCGTCGGAGTCGCCGGCCTGGTCGAGCGCGACCAGCTGGGGCATCAACACGGACAGGATGCGGCGCTGCACGGGGCCGAGGGTCCGCAGGTGCCGGCGGAATTCGTTCAGTTCATCGAGCGTGGCGTCCTGCTGCAGCTGGACGATCTGGGCGGTGCTCATTGCACACCTCTCATGAGTCGAAGGACGGCTTGCGCCGTGGACGGGTGGCGGTCCGAGACTAGGCGGCGAGGCCGCCGGGAACCGCGTGCAGGCCGCCGGTGCGGGGCGGATCGCCCGGCTTGTCCATGTCGCCGCCAGCCAGGGCGCCGCAGCCGATCTGGGTGCGTACAGTGGCCAGGGCGCTGTGGGTCTCGATGATCGTCCGGCGCGCGGAGACGATGTGGGCCAGGGTCTCGCCGAGGTTGGCGACGGCTTCCTGGCCGAGCACGGCCGACAGCTTGGTCTCCAGCCGCAGCGCGGGCAGCAGGCCCATCAGTTCAGCGGTTTCGCGCAGGGCGGCATCGATCGCGGCCTCGGCGCGCATCAGCTTCTCAGCGCCGGCTCGGGCGGCTTCAGTGCGTTTCATGGCATGACTCTCCCGGTCGCACGGGTACCCCCCCGCACGTTCAAGTCTGTGAAGATGTTCCTGGAAGATCGGCGCTCAGGGCGCCGGGGGCGGGCTCCAGCCCTCGCGGAACCGCTGGAGGGCGTAGAGGAATTCGTGGGCGCCCATCGTGACCGTCCCGAGCAGGATTCCGCCCAGGGTGGCGACCGCGAGGATCAGGCCCAGCCACTGCAAAGGAGTCAGGTCATCGCGCCAGCTCCTTCCATACGCAGCGGCGTGTCGTCCGCCAGGAAGGCCGTCGCGGCCAGGACCCTCAGCAGCAGCTTGCCCGGAGGATCGCCCGCCGCCTGCGCCTTGCGCAGGGCCGAGACCGTCTCCGCCACCAGCCGGCCGCGCTCGGGCGTCCCCGCCATCAAGGTCAGACCCTCTTCCAGGGACTGCCAGCTCGCGATGAAGAAGGCCGAGGTCGGGTTCGGACTGTTCGTGGAAGGTTTCGTCATGGCTGCTCTCGCTGTTGAAACGAGAAGAGACCTCTAACTGGGCCGTGGCTAGCTCAGCCGATTGCTTACGGTAGTCATTACCGGGGTCGGTTTCCCAGGCGATGAACGCCAGGGCGGCGTCGCGGCGGTTCAAACCGGCCAGCCGGCGGCGCGCGCTGAGCACGTGCATCTCGACCGTCTTGGGCGACAGCCTCAACAGACGGGCGATTTCCTTGGACTGTCGATACTGAGCGATCAGCCGCAGAATCTCCCGCTCGCGAGGAGTCAGCCGCTCGAAGCCCAGGTTGTCGCCGGAGTCCACCATGCCGCTAAAATGGTTCGTGGCTCGCCTTACGTCCAGCAAGACTTGACCGATGACGTCGCCAGAGGGCGCGTTACGTCAAAACCGCATCGAATTTCGCTAAGCCGGGCGGCCGCTATTTGGCGATCGCCCGACGTTCAGGCCTCGGCGCGGACGAACGGCAGGCGGGTGGTGGGCGTCTTCGACAGGGCCAGCAGCGCGTTGGCCACCGCCGGGGCGATGACCGGCGTGCCCGGCTCGCCCACGCCGCTGGGCGGATTGCCCGAGGGCAGGATGTGGGTCTCGACCGTCGGCGCCTCGTTCATCCGCAGTACGCGGTAGGTGTCGAAATTACTCTGGTCGACCTTGCCGTCCGTCAGGGTGATCTCGCCGTACAGCGCCGCCGACAGGCCGTAGCAGGTTCCGCCCTCCATCTGGGCGGCGACCTGGTCGGGCGAGACCGCCACGCCGCAGTCGATGGCCGTGACCACCCGGCCGACCCGCGGATGGCCGTCGACCAGCTTGACCTCGGCCACCTGGGCGACGACCGAGCCGAAGCTCTCGTGCACGGCCACGCCGCGCGTGAAACCGGCGGCCGGGGCCGGGCCGGCCTTCTCGACCGCCAGGTTCAGGACCGCGAGATGCCGCTCGCCCTCGGGACCGATCTTGGCGTACAGCGCCCGGCGGTAGTCGACCGGATCCTTGCCGGCCTTGAGCGCCAGCTGGTCGATGGTGTGCTCCATGACGAAGGCGGTGTGGGTCGCGCCCACCGACCGCCACCACAGGACCGGCACGCCGCCCTCGGGCAGGGCCAGCTGGGCGTCGACCACCGGCGTGGCCTTCAGATAGGGCGAACCGGCCGTCCCCTCGATCGCGGTCTGATCGGGCCCCTTCGAGGGCATCGGCGCGCCCTTCATGATCGACTGGGTGACGATCCGGTGGCGCCAGGTCGCCGGATAGCCGTCCTTGTCCAGCGTCACCCGCACGGCGTGATGGACCAGCGGCCGGAAGAAGCCGGCCCGCATGTCGTCCTCGCGGGTCCAGACCAGCTTCACGGGCCGGCCGCCGCCGACCTTGTGGGCGATGGCCACGCATTCGGCCACGTAGTCGGACGGGAAATTGGCCCGCCGGCCGAACGAACCGCCGGCGAACAGGGTCTCGATCTCGACCGAGCCGGGCAGGGTCTTGACGATCTTGGCCGCGTTCATCTGGTCCAGGGTCTGGGCCTGGGAGCCGTGGATCAGCTTGACCTTGCTGCCGTCGACGATCGCCACGCAGTTCATCGGCTCCATCGTCGCATGGGCCAGATAGGGGAAGTCGTAGGTGGTCTCGAACACCGACGCCCCCTTGCCGGCCGAAGCCGCCGCCGCGTCGCCCTTGGAATCGAAGGCCTCCCACTTCAGGTCGGAAGGTCCCTTGCCGGCGGCGATGTCGCGCCACTGCTGGGCGATCGTCGCCGAGCTCCGGGTCTCGACCTTGCCCTCGTCCCACTCGACCTTGAGGGCCTCGCGGCCCATGCGGGCGGCGTAGGTGGTGTCGGCGACCACCGCCACGCCGGTCGGGATCTCGTAAACGTCGACCACGCCGGCCACTTTCCTGGCGTCGTCGGCGTCGAAGCTCTTCACGCTGGCGCCGAAGCGCGGCGGGTGGGCGACCATCGCCACCAGCATGTTCGGCAACTGGACGTCCTGGGTGTAGCGGGCCGCGCCGGTGCTCTTGATCAGGCTGTCCTTGCGGCGCACCCGGTCGGAGCCGATCAGGGTGAAGGTCTTGGGATCCTTCAGGGTCGGGGCCTCGGGCGGCGTCACCTTGGCGGCGTCGGCGATCAGCTCGCCGAACCCCGCGCTCTTGCCGCTGGCGTGGGCGACCACCCCGTCCTTGACGGTGACCTGGCCGACCGGGACGTTCCAGCGCGTCGCCGCCGCCTGCACGAACATCGCCCGCGCCGCCGCCCCGGCCTTGCGCAGCTGCTCCCAGGAATTGGAGATCGCCGACGAGCCGCCGGTCAGTTGGATGCCGGCCGTGCTGTTGCCATAGAGCTTGGCGTTGGCGGGCGCATGGACGACCCTGACCCGGCTCCAGTCGGCGTCCAGCTCCTCGGCGACGATGGCCGCCAGGCCCGCGTGGTTGCCCTGGCCGAACTCGATGTGCTTGGACAGCACCGTCACCGCACCGTCCGGGTCGAACTGGATGAACGGCCCGAACGCGCCGGGCTCGACCTTGGAGCCCGCGCTCATCAGGTCGGCCGGCGAGCAGCCGACCAGCAGGGCGCCGCCGACCAGGGTCGCGCCGACCACCAGGTCGCGGCGGCTGACGCCGTCCGGGCGGCGAAGCGTCTCGAAAGGCCCGTTCATTGGCCCACTCCCCGGCTGGTCGAGCCCGAGGCCGCGGCGATGTCGTCGTCGATGTCGTTGGCGGCGACGGACTTGCCCGGCCCCTGGGCGGCGGGCGCGGCGACCGCCGTGGCGGCCGTCAGGCCGGCGGCGTCCTTGATGGCGGCGCGGATGCGCTGGTAGGTGCCGCAGCGACAGATGTTGCCGCTCATGGCGTTGTCGATGTCCTCGTCGCTGGGCGCCTTGGTCTGGGCCAGCAGGGCGGCGGCCGACATGATCTGGCCCGACTGGCAGTAGCCGCATTGCGGGACGTCGTGCTTGACCCAGGCCTGCTGCAGCGGGTGGGCTCCGCCCAGGCTCTCGATGGTGGCGATCTTGGCGCCGGACAGGGCGGCGATCGGCGTCACGCACGCGCGCACCGGGTCGCCGTTGACGTGGACGGTGCAGGCCCCGCACTGGGCCATGCCGCAGCCGAACTTCGTGCCGGTCAGGCCCAGCTCGTCGCGCAGCACCCAAAGCAGCGGCGTCTCCGGGGCGGCCTTCACCGCGACGGTCTTGCCGTTGATGTCCAACATCGACGTCATGGCTTTCGCCTCCCAAGCGAAAAGTGGAGCGCGACGGCCCGGCTTGGTCGAATCTAACACTGCTTAGACCCAAACCCGCCAGTGAAATCTTGGTTCAGGCAGGCTAGCCTGACCGGCACGTTCGCTTGTTTCGCCTTCAGGACCCGCGCCCTTGGATTCCTTCCCCGCCTATTTTCCCCTGGCCGGCCGCAAGGTCGTGATCGCCGGCAGCGGCGAGGCCGCCGACAACAAGGCGCGGCTGTTCGACGGCTCGCCGGCGACGCTGGTGCGGGTGGACGGCCACGCCGCCTTCCTGCCGGGGACCTACGCCGGGGCGGTGCTGGCCTTCGTGGCCGGCGACGACGAGGTGTTCCTGCAGGCCGCGGCCAGCGCGGCGCGCGCGGCGCGGGTGCTGGTCAATGTCGTCGACAAGCCGGCCATGAGCGACTTCAACACCCCGGCGGTGATCGACCGCGGCGAGGTGGTGGCGGCGGTCGGCACCGGCGGCGGCTCGCCGACCCTGGCCACCAAGCTGCGCAACGACATCGAGGCCCAGGTGCCCGAGGGCTCGGGCCGGGTGGCGGCCCTGCTGCGCAAGTTCCAGGACGAGGTGCGCGGCGCCCTGCCCGCCCTGCACGAGCGCCGGGCCTTCCTGCGCGACGCGGTGGCCGGCGAGGCCGCCCAGGCCGCCATGGCCGGCGACATGGAGAAGGCCGGCCAGCTGTTCCGCCAGGCCCTGGCCCGGGGCGTGGGCCGCGAGGGCAAGGTGCGGTTCATCGCCGGCAAGGGACCGTCGGACCTGCTGACGCTGCGCGCGCTGCGGGCGCTGGGCGCGGCCGACGTGCTGATCGCCGACGAGGGCGCCGACCCCGAGATCGTGACCATGGCCCGCCGCGACGTCCACCGGCTGGACCCGGCGCAGGTCGCCGCCGAAACCCTGGTGACCTTGGCCAAGGAGGGCAAGCAGATCGTCCGGCTGATCGTGGCCCCGGTCGATCCGGCGATCGTCCAGGCCCTGGCGGCCGCATCGGTGGCGGTCGAGGTGCTGATGGCCGCGCCGGCCGGCTAGCCGGCGCGGTCTCAATCCAGGCTGCGGTCCTTGGTCTCGGGCAGCAGGAACAGGGTCGTCAGCACGCTGATCAGGGTGAAGAACACCGGGTACCACAGCCCGGCATAGATGTTCCCCACCGCGGCGACGATGGCGAAGGCGCTGAACGGCACGAAGCCGCCGATCCAGCCGGTGCCGATGTGATAGGGCAGCGACAGGGCGGTGTAGCGCACCCGCGTCGGGAACAGCTCGACCAGGCAGGCGGCCAGCGGCCCGAACAGGGCGGTGGCGGCGATCACGAAGACCATCAGCACGCCGAACATGCCCCACCAGTTCATCCGCGCCGGGTCGGCCTTGGTCGGATAACCGGCCTTGGCCAGGGCGGTCTTGATGGCGGCCTCGCCGCCGGTCTTGACCGCCTTGGCCTCCTTCGCCGGCAGGCCCTTGGCGCTTCTCGACACGATCCGCGCGTCGCCGACCTGGACCACCGCCGGCGAGCCGGCCGGGCCGGCGTGGTTGGCGTAGGAGATCCCGGCGTTGGCCAGGGCGCTCTTGGCGATGTCGCAGGACGAGACGAAGGCGGCCTTGCCGACGGGATCGAACTGCAGGGCGCAGTCCTTGGGATCGGCGGTGACGCTGACCGGGGCGCGGGCCGTGGCCTCGGCCAGGGCCGGGTTGGCGGCGCGCTCCAGCAGGTGGAAGCCGGGGAAGTAGAACAGCAGCGCCAGGGTCATGCCGCCCAGCATCACCGGCTTGCGGCCGACCCTGTCCGACAGCCAGCCGAACACCACGTAGAATACGGCGCTGACCGCGGTGGCGGCCATCATCAGGCCGTTGATCGTGCCCGGCGCGACCTTGAGGAACTTCTCCATGAAGGTCTGGACGTAGAAGAAGCTGGTGTACCAGACCGCCCCCTGGGCCGACATCATGGCGAAGAAGGCCAGCAGCACCAGTTTCAGGTTCTTCCACTGGCCGAAGGCCTCGGCGTAGGGAGCCTTGGAGGCCGCGCCCTCGGCCTCCATCCGCGCGAAGGCCGGGCTCTCGGTCAGCTTCAGGCGCATCCAGACCGACACGCCCAGCAGGCCGATCGAGACGGCGAACGGGATGCGCCAGCCCCAGGCGTCGAAGGCCCCCGGGGCGGCGTTGTGGCCCAGGGCCCAGCGCGTGGCCAGGATCACCAGCAGTGCGCCGAACAGGCCGAACGCCGCCGAGGTCTGCACCCACGAGGTCGACCAGCCGCGCTGATTAGGCGGCGAATGCTCGGCCACATAGATCGCCGCCCCGCCATATTCGCCGCCCAGGGCGAAGCCCTGCACGCAGCGCATCAGGATCAGCAGGATCGGCGAGACGATCCCGGCCTGCTGGTAGGTCGGCAGCAGGGCGATGGCGAAGGTCGCGCCGCCCATCAGCAGCACGGTGGCCAGGAACGCGCCCTTGCGGCCGGCCTGGTCGCCGATCTTGCCGAACACCAGCGCCCCCAGCGGCCGGAACGCGAAGCCGACCCCGAACAGCGCCAGGGCGGCCACGTAGCCCGCCGTCTCGGACAGGCCCGTGAAGAAGGTCTTGGAGATCACCTGGGCCAGGCTGCCGAAGATGAAGAAGTCGTACCACTCGAAGGCGGTGCCCGCGGACGAGGCCGCCACCACCGTGCGCATCGAGGCGCGGTCCTCACCCTTGGCCTGGGCCGTCATGCGTGGTTTCCCCCGGTGTCGTTGGGGGAATGCTTAGCGTGGTTTCGGGCGAGGTGGGAAGGCGGATCCTCCCACAGCGGAGGGAGGCGCCGCATATGGATCGGTCACAAAAGCTGTCATCCCGGACAAGCCCGGCGAAAGCCGGGCGCCGATCCGCGACCGCCGCAAGCGCTCGCGTTCACGCGTCGGTCCCGGATCTTCGCGCTGCGCGCTCGTCCGGGATGACAATGTGTTTGTAGCCCTCTCCAGTGGGGAAGGGTCCAGCATCCTAGGCCACCGCCACCGCGCCCTCCGCCTCGCCGCCCGCCAGGCGGACGATCTCGCCGATCAGGGCGGCGGGGGCGATGGGCTTGGCGGCGACGCCGTTCATGCCGGCCGCCAGATAGGCGGCCCGCTGGTGCGACAGAACGTTGGCGGTCAGGGCGATGATCGGGGTGTCGGCGGCGGGGCCGGGCAGGCCCCGGATGCGGCGGGCGGCCTCCAGGCCGTCGATGCCGGGCATCTGCACGTCCATCAGGATCAGGTCGAAGCCCCGCGCCGCCGTCGTCACCCCGTCCAGCCCGTCCTCGGCCGTCTCGACGCTGGCGCCCAGCTGTTCGAGGATGCGGCGGGCGACCAGGCGGTTGGTGGCGTTGTCCTCGACCACCAGGATCTTCAGCCCCTGCAGCAGGCCGTCGGGCATCTCGGCCTCGGCCGCCCGGGCCTGGGCCGGCGGGGCGGCGATGGTCAGCAGGAAGGTCGAGCCGACGCCCTCGCGGGAGGTGAACACGACCTCGCCGCCCATCATCTGGGCCAGCCGCCGGGTGATGGCCAGGCCCAGGCCGGAGCCGCCGAACCGGCGGGTGGTGCTGGCGTCGGCCTGCTGGAAGCGCTCGAACAGTCGGGCCTGGGCCTCGGCGGCGATGCCGACGCCGGTGTCGATCACCTCGAAGGCGACCTTGGGGGCCACGCGCGGATCGTCCCCCTCCAGGCGGCGCACCTTCAGGGTCACCGAGCCGGCCAGGGTGAACTTCACGGCGTTGCCCACCAGGTTGAACAGCGCCTGGCGCAGCCGGCTGGGGTCGGTGAGGATCAGGCCGACGTCGGGCGCGTCGACCCGCAGTTCCAGCCCCTTGTGTTCGGCCTGGGCCCGCAGCAGCCGCGCCACGCTCGCGGCCAGCTCGCTGGGGTCGACCGCCTCCTGGGTGACGTCCAGCCGCCCGGCCTCGATCCGCGAAAAGTCGATCACGTCGTCCAGTAGGGTCGACAGCATGCGGCCGCAGGCCAGGGCCTCGCCCAGCAGGTGGTCGGCCTCGCCCGGCAGCTTCTCGCGCTTGAGCAGGTGCATGACCCCCAGCACCCCGTTCATCGGCGTGCGGATCTCGTGGCTCATATTGGCCAGGAACTGGGCCTTGGCGTCATTGGCGGCCTGGGCGGCGCGCTCGGCCTCGACCAGGGCCAGCTCGGCGCGTTTCTTCTCGTCGATGTCCAGGATCAGGCCGAACGCCTTGCGGATGCGCCCGCCGGCGTCGGCGCGCACCTCGTGAAAGATGCGGATCCACCGCGCGTCGCCCTCGGGCGTCGTCACCCGTACGTCGAACGAGCGCTCCCTGGCGCCGGACTGGCCGTCGTCGTCGCGCCGTCGCCGGGCCTCGGCGGCGTCGTAGACCGCGGCCACGTCGTCGGGGTGGATCATCGGCCAGACGGCGCTGCGCACGTCGTCATAGGTGACCCGGCGGCCCAGGATGCGGTGGAACTCAGGCGAACCCCAGAACGCCTTGCCCGCGTGGTCGATCTCGTAGACCCCCGCCTGGGCCGCGCCCAGGGCCACGCGCAGCCGCCGGGCGTTGGCCCGGGCCTCGCGCCGGGCCTCCGACAGGGCCGTGACGTCGTCCATGTAGGTGATGACCCCGGCGATGGCTCCGTCGGCGTCGCGCCAGGGGCGGGCCTCCCAGCGCAGGGTGTGGCTGCGGCCCAGGCCGTCGTGCAGCTGGTCTTCGCGCCGCACCACCGTCTGGCCGGTCAGGGCGCGCTCGACGGCCCGGACGAAACGCTTGCGCGAGCCCGAGGTCAGCTCGTGCAGGCTGCGGCCGATCACCCGCTCCTCCGTGGCCTGGAAGATCTCCAGGAAGCGCGGGCTGACCACCCGCAGGCGCAGGTCGCGGTCATAGAGGGCGACGGCGAACGGGGCTTCCTCGACCAGCCGGCGGGCCTGACGCTCGCCCCAGACGGCCGCGTCGCGGGTGCGGGCCACCTCGGTGACGTTCTGCGAGATCCCCTTCAGGGCGAACAGGCCGTCGGCGCGCGGCTCGGTGCGGAAGGTGGCGCGGTAGGTGAACCACTGGCCGCCGGCCCCGCGCAGGCGGTGCTCGATCGTGCCGCCCACGCCCGTGCGCACGGCGCGCTCGAAGGCCTCCACCAGGATCTCGCGATCCTCCGGGTCCAGCCGGTCGTAGAACTGTTCGGGGCGGGCGATGGTCTCCGGCCCCAGGCCCGTGGCCTCCAGCAGGTCGCGCGACCACTCGATGTAGCGGTCGTGCGGCTCGTAGCTCCACATGCCGACGCCGGCCGAGGAGGCCAGCAGCTCGCGGGTCTGGTGGGCGGCGGCGATCTCGGCGCGGCGGGCCATGTCGGCGGTGACGTCGCGCAGGGCGCCGACCATCTCGCCGTTCGGGCCCAGGCGCGACTGGCCTTCCAGCCACACCCAGCCGCCGGTCTTGCAGGTCACCTTCAGGCGGTTGAAGGCCTCGCCGGAGGCGCGGATCAGCGAGGCGGTCTCGATGAAGTCCTGGCGCGACTCCGGGTGCACGAAGCGCAGCGCCGGCTGGCCGATCAGCTCCTGCCGGGTCCAGCCGGTCACCCGCGTCCAGGCCGGATTGACCGTCGCGAACCGCCCGCGCGCCACCACGGCGAACAGGTCATGCGCGTGGTCGAAGAACCACCGCGCGCTCTCGGCGTCGCTCAACCGTGCGGACTTGGGGGGCGAAGGCATCGCGGCTCCAGGGACGGAGCTCGGATGGTGGAGTTGAAGGGTAAACTTATGGTTGGCGTCGGCGATCATTGTTCGCCGGGCGCGTGTCAGACCTCGGCCCACATTCGCAAAAGATTGTGATAGGTCCCGGTCAGCGACAGCACCGAGGGGTCCGCGATCCCCACCGCGCCGGACAGGCGCTGGATCGCCACGTCCATGTCCAGCAACAGGGCGCGCCGGGCGTCATCGCGCACCAGGCTCTGGATCCAGAAGAAGCTGGCCGTGCGCACGCCGCGCGTCACCTCGGTCACATGGTGCAGGCTGGAGGCCGGATAGAGGATCGCCGCCCCCGCCGCCAGCTTGACCAGGTGGCTGCCGTAGCTGTCCTCGACCACCAGCTCGCCGCCGTCATAGTCGTCGGGGTCGCTCAGGAAGACGGTGATCGACAGGTCGGCGCGCAGCGGCTGGCCGGTCGAGGGGTCGCGGCGGATGGCGTTGTCGACATGGTCGGCGAAGCCCATGCCGACGCCGTAGCGGTTGAACAGCGGCGGCAGGATGGCGCGCGGCAGGGCGGCCGAGACGAACAGCCGATTGGCCTGCAGGGCCTGGACGACGATGGCCCCGATCTCGCGGGCCGCCGTCCCGTCCTGCGGCAGCTGCTGGTTGTTCTTGGCCATGGCCGCCTGGAAGCCCGAGGTGGCGTTGCCGTCGATCCAGTCGGCCGCGTCGAGCACGGCCCGGCAGTGGGCCACCTCGTCGGGCGTCAGGACGTCGGGGATCTGGATCATCATGGCCCCACTCCTAGCAGAAAGATGCCCTCGCCCGGGAGGGGCCGCTCCCGGGCGAGGCTTGGACGTCAGGGACGAGCGCTTTCGGGGAGGAGAAGGCTCAGTACTTGACGTTCAAGGTCAGGATCGCCTGCCGGCCGGGGGCCGGGTCGGCGTGGTGGACGCCGTTGGTCCGCATGATGTAGCGCTCGTCGCCGACGTTCTGGACGTTCAGCTGCAGGTCGGCCTTGTCGTTGATCCTGTAGCTGGCGAAGGCGTCGAAGCGCCAATAGTCCGGCGCGTAGACCGCGTTGGCCCCGCCGCCGGCTCCGCCCTGGTTGCCGCCGAACATCTTGGAGACGTAGTAGGCGCCGCCGCCTACCGACAGGCCGCGCACCACGCGATAGGTCGTGAACATGCTGAAGCTGTTCTTGGGCGTGTTGGCCAGCGGATCGCCTTGGTTGATGTTGACGATCGGCGCGCCGCCGCCCGTCGGGATCACCACCGCGCCACGGACGAGTTCGCTGTCCATGTAGGTGTAGCCGCCGAAAGCCTGCCAGCGGGGCGTGATGTTGCCCGAGACGCCCAGCTCGACGCCCTTGACCTCGGTCTCGCCAACCTGGGCGAAAAGGCCAGTGTTGATCTGGATCAGCGCGTTCTTGCGGGTGGTCCTGAACACAGCGCCCGACAGGGCCAGCGTATCGTGGAACAGGGTCCACTTGGCGCCGACCTCGAAACTCTCGCTGTCTTCCGGCTGCACCACCTGGTTAGGCGTCGTGCCGATCGTTCCGACAATGCCGTTGCTGTTCTGGTCGCCGGCCGCAACGCCGGGCGGGGTCGAGGCCGTGCCGTACGAGATGTAGAGGCTGGAGTCCTCGGTCGGCTTGAAGACCAGGCCCGCCTGGTAGTTGGTGAAGTCCCATTCGCCCTGGCGGTAGGCGATCGCGCCGCCGCTGAACACGCCTTGGGTCTGGGTGAAGCCGCTATAGTCGTAGCCGGCGCTTTCATAGTGGTCGTGGCGCAGGCCCAGGTTCAGCAGCCACCTGTCGCCGAACTTGAGGGTGTCAAAGCCGTAGATCGCCGCGGTCTTGGTGACGTTGCGGTTCGCCGGGCTGCGGTTGATCACGCCCGTCCACGGATCGTCGGCGTTGGGCGCATAGACGAGGGTGCAGTCCCCCGCGCCCAGGATCTCCTTGGTCGTCGCCGTGCCGCTGGCGGCGTACTTGTAGCCGGCGGGACACGCCGAACCCGAGGTGGTGAAGGTCGAATAGGTGGCGTTGAGGTTTTCCTCGCGGCTCAGCTCGACGCCGATGTCGAAGCTGTGGCCGATGGCGCCCGTGTCGAACTTGCCGTGCAGGTCGGTGTTGGCCGCCACGGTCGTGGTCGGGTTCCAGCGGGTCTTGGTGCCGCGCTTCATCCACCAGGCGCCGTCGATGAACTGGGCCGGGCCGCCGTCGCCGGGGTTGGTGACGATATAATCGTTCAGGCTCTTGGAGTAGCGGACCACCTGGCGCACGCCGAGATTGTCGTTGATCGTGTGGTTGACGATCAGGGTGGCGATGTCGGCCTTGGTCTTCTGGTAGTCGCGAGCCTTCAGGCCGTAGAAGCTGCGGTAGTCGACGTCCAGGATGCCCGAGGCGGTGCGCGGCTGGGTGGTCTTGGTCAACAGCGGGACGCCGTAGTCGGGCATCGCGTTGCTGTCGAGGTGGTAGTAGCTGAGCGTCACCTGGGTCGGGCCGTTCAGGCCGAAGGCGATCGACGGCGCAATCCCCCAGCGGTCGAAGTCCACCGCCTTGCGGCCCGGCGTGTCGCCCTGCGTGCCCAGCAGGTTCAGGCGCACCGCGACGCTGTCGTTGATCCTGTGGTTCAGGTCGACCGTGGCGCGGACATATTCATCCGTGCCGACGCCCAGCGAGCCGGTGGCGAAATCGTCGGCCTTGGGGCTCTTGGAGGTCAGGTTTATGCTGCCGCCGCCCGAGCCGCGGCCGCTATAGGCGCTGTCCGGGCCCTTCACGACCTCGACCTGCTCGAGGTTGAACACCTCGCGGGTCTGGCCGCCGCTGTCGCGCAGGCCGTCGACGAAGACGTCGTTGGCGCTGCTCTGACCACGGATGAACGGCCGATCGGCCAGCGGCTGGCCGCCCTCGCCCGCCCCGAAGGTGATGCCCGGCGAGGTGCGCAGGATGTCCTGCAGCGAGGTGGCGGCGGTCTGCTCGATGATCTTGCGCGGGATCACCGTGATGGCCTTGGGGGTGTCGACCAGCGAGGCGGTCAGCTTGGGCGACTGCGCCTCGGCGACGCCGCGCTTGCCGTCGACCTTGACGCCCGAGACCTCGGTGGCGCCGTCGGCGGGGCCGGCCGTGGCGACCGGAGCGTCGGCGTCCGGCGCGACCGCGCCAGAGGCCGCGAAGGCGGCGGGGGCCAGGGTCAGGCCGGCCAGACCGGCGACGGCGGCGACGCCCAGCGCGCTGCGGGCCTGGCTGCGGACGCCGGCGACGGCCGGCTTGGAAAGCTTGTGCATCGAAAACCCCAGCAAGGCCGTCGGGGGAGCGCGGCCCTTTGTCGTAATTGCGACGCGTTCTTATCTGGGGCGCCGCAACAGCGCAATGATAATCGTTTGCAAAATGCATGCTGGCGGCAGGGCCTGGCGGCGCCTTCAGGAAAGCTGCGCTCAACCTTCACCGCGAACCGGTGTACACAGCCGCGTCCGCGTGACTGGCGATCACAGGGAGCACCCTGAGGGAGCGCGGACCTCGTGAGCCGTTCGCCTGGGCGCCCATCCCTTCGCAAGCGGAGTCCGCCCATGCCCGAAGCCAAGACCTGGATCGCCTTCTGTCTCGTCTGCCTGGGCATGGCCCTGACCCCCGGGCCGAACATGCTCTACCTGGTCAGCCGCTCGATCAGCCAGGGCCGCTGGGCCGGCATCGTGTCGCTGGCCGGCACCGCCGCCGGCTTCGTGGTCTATCTGGTCTGCGCGGCCCTGGGCATCACCGCCCTGCTGATGGCCGCCCCGATCGCCTACGACATCCTGCGGTTCGGCGGCGCGCTCTACCTGGCCTGGCTGGCCTGGCAGGCGATCCGGCCGGGCGGCGCCTCGCCGTTCCAGGTGCGCGAACTGCCCAAGGACAGCCCGGCCAGGCTGATCAGCATGGGCTTCCTGACCAACCTGCTGAACCCCAAGGCGGCGATGCTGTACCTGTCGCTGCTGCCGCAGTTCATCGATCCGCATCGCGGCGCGGTCCTCGGCCAGTCCCTGGCCCTGGGCGGCAGCCAGATCGCCATCAGCCTGACCGTCAACGGCTGCATCTGCCTGGCCGCCGGCACGATCGCCGGCTTCCTGGCTGCGCGCCCCAGCTTCGCCCTCTTCCAGCGCTGGCTGATGGCCTCGGTGCTGGGCGGCCTGGCGGTGCGGATGGCGACCGAGGCCCGGCGGTAGTCCATCCCTTTTCATCCGCTCATCCCGGCGAATGCCGGGACCCAGATCCCATAGCGGTGTGGATGGTTGGAAGGGCTCAGGGCCCTTGGCGTCGGTCACAGAGCCATTCCATCTGGGTCCCGGCATTCGCCGGGATGAGCGGGTTTTGGGGCGGCCAAGCCGTGCTAGAGAAACGTCAGCTAGCGTCGGAGTTCTCTCATGCTGTCGTCCAAGCCCCTTCAGGTCCTCACCGCCGCCCTCGCCGCCCTGGCCCTGGCCGGCGCCGCCCAGGCCGCCAGCCTGCAATCCTGCGCCATCCCCAAGGACGTGACGCCGGCCGCGCCCGAGATCCCGCCGCCCGACCAGGTCCACACCGACGTGCCGACCGCCGCCTATCTGCTGGCCCTGTTCTGGTCGCCGGAATCCTGCCGGGCCGGGATCCCGGAGTCGGACAAGGCCATCCAGTGCGACGCCAACCGCTTCGGCTTCACCGTCCACGGCCTGTGGCCCAACGGGCCCGACCGGGTCCACCCGCGCTACTGCCGCCCCAGCCCGTCGATCAGCGCGGCGACGGTCAAGGCCAACCTGTGCATGACCCCCTCGCCCTGGCTGCTGCAGCACGAGTGGCAGGCGCACGGCACCTGCCAGTGGGACACGCCCGAGGCCTATTTCAAGAAGGCCCGCCAGGTCCGCGACGGCCTGAACGTGCCGGACCTGAAGCCCGGCCCGAACGGGACGATGACGGCGGGCGAGGTGCGCGCGGCCTTCCTCAAGCGCAATCGCGGCATGACCGCCGACGGGCTGAACGTGCGGGTCAACAAGGACAACCGCCTGACCGAGGTCTGGGTCTGCATGGACCTGAACTTCAAGCTGGCCGCCTGCCGGGGCGGCAACGGCACGCCGGACCGGGTGACGATCCGGGTGACGCCGAAGGGGTAGGATTTCCCCCCCTCCAACCGTCATTCCCGCCCTTGTGGCGGGAATCCCTGGTTCAGCCGACGATGAAACGCCTTGGCGCGCTGGCGCGCCACCCCTGCGCACCTGCGGCGGAGAGAGGGATTCTCGCCACAAGGGCGAGAATGACGAGGCTAGTGGAAAGACCTCGCGTTCTGATCCGCCCCAGCGGACAGGCCCCGCCTTAGATCCATGGTTGCGAGCTTGCTCTGGGGTCAGGCCGTGTCAAGGACGGCGCCGGGCGCCGCCGCGGCGCGGCCGGCCGAAGGCCGGTCCTTGACACGGCCTGACCCCAGAGCTCCGATCCACCAAGGATTTAAGGCGGGGTCGCATCCCCGGTCGGATGCTCGCTACAAAGCGTTCGACTGACCCAGGAACAACGGGAATATCTACCGTTACCGCAACGTCGGATGACGTCGCTATCTCTAGGATAGAGCCATGTCCTCAAAGCCGAAGGATGCGCTTGAGATCAAGTTGGGTCCGCTCACGATCAAGGCCCAAGGTCGCTACGCAATTGAGCAGGCGCCTAGGTTCGTCATCTTCCTGGCGCCAACCCTTGGGGTCGCAACGCTAGCCTGGATCGTTCACCTGCTGCGATAATCCCCCAAAACGCAAAACGGGCGGCCCCTCTCGGAGCCGCCCGCTGCTTGAAGCCTCACATCGGAGACGTCATCACCCTCAGGTGGTGACGGCTTCCTCCGGGGTCACTTCGGTCTTCTTGGACAGGTCTTCGCCGGTTTCCTGGTCGACGACCTTCATCGACAGCTTGGTCTTGCCGCGATCGTCGAAGCCCAGGAGCTTGACCTTCACGATCTGGCCTTCCTTCAGCACGTCCGAGGGCTTGGCCACCCGTTCGTTGCTGATCTGGCTGACGTGGACCAGGCCGTCCTTGGCGCCGAAGAAGTTCACGAAGGCGCCGAAGTCGACGACCTTGACGACCTTGCCGTCGTAGATCGCGCCGACTTCCGCTTCCTGGGTGATCGACTTGATCCAGTCGACGGCGGCCTTGATCTTGGCGCCGTCCGAGGCCGAGACCTTGACGATGCCTTCGTCGTTGATGTCGACCTTGGCGCCGGTGGTGGCGACGATCTCGCGGATCACCTTGCCGCCGGTGCCGATCACTTCGCGGATCTTGTCGGTCGGGATGGTGATGGTCTCGATCTTCGGAGCGAAGTCGCCGACCTCTTCACGCGGGGCGTCCATGGCCTTGTTCATCTCGCCCAGGATGTGGGCGCGGCCGTCCTTCGCCTGCGCAAGGGCCTGCTTCATGATCTCCGGCGTGATGCCGGCGATCTTGATGTCCATCTGCAGCGAGGTCAGGCCCTCGCTGGTGCCGGCCACCTTGAAGTCCATGTCGCCCAGGTGGTCCTCGTCGCCGAGGATGTCGCTGAGCACGGCGAAGCCGTCCTTTTCCAGGATCAGGCCCATGGCGATGCCCGAGACCGGACGGACCAGCGGCACGCCGGCGTCCATCATGGCCAGCGAGCTGCCGCAGACCGTGGCCATCGAGGACGAGCCGTTCGACTCGGTGATCTCGGAGACCAGGCGGATGGTGTAGGGGAAGTCTTCCTTGCTCGGCAGCATCGGGCGCAGGGCGCGCCAGGCCAGCTTGCCGTGGCCGATTTCGCGGCGGCCCGGGCTGCCCATGCGGCCCGTCTCACCCACCGAATAGGGGGGGAAGTTGTAGTGCAGCAGGAAGGATTCCTTGTAGGTGCCTTCCAGGGCGTCGATGAACTGCTCGTCGTCGCCGGTGCCCAGGGTGGCGACCACGATCGCCTGGGTCTCGCCGCGGGTGAACAGGGCCGAGCCGTGGGTGCGCGGCAGGATGCCGACTTCGCCCAGGATCGGACGGACCTTGTCGACGGTGCGGCCGTCGATGCGGATGCCGGTGTCGAGGATCGCGCGACGCACGACGTCGGCTTCCAGTTCCTTGAACACCGCGCCCAGCTTCTGCGGGTCGTAGCCGGCCGGGTTGGTGTCGGACTTGCCGAGCGCCTCGACGGCCTTCTTCTTGGCCGCGCCGATGGCTTCGTAGCGGTCCTGCTTCTTCTGGATCTTGTAGCCGGCGATGATGTCGCCGCCGACCAGCTTCTTCATCTCGGCCTTAACGGCGTCGGTGTCTTCGGGTTCGAACTCGAAGGGCTCCTTGGCGGCGTGCTCGGCCAGCTCGATGATCGCGTCGATCACCGTCTGCATTTCCTTGTGGGCGAAGTTGACGCCGCCCAGCACGATCTCTTCCGACAGTTCCTGGATTTCGCTCTCGACCATCATCACGGCGTCGGCGGTGCCGGCCACGACCAGGTCCATCTTGCTGTCCTTCTGCTCGTCGAGCGTGGGGTTCAGCACGTACTGGTCATTGACGTAGCCGACGCGGGCCGCGCCGATCGGGCCCATGAACGGGGCGCCCGACAGGACCAGGGCGGCCGAGGCGGCCACCATCGACAGGATGTCGGGATCGTTTTCGAGGTCGTGCTGCAGCACGGTGCAGACGACCTGGACTTCGTTCTTGAAGCCCTTGACGAACAGCGGGCGGATCGGACGGTCGATCAGGCGGGAAACCAGGGTTTCCTTTTCCGAGGGACGGCCTTCGCGCTTGAAGAAGCCGCCGGGGATCTTGCCGGCCGCGAAGGTCTTTTCCTGATAGTTGACGGTCAGGGGGAAGAAGTCCTGGCCGGGCTTCTGGGTCTTGGCGAACACGGCGGTGGCCAGGACGACGGTTTCGCCCATGGTGGCCAGAACGGCGCCGTCGGCCTGACGGGCGATGCGACCGGTTTCGAGGACCAGCGTCTTGCCGCCCCACTCGATCGTCTTGCGCTTGATATCGAACATTTTTCTTCTTTCGGTTCCCGCGGGCGGATTCCCGTCGGGGCGGACAGGGGCGGACGCCGCTCGGGCGGCCCGATGATCCTCATCCAGTTCGACAGGCGGGTTTGAGGATGGAAAACCCTCGGACGGACATTCGGATGCTTATCCAGCGATGGAAGCGATCCGGATCGACTTCGGGTCTCGGCCTGTCTCGAGCCCCGGAGCCTGAAAAGCGTTCCGCCGCCCTACGGTGGTAGGACGGCGGAATTGCGTCTTAGCGGCGCAGACCCAGCTTCTCGATGAGGGCCGCGTAACGGCCTTCGTCGGACTTCTTCAGGTGGTCGAGGAGCGAGCGACGCTGGGAAACCAGCTTCAGCAGGCCACGACGGCTGTGGTTGTCCTTCTTGTGGGTCTTGAAGTGCTCGGTCAGGTTGGCGATGCGCTCGGAGAGGATCGCGACCTGGACTTCGGCGCTGCCGGTGTCACCCTCGGAACGAGCGTGCTCGACGATAAGAGCGCTCTTGCGCTCGGCAGTGATCGACATCGGTTTGTCTCCGCTCAGGTGAGTTGGAAGACCCGCACCGGATTGAGCTTTCCGGCGCGCATCTCGCACAAGGCCACCAGCCTGTCCCCCGACATGGCGGAAACGGTGCGATCGCCGGGCGTGAGCTCGGCTTTCAGCGATTCCACCTGCCTTGGGAGCAGAACGATGGCGCGTCCTTGCGCAAGCCGGAAGGCGTCTTCATCGGTCACGGCCAGCGCCGGGATGTCGTCCAGCGCGGTCTCGACCGGAAGCAATGCCTCCGACAGCCGGGCCTCATAGCTCAAATTCTCGAGGGTTTCCAGGCTTATCGCCGAATCCTCGCCGAACCGGCCGACTCGCGTCCGGCGAAGCTGGTCGACGTGGCCGCAGGCGCCGAGCGCGGCGGCCAGGTCGCGGACCACGGCGCGGACATAGGTGCCCTTGCCGCATTCCATCTCCAGCTCGATGTGGTCGGCGTCCGGCGCCGCCGTCACGCGCAGCGCATGAACCCGCACCTTGCGGGTCTTCAGCTCGAACTCGACGCCCTCGCGGGCCAGGTCGTAGGCCCGCTCGCCGTCGACCTTGATGGCCGAATAGTTCGGCGGAACCTGGTCGATCTCGCCGACGAAGGCCGGCAGCGCCGCCTCGACCTGCTCGCGCGTGGGGCGCACGTCGCTGCTGTCGGTGGTCTCGCCCTCGCGGTCCAGGGTGGTGGTCGAGCGTCCCCACTGGATCATGAACCGATAGGCCTTGTCGGCGTCCATCAGGAACGGGACGGTCTTGGTCGCCTCGCCCAGGGCCAGGGGCAGGATGCCCGTCGCCAAAGGATCCAGGGTGCCGGCGTGGCCGGCCTTCTGGGCGTTGAACGCCCGGCGCACGCGGCTGACGGCGCTGGTCGAGGTCAGGTCGTAGGGCTTGTCCAGGCAAACCCAGCCGGAGACGGCGTCGCCCTTCTTGCGGCGGGCCATGCCCTAGTCCTCGTCGTCGATGATGTCGGACAGGCGGCGGACGTCCTGCTGCACGCGCGGATCGTCGAACAGCCGGTCCATGTAGGCGGCCGAGTTGAAGCTCTCGTCGTGGATGAACTTCAGGTCCGGCGTGAACTTCATGTCGATCGACTTGCCCAGCCGTCCGCGCAGGAACCGGGCCACGCGGTTGAGGCCCGCGACCACCTCGTCGGGGCTGCCCGGCGCGACCACGGTGCGCGACGGCGACGACGGCTCGCGCTCGACCGCCGGCGCGACGCCGGCCCCCAGGGGCTCGACGAAGCAGATGGCGTGCTTGAGGTCGGGGCTCATGCGCACTTCGGAGACCGTGACCGAAACGCCCTGCAGGGCGGGATCGGCCAGCTCCTCCTCGCGCAGGATGTCGACCAGGGCGTGGCGGATCAGCTCGCCGGCGCGGAGCTGGCGCTGCGACGGACCGACGGGCCCGCCCTTCTTGTTGTCGGAATGGCGCTTCATGGCGCGGTCGCCTCGATGCCCGGCCGGCGGATCGAACGCCGGGTCGCGGGGAGAAATAGGAGGCGGGGTGTCTAGGCGCGTGGGGGAGAAAAGTCCAGCGTGGCCGGTTCATGGAGGGACTACGCCCTCGTCCGCTCCTTGAAGAAATCCAAGACTCGCCGGTGGACCTTCATGGTCTCGCCGTCCGGGTCGTCGCGGTTCAGGTGGGTGGTCAGCACGGAATGAGGCGCGCGGCCCGTGCCCTGGCGCGCCGCGGCGTCGGGCAGGGTGTGCAGCTCGGCCCGCCGGCCCAGTTCGCGCTCCAGGGTCTGGAACCGGGCGCAGGGCGAGAGCTTGTCTCTTTCGAACCGCAGGGCCAGCAGCAACAGGTCCTCGGCCTCCATCCGGGCCTTGGCGACGGCCAGTTCGGCCGGCGAGCAGTCCAGCGCCGCGCCGTGCTTGCGGCCCGCGGGCAGGGACGGCTCGGCCAGGACGGGGGCCACGACCGACGGCTCGGTCATCATCGCCAGGGCGAAGCCGCCGGTGAAGCACATCCCCACCGCCCCCACGCCCTTGCCGCCGCATTCGGCGTGGGCCTGGCGGGCCAGGGCGCGCAGCCAGTCGACGAACGGGCTGGAGCGGCCGGCCGCCCAGATGCTGAACTCGCGCCCCACGCAGGCCAGCTTCAGGATCACGGTGTTGATATAGAAATCGGAGACCGGCTTGCCCGGCTCGCCGAACAGGCTGGGGCAGAACACCGTCATGCCCTCGGCCGCCACGTCGCGGGCGAAGTCCAGCACGGCGGGATGCAGGCCGGGGATCTCGTGGATGACGATCACCGCCGGGCCGGAGCCGAGGCGGTAGACCGGCCGCGTCCACCGGCCGTCGGAGAACGCGAACTTCGTGAAACCCGCCAGCGCGTCGTCGCGGCCTGTCGCCATTCCCGCTCCCCTTTGCCCATTTCTGGACCCGTTTTTGGGAGCATGGCACGAAAAGATCCGCCGACGCCAAGCCTTCGAACGCTCCGGTTGCACGACGCAGGGCCAGGACCTATCCCTTCAAACTTCAGTTTGGGGGACGAGGCATGATCTTCTGGTGGACCGGCCGGGGCTATCTGGCCCTGTTGAGCCTGATCGGGGTGTTCGCCCTGTTCGGCGCGGTGCTGACCCTGGCCTTCGGCGAGCAGATCTTCGACACCGCGCCCTGGCTGTGGGCGGTCGGCGCGGTGATCGCCGCCGTGATCAATTGGATGGTCGGTTGCCGGGTCAACCGCAAGCCGCTGAAGGTCCCGCCTCCTCGCCTCTGGAAAAGTCGACTGACCTATCGCCCGCGCAACCGGTTCATGGGCCTGCCGCTGGAGGTGTGGTCGGCCCCGATGATGCTGCTGGCCGTGGTCATGCTCGTGCGCGGCCTCCTGCCCGCCTAGCCCGGCCCGTTGCCGCCGGTCCAGTCCTCCATCGGGTCGGGCAGGGCGCCGCCCGGCAGCTTCCATTCGCCCCGGTACGAGAAGTCCAGCGTGCCGCACAGCCGGGTCTGGCCGCCCTGGGGGTCGTCGCCCAACGCCTGGACGCGCAGGTCGCGATGCACGGCCAGCCGGCTGAAGCTCAGCCACAGGCGCTTGGCCCCCGGGCAGAAGGCGCGGATGTAGATCTTGCCCTGCTCGAACTTGGGGTCGATCTCGTACAGCGTCGCGTCGGCGTCGACGCCGCTGATGGCCTTCAGGCCGCCCGGACCCAGGTCCTTCTCGCGGCCGTCGATCAGCCGGCCCTGCACCGGCACCCCGGTGGCCAGCACCTTCACGACCCGCGTCCCGGTCAGCTTCTTGTCGAACAGCACGGTCAGGCCCGCCCCGGTCAACCGCTTGGCGTCGGCCGAGATCGGGTCGTAGGAATACATCTTGCGCTCGGCGTGGGCCGTTCCCGCCGCCCCGGCCGCCAGCCAGGCCAGCGCCAGCCCCAGCGCGACCCTCAGGCTCGTCCCGCGAGCGGCCCCCGACCCCCCTCGTCTCACCGTCTTGGCCTCACAGCTTCAGACGCAGCTTCGCCGTTTCGGGGTCGAAGCCCGACAGCCGCCAGACGCCGCCTTCCAGCGTGAAGGTCAGCAGGCAGGGGCCGTCCTTGGTCTTGGCCGCGCAGACCTGGTCGGAGCCGATGTAGCGCAGGCCGGCGGCGATGGTCAGACGGTCGGGGATCGGCCGGTCTGGGGTGTAGCCGTAATAGTTGGCCGCGTAGCGGAAGGTCTCGGGCTGGACCAGGGCCTCGCCGGCGACGTCGGCGGCCGGGCCGGCCAGGGCGATGGCCGCCGCCTGCCAGCCGCCGCCCATGCCCGAGCCGCGCGCCTTGCGCACCAGCTCGCTCTCGATCTCGGCCTTCAGGGCCGGACGGTCGACGCGGGCGTCGAAGGCGGCGTGGTCGTTGTTGCGGATCGCCACCAGCAGGGCGTGGACGTCGCCGGCCGCGTCGTAGCGGGTGGCCGTGGCGCAGGCCGACAACGAGACGGCGGCGAGGCTGACAGTCAGGAGGGTCCGGATGCGCATGGCCTACGGTTAGGCCTGAAATCGGGCGATTTCCAGTCCGGCGACCGATCCGGATTCAGGCGGATGCATACTGGACCCGGCACCGCTCAGTCTCCAGGATCTTGAAGGTCAGCCGCAAACGCATCGTCTCGCCGGGCGCTGGGGTCACCAACCTGGCGAGAGGAACATGCTCAAATCCCACGCCGGCGGGATCCACCTGGGCCGCAGTGCAGACCGTGCCCACGGCGTCGAGACGGCAGTCATAGATCGCCGAGCCTTGCTCCATCATGCGCGCCGCACGATCCGGATAATAGCGACGCAACAGCCCCGGATCGATCTTGGGCGCCTGGCCCGGATCCAACCGGACCAGATCGACCAAAGCCGTCTTGATGCATTGGTGAGTATCATCATTGGCGGTCGCGACGGGGGGTGGAGGCGACGGCGCCGCGCAGGCCGCGGCCCAAAGGGTCAGGCCCAAAACGCCCGCGGCCTTGTCCGGGCGCGCGAACCGGTCATCAAGGCGAAAGGTCATGGGTCCAACGCTCCGGACCAAGACAAAAGGCGCGAGCCGGAGCCCGCGCCTTCAATCTTAAGCTGAGATCGGATCGAACGCCTAGTCCAGCTGGCGCTTGATCTCTTCGACCGTGAAGCACTCGATCACGTCGCCGACCTTGATGTCCTGGAAGCCGGCGAACATCATGCCGCACTCCTGGCCCGACGGGACCTCGTTGACCTCGTCCTTGAAGCGCTTGAGCGTCTGCAGGGTGCCCAGCTCCAGAACGACGATGTCGTTGCGGATGATCCGGACCTTGGCGCCCTTGCGGACCACGCCTTCGGTGACCTTACAGCCGGCGACCTTGCCGACCTTGGAGATGTCGAAGGCCTGCAGGACTTCGGCGTTGCCGAGGAAGGTTTCGCGCTGGATCGGGGCCAGCATGCCCGAGAGCACGCCTTTGATGTCGTCCAGCAGGTCGTAGATGATCGCGTAGTAGCGGATCTCGACGCCTTCTCGCTCGGCCAGCGCCCGCGCCTGGGCCGAGGCCCGGACGTTGAAGCCGATCAGCGGCGCGCCGGCGCCCTTGGCCAGCATCACGTCGCTTTCGCTGATCGCGCCGGCGCCCGACAGGATGATCCGCGCGCGGACCTCGTCGGTGGCCATCTGCTCCAGCGAACCGATGATCGCCTCGGCCGAGCCCTGCACGTCGGCCTTGATGACCAGCGGCAGCTCGCGCAGCTTCTTGTCCTGCAGCTTGGCCATCATGTCGGCCATGCTGGTGGCGCCCGCGCCGACCGGGTGCATCGACTTCTCGCGCTTGAGACGGATGCGGTACTCGGTCAGCTCGCGCGCCCGGGCCTCGTTCTCGACGACGGCGAAGCTGTCGCCCGGCGAGGGCACGCCGTCCAGGCCGAGGATCTCGACCGGGGTGGCCGGACCGGCTTCGGTCAGCTGCTCGTTGCGCTCGTTCAGCAGGGCGCGAACCCGGCCGAACTGGCTGCCGGCCACGACGATGTCGCCGCGCTTCAGCGTGCCGCGGTTGACCAGGACGGTCGAGACCGCGCCGCGGCCCTTGTCCAGCTTGGCCTCGATCACCACGCCGTCGGCGGTGCGGTCGGGGTTGGCCTTCAGGTCCAGCACTTCGGCCTGCAGCAGGATGCGCTCGATCAGCTCGTCCAGGCCCTGGCCGGTCTTGGCCGAGACCTCGACGATCTGGGTGTCGCCGCCCAGGCTTTCCACGACGATCTCGTGCTGCAGCAGCTCGTTGGTCACCCGGGTCGAATCCGAGCCCGGCTTGTCCATCTTGTTGACGGCCACGATGATCGGGACCTCGGCGGCCTTGGCGTGTTTGATCGCCTCGACCGTCTGGGGCATCACGCCGTCGTCGCCGGCCACCACCAGGATGACGATGTCGGTGATGTTGGCGCCGCGCGCCCGCATCTGCGAGAAGGCCGCGTGGCCGGGGGTGTCGAGGAAGGTGACCTTCTGGCCGTTTTCCAGACGCACCTGGTAGGCGCCGATGTGCTGGGTGATGCCGCCATGCTCGCCGCCGGCCACGTCGGCCTTGCGCAGCGCGTCCAGCAGGCTGGTCTTGCCGTGGTCGACGTGACCCATGACGGTGACGACCGGGGGCCGGGGCTCCAGGTGATCGTCGATGTCCTCGGCGCCGATGAAGCCTTCTTCCACGTCGGCTTCCGACACGCGCTTGACGGTGTGGCCGAACTCGGTGGCCACCAGCTCGGCGGTGTCGTTGTCGATGACGTCGTTGATCTTCAGCATCACGCCCTGACGCATCAGGAACTTGATGATGTCGACGCCGCGCACGGCCATCCGGTTGGACAGTTCCTGCACGGTGATGACGTCGGGAATGACGACCTCACGCGCGACGCGGGCCTGTTCGGCCACGCCGCCGCGGCGCTTTTCCTTCTCGCGTTCGCGGGCCCGGCGAACCGAGGCCAGCGAGCGCATGCGGTCGGCGGAGTCTCCGTCGCCGGCCACGGTCTGGATGGTCAGGCGGCCTTCGCGGCGCTGCGGGGCGCCCTTGGCGCGGCTGACCGCCTTGCCGGGGGCCGCGGCCTTGCGGCGATCGTCCTCGTCGTCGGGCTTGCGGCCGACGTCGCCGCCGGGGCGCGGGGCCGAGCGCGTGGCGCGCTGGATTTCCGGCGTGGCCGGAGCCGAGGCCGGGACGCCCGGGCGGGCGCCGCGCGGACCGCCGGGACCCGGACGGGCGCCGGGCGCCGGGCGCGGGGCCAGGGCCGAATAGCGGACGGTCTGGGTCGGGCGGTCGCCTTGCGGACGGTCGCCCTGAGGGCGATCGCCTTGCGGCCGGTCACCCTGCGGACGGTCGTTGCGGAAGCCGCCCTCGGGACGGGGACCGCGCGACGGGCCGCCGGCGTCGGGACGCGGCGTGCGCTGGTTGTACGGGCCGTCCTGGCGCGGGGCGCGCTGGTTGAACGGCCGGTCCGCGAAGTTCGGACGATCGCCCTGCGGACGGTCGCCTTGCGGGCGGTCGCCCTGCGAACCCGGACCCGGACGGTAGGTGGTGGTCGACGAGCGGTCGTCGCGACGGTCGCGGCTGGGCTCGTAGGTGCGGGTCTGGCCGGGAGCCGGCGTCGGGCGCGGAGCCGGAGCCTCGGCCCGGACCGGCGGCGCGGCGGGCGCCGGCGCCTGGGGCGCGGGAGCCGCCGGAGCGGGGGTCGGGGCCTGGGCGACGGGCGCTTGGGCGACCGGGGCCGCCGGAGCGGCGGGCGCCGCCGGGGCCGGCGGCGGAGCGGCGGCGGCCTTGGCGGCTGCGGCGGCCTTGGCGGCGGCTTCGCGAGCCGCGGCTTCGGCGGCCGCGGCGCGGGCCTCGGCGGCGCGGCGTTCGGCCGCCTGGCGCTCCTGCTGCTCGCGAGCGGCTTCAATGGCGCGCTGGCGGGCGACCATCTCGCTTTGCGACAGACCGCCGGCCGAACCGCCGCCCCCTTGGGACGACTGCGGACGCGGGGCGTCGCCTTGACGGCGCTCGGCCGAGGACGGCGCGGCGAGATTGCCGGCCGGCGGCGCGTGCGGACGCACGCGCTTGGTTTCAACCACCACCGTCTTGGTGCGGCCGTGGCTGAAGCTCTGCTTCACGACGCCGGCGCTGACCGACCCCTGACGGGGCTTCAGCGTGATGGGCGCTCGCCCGCCGGGGTTGGAACCAGGCCGACCGTTTTCGTTCTCGTCGCTCATGCGCTCGCTTGTACTTCCGCCGGCGGAGGCCGGCCAAAAACCGTTCGATCCATACGAGAAAGGGGCCTGGACGTACTTCCCGAAGGAAGCGCGTTTCCCGACCCTTCACTCAGGAGCGGATCACGCTCCTCATTTCAAGTTCCAGGCCGCTGTCGCCAACGAATGGAAGCCATTCGTCGAGGCCAGGGCCTAGGGCTCCTCGCGCCAACTCGCCGACCAACTCGAGGGAAGGAGTGGGCGAAAGCCTGATAACCGCTCGACGTCCAAAGTCCAGCGATCAGTGCCGCGCCCGGCAAGGAGCGCCGTGTGTATCACATTCTCCCCGCCCAAGGCCAAACCCAATTCGTCGGACGTGAACATCCCGCAGATTTTGGGGCTGTTCGGGGCCTTGTGGACCGCGGTGAGAATCTTTCGGCGACCGTCGTCGGCGCCGTCGGACGCCTCGATCAACCAGGCGGTCTTGCCCGAAGCCAGGGCCGCGGAGACCTTTTCGAAGCCTGAGATAATCGTTCCGCCGCGCCGCGCAAGCCCCAGCCCGTCCAGAACCCGCTTGGCCAGCAGCCGTTCCACCTGGTCGGCCAGGTCGGCCGGAGCGGCCAGCTTGGTCTTGGCCGAGCGCGAAAACAGTCCCTTCTTGGCGGCCACGGCCACCGCCTCGCGAGTGGCCGCGACCCACATGCCGCGACCGGGCAGCTTGCGGGCCACGTCGGGGACCACCGTCCCGTCGGGGCCGATCACGAACCGCACCAGGCGCGCCTCGTCCGTCGCCTCGCCCAGGACGATGTCCTTGCGCTGGCGATTGGCTTCGGCGTGGGTCCGGGGGGCGTCGGCGTCGGTCATGCGGCTCCGCAAGACACCGGGCCTCCGACTTTCGCGGGAGGCCCGGGCTCAAGATCAGTCTTCCTTGGCGTCTTCAACGGCTTCCTCCGAGGCCTCGGCCGGCTCCTCGCCCGCCGCTTCCTCGAACTCGCCCTCTTCCTCGACATATTCCGGCTCGGGCGGGGCCTCGACCCAGCCCATGACGATGCGGGCGCGCATGATCAGCGCCTCGGCGTCTTCCGGCGACAGGTTGAAGCTGTCCAGGATGCCGGCCTCGCGGGTGCGCTCGCCGTCCTTGGTCTCGAACCAGCCGCGCAGGTCGTCGGGGATCAGACCGGCCAGGTCCTCGACCGACTTGACGTCGCCTTCGCCCAGGGCCACGGCCACCGGCAGGGTGACGCCCTCGATCTCCAGCAGGCCGTCCTCGACGCCCAGCTCCAGGCGCTTGGCGTCCAGGGCGGCGGCTTCCTTTTCCAGGAACTCGCGGGCGCGGGTCTGCAGCTCGTCGGCGGTCTCGTCGTCGAAGCCCTCGATGGCCGCGATCTCGTGCGGCTCGACATAGGCGACGTCTTCCACCGCGGCGAAGCCTTCGGTGACCAGCAGCTGGGCGATGACCTCGTCGACGTCCAGGGCCTCCTGGAACAGGGCCGTGCGCTCGGAGAACTCGCGCTGGCGGCGCTCGCTTTCCTGGCTCTCGGTCATGATGTCGATCTGCCAGCCGGTCAGCTGGCTGGCCAGGCGGACGTTCTGGCCGCGGCGGCCGATGGCCAGCGACAGCTGCTCGTCGGGCACCACCACCTCGACGCGCTCGTCCTCCTCGTCCATGACGACCTTGGACACTTCGGCCGGGGCCAGGGCGTTGACGATGAAGGTCGCCTCGTCCTCGGACCACTGGATGATGTCGATCTTCTCGCCCTGCAGCTCGGCCACCACGGCCTGGACGCGCGAGCCGCGCATGCCCACGCACGCGCCGACCGGGTCGATGCTGCTGTCGTTGGAGATCACGGCCATCTTGGCGCGCGAGCCCGGGTCGCGGGCCACGGCGCGGATCTCGATGACGCCGTCATAGACTTCCGGCACTTCCTGCGCGAACAGCTTGGCCATGAAGCCGCCGTGGGCGCGCGACAGCATGATCTGCGGACCCTTGGTCTCGCGGCGGACGTCGTAGATGTAGGCGCGGATGCGGTCCCCGACATTGAAGTTCTCGCGCGGGATCGACTGGTCGCGGCGCATGATGCCTTCGCCGCGGCCCAGATCGACGATGACGTTGCCGTATTCCACGCGCTTGACGCTGCCGTTGACGATCTCGCCGGCGCGGTCCTTGTACTCGTCGTACTGGCGCTCGCGCTCGGCTTCGCGGACCTTATGCATGACGACCTGGCGGGCCATCTGGGTCTGGACGCGGCCGATCTCGAACGGCGGCAGGGCCTCTTCGTAGACCTTGCCGACCTCGGCGTCGCGCCAGGTGCGCTTGGCCGACGACAGCTGGACCTTGCCGATCTCGCCTTCCAGCTCGTAGTCGTCCGGCACGACCTCGATCACCCGCTTCTGGGTGGTCTCGCCGGTGCGCGGGTCGATCTTGACGCGGATGTCGTGCTCGGCGCCGTAGCGGGCCCGGGCGGCCTTCTGCAGGGCGTCCTCGATCGCCTCGATGACGACTTCCTTCTCGATGCCCTTTTCACGCGCGACCGCGTCGGCGATCTGCAGCAGCTCGAGGCGGTTGGCGGAAATGCCGATGGCCATGGTCAGTCCTCTTCACTTTCGGACAGGTCAGTGTCGATGTCGGTGTCGTCTTCGATGCGCGCGGCCCGCTGGGCGGCCCCGCGCTTCATCAGTTCGTCGTTGAGCACCAGCTTGGCGTCGACGATCCAGTCGAACGGGAAATAGACGGTGGTGTCGTCCTCGCCCTCGATGTTCAGGCCCACCTGGCCGTCCTCGACGCCGGCCAGCTCGCCCTTGAAGCGCTTGCGGCCCTCGGCGACGCGGTCCAGCTCGATGCGGACCTCCAGGCCGGCATAGGTGTCGAAGTCCTTCAGCCGGGTCAGGGGGCGGTCGACGCCCGGGCTGGAGACCTCCAGGGTGTATTCGCCGGCGATCGGGTCGGCGGCGTCCATGATCTCGGAAATGGCGCGCGACAGGCGGGCGCAGTCCTCGACGTTCATGTCGCCGTCCGGCCGCTCGGCCATGATCTGCAGCCGGCGCTGCTCGGCCCCGCCCATCAGGCGCAGGCGGACGATCTCGTAGCCGACGGACTCGGCGACGGGATCGAGCAATTCGACCAGACCGATATCTTCCTGCGTCTTGCCGCGCACGGTTCTCTCAACTCACTGGGCCGCCCAAGACAGCCTGGGAAAAGCCAAGCTGGCGAGCGGCCAAAGAAAAAGCGGCAGCCTTTCGGGCCGCCGCTCGAAAGCGCTATCAGCGCTGACGGACGATGTAGGAGCTATATAGCGCGATGTTCGGGCGGTTGGAAGCCCCCTGCGATCGTCACGCGTCGTCGCCCCTTCCGCAGTGCAGCACTTGTGGGCTACAAGCGCCCCCGCGCAGGCCCGCCTCCCCGCGGGACCATCCCAAACGAAGAGTCACGATGGACCTCTCCAAGATCGCCGTCGGCGTCAACCCGCCCTACGACCTGAACGCCGTCATCGAGATCCCGCAAGGCGGCGAGCCGGTGAAGTACGAGATCGACAAGGCCAGCGGCGCCCTGATGGTCGACCGCTTCCTGCACACGGCGATGTTCTATCCGGCCAATTACGGCTTCATCCCCCACACCCTGGCCGACGACGGCGACCCGGCCGACATCATGGTGGTGGGTCCGACCCCGGTGGTGCCCGGCGCGATCATCCGCTGCCGTCCGATCGGCGCCCTGATGATGGTCGACGAGGCCGGTTCGGACGAAAAGATCCTGGCCGTGCCGGTCGACAAGCTGCACCCGTTCTATACCGGCGTGTCCAGCTGGCGCGACCTGCCGGTGATCCTGACCGAGCAGATCGCCCACTTCTTCCAGCACTACAAGGACCTGGAAAAGGGCAAGTCGACCAAGATCACCGGCTGGGCCGATCCGGAGGAGACCGCCGAGATCATCCGCGCCGCGATCAAGCGCCACGACGAGAGCTACTGACGTTTAGACCCTCCCCCGTGGGGGAGGCGATCACGAAGTGATCTGTGGGGGGAGTTCTGCTGGCTCAGCAAACTCCCCTCTCCGTCGCCCTTTGGGCGACACTTCTCCCACGGGGAGAGGGGCTTTAAGCCCTCACGAAATCCAGGAACACCGGCGCGCAGTCGCCCAGCTTCTTTTCCTCGTAGCGGGTGGTGACGTGGTCGGCGGGCGCGGCGTTGCGGTCGGCGTCGGCCTCGGCGAAGCGGAAGGCCGGGTCGGCCAGCACCCGCTCGACCGTCCATTCGGCATAGTCGGCCCAGTCGGTGGCGAAGCGGAAGGCCGCTCCGGCCTTGAGCACCCGCGCCAACTCGCTCACGAAGGCCGGCTGGATCAGGCGGCGCTTGTTGTGGCGGGCCTTGTGCCAGGGGTCGGGGAACATGATGAACAGCCGGTCGACGCTGGCGTCGGGCAGCCAGCCGACCACGTCGCGGGCGTCGCCCTCGTGGATGCGGACGTTCTTCAGCCCCTGCTCCTCGACGTGGCGCACGGCGCTGGCCACGCCGTTGACGAAGGGCTCGGCCCCGATCACCAGCACGTCGGGACGCTTGCCGGCCTGGGCCGCCATGTGCTCGCCGCCGCCGAAGCCGATCTCCAGCCAGACTTCCGCGGCCTCGGGCATCAGGTCGCGGGGTTGGAACTGCTCATGCGGCACGGCGATCGTCGGCAGCAGGCTGTCGAGCAGGGCCTGCTGGCGCGGCTTCACCGGCCGCGACTTCAGGCGGCCGAACGAGCGCAACGGCCCGTGGGGTTGTTGGGGGTTGGTCATGGGGCGGCGTCTTAGCGCCTGACCGTCCCGGGAGCTAGGGCGCCGTCGAATATCCTCGGCGGACCATCTGCGACCAGAACGGGATCGTCTTGCCCTCGTCCTCCAGAATGAAATCCAGAGGATCGGTCACGAACTCACGGTCGACATAGCTCTCCAGGTCCCGGCCATAGACCACGATGTCGGCCTGATAGACCGAGAAGATCGGATTGCCGGCCTCGCGCGGCGTCTCGGACATGTAGCGATGGCCATAGACGGGGATCAGCCTGGGCGCGGCGTCCACGACGCGGCGCAGCACGGCCGCCCGCTCGGCGGGATCGCCGGGTCGTGGCCCCCATTCGGGCCACCAGAGGCCGTTTTCCTCGACGTCGAACAACAGGCCCTCGTAGGGCCAGGCGAAGCGTTCGGCCAGCTTCTCGTGATCGTGGGTCCAGTCCAGGGCCCCGGCGATCCGGTGTTTCAACAACAGCGCCCGCAGGTCGGGCGGAAAGAAAAAGCCGAACCGCGCCTGGGCGGCGTCGAGTTCGGCTTCGGTATAGGACGGCCCCCAGATTTGACGCTGGGGGCCGCTCATGATCAGGCCAGGCCCTTCAGCTCCGACACCAGGTCGGTCTTCTCCCACGAGAAGCCGCCTTCGTTGTCCGGCGTGCGGCCGAAGTGGCCATAGGCGGCGGTGCGGGCGTAGATCGGCCTGTTCAGCTGCAGGTGCTCGCGGATGGCGCGCGGGGTGGCGCCGCCGATCAGCTGGGGCAGCAGCTTTTCCAGCTGGGCCGGGTCGACCTTGCCGGTGCCGTGCAGGTCGACGTGGAACGACACGGGCTGGGCCACGCCGATCGCATAGGCGATCTGGATGGTGCAGCGGTCGGCCAGGCCGGCGGCCACGACGTTCTTGGCCAGATAGCGGCAGGCGTAGGCGGCCGAGCGGTCGACCTTGGTCGGATCCTTGCCCGAGAACGCGCCGCCGCCGTGCGGGGCCGCGCCGCCGTAGGTGTCGACGATGATCTTGCGGCCGGTGACGCCGGCGTCGCCGTCCGGACCGCCGATCTCGAAGCGGCCGGTCGGGTTGACCAGCCACTGGGTCTTCTTGGTGATCAGGCCGTCCGGGAAGATCGGCAGGATATGCGGCTTGATCAGGTCGAGCACACGCTTGGAAGTCGGGGTCTTGCCGCCGATCTTCTTCTTGTGCTGGTGCGACACGACGATCGAGACGACACGGACCGGCTTGCCGGAACCGTCGTATTCCAGGGTCACCTGGCTCTTGGCGTCGGGCTCCAGCTCTGACAGCTCGCCCGAGTGGCGCAGCTGGGCCAGGCGGCTGAGGATGTTGTGGCTGTACTGCAGGGTGGCCGGCATCAGCTCCGGGGTCTCGGTGCTGGCGTAGCCGAACATGATGCCCTGGTCGCCGGCGCCTTCGTCTTTCTTGTCGGTGGCGTCCACGCCCTGGGCGATATGCGCCGACTGGCCGTGCAGGAAGTTCGAGTACTTGGCCTTCTCCCAGTGGAAGCCCTTCTGCTCGTAGCCGATGTCCTTGATCGCGGCCCGGACCTTGGGCTCCAACGATTTGAGGATGTCCTTGGTCAGCTGCTTGTTGGCGGCCTTGTCGCCGCCCGGCTTGCCGGCCCGTACTTCGCCCGCCAGGACGATGCGGTTGGTGGTGACCAGGGTTTCGCAGGCGACGCGCGCTTCGGGGTCGACGCTCAGGAAGGCGTCGACGACGGTGTCGCTGATCCGATCGGCGACCTTGTCCGGATGGCCTTCGGAAACGCTTTCACTGGTGAAGATGTAGGAAGAACGGCTCAAGGTTCAGCTCCGGACATGACGTCGCCCGCTCGGACGGTCTGCCCGAGGGACTAGGCGCGAACATATAAAGATATGTTTATGTCCGCAAGCCGGATCAGGCCTGGGCTTCTTCCTCGATCAGGTCCTCGGCCATCGACCGGACGAGGTCCAGGATGCGCCGGCGAACACGGGACTTGCCGATGCGCGGGAACAGCGCGGCCAGCTCCAGGCCTTCCGGGGTCATCAGGAAGTCGTGCACGAACTGCTCGGAGCCGTTCTCCTCGAAACCGTCCACGTCGGTCGGATCGGCCAGGCCTTCGAAGAAGTAGGACACCGACGACTGCAGGCTCTTGGCGATCTCGTAGAGCTTGGAGGCGCTGACGCGGTTGGCGCCGCGCTCGTACTTCTGCACCTGCTGGAAGGTCAGGCCCAGGTCGTCGGCCAGACGCTCCTGGCTGACGCCGAGGATCTTGCGCCGCATGCGGATGCGGGCGCCGACGTGCAGGTCGATCGGATTGGGGGAGCGTTCTTGGTCAGAGGTCGTGTTCATGCCGCTTCAATCACTGGGGGGAAAAGCCACGGATATCTGGAAGCCTGTCTGTTTCAGTTTGGGACTTTTTCCAAGCCTCGACCCCCTGGAACGCGAATCGCGAGGGCAAATGAAACCAAAAGCAGCAGTCCGAACGGCCAATGCCCAAGCCTGGAGAACAGGGTCGGCGAACCGACATTCGGCACATTACCGTCGATCACCCCTGATTCGCCAAGTTTCAAGCGGGCGCCGGGCAAAATTCTTCCCTGAGCGTCGATCAGGGCGGAGACGCCGGTAGGGGTGGCGCGGATCAGGGGGAGTCCCGTCTCGATCGCGCGATAGCTGGCCAGGTTCAGGTGCTGCAGCGGCCCGGACGTCACCCCGAACCAGGCGTCGTTGGAGACATTGACGATGGCGCGCACGCCCGGCGCCGGCTCGGCCAGGCGGGGAAACAGGCTTTCGTAGCAGATCAGCGGCTGGACCAGCAGGTTCGGGGCGATCCGCATCGGCCGGGGCGCCGGTCCCGTGGCGAAGCCGTCGCCCAGGTGGGCCATGCTCTTGACGCCCAGCCGAGTCATCAGGGCGTCGGCCGGCAGGTACTCGCCGAACGGCACCAGCCGGTGCTTGTCGTAGATCCCGACCACCTCGACGTCGTTCGCCGTACGGCGCAGAGCGACCAGGCTGTTGTAGTAGACCGGCTGGTCGGGCGTCCCCTCGTAGCGATAGCCGCCCAGCAGCATCAGTTGGCCGGGCCGCAGGGCGTCGATGATGGCCTGACGCACCCAGCTGCCCTGGACCATGTAGTCGTTGATCGCCAGCGGCAGGGCGCCCTCGGGCCAGACGACGATGTCGGCCGGCTTGCCGGCATAGGGCCTGGCGGTCAGCGAGACATAGGCCTGGACGATCTGGGCGAACCGGCCGGCGTCCCACTTGGATTCCTGCGGGATGTCGGCCTGGACGATGCGGACGCTCGTCCGGGCCTGCCCGCCGGCCGGCGCCGTCGGAGAGGTCGGCAGCAAGGCCCCGCCGACGAACAGCCCGACCAGGCCGGCGAGGGCCGCGCCGACCGCGATCCGGCCACGCCGACCGTCGCGCCACACCGCCGGAGCGGCGGCGAGGGCCAGGGTAATCCAGGTCAGGCCGTAGGCGCCGACCAGGGCGGCGACCTGGGACGGGGCAGAACCCGCCCGCCAGGTCTCGCCCGGCAGGTTCCAGGGAAAGCCGGTCAGGATGTGGCCGCGCGTCCATTCCAGGGCCGCGAAGGCCCCGGCGAACACCAGCACCCGCCGCGCGCCCGGCGGCCTGATCAGCCGATAGAGCACCGCCGCCAGGCCCCAGAACAGCGCCATGCCGGCGGCCATGGCGGCCACCGCGAACGGGGCCATCCAGCCCTGGTTGGCGGCGTCGACCATGAAGGCCTCGGCGATCCACCAGGTGGAGAGCCCGAAATAGGAAAGCCCCGTCAGCCAGCCGCGGAAGAAGGCCGAGCGCAGCGGGCGGGGCCCGTCGACGGCGTCCAGCAGCCACAAAAGCACGGCGTAGCCCAGCAGGCCGGGCAGGATCCCGAACGGCGGATGGGCCAGGGCGGCGGCCAGGCCCGCCAGCAGGGCCAGGCCCCGGACCCGCCACGGCGTCAGCTTCGGCAGGGGCGGCAGGTTCACGAGGCGGCCGCGCGACCGGGCGGGTCGGCCGTCTCGGCCTCGAGATCAACGGCCGGGCGCACCCGGACCCGGCGCACGCGGCGCGGATCGGCCTCGACGACCTCCAGATCGAAGCCGGCCGGATGGGCGATCACCTCGCCGCGCTGCGGCACGCGGCCGGCCAGGGCCACGACCAGGCCGGCGACGGTGTCGATGTCCTCTTCCATGTCGGGCGGCGCCAGGTCGCGGTCGAGGGCGGCCTCCAGGTCTTCCAGCGGCGCCCGGGCGTCGACTTCGTAGAGGCCGCCGGGGCGGGCGACGATGCTGGAGACCTGGGCGTCGTCGTGCTCGTCGTCGATCTCGCCGACCACCGCCTCGATCAGGTCCTCCATGGTCACCAGGCCGTCAGTGCCGCCGAACTCGTCGATGACCAGGGCCATGTGGATGCGGCTGGTGCGCATGCGCAGCAAGAGGTCGGCGGCCCGCATCGAGGCGGGGACGTACAGCGCCTCGCGCCGCAGCCGGTGCAGGATCTGGTCGACCGGACCCGGCCGCTTGTCGTCATCGGCCAGCAGGCGGAACACGTCCTTGACGTGGACCACCCCGACCGGGTCGTCCAGGGTCTCGCGATAGATCGGCATCCGCGAGTGCTCGGCCTCGGTGAACTGGGCCACCACCGCCTCGAAGGCCGTCGAGACCTCGACCGCCACGATGTCGGCGCGCGGGGTCATCACGTCGGCCACCCGCAGGCTCTGGAAGGCCTCGGCCTGGTCGACCATGTCGACCTCGTGGACCAGGGTCGGGTCGGCCGGACGCGAGGCCTCGGCCAGGCCCGGCACGCCCCGGCCGGCCAGATCCTTGCGCATCTTGCGGAAGAACGCCCGCACGCCCCGGCTCAGGCGAGCCGGGCCGGCGGGCGTGGAACTCTGGTCGTCGCTGGGCATGCCCTGGCTGGTTATCCCTCGGCGGACGCGGGTTCGGCATAGGGGTCTGGAATGTCCAAGCCCGCGAGGATCTCGCGCTCGAACGCTTCCATGGCCTGCGCCTCGGCGTCGTCCTGATGATCGTATCCTAAGAGATGAAGCACCCCGTGCGCCACCAGATGTTGCAAGTGGTGGGCGAGAGGCTTGCCCTGCTCGATCGCTTCGCGCCGGCAGACCCCGAACGCCAGGGCGATGTCGCCGATCTGGCCTTCCGGATTGGGCGGCGAGGGGAAGGACAGCACGTTGGTCGCGTAGTCCTTCTGCCGGAAGTCGCGGTTCAGCGCCTGGACGCTGTCGTCGTCGGCCAGCAGGATGACGATGCCGTTCCCCTCGATGTCCTCATGGGCGTCCAGCACCGCCTGGGCGGCGCGCCAAACCAGGGCCTCGACCTCCGGCTCGGCCTTGGTCCAGGCCTCGTCCTCGATCTCGATGTCCACCGTGATGGTCATCAGCGCGTCGTCGTCTGCAGGGCGTCGGCGTCGTAGGCCTTGACGATGCGCTCGACCAGCGGGTGGCGCACCACGTCGGCCGAGGTGAAGCGCGACACCGCCACGCCCTCGACGCCCTCGAGGATCGACACTGCGTGGGCCAGGCCGGAATCGCGGGGGTTCAGCAGGTCGACCTGGGTCGGATCGCCCGTCACCACCATCCGCGCGCCCTCGCCCAGCCGGGTCAGCACCATCTTCATCTGCAGGCGCGAGCAGTTCTGGGCCTCGTCGACGATGACGAACGCATGGGCCAGGGTGCGGCCGCGCATGAAGGCGATCGGGGCGACCTCGATCTCCAGCTTCTCGCGCCGGCGGCGCAGCTGGTCGGCGCCCATGATGTCGGTTAGGGCCTCCCAGACCGGGGCCATGTAGGGGTCGACCTTCTCGTTCAGGTCGCCCGGCAGAAAGCCCAGCTTCTCGCCCGCCTCCACCGCCGGGCGGGTGACGATCAGCCGGTCGACCTCGCCGCGCAGCAGCATGCCCGCGCCCTGGGCCACGGCCAGGAAGGTCTTGCCGGTGCCGGCCGGACCCAGGCCAAAGCACAGCGGATGGCCGGTCATGGCCTCCATGTACTTGGCCTGGCCCTTGGTCTTGGGCGAGACCGAGCCCTTGCGCACGGCCCGCGGCGAGGCCTGGCCGCCGGCGCTGTGGGCCTCGCCCACCGCCACGCGCACGTCGGCCTCGACCACCTCGTCGTCGGCGTCGGCCCGCTGGGCCAGGGCCTGGATCGCCCGCTTGGCGCTGGAGCGCGCCTTGACGTCGCCGGTGATCGTCACCCCGCCGCCCGGGGTCTCGATCAGCACCTTGAAGGCGTCCTCGATCAGGGCGGCGTGACGGCCGTTCGGGCCGGAAACGGCGCGGACGGCGGTGTCGGACAGGGGCAGGAACTCAGGCGTACGGCTCAAGCGGGCTCCGGGATGGATTGGGTCTCGAGCACGCCGCCCAGGCTCATCTTGGCCGACGACTCGATGCGGACGGGAACGATCTGGCCCAGCAGGCTGTCGGGGCCCACCGCGTGCACGGCTTGCAGATAGGGACTGCGGCCAACGATTTGACCGGGGTTGCGGCCTTTTTTCTCGAACAGCACCGGCAAGACCTTGCCGACCTGCTGGGCGTTGAACGCCTTCTGCTGCTCGTCGAGCAGGGCGTTGAGGCGGTCCAGGCGCTCGCCCTTGACCGCTTCGTCCACCTGGCCGGGCATGGCCGAGGCCGGGGTGCCGGGACGGCGCGAATATTTGAACGAGAAGGCGCTGGCGAAGCCGACCTCGCGGACCAGCTCCAGGGTCTTGTCGAAATCACCGTCGCGCTCGCCGGGGAAGCCGACGATGAAGTCGCCGCTCATGGCGATGTCGGGCCGCGCGGCGCGGATCTTCTCGATCAGCCGCACATAGCTCTCGGCCGTGTGGTCGCGGTTCATGGCCTTGAGGATCTTGTCCGACCCCGCCTGCACCGGCAGGTGCAGATAGGGCATCAGCTGCGGCAGCTCGCCGTGCGCCGCGATCAGGTCGTCGCCCATGTCGCGCGGGTGGCTGGTGGTGTAGCGGATGCGGTCCAGGCCCGGGATCTTGGCCAGGCGGCGGACCAGCCTGGCCAGGGTGTAGCCGCCGCCGTCATAGGCGTTGACGTTCTGGCCCAGCAGGGTGACCTCGCGCACGCCCTGGTCGGCCAGGCGCTTGGCCTCGTCCTCGATGGCCTCGGGCGGCCGCGACCACTCCCCGCCGCGCGTATAGGGCACCACGCAGAAGGTGCAGAACTTGTCGCAGCCCTCCTGCACGGTCAGGAAGGCTGTGACGCCGTTGACCTGGCGCTCGGCCGGCAGGGCGTCGAACTTCTCGTCGGCCGCGAAGTCGGCGCTCAGCCGCTCGCCGGTGGCCCGGTGGGCGCGGGCGATCAGCTCGGGCAGCTGGTGATAGGCCTGGGGCCCGACCACCAGGTCGACCGCCGGCTGGCGATGCATGATCTCCTTGCCCTCGGCCTGGGCCACGCAGCCGGCCACGGCGATGGTCATGCGACCGCCGGCCTCGGCCTTGCGGCCCTTCATCTGCTTGATGTAGCCCAGCTCGGAATAGACCTTTTCGGTGGCCTTCTCACGGATGTGGCAGGTGTTGAGCACCACCAGATCGGCCCCTTCGGGGTCGTCGACCACGCCATAGCCCAGCGGACGCAGGACATCGGCCATGCGCTCGCTGTCATAGACGTTCATCTGACAGCCGTAGGTCTTGATGTAGAGGCGCTTTTGCGGGGTCTCGCTCATCGAGGCGTTATGAGCGCGAGGGCGGGCTTTCGCAAGGACGGCGGCGCCACACCCTCGCCCCCTCCGGCCTTCGGCCCTCCTCCCCCGGAGGGAGAAGAGCCTAAAGCGCCTGGCTCCGCCCCCTCGCCGCGACAGAGCGCGTAGCGGTCAGGTGGGGGCAAGTCCGAAAATCAGTCCTCGATCGGAACCCCGTACAGCTCCAGCCGGTGGTCCACCAGCTTGTAGCCCAGCTTGCGGGCGATGGCGGTCTGCAGGGCTTCGATCTCCTCGTCCACGAACTCGACGACCTTGCCGGTCTTCATGTCGATCAGGTGGTCGTGGTGATGGTCGGGAGTCTCCTCGTAGCGCGAGCGGCCGTCGCGGAAGTCGTGGCGCTCGATGATGCCGCTCTCCTCGAACAGGCGCACCGTCCGGTAGACCGTGGCGATCGAGATGTGCGGGTCCACGGCGTGGGCGCGGCGGTGCAGCTCCTCGACGTCCGGATGGTCGGTGGCCGCCGACAGCACGCGGGCGATGACCCGCCGCTGGTCGGTCATGCGCATGCCCTTTTCGATGCAGAGCTTTTCGAGGCGATCCACGGCGGCGTCTCCGGAAAGATGAATCCAAGCCAGATTCGCGGGCAAGATAGGGGCTTGGCCGCTAGCTGTTAAGCACCCGGCGCATCACCACCGCGTCCTTGGCCCCATCCGGATGGGGATAATAGCCTTTTCTCAGGCCCACGCGCCCAAAACCGGTGGTCTCGTAGAGCCGGATCGCCGCCAGATTGTCGGCCGCGACCTCCAGGAACATCTCGAAGGCGGCGGCTTCCCGGGCGACGCCCGCCGCCATCTCGACCAGGGCCGCGCCCCAGCCGCGACGGCGGGCGGCCGGGTCGACCGCGATCGTCAGGATCTCGGCCTCGCCGGCGACGGCGCGGCACAGGATGAAGCCCTTCGGCTCCTCCGGATCGCCCGCCTCGCCGAGAATTGCGAAGGCGCCGGGACCCTTGAGCAGGGTCTCGAACTCTTCCGCCGACCAGGGCCGGTCGAAGGCGCGGTCGTGCAGGTCGGCCAGGGTGAAGCAGGCTTCCAGCCCGACGGGACGCAGGATCATGCGGCCGGCGCCACGGCGTAGGGCGCCCGCAGATAGAGCGGCCGGGGCGAATGGCCGGGAGCCGGCCGGGCGGCGGCCAGGCGGGCAACGGCGACCGGGTCGGGATAGGCCGGGCTCAACACCGCGGCGTCCGGCAGGACGTCGGCGACCAGCGGCGCGCCGGAGCCGACCAGGGTCGCCGGCCCGCCGGAGTAGAGCTCGGCCAGGCGGGCGGCGGCGACGCCGACCTCCAGGGCGTCGGGGGCCATCAGCGCCTTTCCGCCGTCGAAGATCTGCAAATAGACTTGGCCCATCTTGGCGTCGAGCACGCCGGCCACGAAGCCGGTCGCGTCCGCCGAGGCGGCCAGGGCCTCCAGGGTGTTGACCCCGACGCAGGGGATCGACAGGGCCGTGGCCAGGCCCTTGGCGAACGACAGGCCCACGCGCAGGCCGGTGAACGAGCCGGGGCCGACGGTGACGGCGATGCGGGTCAGGTCGACGAACTTCACCCCGGCTTCGGCCGCCACTTCGCGAGCCAGGACGGCGATGCGCTCCTGATGGCCGCGGGTCATCGGCTCGCTGCGGGCCGCGCGGACGGCGTCGCCGTCCAGGATCGCGACCGAGCTGGCGGCCAGGCAGGTGTCGATGGCCAAAACCAAGGAAGAGGGAATCATTGGGTCGGCGCTCCGCCGCGCCAGAGGAACTCGCGCAGGGTGGCCTTTTCGCGCAGCACCGCCTCGGACGGCATCGTGTCCTGCGTCCAGCCGGGCACGGCGAACAGGTAGCGCAGCACCGGCTCGCCGGGCTGGGTGCAGATCACCGCGTGGGCGTCGCGGTCCTTGCCCATCCAGCAGCGCGGATAGTCCATGTCGGCGTTCGCCCACCTCAGGCCGAGCGTTTCACCGCGCGGACCTTGGGGCGTCCCGCCCGAGACGCGGATGTCGCCGACCTTGGTCGTGCCGGGATTGCCCTGGATCTCGATCACGCCCCCGCCCTGCTCGATGGTGATGATCGGCGTCGGCTCGCCAGGTCCCTGATGCAGGAAGGCGGCCTTGACCGCGGCTTTCGGGAACCGGGGCTGGATGGCGTCCAGGGAAAAATCGGTCTGGGCCATGATCGGACCGACCGAGAATTCGTCCAGCGCCAGAGGGCCGCCCGCATAGGGCATGAAGCGGTCGACGGCTCCGGACGCGTCCTGGCGCGTCACCACGGCGGGGGCCGGAGCGGCGGTCGCGGGCGCGCCGCTCTTCGACCCCGCGGGCTTGTCGGCCGGGCCGCAGGCGGCCAGGGCCAGCAGCGGCGCGGCGAGGATCAGGTGTCGCAGCATCGGGTCAGGCCGCGCCGACGGCGGCCTTCTCGGCCGGGCGCCAGACGAATTCGTTCAGCTGGCCCTTGGCTTTCAGGGTCTCGACCGGCGGCAGGCCGCCCTTGGCCCAGCCGGGCACGCCGAACACATAGGACACGGTCGGGGCCTCGGGGCGCACGCAGACCGTCTGGTTGACCGTGCGGCCCTCGCCGGCCCGGCACTGGGCGATGTCGAAGGACAGGTCCGCCCACTTTCCGAGCAGGGCCTCGCCCTTGGGACCCTCGACAGGCCCGCCCGCCAGGCGGATCTCGCCGATGCCGCCTTCCGCGTCCTTGCCGATCTCCAGCAGCGGAACATTGTCCTGCTCGACGGTGAGGATCGGTCCGGGCGGACCCTCGCCGGTGTGGATGAAGGCGCTCTTGACCACCGCCTTGGGGAACAGGGCCTTGATGGTCGCCAGATCGAAGGCCGTCTCGCCGGTGATCGGGCCCACGCCGTCGGCGCGCACGTGCAGCGGCCCGCCGACATAGGGCGTGACCGCGATGGCGACCGGCCCGGACTTGGGGACCTCGGAGGACGAGGCGGCGGGCGGCGGGGCGGTGTCGGCTTGCTTGGCCGGGCCGCAGGCGGCGAGCAGCAGCAGCGGGGCGGCGATCAGGACGAGGCGCTGGGTCATGGGGCGCCTTTTAGCACCGGGTCGGCGGGATGTGCATCCGATGCACAAAGAAGTTGTCATCCCGGAAGCCTCGCAGAGGCTGTCCGGGATCCAGGGGACTGGGCGGATGCGGTGCGGTTCCCCTGGGTCCCGGCTCTTCGCTGCGCTACGGCCGGGATGACAACCTTTGAAGTCTCAGAGCGAAATCAAACGATCTTCGCGGCTTCCTCGAAGTCCAGGCGCGGATTGCGGGGGAACAGGTTCTCTTCGGTGCCGTAGCCGATCGAGACGATGAAGTTGGACTTGATGTTCGTGCCCTCGAAGAATTCCTTGTCGACGGCGGCGTTGTCGAAGCCCGACATCGGGCCGGTGTCCAGGCCCAGGGCCCGCGCGGCCATGATGAAATAGCCGCCCTGCAGCGAGCTGTTGCGCAGCGCGCCCCACTCCTTGGCCACGGCGTCGCCGAACCAGTGCTTGGCCCCCGGCGCGTTGGGGAACAGGCGGTCCAGGGTCTCGGGGAAGTCCAGGTCGTAGCCGACGATCACCGTCACCGGCGCCTGCAGGATCTTGGGGCCGTTCGAGCCCGAGGACAGGGCCGCCAGCCGGGCCTTGGCCTCGGGGCTCTGGACGAAGATGAACCGGGCCGGGGTGGTGTTGGCCGCGGTCGGGCCGAACTTCACCAGGTCGTACAGCTGGCGCAGCACCGGTTCGGGGATGGGCTGATCGCTCCAGCCGTTGCGCGTGCGGGCCTTCGTGAACAGTTGGTCGAGAGCCGTGTCGGCGAGCCTGGCCATCAGCGATCCTTATGGGCGATATAATTGCAACTTATACAGTTACGATAAGGAGGCGCGAAGGCGCTGGCAAGGCTCGGCGCGCGCAAAGGCTTGCACGCGGGCGCACGCGGCGGACGCCTAGAGCGTCTGCTCGACCCGGGTCACTTCCGGCACATAGTGCTTGAGCATGTTCTCGACGCCGGCCTTCAGCGTCGCCGAGGACGACGGGCAGCCCGAGCAGGCGCCGCGCATGTGCAGCCAGACCACGCCGGTGGCCGGCTCGAACTTGCTGAACACGATGTCGCCGCCGTCCTGGGCCACGGCCGGGCGGATGCGGGTGTCGAGCAGGTCCTTGATCTCGGCGACGATCTGCGAGGTTTCCTCGTCGTAGACCCCGTCCTCGTCGTGGCCGCTTTCGGCCTGGTCCAGCAGCAGGGGCCGGCCGCTGGTGAAGTGGTCCATGATGGCGGCCAGGATCGGCGCCTTCAGGTGCGGCCACTCCGCGCCCTCGGCCTTGGTCACCGTCAGGAAGTCCGGGCCGAAGAACACGCGGTTGACGTCGCCCAGGCGGAACAGGGCCTCGGCCAGGGGCGAGGCGTCGCCCTCCTCGGCCGTCTTGAACTCCCGCGCGCCCTCCCCCAGCACTTCGCGGCCGGGCAGGAACTTCAGGACCTCGGGATTGGGCGTGGTTTCGGTCTGGATGAACATGCCGGAGAAATGGACCCGAGAGGCCGCCAGGACAAGAGGCCGGCTGCCCCTTGCGTCATCGTGACAAACGAACCGCGTTATGGCTCCATCGTCGAAACAGTTGTTTCACCCAAGATTTTCAGGGGAGGTCGCCATGAGCGACGGAGCCATCGATCTTTCCGGCGACGCCCAGAAGGACGCGGCGCGGGCCAAGGCCTACGCCATGCCCCTGGAGCAGATCGACGTCGCCGATCCGGCCCTGTTCCAGGCCGACGCCCACTGGCCCTATTTCGAGCGGCTGCGGGCCGAGGATCCGGTGCACTACTGCGCCGAGAGCGAGTACGGGCCCTACTGGTCGATCACCCGCTATAACGACATCATGACCGTCGACACCACCCACCAGGTGTTCTCGTCGGACTCCAGTTTCGGCGGCATCACGATCCGCAACTTCGACGAGGACTTCGTCCTGCCGATGTTCATCGCCATGGATCCGCCCAAGCACGACATCCAGCGCAAGACCGTCAGCCCGATCGTCTCGCCGGTGAACCTGGCCTTGCTGGAGGGCACGATCCGCGAGCGGGTCGGCGGCATCCTGGACGATCTGCCGATCGGCGAGACCTTCGACTGGGTCGACAAGGTGTCGATCGAGCTGACCACCCAGATGCTGGCCACCCTGTTCGACTTCCCCTGGGAGGAGCGCCGCAAGCTGACCCGCTGGTCCGACGTCACCACCGCCATACCGGGGGCCGGGATCGTCGACAGCGAGGACCAGCGCCGGGCCGAGCTGCTGGAGTGCCTGGCCTATTTCACCGAGCTGTGGAACCAGCGCGTCAACAGCACCGAGCCGGGCAACGACCTGATCTCGATGCTGGCCCATGGCGAGGCGACGCGGAACATGCCGCCGATGGAGTACCTGGGCAACATCCTGCTGCTGATCGTCGGCGGCAACGACACCACCCGCAACTCGATCACCGGCGGCCTGCTGGCCCTCAGCCAGAACCCGGCCGAGGAGGCCAAGCTGCGGGCCGACCCGTCGCTGATCCCCAACATGGTCTCGGAGATCATCCGCTGGCAGACGCCGCTGGCCTATATGCGGCGCACGGCGGTGGCGGACTTCGAGCTGTCGGGCAAGACCATCAGGAAGGGCGACAAGGTCGTGATGTGGTACGTCTCGGGCAACCGCGACGAGACGGTGATCGACAATCCCAACGCCTTCCTGATCGACCGCCCCCAGGCCCGCCGCCACCTGTCGTTCGGCTTCGGCATCCACCGCTGCGTCGGCAACCGCCTGGCCGAGCTGCAGCTGAAGATCATCTGGGAGGAGATCCTCAAGCGCTTCCCGAAGATCGAGGTGATGGGCGAGCCCAAGCGGGTCTATTCCAGCTTCGTGAAGGGCTATGAGAGCCTGCCGGTGCGGATTCCCCAAAGAAACCCTCTCCCATAGGGAGAGGGCCATTGGGAGAAGGAAAGACTAGGCCCCCCAGAACCCGACCAGCTTCTTCACCTCGGCCACCGTCGGCGCGGCGACTTCCGACGCCCGCTCCGCGCCGGCCTTCAGGATCCGGTCGATCTCCGCCGGATCGGCCAGCAGCGAGCGCATGCGCTCGCCGACCGGGGCCAGCTTGTCGACCGCCAGGTCGGCCAGGGCCGGCTTGAAGGTCCCGAAGCCCTTGCCGGCGTACTCGGCCAGCACCTCGGCCTTGGTCCGGCCGGCCAGCGCCGCGAAGATCCCGACCAGGTTGTCGGCCTCCGGGCGGGCGCCCAGCTCCTCGAGGGTCTCGGGCAGCGGTTCCGGGTCGGTGCGGGCCTTCCTGACCTTGGCGGCGATGGCGTCGGCGTCGTCGGTCAGGTTGATGCGGCTGTAGTCCGACGGGTCGGACTTGCTCATCTTGGCCGAGCCGTCGCGCAGGGACATGATCCGCGCCCCCGGCCCCTGGATCAGCGGCTCGGGCTGCGGGAAGAAGCCCTGGACGCCGAAGTCGTGGTTGAACTTGCCGGCGATGTCGCGGGTCAGCTCCAGGTGCTGCTTCTGGTCCTCGCCGACCGGCACATGGGTGGCCTTGTAGACCAGGATGTCGGCGGCCTGCAGCACCGGATAGGTGTAGAGGCCGACGCTGGAGCGCTCCTTGTGCTTGCCGCTCTTCTCCTTGAACTGGGTCATCCGATCCAGCCAGCCCAGGCGGGCCACGCACTGGAATATCCAGGCCAGCTCGGCGTGCTCGCGCACCGCCGACTGCGGGAAGATCGTCGCCTTCGCGGGGTCGAGGCCGGCGGCCAGGTAGGCGGCGGCGATCTCGCGGGTCTGCTGGGCCAGCAGGGCCGGATCCTGCCAGACGGTGATGGCGTGCAGGTCGGCCACGAAGATGAAGGTGTCCATCTCATGCTGCAGCCGGGCGAACTTCACCAGGGCGCCCAGATAGTTGCCCAGGTGCAGGGCGCCGGACGGCTGGACGCCGGAGAGCACGCGGGTCGGGCCCGCATAGGGGACGGGGGTGTGGTCGGTCATGGCTTCAGCCCTGGAACGGATAATGGATATGGTGGCGGCGCAACGGCGCGGGCCGCGCGCCCTCCTCGAAAGCAGGGGACGCGGCGGTCGGGATCAGCGGAAGCTGCGCCATCGCGGCGCGAAGGAACCGATCGAAGCCATGACTGCTGGTTAGCGGGCTGGACAAAGGTTGTCATCCCGGAAAGCGCGCAGCGCTTGTCCGGGATCCAGGACAGCCGCACCGCCCTCGCCCCGGACAGCCCCAGCGGGGCTTCCGGGATCACAACGGTTGGGACGATGAAGCGCCCCTAAGCCTTGCCCCGCTTGAGCACGCCCTTCAGCTCCGCCGGCGTCACCCCGCCGAACAGGAAGACCAGCGGCGGATACAGCGCCCCGCCGACCAGCACGGTCAGCAGCAGGGCGAACTCCTTGGCCCCCAGGGTGTGGCCGCGCAGGCCCAGCTCGCGCAGCGGGGCCTCGATCAGCGGCCGCCAGTGCGAGGCCGCGGCCAGGGCCCCGCCCATGGCGACGCTGGCCGCCAGGATCCGCGCCACCCGCGACCAGGTGGCCATGGACGGGCTGTAGTGCCCCTTGCGCGACAGGCCGAACGCCATCTGGCCGACATTGATCCACGAGGCCACGGCCGTCGCGGCGGCGATGCCCTTCACCCCGATCAGGTTGAACAGCAGGATGCCCAGGCCGATGTTCATCGCCACCGAAATCAGGGCGAAACGCATCGGGCTCTTGGTGTCGCCCCGCGCGAAGAAGGCCCGCGAATACAGCTGCTGCAGCACGAAGGCCGGGGTGCCCAGGCCGTAGAAGAACAGGGCCGAGGCCGTCTGGCTGGCGTCGAAGCTGGTGAACTGGCCGCGGGTGTAGAGGGCGTCCGACAGGAAGCCGGGCATGGCGACCAGGGCCGCCGCGGCCGGAATGGTCAGGGCCATCGCCAGGGTGATGGCCTGGTCCATGGCGGTCTGGGCGTCGTCGCCGTCGCCGGTGTTCACGGCCCGCGACAGGCGCGGCAGCAGGGCCACGCCGATCGCCACCCCCACCAGGCCCAGCGGCAGCTGGTACAGGCGGTCGGCGGTGGCCAGCCAGGAGCGGCCGCCGGGCACATGGCTGGCCAGGTTGCCGGAGATGAAGATGTTGACCTGGGTGGCGCTGGCCGCCAGGGCCCCGGGAATGGCCTTGCCGATCAGCTCGCGCACCTCCGGCGTCAGGCGCGGCAGCCGCCAGTGGACCTTGGCTCCGGACTTGTTGACGCCCCAGGTCAGCAGGGCCGCCTGGGCGACGCCGGCGACGATCACCCCGGCCGAGCCCCAGGTGGCGGCCCCGACGGCCGTGGTCTGGGGCAGGATGAAGATCAGGGTGGCGACGTTCAGCAGGATCGGCGCCCCGGCCGACAGCACGAAGCGGTCGCGGGCGTTCAGCACCCCCGACAGGTGGGCGACGATGGCCATGCACGGCAGGTAGGGCATGGTGATCTGGGTCAGCAGCACCGCCAGCTTGTACTTCTCGGTGCCCCAGCCGAAGCCGGGGCTGATCAGCATCATCAGCCAGGGCATGGCCAGCTGGCAGACCAGGGTGATGACGATGGTGGCGGCCGCCAGGCTGGCCATGGCGTCGGCGGCCAGGATGTCGGCCGTCTCCTCGCCGTCGCGCTGCAGCGACTTGGCGTAGGCCGGCACGAAGGCCGCGGCGAAGGCGCCCTCGGCGAAGAACCGGCGAAACAGGTTCGGGAAGGCCAGGGCGGCGTTGTAGGCGTCGGCCGCCGGGGTGGCGCTGGCCCCCATCCGGTACGAGACCGCCAGGTCGCGGGCGAAGCCCATGAACCGGCTGACCAGGGTCAGGCCGGAATAGATCGCCGACGATTTCAGCAGGCCGCCGGCCTTCTTGGCGGGGGCCGGGGCGGTCGGGACGGGTTCGGGGGGGGGCGCGTCGGTCACGCATGGCTTCTGGGGGCTGGGCGAAAGGCCGTCAAGCGAGCGACGCGGCGGGGGCGGAGGATTTTCGGTGCAGGGCCGCGCCGCGGCGCCCCCTGGCGGATCGCCGGCGGCGTCGCTAGGCTCGGCCGTCTCGAACCCGGAACCGGACCGCCATGCCCAAGGCCAACAGGATCCTCGGCCTTGGCCAGGCGCTCGGCGCGGCATGCGTCGCCGTCCTGGGCCTGGCGGCCGCGGCCCACGTCTACAGCAGCCAGAAACAGGCCAGCGCCGCCGAGGCGGCGGCCTGGAGCCTGGACGGACCGCCCTGCCCCACGGTCGGCCCGGCGGACTACGCCGCCGGTTCAGGCAAGGCCAAGGTCACCGCCTTCGACGACGCCCGCTTCGAATACCGCGTCGGCCACATGATGTGCATCCACCGGCCCGACGCTAGAGGCGGCGGCGAGCACCCCGTGTGCCAGTTCACCGGACCGGTCCTGCTGGCCGTCAGGACGCCCCAGGCCCAGGCCTTCTTCGCTCCGCCCTCGATGCGCGCCGTGCGCGTGGCGGTGGTCGACGGCCAGCCCCGCTGCGTGCTGATCCCCCCGTTCCAGATGGCGGACCGCCGATAGGGCGGCGCGCAGGGCGGCGGACAAGGGATCTCGTCCTCACGCGGAAAGCCGCTGAGTTGATGGGAAGGGTGCGAAGCGCCCGGGCCTCGCCCGGAAGAGCTTTGATGTTGTGTACCGTTTCGACGAAGTACAGGCGCTTCGCGCGGAACCGTTATCCGGAAGCCTTCGGATCGCGGATTTTTAACCCGCTCCGATGGAGGCCCCCGACGGGCGGGGTGTTGGCGCACCCCGGACCGCCTGGGCGATTTCAGCCCAGGCCTGCCGGCTCGATCCATCTATCCCCGGCGCCGGAGTTTCGTCGCGACCAAGGCGAAACCTGCTCCGAACCGACCTGGGACGTCCCCGAAGGAACACGACGGACAAGCCTTCCCGCTCGTCCACCCCCGAAGGCCGCATCGGTCGCCGTACGTGCGCCCTCCCCATGCCTTCAGGTGCAAGCAGTATG